>Ga0208450_1000434_pt1 | contig 23268 bp, 17 predicted proteins | sample MalvireepMed_908_FD_184249 | JGI IMG/M metagenome (GOLD analysis project Ga0208450, IMG submission 184249) | Marine viral communities from the Global Malaspina Expedition - Malaspina viral metaG DeepMed_908 (SPAdes) (version 2) | ecosystem: Environmental > Aquatic > Marine > Oceanic | place... | reverse complement strand
GAGACAGGAGAAACAACCATGGCGCGAATAGCTAGACCCCTTGAAGTGAGCGACTCTGAACGAAAGGAGCTGGAGTCATGGTTGAGGCGACAACGCATGCCTGCCGCTGAACAGTTGCGAGCCCGTTGCGTATTCCGGCGAACGTGACCGGTCATTCCGGGGATCGTGACCGATTTGCACACGGCCATCACGCTGGAGTGAGTTTTGTACTCTGAGCGGTCACGATGGGTCAACCGATTCCGTTTTTTGTGCTTTCGCTTTTCGCAGTGATTCCCCCTTTAGATTGAGTCGGTGCGCGCCGTGGAGGAGCCGGTCCAGGATGGCGTCGGCGAGCGTGGCGGAGCCGATGTAGTCGTGCCAGTGTTCGGTTGGTAACTGGCTGGCGATGAGTGTCGAGCCACGGTCATGGCGGTCTTCGATGACCTCCATCAGATCCTGTCGTTGTTGCGCGGTGACCTTCTGCATGCCCCAGTCGTCCAGGATCAGCAGGTCGGTCTTCAGCAACTGGTTCATCAGCCGGGCGTAGCTGCCATCGCCATGGGCAATACGTATCTGCTCGAACAGGCGCGGTACTCGCAGGTAACGCACCGAGAGCCCCTGCCGGCAGGCCTGGTTGCCCAGGGCACACGACAGCCACGTCTTGCCGCAACCGGTGGGCCCGGTAATGCACAGGTTCAGGGATTGGCGGACCCAGTCACAGCTGGCCAGCCCCGCCATGCGGGAGCGCTCCAGCCCTCGTGGATGGCGGTAATCGATGTCTTCCACGCAGGCCGGCACCCGCAACCGGGCCGCCTTGAGCAACCGATCCAGCCGCCGGTTTTCCCGGTGTAACACCTCCCGGTCGATCAGTAAGGCGAGGCGTTCCTCGAACGCCAGGTCGTGGGTGTCGGGCTGTGCCCGCTGCTGTTCCAGGGCATCGCACATGCCGGTCAGTTTGAGCTGGCGCAGAGTGTCGAGGGTATTTTGAGTCAACATCAGTTTCTCCGGGATCAGTGGTAGTAGCGGGGGCCGCGAACGTTGGTGTGAACAGGCAGGTCGGCCAGTTCCGGTTCTTCCTCGGCCAGTGGCAGAGGCAGCTGATCCAGCCCCTGCTTCAGGATCGAGGTGATGCTCTGGTAGCTGGCCGAGTTGATGGACAACGCCCGGGCGCAGGCCTGCTCCAGCCGGTCACGGCTGTAACGTCGACTCAGGTTCAATAGCCCCAGGCAAGCCCGGTAGCCATGTTCTGGATGCGGGCGATCCTTGAGCTGCCGCTGTACCACGTCGAGGGTGGCGGGGCCGATGTCAGTGGCCCAGTTCAGGAACCGTCCCGGTGACCAGTTCTGATGAGCCTGATGGGACTTGGGCATGTGCTCGGTCAGGGTGACGAAGCGGCCCTTGCCATGCCGAGGATGCAGAGCCACCCGCTGGCCTTTGTGCATGACCTCTACGGACGTATCAGTAACCCGAACATCCAGCTTTACGCCCACAAGGGCGTGAGGCACGCTGTACAGCCGTTTGTCGATCTCGATGTGGTAGTCGATACCCGGTCGAGCCTTGCGCCACTCGGCGTAGACGTAGGGCATTGCCGGCAGTGGCTTCAGCGCGGGTCGGTCCAGCGCTTCGAACAGGCTCTGGCGGCTTTCGGATCGCCCCTGGAACGGTCGCTGGTTCAGTGCCGGTAGCAGGTCTGCAATCGCCGAGTTCAGTTCGGCCAGTGAGAAGAACGTTCGGTGCCGCAACCGGGCCAGGATCCAGCGTTCAACCAGCAGCACGCCGGCTTCGGCCTTCGCCTTGTCCTTGGGTTTGTAAGGGCGTGCCGGTAAGACTGCCGCCTGGTAATGGGCGGCCATTTCTGCGTAGGTCTCGTTGATCTGGGGTGTGTATCGGTCTGCTTTGGTGACCGCCGCCTTGAGGTTGTCCGGAACCAGCAGTTCCGGCACACCACCGTAGAACGCCAGCATCCGCTGGTGGGAGGCGATCCAGTCCGGCAGGCTCTGGCTCCAGGTGGCCTCGGCGAAGGTGTAGCTGGACGCGCCCAACACGGCCACAAAGACCTGGGCCTTGCGCATCTCGCCAGAGCTGCGATCTACCACCGGGACTGTGGGGCCGCAGTAGTCGATAAAGATCTTTTCACCGGCCCGGTGGACCTGGCGCATGCTGCGCCGTTGCCGGCCGCGCCAGAGCCGGTAGTGATGGCAGAACTGGCTGTACCGGCGAGCCTTGTCGCCGTGGCGTTCCACGTACTCGGCCCACAGCAGTTGCAGGGTCACGCCCTTGGTCTTGAGTTCTTGATGGACCTGGAAGTAATCGGGCTCGGCAAAGCGTGCAGGTGGGGTCTTGGCTGGGAACAGCAGTGCTTCCAGCCGGACCTCATCAACATCCTCTGGCAACGGCCAGGTTACGTCATGAGCCTGGGCCAGATTGACGTACTTGCCAACCACACCTTTGGAGAGACCGCAGGCGCGGGCAATGCGCTCGTGGCTCAGGCCCGCTTCGTACTTGAGGCGCAAGACCTCGATAATCTGTCGCATGGAAATCCTCTCAGCCGGCATCCGCTCTTCCTCGTAATAAAAAGGAAGGGGTATGCCGGATAAAGTTGAAGAATTCCAGCGCGTTGGCAGTGATTCCGGGGGAACGTGACCGATGATTCCGGCATCGTGACCGGCGATTCCGGAAAACTACCCGAAATCGGTCACGATAAAACGGAATGAGCGGTCACGATCGCCCGGAACAGGCGGTCACGTTCAAACGGAATGGGCGGTCACGATGGGCCGGAATATGCAACATATCAATTTACTAACGGTAACGTCGTCGTTTCTTTGTGGGGGCGACAGGGCCTGGGTGACGCAAATGGAGGGGCGACTTCCGGCTTTCATAAGGGCCGCCAGGATATGCCTGGAATCCCGGCCTCCTGAGAGGGGCTGGATAAGTTCACGATCAAGGTTTTCGACGATTCCGCATATGGTGCTGTCAAAGATGGAGGCGTAGTTTTCAATAGCCCCAGAAAGGCTGGTCGGGCGAATGTCTATGGGGCTGCTCGGTTTTTTATTTACAGTAAAACGGTTATGGCTAATCGTGACAATACTGTTGGCAGGGAGCCGCTTAATTTCGTTGAAGGGAGTGTCGTCACCAATATGGTGTCCTAGCCGTAGAAAGACAGCAAGGGCCGCCCAATCCACAGCAATGTTCGAAGGACAAAGATCCAGAATCTTTATCAGGGAATCGGATATAATGGCCTTGTTGTCACACCGGTAGATGAAGTATGGCACCAGACCAAGAGCATCCGTTTCAATGACAACTTCTTTGTCGCTTACTGCCCAGGTTACGTAAGCGCCATCGCTGAATTCCCCCACGTACTTATATCCCCGGAAATGTTTCCGTGGGCCTGTGCACTGAAGTGTGGCAGCACTGAAATCAATAGTGAGTGTGGTACCGTCTGTGCCACCAAAAATGATCACTGTTGAGTCTCGGCTGAAGACAGCGTTCTGAATTTTTCTGCAAGATTTACTGCAATATCTGCGACATCAAATTCACGCCGGTTAGCATATCCGGTGAACTCTGAACCATGTTGCTGCCTGAGTTCGCGCAGCACTGAGGCCACCTCGTCCGGGCGGGAGGGATCAGCACAAAGCCCGAGCTCCTTCTGTCTCACCAGTTCACTCAACGCGCCGTTGTCCGGAGTGATGCTGATCATTGGTTTGTTCAGTGCAAGATAGTCATAAAGCTTTGATGGAACCTGGCTCTCTGTGAACGGTTGAATGTTCACCACCGCATCTGCGGTTGCCAGCTCCGCGAGGCACTCCTTGTAAGGCCTTGCAGGCTCGAGCTTCAACGCTCCGCTTTCAAGCAGGTCTTTGTAGCGTTCCTTTATGTCGTAGGCGAGTTGCACTTCACCTATCTGGATAAAGCGGAATTGCTTTTCCTGCTGTCCCTCTTCGGTAACTTTCTGATTGAGCAGGCGGATAGCGTCGAGTAGTGGTGCTGGATCGCGCACACCATACAAAAAGCCGGCGTGATATAGGTCCACATACGGTCTTTCGGTATCTGGGTGAGCCGGCGAGCCCTCAAGGTTGAAATCGGACAGGTCGTACCCGTTGGGCATTACGAAGAACCGTTCCGGATTCATTTCGGGGTAACGGGCGAGGAAGGCTTTACGTAGAGGTTCGGTATTCAGAGAAACCGCTGCTGCATGCTCTACAACCTTACGTTCAAGTTTGCCGGCCCAGCCATCCAGAAAAGGCCCCTTAGACTGGTGGAAAGGGTTATCCATCCAGGGGTCCCGAAAGTCGACAATGAGAGGCTTGCCGGTTGCCTTGCTGATTATGTATCCGGTTATCAGGCCTGACCATGGCGAGCCGGTCGCGAAGATCACGTCAATGTTCCTGTCCCGAACAAGCTTTTTCCCGGCCCGGGCTGCGGGAAAAATCCATGGCCCGGCCTGATCAGGGAAGTAGCAGAGATCGTAGATGAAGTCTTTCAGGCGCTGAAACTGACTGCGGGTATCGGTGTCTTCGGCGGTGGCTTTGAAAACGGAGGTTTGCGTGGACTGCGCCGAACTTTCACTATGATTGTTGGAAGCAGGCTCCCGTCGAGCCAATCCTTTAAGCGCCTGTCTCATGCCCAGAAGTTTTTTGAAGATATCCCACGGCGCCACCCTGTGTATAACCTCGCCATTTACAGGGAGGCTCAGATGGGCAAGGGCGTTGTCCTGTTCCCGTGTATCCGCAGGCCCCGTTAATACATGGCACTCCCCGTTGTGAAGGTATCGAAGAAACTTCACCGTACGCATGCTGCCCGGTACTCCGGTACTGATGGCCGGAGGAAAAAAGTAGGCAATAAAAAGCACTCGACGGCCACCGAGATCGCCGGATTGCGTCCTCGTAGGGGTTGCTGATGCCATGGGTATCTATCCTTATCCCTGAAATATCCCTTTAGCTGTGGGTGAGCCCCACAACATCGATCAGTCCGTCCAGCTCCTGTAACAGGCTGCGAACCTCCATAAACGACGCATGTTTAACCAAGGCGCAGGTAACATTCGCAGTTTGAAGAACCTGAAGCATGGTCGCATGGTGAATGTTCGGCGCCTGAAGCGAAGGCGGAAGTTCTTGAACGTTCGGTTCTACTACAAGAACCTGGCACCCTAAGCGGGCAATATCCTGTGTTATGCGTAAAGCGGGGCTCTCCCGCAGATCGTCGATGTCTGGCTTAAAGGCAACACCAAGGCAGGCAACCTTGATATCACTTCGCTGGATTCCCTGTTTCTCTGCCTCGAGTTCCTTGATCGCTTGCTCCACCTTGGCGAGAACCCAGTGCGGCTTGCCGTCGTTGATTGCTCGTGCCGTGCGGATCAGCCGTGCCTGTTCAGGGGCACTGTCAACAATGAACCAGGGGTCAACGGCAATGCAGTGGCCGCCAACACCGGCACCAGGCTGGAGGATATTGACTCTGGGATGGCGGTTGGCAAGCTTGATCATTTCCCAGACGTTGATATCTAACTTGTCACAGATCACCGACAACTCGTTAGCGAAGGCGATGTTTACGTCCCGGAAACTGTTTTCGGTCAGCTTCGCCATCTCGGCCGTCCGTGCATTGGTGACTACGCATTGGCCTTGCACAACTTGCTTATAGAGAGCAACGGCTTCTTCAGCACACTTTGGCGTGATGCCTCCGATAACGCGATCGTTTTCCACCAGTTCCCGAATAACCTGACCGGGAAGGACCCGCTCGGGACAGTGGGCAACCCGGATATCAGAGTTCTCGCCATGGGTGTGGGGGAAGGTTAGGTCGGGGCGCTCCTGTGCCAGCCATTCGCAGACCTTTTCGGTAGTGCCAACTGGCGAAGTGGATTCGAGCACCACAAGGTTGCCGGCCTCCAGGACCTTGGCCAGCGAGCGGGTGGCGCATTCGACATAGCTTAGATCGGGCACCTTTCCTTCTTTGAACGGCGTGGGGACCGCAATCAGGAAAGCATCGGCAGCAACAGGCTCGTTGGAGGCCTTCAGGTAGCCTTCAGTAACCGTCGCGCGCACCACAATGTCCAGGGAGGGTTCAACAATATGAATCTTACCCTGATTGATTGTATTGACCGCTTTTTCGTTGACGTCTACACCAAGAACCTGAAGCCGTCTGGAGGCAAATACCGCTGCGGTCGGCAGGCCGACATATCCGAGCCCCATAACCACGATTCGACTCATACTCATAGCACGACTCCTTTGTGCTGACTGTCGCCGGGAAGACCGTCGACGAAATAATCACCCAGAAAATCGACAATGCGAGAACAGGCCTGCCCATCACCGTAGGGGTTATGGGCTTTACTCATCCGCTGATACTTCTCTGAGTCCGTTAGTAACAGGCTAACCTCCTCAACAATCCGCTCCACATCGGTACCCACCAACCGGACGGTACCGGCTGAGATCGCTTCAGGCCGTTCAGTGGTGTCTCGCATAACCAGGACCGGTTTACCCAGAGAGGGTGCTTCTTCCTGAATTCCGCCAGAGTCTGTTAACAGTAAATAGGCGCGGTCCATCAGGTAGACGAAAGGAAGGTAGTCTTGTGGTTGAATCAGGTGGATTCGCGGCCGATGGGCGAGAAGCCGAAGAACGGGCTCCTGAACCTGCGGATTCAGGTGTACGGGATAAACAATCTCGGTGTCGGGATGGGTTTCTGTGATTGAGTTGAGGGCATGACAGATGCGCTCAAAACCAGAACCAAAGCTTTCTCGGCGGTGCCCGGTGACCAGAATCAGCCGTTTGCTGGGGTCAAGAAAACTGAATTGTTCCTCGAACTCGGATCGCAGAGCTGCACTACGGTGAATTTTCTCCCGCGTAGAGAGCAGGGCATCAATTACGGTATTGCCGGTAACGTAAATGTTCGACTCCGGGATGCCTTCTCTGAGCAAGTTATCCCTGGCCGTGTTCGTGGGTGCAAAATGTAGCTGCGTAAGCGCCCCGGTGAGCTTACGGTTGCCTTCCTCCGGCCACGGGGAATAGATGTCGCCCGTCCGCAACCCCGCCTCGATATGCGCTACCGGTATCTGCTGATAATACGCTGCCAGACTCGCCGCAAAGGTTGTCGATGTATCGCCATGAACCAGCACGAGATCCGGCTTGAAGGATTGCAAAACCTCCTCAACACCGGAAAGAACTCTTCCCGTAAGCGCAGCTAGGGATTGTCCGGGTTTCATAACGTTCAGATCGAAGTCGGGCTCCAGATCAAAAAGGGCGAGTACCTGGTCCAGCATGTGGCGATGCTGTGCGGTAACGCAGACCCTGGACTCGAACCTTGAGTCTGCCTTTAGGCGTAGCGCCAGAGGTGCCATTTTAATGGCCTCCGGGCGTGTGCCGAAAACGGTGAGAACTCTCATGCCGATGGCCTTCCTTGGAGAGTTATGATTGTTGGCTTCCTGTTACAAAACGTTACCATAATCTGGCTGATAACTGTACAGGCTAGTAGCAGAAACTGTGCGGAAAAATAGATCTATCAACGGCTGTGCGGAAGTTGGAAGGTGGTGCTATGCTTGATACAAAAGTTTACATTGAGTCGGCATAAGAAGTTCTGAGCTGGCTGTAACTGATCCTAAAGGACGCTACCCATGTTCGACGTTCGCGCACATTTTGGAAAATGGATTTTGATTGGGGCTATGGCCGCTGCGCCGGTGGGTGCCGAGGTGATCTTTGAAGAGAACTTTGATGATCAGCCGGATTGGCATAGTGCAATGCATAGTACAGATCGCACGCAGTTTGCTGACACCCATGTTATCCCGAAGGGATGGTACGCCATCCGCCAAGATCCGAGCTGGGCGCCATCCGTTGGACACCCTGATCGGCATGAATCGATAGAGATCCTTTCCTCGAATACAGATAAGGCTCGTGGTGGAAGGGGGAAATCGTATGTGTCTTGGCGTGATTCCTATAACCCTGGGTGGAATAGATGGAATTCAGAAAGTATTGTCGCGAAGTATTTTCCAAGCGGCTACGAACAGATTTACGTGCGGTTTTGGATCAAATTTGCTCCAGATTGGACACCTGGCGGGTCCTCAAAGCTTTTCCGGATTTCAAGCTGGGATGAAGTGGAGAGCATCTTTGGCTATGGTGGTGACCGTTATAATGCTCCCGTTATTTTTTGGAACTACGGCGGGAGTGAAACCAACCTAAGAAACAAGATAAGTTATAGAGCACACCCTCAGAATACTAATTATTTTATGAGGGATCCTGAGCCCATAAAACTTCCTAGGTCACCGACAAACGCTGACCTCTCTCTTAACTTCGATGACAATATTAGAGATTTAGATGGAGATGGAGCTGATGATAATGAAGTGATATTAGTTAATAAGCTAAATGGAGAGTTGGTTTCGGGGTTGGTTACACATGAAGAGATTTATGGTCGTGACTGGAACAAAGTTGAGTTTTTTGTGAAAATGAACAGCGCCCCCGGTGCTATGGATGGAATATTTAAGCAGTGGATAAATGATCAGTTAGTATTCTCTAATGAGAGCATGCCTTGGCAAGGAAATCAAAGCCGGGGAGGAAGGAGGTGGAATGTTGTTGCTATAGGTGGGAATGACTTTTTTCAAGAGTATGATAATTCATTGAGGCATGAAGAGTGGTATGCGATCGATGACGTTTTGATAATGTCGAGTATGCCGGTTGATGATGTTCAGTCGGGCATCCCTCCTGCATCGCCGATTAATATAATAGTTGAATGAATATTTTAAGTAAGAGGGTGGAGATCGATTGATCTTGCCCTTAAGTCATTGATCTAGAAATCGAGTCGCCTAATGATATGAATTGGGAGCTCGAAAGTGTGATTAATTATATTCAGGTGGTGTGTTAAATTTTACTTTCTTTTTTATTGTCCCTTTCGCTATCCCTAAGCTGCGCCCCAAAAGATAAAGGTGATCGAGAAACAAAAAGCCGATATAATCGATAAAATCCAACTTTATCCCTTTTGCACGCTTTAATCTTTTGACTGAAACGATCAGTGCGCACCCTGTTGCAGAAACCGCTGAAAATAAAGTTGTTGGCCAGAGGCTGAAGGCTGCCGAAATAAAAAATATTAACAAAGATGAAATATAGCATAAGGTGATTAAAAAAGTTTTGTCTTGGAAGGATTCTTTTGGGTTTCTTAAGTAGTTTTCACCATGCCAAATCTGTCTTTTAATGAAACCTAATGGTGTCGTTGGCAATCCAAGGTGCGTTAGGGATAGGCTTGGCGAAAGAACGACTCTTATACTTTCGCTTTTGGCGGAATTAGAAAAATAAGTGTCTTCTCCTGACGTTATATCCTCTGGGAACTTCCCTGATTTCAAAAAGAGTTCCCGCGTGGTGAAAATGCAGCTTCCCATCAAATCTTTTTGCTGTAAATTTTCCCCATTATCATTTAGGATCCAAAGGCGTTCGATCCATGACGGATTTTTTCTAGGTTTTAGTCCGCCGCCAAATATTGTATTTTGATTTTCTTCAAGGAGGGATACTCCGGTCTCAATCCAATTTCCATCGACAACACAGTCTGCATCGGTGCATACCAATATTTCACCTTTGGAATTTTCCACTCCATAGTTCCTTACGGCGCCGACATTACAGTTGGTCTTCTCGAAAACATGGTCTGCATAATTTAAGGCTATGGATTTTGTTGAGTCTGTTGATCCGTTGTCGACGATGATAATTTCATAGCAATCTCTCGGGTAAGTTTGCTGCGATAGTGATGTGAGGCATGCAGCAATATCCTTTTCTTCATTCAATGCAGGGATTATTATTGAACAGAAAGGCGTGGGATTTTTCATATTAGCGAGTCTTCGATTTAAAGATAGGGAAAAGTTTTCTCATAATAAATTTTGCTTTTAGAAGTGCATTTCCTTTATGCAGGTGTCCAAGAAAATATTTTAACTTCCTTGTCTGCTCTCCGGCCATTGATTCCCCAAGATCAAAGAGGCTGACAACGCTGACCTCACTGGATGGTTCTTGGGCTGCGCCACTTATCTTGGGTGTTGCTCCATTCTCAGTTAGCTCGACGGGCCAGACTTTCCAGGAAATTTTACTCTGGGAAATTGTTAAATCCAGAATGCCCGAATTGATTAGCCTCTGATCCCAGCAAAGGTCAAAGATAAAATTGCCCAGGGAGGGAGCTACAACAGTGTTTATTTCTTGCCAGACAGGATAGAAAAGGTGAGGGTGTTGGCCAATAACCCCCCGAATACCTGCGTTAGCAAGTTCTGATGCGTATTCTTTCTGGTGTTCCATCGGTGCTGTCGATGACTCCAGCCCCCAGTGTAAGACAACGAATAAGTGATCAACCATTCTGACAGAGCGTTTGACGAGCGCTTTAAAGTCTTCATCAAAACGCTGATAACTAATTTGTGCCTTATTCGTGTTGTCAGGCACATCGGATGCAGACAAAAAGCCCAATCTCTCGCCATTTATCTGGATGGTTTGCAGTGGCTGCCCATTCAGGCCGATAGGGAGGATCCCGTGAGACCTCAAAGTTTCAACTGTTTCGTTGAAGCCTTCCTCCCCGTGCTGCACGGTATGATTGTTGGCTATCTGAAGTACTTTGAAGTTTGCTTCAGCTAGGTAACGGGCGTCCTGCGGGTCTCCCCGCAGGACGACACTTTCCGGTTCTTTCGGGTCAAAGTTGGCACGGGTCAGTGGAGCCTCAAGATTGCCGACGACAAGGTCAGCTTGTTGAAGCAATGGCAGAACATGCTCGAATGGGTTGCGTGTTTTCGCGTAAGTTCGAGGGCCGTGACCGAATGATGTGTAGTACTCGCCCAGGTTGATGTCCCCCACAAACATTATGCGTATTGGCTTACTGGGCGACACGCGACTGCTCTCCGCTGAATTCTCTGACGACACCTTTGAACTTCCCATTTCTTCCCCTTGGAATGTTCTGAACATAGGCGATAGATAAACGCAATTGAGCGCCGGCTCTAGCGTGGAAGTTGGCTTCGATTAGTTTCTCGCTGACACTGGTACTATCGCTTTGAGGCACGATTCTGAGGGTACAGTGATCCGGTGCGTCCTGAATGATCTGAGCTTCCCGGATAGCTTCGAGCCCCTTGAAGATATGGTCCATTCGCCCAAGTTGTCTCCCATCAGGAGTGATCACGTAATCATCAAGGCGCCCGGTGATTGATTCTAGACCTGAGATGATGCTGTTACATGATTGGTCATTAGGAGTTCGAACTCCGTGATCCCCGACCTCGTACCGCAGCAAAGGCATGCTGGTATTAGTCAGTGTAGTAGCAACGATCGAGCCTGCATTTTCATTATGCGCAGGAACTGCGAGTTCAGTAATGCCAAGTATCGGATTAATCTGGTAAATGCCGCGGTCATCTTGTCCAGCAAACAAAACGTACTCTGCTGTACCGTAGTAATCGAACACCGGGCATTCAAACACTGACTCAATGCGGCTCCGCTGCCAGTCGAGCAGGGTTTCGGAGTTGGTGATAACAGCTTTCGGCCGGAATACTGGTTGTGTGCCGGAATTCTCATAATGGCTGGCCAAGTCACTGATGGCTGACGGATAACCGATCAATTCCAGCGGTTGGAAGTGATCAAGATCTCGTCGGTAATGTTCGAAGGTTTGGTCGTTCAGGTGGTAGCTGGAGTAAAGTCGCTGGTTCTCGGCACGGTTGAATCGTGCGAAAGGGGGGGAAAGGTTCTCTGGCTTCTGGATCATGCGTCCGGCAAATGTAGCCCTACGGGCCCCGAAAGGAACTCCATGATACTCCTCATGATCCACCAGCAGCGCCATCGCGAGCTTATAGGTTCGCTCATTGACATACAGGGCTAGCGGCGTGCCTGTGCTTCCGCTGGTGTGCTGAATCATGAAGGGGTTGGCATTAGGTGCACAGAACTCGTGGCCACGCGTCCTGAGCGTCTGTTTATCCAGTATGGGCAGTTTCGCCAGATCTGAAACTTGAGTGAAGCTCTGCTCGCTCAGGCCATACTCGGCGAAGAGTTTCTGGTAGTACGGAATGCTCAGCCGGCAATAGCGGATCAGATCGTGGAGCTGTTCGGCCTGGTAAGCTTCGCGTTGTTGAGCGCTCCACGCTCTGGATGCACGGACCAGTTCGCGGAGCTCATGGTAAATGCCGGTATAGCGCTTTCGGTAGAGCTTGTAGCCCATGGCCGACACCATGAGATTCTGAAGCCAAACTGGCGATGAGAAATAGAGGGTTTCCGTCTTACTTGCCATGAAGGACGCCCTCTACTTGTTTAGCGTGTAGTGCTCCGATGCGGTTGCCTATAGGTTTGGCAGGGTTGCCTGCCAGAATATCTCCCTCAGTGAATTCCTTGGTCACAACGCTACCAGCAGCTACCACCGTCTTGTCCGATAGGTTGGCCATCACTACAGCGGTATTCCCAAGCCAGCAGTCTGCTCCAATGGATACCTTTTCAAAGCGACCGCCTTGCTGCTGGATCGGGACATTAACGTTGTTGAACTCATGCTGCCGACTACCACTCAACACATGTACTCCGCTCCCCATCAATGTATTCTCCCCGATGGTGCATTTGCCAATATTGCACTGAGGTCCGACATAGACCCCTCTGTGAATAGTGGTATCACGGTGTGAGAATACCGTGAGGAAACCGATCGAAATATCGTCAGAAGAGCCCGGGCAGGCCAAGCGGTAAAAGGCGGCTCGTAGGTAGACGCCGATCTTGCCCGGAAACAGGCTCAGAAACTGTGAGAAAGACTGAAAAGTGCTGTCACTACGCCCACCCCAACTGAGAAGCCAGTAAAGGCAAAACAGCGGAAACACCAGCCCCAGAAAGAGGTTCTTGATGGTGCGTTTTATGGTTGATCGCAGAGCCATCATCGGTTCATCCTTGCGTCCAGCCAAGCCCTTTCTCTGGCGGGCCGAAACTGGGTGATGCCCAGGCCGATACGCTGGATAATCCGGGCAGCAAGCTGCCCCCAGGTCAATAGCGGTCGGCCTGCAAAGTGGTCGCCGGCGCTGGATGCCGTAATGTGCTCTGTTGGATCTTCGTATTCTGAATGCTGGGGGCCGTAGTTCTGGGCCAGGATGATCAATATTCGCGAGAAATTCTTCTCCGGGCTGTTATCCAGCGTCCGGCAGGTTTGTTCCAGCCAGGTTCGGGCTGTCTCTTGATAGCCTTCCGCTTCGGCGCCTTTGGTCAGTTCCGCAGCGTTAAACAGTAGCATCGCTTTGCGGATATCCTGCGCGACCCAGGTGTCATTGGCAAACTCCAGTTGACCGGGCTCCTGCAGGAAAGGGCGCTCGTTTGCCTTTATCCAGCCGGCGTACTTCAGGAAGCCTTCGTAAGTGTAAAGGTAGCTCTCATCAATCTGCTGATACTGCCGTTTGATCCAAAGGAATCGGGCAATAGCAGATAGGAGAATCAGGTAGGACCAGCCGATCTCCACATCCAGTAGGTTGCGAGCCGTGATGTCGTCGCCCGGATGAATCGTGTCCCGTATGACTTGCCCGGCCTTTTCCAGCCAGCCTTTGTCGGGTTCCAGAATGGCCGCATCCACCAGCGCGGTCAGGTAATTTCCGGTGCCGCGGGTAAATGGATAGCGGTGCGTATTGGGCTGTTCACCCCGCGCCAAGGCTTTCAGTTTGGGCACTTCCTGCTTCTTGACTGCCAGTAACTGGGCAAACAGTCCCCGGCTACCGTCGTGCAGGTTCACCATCCATTGGGTCAGGTTCAATACAGCAGTGCGTGAGTCCGGCTGCCCCGTCATCAGGTAGTGGTACATCAGCCCTGTGGTGTAGCAATGCTCTGCAGCCGGTCCACCTCCCGTCTGCCCAGGAGTACTGCTTGTATCGTTATGCCGCGAAAAAGTCCGATGTGTCGCCGTATGGGCCGGCAGATAGTGGTCCGTATGCCAAAACAGCCCGTTGTTATACTCGGCCCGGTCTTCCTCTGTATGGTAAATGTCGATATCAGTGACGTGGCGGGCCAGATCATCCATGAGTTCGAACCAGCGACGGTCTCCGGTGAGCGCGAACTGGCGGGCGAAGCCGTAGATTGCATCGTACTGATTGTTGTAGTGGGAGATCAGTGGCGCTTCGCCGGGCGGCTGGTACAGGGTTTCATGGTCCGCGAAAATGTCACCAAAGTTACGCCAGCCGTACTCATCGATTACTTCCCGTTTTTGGAAGAAGTTTGAGGGGCCATCCAGCCCTTCCTGAATCAGGGTATCAAGCGCATCTTTGTCTGCAATGGCTTTGAACCAGGGGAATGCATCTGTTGACTCGTAAACCTCAGGGGACAGGCGCGGGCAGAGTGGGGCGTAAGCCCATGTGAGGTTGCCGGTATTTCCATAGGCCATCAGCTGGCCAAGAGTTTTTCGTTCGCCACCCTGGAGTTCATGGCTTTGGTTGTCTGGCCGTGCAGGGAAAAGGCCGACAATAATTTTCCCTTTTTGGTACTCAATGCTGCTGGGGAAGTTTTGCCAGAAGGTCGGTATTGCGACCTGGAGTGATTGCCGCTCAATTGCGAGGGATAAGAGCGGATTTGCGCGATCTCCTGTGTGCTCCGGTGCGTTGTCCGAGGTCAGTCGATATCCACGGTATAGGGTTGTGAGGTCACCATTGCTGTCAATGTGGTTGAGGCTATTCCAGTTTTTTCCACCAGATGACTCTTGGTACAGCTCAAAGTTCTGCAGCGTAAGTGCCGCCTCCGGAGCATTCAGGGAATCTGGCTGAATCTTCACTTCTTGTGGACAGGCGGTTTCGGTAATCAGCTCCAGACTGCCGAAATACATTGAACCCTCGTCACCTAAGTCCCACAGGCCGCCGGGGTGCCTGGCCCGCTTGGGGTTATGGATCTGCATTTCAATGTTCGTGAGTCCAGTCTGGAGATAGATGCGCAGTCGGCAATTGAAGTTTGCAAGGCGTGCTTCGTCTGCTTGAATCCAGCGGCCGCTAAGCGAGGCTTCAACATAGACGGGGTTCTGGTGCTGTATTTCCCAGTCGCCATTCGAAACCGGGTGGCACGGTAGCCCGTCTTTGGAGGTGAGCTTTGCCTTGGTTCTTATTGGTGAAGTTGCCCCGAAAAACTCCCAGGCCGGCTGGCCCTTATGAAGCAGCAAATCACCAGCCTCAGTTTCAATGGCCCATCCGCGCGGTGTCTGCGTAATGCCCGTGGCGGATGCTTCGGGTGAGGGCTGTTCAGAGACTGTCAGGGTCTCGATCTGGTTGGGGTTCAGTCTGTAAAGAAACTCGGCGAGCGCCCAGCGAATACTGCCGTCTGGCCATTGGCAGAGCAATGTGAAAACTGCAGGCACGCTGTTGCCATGAGCATCTTTAAGCTGAAACGTTGTTCCGGCCGGGTGCTGACCCTTGGCAAAAGGAATCCCTACAGAGAGCGGCTCGCTTACTCTGTGAATTCCGGATTCTTCCTTGAGGACAATATCAACCGATGTTGCCATGTCACACCTAATTCCTTTTATACACCAGGCTAAAGCTGGCGCTTAATCCATCGCATTCCGGCCCTGGTTATCTGGCTCATCTCGATGTTCGAGTTCCAGGACAACAGGTCTCTCATATAGTGCTGACCTTCAAGATGCGTGAGGTAATTATAGGCCATGTTGCACTTGAAGTATGGGGTTTCCGTAGCCTGCATTGATAATCCGTAGCCATTAAGGAATACCGATGGCAAGTGGCCAAGGCGTCGCCTGCGGGTCCGGTTGGTGTCAGCAATCGCATAGAGGCTGCTGTACATGCGGGCCACATCTTCATAGTTGCCAGACACCCGAGTATCACCGAAATCTACTACGTGAAGTTGGCGGTTCTGATCAATAAGGACGTTATAGACAATGAAGTCCCCGTGTGCCCTGCAAACGAAAGCTCCATTGTCAGCCAGAAAGGTCTGGGTATTCAGTTTCTCCAGAACAGGCAGAAACCTGGTCTCGATTTTGTTCAGTAACCGCTCGGGCAGAAGCTTTTCCTGCCGGATGTCCCGGATCTTGCGTTCGGTTGCGTGCAAGAGCCAGGCGGCTTTCGAGTTATCTGCGTCGTGGCTGGCTGAGGTTCTGTGGTAAAGCGCCAGCCATTGTCCAAGTTCTCCGACTCTGGAAAAAATCGTCAGCGGATCATTGAGGCGGTGGCCTCTCAGCCGGCCTAGCAAGTAAGTTGCATTCCAGAGCGTGTGGAACAGTTCATCGCCGTGAACGCGTTCGGTGGTGAGGGTGTTGGTGGCCGCATCAAAATCCACCAGGCGTATGGGGCTGACGTTTTCTGTGGCAACTTCTAGTTGCATGCACCTTTGCAGCTCTCCGGCTTCGGCGGCCAGGCTCCGCTCACTGGTATGCTTGCGGTAAACCTCATTATTGATGAAGCCGCTGCTTCTCGGGTTGATCTTGGCAGTGCCAGCATTACTTTGGTTCATTGCGAGCTTGCCTTGTTCTCTGGTGGTAACGGGCTCAGGCTAATGGTGTTCTGGGCTGCTCCCACGTTTTCGAGAGCCCGGTTACATTGCCTGGGCTCACACTCCGCCATCACTGAAATCAGCGCAAACCGTCTAGCTCCACTTAATGTAGCTGGAATCTGCCATAACTTCGCATCGCGGTAGCTTTGGGCTGCGTAATCCCCAACCTGATACCACTGCAATACCGCCACCCGATGTCTGCCACCTCGCCTCTGGTAGATTTTTAACTCGCCTTGGCTTTCCTGAAGCAGCCACTTCTCCGAATCAATGGGCGGCCTGAGGTAGGGCACCAGCTTATGATCGGTAGCGGCAGAGCGCTCACTTTGAGCCACTGATAGCCAGGCACCACCCGGCGTTGCCCAAACGTTGTGGTCGAGGTTATCCGGGAGCCGCAGCTGAAGGGGCAATTCGGAGGGCTGGCCGGGAATCATAGCCGCATTCTGTGGCGCCCAGGGGCTGCTTTCGTCACCGGAGAGTTGAACCACGTTGAGGGCGACCGGCCCCGCTATCAGGGCGACTAGAACCGCGAATACACCTTTGCGTGAGAGTTGCTTTGCATCGGGTGCATTGATTTCTGTCCGGCGCTTTACCGGCGCGAAGTAGAGCGCAGGCAGAATAAAAACACCGTAGATTACCCAGCCCATCAGTTCATGGTCGGTCAGCAGTTCACTTTGCATCTCGGACTGATAGCCGATAACGACCAGAATGAAGATTCTCACCCAGTTGGCAATCAACCCGAGAACCATGGCAGCGGCCAGGAAGCACAGCCATCCTCGCCAGCGGTAGTCATTGAGGATAGACATCATGGCGGCAAGCAAGATGGAAATGGCAAAGTAGCGAATACCGGAGCAGCCATCGGCAATAACCAGGCGGCCGTAGGGCAGGGTGATGCTGTTGCCTTCAATCAATGCGGTCATCCCGAACAATCGAACCCAGTTGCTCACCACGGCGCTGGCAATGGCGACCAGGGCGGGGATGAAATCTGCCCAGATCGGTAGGGAAAGGGCGAGCAGGATAACGTAGGGAAGCAAGCGCAGCGCTCTGTAAAAACCCAGTAACGCCCAGCTGGTGGCAAGCAGGCCGGCAGGCAGCATCAGATAGGTCAGGGTGTCTATCCTGACCAGCTCAAGTAAGGCCCAGACAAGCGTGGTGACTAACAGAATCAGGATGCCGGTTACCTGAAATCTGGATGCTGAAGGGGCTTGCGTATTGGTCGGCAACGGAGGGTGGATCAAGAGAAGCGCTACGTAGATAACCGCGGTGGCCAATCCATGGGCCAGTACCTGCTCAAACTCCAGCCATTCTGATGCCAGCCTTATCCAGGTTGGATAAAACAAAGCTACGCTGACTGCAGTGACGATCAGGTACGGCAGGGCATAGGGCAGGTTGTCTAATGTCTTCCTTAACATCTTCTGTCCACCGGCATTGCTACAGCTTCAGAATACCGTTGTTTGTGACGACATAAAACAAATGTGCGCACAAAAAAGCCAGCCGAAGCTGGCTTTTCTGAAAGCCCAGGACGATCAGGCTTTTTGGCGACGACGGGCGGCACCAAGACCGGCCAGTCCGAGGCCAAGCAGGGCGAGGGTGCCGGGTTCGGGTACTGGAACGATGTCCTCGACATAAACCATCAGATCGTTAAAGTCCATGTCTGAACCATCTTCAAAACCGATGATGTAGTCGTCCCAACCCCAAACCACACAACTGTTGAGATTGTTGCTGGTACATCCATCGGTTAGCTCTGAGCCCAGATTCAAGTACTGATTTTGTCCCTGGAATCCGACGAAGCGCTCTAGCCCATCAGAGTTCCGGGTGGCATCCGAATAGATAACCGGCGCGCCACCGTAGCCAAGATAGAAACCGAACTCGTTACTTGAAAATGTGCCTTCAAGTGTATCGTTAACGTACACCTTGTAGTTCCCGTTATTCACCTCGAATCCAACTCTGGCACGTGTGCCTGCATCAACAACGGGACCAGTGTATCCTCCGGATGTTTCGAAGCTACCACTGTCAGAGCCAGAGAACAGCTGGATGTAATCATTATTGTTAAAAATGCCAAAAGTTTGGCTGGTGTCGAGAGACGTAATCTCTATAAGAAACGTCGCACTGCTATCCAGGCCATCAGGAGAGTTGCGGAAGTAGCCACTTGTTATTGCGTCATTGGTGGTGGTATCACCTAGAGCATTAACTGCGGTGCCGCTAACAATCAACGAGCCATTTATAATCTCATCGAGGTTTGCTTCATTGCCATCTTGTATAAGTGCAGCATTCGCTCCAGCGGTCAACGCTGATAGCGCTATCGCCAGGCTGATTGGTGTTATTTTCATGGGTCTTCTCCGGTTGTGAAGCTCTAAGTCCCTGTAGTTTGCTTTGCAACCAGGCTGTCTCTTCGGATACTGACCAGAGATCCTTGGCTTTCCGTCCCATCCTCGCGGGTGGTTTGGCCCCTGACCGGGATAAACCCCGATCTTCTTCTTGTTTTAAGCGATTATCGTGCCAATCAGTTAACTCTTTGAATTTCCGTTGAATTTCTCAGGCAGCCGAGAGACGTGTGTAAAAGTTTCCGACAGCGCAAAAAAACAGGGCCGGCGCTTACAGCGATCCGGCCCTTCTGGTGCGTGTGGCAGAGACGTTTTGTCAGGATTTCTTACAAGGCTTTCCTGGCAGTCTCCAGGTGGCTGGTAATGTCTTCGTTACCTGGCGCCAGTGCCAGTGCTTTTTCCAGGGTGGTGATCGCTTGCTGGTGGTTACCGGACAGGTGCAGTACCCAGCCATAGGTATCCAGCACGGCGGAGTTTTGCGGGGCCTGTTCACTGGCCCTGCGCGCGAGTTCCAGCGCCCGTTCGGTGTTGTCTTCCCTCAGCAGCCAGGCCAGGTTGTTCAGGGCGGCGATGTTGTTGGGCTGCTGCTCCAGGACATAGTCATAGTGGGTGGCGGCCAGCTCATTCTGGTTGTTGTTCATCAGCCAGTCGGCACGGGCCAGGTTGGCGGCAATGCTTTGTGGTTCATGGTCCAGCCATTGGCTGGTGATTTCGTCTCGGGCTTCCGGGCCCTGGCTGGCTGCCAGGCGGAGCAGTGTGGGCAGAAGGGCGGTTTCCTTTCGTTCCTGCCATTGTTCCTTCAGGTGCGTCCAGGCTGCTTCGGGTCCGTTTTGGGATTCCAGAACGGAAGCTCTCGCCAGAACAGTTGCCGTGGTTACGCCGAGGTTGTCTTCCACGGCCTGAAGTTCTTCCAGCGCTTGCTGATGCTTGCCTTCAGCCTGCGAAACCCCCACGGCCAGCAGGGCCAGACCCTGGTTATCAGGTGCCAGGGCAACGGCTTCTGCCGCTTTGGCCCGGGCGGTCGGGTAGTCTTCTGCCTGAACTGCTGCGCGGGTTTCTGCAACCAGTAGCTGGCCGAGCAGGCGGTTTACGGCAATGGTCTCGGAGGTTTGCTCTTCTCCCAGCAGGGTGCGCACTTGCACCAGTTCTTCGATGGCCCGCTCCCGGTTTCCGGTGCGGGCCAGAATGGCGGCCAGTGCCAGTCTGGGTTGTGCCATTTCCGGGTGTTTCTGTGCCAGCTTTTCTATCCGTGCCGTAGCGGCGTCAGTATCCCCAAGGCGGCTGTCCGCCAGGCTGGCCAGCAGAACAGCTTGCGGCATATCGCCATAGCCATTAACCAGTGAGTCCCTCAGCTCCTTAGCCTCGGTCTCTTCACCGCGGGCCAGCAACACATTCATGTAAGTGCCGGTGGTGTGCCAGTCTTCCGGCTGGGCGGCGAAGGCCATTCGCAGTTGGCCCAGTGCCTGCTCCGGCTGGTTGTTGCGCAGGTAGTGCTGGGCCAGGGCCAACCGCAAACGGGTGCGTTCGGGTTCGTTGCTGATGGCTTTGCTCAGGCTGGCCACGCCGTCACTTTCCTTGCCGGGCAGGCTCAGGGCCAGAATGCCGTGCATGGCAATGATTTCGTTGTCGTCCGGCCGGGCCTGCATGGCCCGTTCCAGAGTTTTCAGTGCTTCTTCCCGTTCGCCCTGGTCGATTTGCGCCATGGCAGCGGCGCGCAGGAAGGGGGTGGGTGTGGTTTCAGGGTCAAGGTTCTCTGTCAGCAAGCGGGCGCCTTCATCCAGCTCGCCGGTGCCGGTTTCCAGTGCCCCGAGCATCAGGGCCGCCTGCTGGTTTTCCGGGTCCAGCTTCAGCATGTCCCGGAGAATGGTTTTGGCCTGGTCGACGTTGCCTTCACGTAGCGCCGCTACCGCAGCTTCGCCTTGCTCCCGGGCACCGGAATTCTGGTTGTCAGCCAGGATTTTGTTGTAAACCTGGGCTTCGGTAATCTTGCCCTGCTCGGTCAGCACCCGGGACAGTGCCGTCAGTACTTGCCGGCGCACCGGCAAGAAAACATCAGACGTCGGCATGCTGCCTGCGGCGTCTGTCAGTGTGGCTGCGGCGTTTTCCAGGTCGTTTTCCCGGTACTGGGCCATGCCTTTCCAGTATTGCACCTCTGGCTCGGGCTGGTTTCTCGCCATCCAGTCATCGGCGCTGCGGATGGTTTGTGAGGCCTGGTTCAGGTCCATCTGGGTTTTCAGGGTGCCGGTCACTGCATCCAGGTTCGACGGGTTGTTGTCCATCAGGCTGCGATACAGGGACAGCGCTTCAGCCTTGTCTCCGGACAGGCGCAGGGTTTCAGCGCGAACCAGCGACGCCCGTAACTGTTCCTGGGGGTTGGAAGCGTTGTGAAGGGCCAGGGTCTCGGTGGCTGAAAGATGTTTACCCTGGTTTACGTAGGCTTCGGCCAGTGGAATGGCCACCTGTGAAGCATGGTCTTTCAGCCAGGGTTCCAGCAGTTCGGAGGCCTGCCGGGACGCGCCTATCTGCAGATACAGTTCAGCCAGGTGGACGATGTGGCCAACGTTATCCGGCTCTGCCTGAACTGCGTTTCTTACTTCCAGCAAGGCGGACCGGTACTGGCCCTGGTCTGCGTAGGTTTCAGCCCTTGTAATATGGGACGTTGCTTCGTTGGATGTGCTCTGGTTATTGCAGCCAGTCAGAACCGGTAACGGCAGCAGCAGGGCGCCGGCAAGTAGCAGTGTTGTGAGCCGAGGCTTTGTTCGATTATTTGTTGTTGTATGCACGGTATCTGCTCCTTGATAACGATAGGCAAAATAGCGGGTAAATGGGTCAGGAGGCGGGCGATTCCGCCGAGGTTTCTATCCTGTATTTGTCGGTGAGGTTGTACAGGGTGGGGCGCGTGACCCCCAGTAACCGGGACGCCTGCGACATATTGAACGAGGTGCAATGAAGAGCCTGGAGAATGGCTTGTTTCTCGGCTTGTTCCCGTACATGCCTCAGGTTCAGCTGGTTGACCTGTTCACCCTCGCCAGTGCTTAACTGCAGGTCGCCGGCGCTTACCCGTTTGCCATCGGCCATGATGATGGCGCGCTTCACCTTGTTGATCATTTCCCGCACATTGCCCGGCCAGGCATAGCTGGTGATGGCCTGCACGGCGTCTTCCGAAAAGCTCAGGTTTGGCCGGTCCAGTTGCTTGCCCAGGCTTTTCAGTAACGACTGGGCGATTACCAGGGCGTCTCCGTCCCGTTCGCGCAGGGCGGGTACATCGAGCGTTATCTCGCTGATGCGGTAATAGAGATCTTCCCGGAATTCTCCCTGCGTAATCAGTTCCTGAACGTTCCTGTGGGTGGCGCACACTACACGTACGTCCACCGGAACCGGTTTTACCGAGCCTACCCGGTCAACAACGCGCTCTTGCAGGAAGCGCAGTAGCTTGGCCTGCAGGGCCATGGGCATATCGCCTATTTCGTCCAGGAACAGGGTGCCGCCGTTGGCGCTTTCGATTTTTCCCTTCTTGGCCTGGGTGGCGCCGGTGAAGGAGCCTTTTTCATAGCCGAACAGCTCGCTTTCCAGCAGGTTTTCAGGGATAGCTGCACAGTTGATGGCGGCGAAGGGTTGCTCTGCCCGGTGGCTCAGGTCATGCAGGGCCCGGGCCAGCAGTTCCTTGCCGGTACCGGTCTCGCCGGTAATCAGGGTGGTTACATCGGTGGGGGCGACTTTCTCTGCGTAAACCGCTGAAGGTTGCCACCCATTCCACGTGAAGCCTGCCACCCGGACCGGAGCAAGGCTGCCACCCATCGGAGCGTAGCGACGCGGGGTTTCTCTTCTTACTCCGAAGTCTCAGTGCCCGTCAACTTTGCCTGCTGTTTTCGCATGGATTCGCCCCGCAGATTGATCTTGTAGGCGTTGTGTACGAGCCGGTCCAGGATGGCATCTGCCAGAGTGGCGTCACCGATGATGCCGTGCCATTCCTCGATGGGTAATTGGCTAGTGGCGATGGTGGAGCGCCGGCCATGTCGGTCTTCCAGCACCTCCAGCAAGTCCCGCCGGTTCTCCGCGCTCAGCTTCATCAGCCCCCAGTCATCCAGGATCAGCACGTCGACCTTGGCCAGGCTGGTCAGGAGCTTTGAGTATTGGCCATCGCCCTTGGCGATGGTCAGCTCTCGTAGCAGCCGGGTCAGGCGGACGTACTGGGCGGTGTAACCCTCCCGGCAGGCCTTGTGTGCCAGAGCACAGGCCAACCAGGTTTTCCCGACGCCAGTCGGGCCGGTGATGAGCACGTTCAGGTGTTCCTTCACCCACTGGCAGCTGGCCAGACTCTGGACAAGCCCTTTATCCAGGCCGCGTGAGTTCCGGTAATCAATGTCTTCGAGGATGGCGGCGTGTCGCAGCTTGGCCCGGCGCAGGCGGCTGCTCATGCGTCGGTTGTCCCGTTCCGTCATTTCCCGGTCGACCAGCAGGCCAAGGCGCTCCTCGAAGCTCAGGTCGGTAATGTCGGGGGTGGCCGATTGATCCGCCAGGGCGGCGGCCATGCCGGTCAGTTTGAGGGCGTGGAGCTTATCCAG
>Ga0208450_1000432_pt1 | contig 23288 bp, 40 predicted proteins | sample MalvireepMed_908_FD_184249 | JGI IMG/M metagenome (GOLD analysis project Ga0208450, IMG submission 184249) | Marine viral communities from the Global Malaspina Expedition - Malaspina viral metaG DeepMed_908 (SPAdes) (version 2) | ecosystem: Environmental > Aquatic > Marine > Oceanic | place... | reverse complement strand
GTGTACCATTCGTATCTACATAGTTACAACCTACAAATACACCCGAAGGCTTGAGAGTTGCACCAATAGATTCAGAAATAGTACCACTGGCTTCAATACAGATTAAGTCACCATTGTACAGTTTCTTAGGAGCACGAGTAATAGTAGTAGGTGAGATAAGCTCACTTACTCCATTAGTATCATAATGTGCACCCTTTTTTCGAGCAGGAAGAAAGCCACGTAATGCTCTTGTACTAGACATTATATTTCTCCTTCCATAGTTTAAGAACTAGTCCTGAAACGTAGGAGTTCGTCCTTTAAATGTTCTCGATTTGCTATTATTGGAAATTGGCATCTTAGAGTTGGATGAACCCATTAATTGAGAATTAACAGCCTCCAACATCTCATTTGCCTTATTCCGATAAAAACGTCTTTTAGCCTCTAGCTTACCTGTGGGTATCTTACCCAAGGCAATGTCTCCACGACTGACAACTCCAGCATATCGGCCTTCTTCTCTCACGACAGAAGTTGCTCCCATTTCAGGTACTTCTTCAGGTTTCACAAATTCCCATCCTTGCTGTTGTTTCTTACCAATTTCTTGATAATCATCCTGACCATTAAGAAGGATTCTTAACCAACCAAGAGATATATCTTGCTGTTTAAATCTTTCTTCAACTTCACGAGGAATATAAGTTGCATCAGGTTCCTCAAAGACGTATTCTGTTTCTTCTCTGGTTTCATTTTCCCTTAACTGAGAATTACGTGATTCTTCAATACGTGTCATAATTTCTCCTCCACGTTACATTTTAATTGCTGTGTACTCACCATCGGCATTCTCTACCTTTAGCTTTTCAGCAGCATATTGTTCAAGTGGTATACCCCATTTTCCAGCAAGCCGTACATCTTCTTTCGTCAGCTTTACTTTTTTATTGGAGCTAGGAGTTGAACGTGAAGCTCCAGCTACCACTTGAGCAGGTTGTGACGGTTGTTCCTGCACCGATTCTTTTACAGTAAACTTATGAGGAAATTCCGTTTTAAGTCTACTATCAATCTCACTATAGAAATCAGGATCACTTGGATCAAAACCCTGTTCCTTTAAATCTGCATCCAGAGCAAGAGCAGCAGCAGTCATTACTCTGTCTTTTCCAAACCACTCATTTTTCTGGGACCATTCCACAGCCAAAGGATCTACCTCTGGTTGTTGTGGTTGTGGCTGTGCCTGTACCTGCTGTTGTGTTTGTGCAGGTACATCCTTGAATTGAGCTTTGGTGACATTCAGTGTTTTTAAATCATTTTGAGCTTCATTTAAAAACTCCTGTGCCTTTAATATCTTTCCTGAATCTCCCTCTTCATGGGCTGAAGAATAGGCTGCTCTGGCAAGTTCAAGTTTATCTGTTATTTGTTTCTCATTAGCATCCAGATTTAACTTGCTGATATTATGAAATTCTTGCTCTCTACTAGTTAGACGAGTATTTAATGTTTCATTCTGTTTAACTAACTGAGCAATATGATCATCCCGATCTTTTCTTTGCTTAATTAATTGTCTAATTCTTTTTTGAGCACCTTTCGTTTCAATCCCTTCCAGTTCCTGTGGCTCTTCTGCCTTTTTAGGTTCTGGCTCTGGTTCTGCTTCTGCTTGAACTTCTGGCTCTGCCTTAACTTCTACTTCAGGTTTTTCTTCTTCTATTTCAAAATCTACTTTATTCTCTTCATCCTTGGAAGTTACAGTTTCTACTTCCGTCCATTCTTCTTTATCAACCATCTTTATTCCTTTCGTTGCTTACGAAGCATACGGATTTACGTATTACTCTATTATACTACAAAATTAAATAGAATGCAAGTCCTATTAATTACTTATTAAATTAAATGTTGGATCAAGATCTTTTGGATGTTCTACTCTACAGATAACTTGATCATCAAATAACAATATTAATCTGACTGATTTATAGTATAGTTTTTGACCAGCATGTTTGGCATAACAAACATAATCTCCTACTTCACACCAATCTCCATTTGGAAATTTTACCTCATCTTGATAAGCTAGATCTCCTATGGAAAGAACCTTTCCTACCGTGGTAAGATAGGCCATATCGTCTTTGGTAGAATCTGGAAGTACAATACCTCCTTTTGTTACTCCTTTTATACTTATTGGTCTTATCAGGATATGATATCCCGGTAGTTCTGGTAAAGGACTTGGATCATTGACCTCATCCTCTGTAATCCACATATCATTTTTGATAGCATTACCTAGTTGTACCTGTTGCATTTACTCCTCTTCTTCATATATACGACTTTTTACAATAGATGTAAAATTTTGTCTGGACCATTCAATTCCTTGAATATGTCCTACTAGTTGTTTGTAATGAGCATATGTTTCTGCATTCCCATCACTCAATATATTTCGTAATCTATTCAGTTCGTCGTTGTAATTTTTGATAACCTCATCCCAAATTTCCATTTAAGATTATAGTTCTGCACACATATAACAATTAATTTCCAATCCCACAGAAATTTCTTTTATAATGGGGGTTGTCCACATAATTAATATTCTCCTTATGTTCTAACTGGTTTAGGGTATTTCCATGACCAATCTGGTCGTTCATTCAAAACACCTTTTTGTGGATCTACACCTGCTCCACCATCATCAATAGATCGTTTCGTCCAATCACCATACAGACCACGGTCACCATTGGCAACATGTTCTGGGTAACCATTCTTTGTAACTCCACGAGCATCTGGTTTTACATGTGTTGGATATCCATTAGTCGTTCCTTTTTCATCATTGGGATAGTGAGTCCCTCCATACTTAGGCATCATCTTTCTCCTTCTTTGTTTTGGTAATAACTTCTTTAACAATATCTACCATTTTAAATTCTCTTTCTCTGGAATCTTTATCCTGCATGGCAGCAATTCTTTCCAGAGCCTTGGTTCTAACTTCATCTATATCTAGATCAAGTTTTTGTTGATCCAGATTTGTCTTGATCATAAGATCCAAAGCTTTCATGGTTGTGTCTGCTTCTGTTTTCTTTTCTTCTATCGTTAGTCTGGACATAACATCCAGAGCCTTCATAGTTTCTTTACTGGCTCTGTCCAGATCAGCCTTTTCTTTCTTAAGTTCTGAACTTTGTCCCTGTACAAAGGAATCTATAGTAAGCTGTGCTTGTTCTAACTCAAGTTTTTGGGCATCCAAGGCAGCATCAGCAGCATTCTTGGCAGCAGTCATTTGTAATTTTTCCTGCTCCAGTTGTAGTTTCTGTGCTTCCAGAGCAACCAGTTGCTGTTCAGGAGACTGAACCTGTCCCATTGCCTGATTAGCATTAAGAACCTGTTGTGCAGCTTGAGCCATGATAGCTTCTGTTACATTTGGTGCTTGTGGTCCTACTTCTTGCATTCCCATTTGTGTAATACCATTCATCTGCTCCTGATACTTCAGAACCATGTGTTCCTGTATATTGGATTCCAGAACTGGTTTTATCCTTTGCATCATAGGATTAGATCCATTCATGGGATCTTGCAAATAAGCTGTCTTGACCTGAATGTGGGCATCATGATTCTGACCGGGAAAAGCTGCAATGGCTATTCCCTTTACAGCAGCCATGATATCGGAAACAGGGTCAAGTGGCTTGGGTTTCTGCTTGGGTGGTAGTATCTCTTCCATGTTGGGCATGTTGGCAGCATTCAGAATTGTTCTGTTCAGAGCTTCCAGATTAAACATACCGGGAGGTGATTGCTGTGCCATTTGTAAAGCAAGTTGTGCAATCATAAGACGATGAGCATTGGATGGAATATTTGGATCACTGACGGGGATCACATCCACTCTTCCATCAAAATCAGATTTAAAGATATTCCGATTTTCATACGGCACATCATAGGGATACTCACTGGGTAGATAATCATAATCTATATGAGCCAAGATCCTAAATTCATCTCTTTGAGCTTTATGCAATCGTTTGTGGATTGCAGAGAAGAATTTACTGGATGCTTCCAGTAGTGCCATTGTTGTACCTACAGGGCCATAAGAAGATGCTTCCGATACAATTTGTTCTGTACTGTCGGCAAACTTCTGACCTGCTGCTGTAACAAAACCAAGCATCTGGAACAAGGTCGAGGAAGGCTCTTTGTAGGGGAGAGGAACGATAGCCTTTGCCAAGTCCATGCCTGTAGATTCAACTTCTTTAAACTCACCGGGGCTGATAGGATCGTTGTCACCAACCATTCTAACACCTTTGGCCTTAAACCCTCCCGGCAGATTTGCAAATTGACCTGCATCAATGAGGCTTCTCATTGCTGCTGTTGCACTCATAGTTAAATTTCCTAAGAAATGCATCAGGCCAAAACCGTAGAAACCAAAGCCGGGAACAAATCTATAATGAACAAAGTGAGATACTCGTTCCTTATTATTGTCCTCTGGTTTATAATTTCTACGTATACAAAGAACCTTTCTGGATTGCTCCTCTACTGTAACAATATAGGGAAGTGCAATACCTTCTTCCGAATTAGGTTCTTTGATCTCTAGGAAACAATGTTGTTCCAATAAAACATATTGAGGATCTGAATCCATTGTGGGAGACAATCCTAATATTGTATCCATCTTGGATGCAAAAGCTGTTGGTTCTGGATTAGTAGCATGTGGAAGTTCTATGTCTGAATAAATACCAGAACGAACATCTCGTGCCAGATCCACTGGACTACGATAAATTACATGGGTGTACCTGTCTGCCTTTCTGAGATTGCTGGCATAGTAAGATACATAGAATTGATCAATGGGAACAAACTCAGAAACAGGACGTTTCAGATTTGCATCATAATAAACTTTTTTAAAGGCTGAACCAATCAAGGGAAGATGGAACAGCATTCTTTCAAACTCATCAAAGTATTCTGGCATCTGTTCTGTGAGTTGATAGTTCATGAAATTCTTGACACGATTGGATTGCATTTCCCTTTCAGGAGTTGACTTGCCAAGTATCTGTGTCTTTACTGGTCCTGAAGATGGGAACAACTCTTGAGATGCCTTGCTCTGGAATTTAACAGCAGACTCTATGAGTAGAGGATGTACAGCCGTGCAAGCTCCTTCAAAGGGTTCTGTTCCTTCCTGTATCTTCAGACCAAGAAGATCAAAGCCTCTTTCAAACATTGACTCCCATTCCTGTCTGGAACTTTTATCGGAATCATAATTATGATAGACATCCTCTGCAATCTTACTGAGTTCATCATCTTCCAATTTCTCTGCAAGATTACCGTACCATTCTTTAATAGGTTCATCAGCCTCCATCTCTATGGTACTGGAGAAATCTACTATTACTCCTCCATCTGGTTCCACTTCAAATGTAGCCTCTTGTTCCTCTTCTAGAGCTACAGGATTCATAGGAATAACATTTGCCAATTCCTCTGGTATCTTTTCAAATGGATTTCGTTCTGTTGCCATTATATTACTTTCATATTATGTGTATAGGAATTACGTTCCCTTACGAAACTATTTTATTTTTTGTTATGAATTTTCCCCATTACACTATTATACATTAAAACAGAATGGAATGCAAGTATTTCTTTTATTAAGTTCTCCAGTAAGCAACTCTTTTCTTTCTTCTAGGTTCATCTTCCCAATCAGGATCATCAGGATGTATGAGATGCCAAGACTCTCTCATGTAATGTACTGCCATTGTCAGGGCATCTACCTGATCATCATGGGCTGCATTAGGAAACTGTATGAGTTCCTCCAGAAGATCATCAGCCCATCTCTTGTTCTTGGGTATCCATACTCTACCTGTTTCCAACATGGGAGATGCTGCATAGACACGACTAACCTTATCTCTGTCGGGAAGATATTCCATGACAGGAAGACCACTTCTCCTCATGTCCTGTATGAGTGACTGTCCACTGGCTTTTTTCTCTATGATACAAACATCAGGTCTGTAGTCTTTGTACATGATCTGTGTCATACGTCTTAGTTCGGGGTATTCAAACCTTCCCTTGATATTACCCAGAAGAATAAGATTGGAAATGTAGCTTTCCCTGCCATCTTCATCCTGATCATACATGGAAAAGATACCCCATGTTTGTATAACAGAGAAATCTGCTGTAGTTCTTGTGGAGAAAGCAGTATCATAGGTCTGAAGAATAAAATCACACGTAGGAGGTTCGGAATGTTCCCACCATTTGATCCATCTTTTCTTTATCAGACCCCCTTCTTCTGGAGTAGGGTTCTGCATGTACAGGGCATTCCAGTATCTTGCCCCGTTGGATGCCTTAATTTCATTTTCATCTACTTGTAGTATCTTTTCTGGCTTCCATTCAGGGAAATAGGAAGATCCAACAGGTAAATCCAGCAATTCAGAGGCTTGATCATCCAGCCATGCAGGTATCTTGATAACTTCCCATGGAATAATCTCATATTGGTCCATTTCCTGCTCTTGTTTCAGGAGCCAACCACACAGATCGTCATAATGGTAACGAGTATTAATGATAAGTATGGAACCATTGGGCATGATACGGGTTCTAAGACCAGCAGGATACCATTCCTTTACATATCTACGTCCTGCTTCGGAATAGGAGTCCTCTTCAGACATGACATCATCCAGAATAGCTACATGGGCACCTCGTCCTGCAATTTGACTACGAACACCAGCAGCATAGTAGGTTCCACCAAGGTTTGTTTTCCATTTTCCTGCTGCCCTGACATCGGTTCTAAGGGAAACACCCTTGAATATATTCTGAAACTTCTCATCATTGACAAGATCCCTGACAGATCTGCCAAAATCACTGGATAACTGGTCACTATGGGACACAGTAAGGATCTCATGTTCAGGATGACGACCTATGTACCATGCTGGAAACAACTTGGAACAAATAACAGACTTGGAACTACGGGGAGGCAGGAAGACCATTAGTCTTTTTATCTCACCAGATTCCAGTTTATTTAATCTATCAGATATTACCTCTATATGTTTACCCATTTTCCAATCGGAAACAAGAGTAGGGGCCATGAGTCGTACAAAGGTTAAGAAATCTTCTTTAGATTCTCTTTCAATAGTAGTATTTAATAGATTATGTAATTCCAGAAATGGTAATAAGGTATTTATACTTTCTTGATTAGCTTCTATATCCATAGATATCCTTATAATTGGAAAGAAAGGTAAAATAAAATATAAAATAAAATATATGTAAGGAGTCCCTTGTATATATTATAACTATTATAGTTATATTATACACTATATTTATTCTATGTCAAGTATTTTTTTAAAATTATTTTGCCCCTAGTATTTTTGGTAAATATATGGCACCCCCATATAGTGGACCGTGGGCATGGGCCAGTTCTTTGGGGTGGGGTATGATTCTCATTCTCATTGAGATTGATTCTCAGTTGCAACAGATACCTTTTGAGATTCATTCTCATTGCAAATCATTCTCATTGAGAATAGTTCTCATTCTCGTTGAGATTCATTCTCATTGAGAGTCATTATCATTGAGAATAGTTCTCATTCTCGTTGAGATTCATTCTCATTTAGGGAAATGGAACAAAACGGGAACAACTATGGGTATTAGAACAAACATAGAACATATGATGATTGCCTAATATTTAATCATCTCTTGTAAAAGAGTGACATATATATCACAGCCAATTCCTGCCAAAAATAATGAAATTAAATTAATTTTTATCGTCACTCAACCTTGAAAATCGACACCTCAATACCCATGTACTTAATAGGACAATTTTTAATCAAAAATAGGACGTTTAAACAGTGGAACAAAACTTCAAAACTAGGGAAGAGTATTTGGTAGCATCTGATACCTTGCTCAATAAATATGTATTCAATGCAGAGGGCATTAATTCCATTCCTTCTAATGTTGTCTATTCTTGTTCGTTTGCCACTACTGGCAATCGGATAGGTGCAAAGCACATTACACTAGGACAATGCTTCGATCCTGCATGTTCAAGTGACAAGGTGAACTTTCAAATAGTCATTACTCCATTACTTGATGATGTTTTGAAAGTATTGGCTACTCAGGTACACGAAAAGATCCACAAGATTGTGGGGCTTGCTTGTGGTCACAAGGGTGCTTTCCCAAGAATGTGCAAAACAGTGGGACTAGAAGGAAAGCCCTCTGCTACCCATGCAGGATCAAAACTAAAAGAAACATTGCAGGAAATAGCCGACGAGTTGGGCCCATATCCTCACAGTGCTTTGGATACTTCCGAACGTAAAAAGCAAAGCACTAGAATGTTAAAATGTGAGTGTCCCGAATGTGGCATGGTAGTAAGAGCAAGTCGTAAAGCCCTCGAAAATGGCCCACCACATTGTTGGGATACGGATCATGGCCCAATGGACATAGTAGCCTAGACCGTTTAAACACTCTACCCCACTAGCCCCACTCCAAAATATTGGTTGGGGCTTTTGGGGTAGAAACATAAAGTGGAGTAACAACAGTGCATAAATTAATAAAAACAACTGACCCCAAGATACACCAGTATCGGGGCTGGCAAATCGAGAAGCAGGTAGACAATACGTTTGCCATTACATTTTCTAAGGATTTCTGGAGTACGGAATTTATTACTCAATCACCTCCAATTGCAACCGTGAAAGAAGCACAGAAGGCCATTGACCAGCAAGTAGCCTAGACCGTTTAAACACCCTGCCTCACTAGCCCCACTCCAAAATATTGGTTGGGGCTTTTGGGGTAGAAACACCAACATAATCAATGGGTGAACTATGGAAACAAACAATTTGCAGGATCTATACGGATCATATAACCACTACCATGATAATGTCACTCGTAAGATAGTCGGGTCCGTACATTGGAATGACCCACAATTGAAAAAGGTTACCAGACTACGGCTTTTATCTGATCCTGGTTTTCCACTTTGGGATTTAAGCTATTGTCATGGTACCCTAAAAAATGGTGATAATGTGGACGTACTGTTACCATTCAGTCAGTTACCAAAAAGAAATATAAATGGAGCTATCATAGCCCATGCAAAACGAGACAAAGTTTATGCAAAAGGGCTAGGCATTTTTGATTGCATTAGTTGTCTGTGTTAGCCCGTTTAAACACCTTACTCCACTAGCCCCACTTCAAGTGATTGATTGGGGCTTTTGAGGTGAGAATACCAACACAAGGATAATAAAATGTCATGTTATTTTGTTGTTGTTCGTTTTAAGCAAGGCCCAGATACTAACAAAGTAAAAATCTGGAAAGAGTACGATCAAGATTATACTTGGGGCTCACCGGCATATACAATACTTGGCTATGCAGACACATTTGCTGAAGCAAAGGCCATTCGTAAAGAAGGAAAAACCCAGACCGTTTAAACAGGCTATAGGAAAACACAATACTTCCTATAGCCTCTTGATAATTCCAACCATAATCCCTATATCTTAGGGGTACAACGAAAGTAGGTATGATATGTCAAGATACCAAAGCATCATAGACGAATTACAGAGTGCTGACCATGTGGCAGACTGTAATACTCCTACCCGTCGTTTTTTCCGGTGTTGGATTGATGGTTCATACATGGGGCCAGACCACTATCACCAGAATTGTGATTTTATCAGAAGCAATATTGACAACCACAAAAGGTTGAGAATGTTTGCAATAGACCAATTTTGTCAATATATGGCACACGAATACGACATAAGTAAAGGCCATGCACAGAAAGCAATCGTTGCATCATTAGCAAAGGACAAACTGGCAGAATTAACAACCGAATTGATTGATGATGCAAAAGACTTGGTTGCTGATTGACCAGACCGTTTAAACGTCTTGCCCCAAGGCCACTGGCTATTAAATTAGCAGTGGCTTTCGGGGTAGAAACATGATTAGGAGTGTGACATAAATGTTTGATATAGCTATAGGAACTAACATTGCCAACTGGTCTATTGTTTTTGACAATGGTTGGTGTGTTTCCGTTTCTCATTTGAATGGCTGTTCTTCGAGAGAAGAAACCACCAAAATTGAAACGGTGAAGCACCCTGCATTGGGTGTAATCACACAAGTAATGAGTCAAGTACCTACAGTTCAAGTATGGGTTATGCACACAATCACGAAAGAAACATTGTGGAAAAAGAGGGCAGGTTTTAAGGAAGATATAACTCCTGACAAGTTGGCTAAGATTATGTCAAAAGTTAGGAAGCTGTCCGACCCAACTAAACAGGGAGTGTGATAAAAATGACACAGTTTAAAAATGGAATGACAACAGCTAAACTAGATGTAGAAAATGGAAACATTGACGACATTTCTTCTGCATTACAGCTATTTGAAATTGATCCACCATCAAATGATTTTCAACGTGGATATCAAAAATCTTTAATGAATATGGCTCAGAAAGAACTAGTCATAGATTTAATACTGGTTTCCGAAAATTCAGACGGATCAAATCCAGAAATTTATGATAGTTTTATATATCCAGAATTTGACGACGGGTGTTGCTCCATCAATGGTGCTTCTGAGGAGTATCCGTGGGTGAGAATGGTTACAGTAACTACCAAAGTGTAACCGTTTAAACAGGGAGTGTGATAAAAATGACACAGTTTCTAAGTAAAGGTGAATTGCCTAGCCACATAATTGTGGAGCAAAAACCTACAGCATACAAACAGGTTGCCAACTATCCTGTATGTGAGTTTGCAAAGTTGTTTGCCAGCATAGCAGGAACAAAAACTCTGACTGATGAGGTATGTGGTAAAATTGAGAGATTTGGTATTGAGATAGAAGTTGAATCAAATCCCGTCAAGGCATGGAGGGTGTGACATGGCAATTGTACCAGCCATACTAGGACACGGTTCAACCGTCCCAGAAAAACCATTTAAGTGTACTAGAGGAACTGGCAAAATTTTGTTGTTCTGTTATGACACCGATACAGAGAGATTTCTATACTTGGATATTGAAACCGACATGCCTCTGACCAATGAGGAAGCATGGGATTATGAGTATTTTAATCAAGAAAAATAAATAAAAGGGAGTGTGATAAAAATGACACACAATATGACACCAAGAGATATTGAATTAGTCATCAAATTAATTAAGGCTGTTCTTGAAAAGTCTGGGATACAAGTAGATATTGATACCTATTTCGACCAATATGAGGATAATTATCCCGGTGGTTTTAAATCTGTCATTAAAGAACATTACGAACTTGTTGACTATGAAGATACAGGAAAATAAATTTATATACACCCCTTGAAATCAAGGAAACAAGAGCCATATATACATTAAGGAGAATAAAATGAAAATAAAAAGCAACAAAGTTAAAATGATTATTACAGATAGTGAAGGAACCATTTTAGATGAATTCAATACGGAAGATGATTTCGATTTATTCTTTGACCTTATATATGGAAAGAGTAACCCGTACATGACACCAAGGGTTATAGATGCTCTTGAAGTAGCCATAGACGATGCTGAAAATAAAATGAAAGAGGAAGATGAAAGAGAATGGAATATAAAATGACAAAGCCAGCATATGTTGATGCTCTCTCTGTTTGGGATGTGAAAACTCTGGAGATCAGCCAGACAACAATAAAAGGCAGTTCACCAGAGAATAATCGTGAATGTATCATAATTAGGATTAATCCTATGGGTAGTATCCTATCAGATGTAGAAATTAACCTGTATTCTAAAGGGAATTCGTTCCCTGAAGAAAATATTACAATAAAAAAAGGACTAAAGAAATGAGCATACCATTTGATGAGGCATGGTTGAACGACAGAGAGCCAGACAACGATGCCATTCTGGATGACCTGTTTGAGAAGTATCTCAATCTGGGGTATAGCCCTGAAGTGGCAGAACGTATGGCCTTGGATGAATTTGAGAGGATAGGGATATGACATGGAAAAATTCATGGGATTATGGACAGGCTTGGCAATTCCTCTTGGTACCTTGGCTGTTTGTATAGAAGCACCTTGGTCATTATGGTTTAATGTTGGCCTGTCCATGATTATAGTAGCACTTATTACCTTGGCTTACTGTGGCATGAATGCAACAATGGAGGATTAAATTATGATGGATAGATTGGCAATGATGTTACCCCTGACACCCGAACGAAAGGAATTTGTAAACAAATACAGTGAGTTATATGGTGTAGAGCCGTGGGAATTTGTCATATTCTGTGTCGATATACTCATGGACATGGACGATGACACAATGTTTGATGACTATTTGGTAAAAACTATGAAGTCACATTTAACAAGTAAGAATCATTCTTAGTATAGGAAAATCCTATATTACATATAGAGGAATAGAATAATGAAAACCGTAAGTTCTATAAAATTGGTAAACCCTAATGACCCCTTGTATAATAATCTAAAGGTCGGTCAGGGAGGCAATAGACAACCTATTGCAAGGCATGTAGAAAATCTAAAGGTTTCTATAAGTGAATGTAATCTATTAAAATACAGACCTATTGTTGTGTGGAAGGATAGAAAAAAATATCAAATAGCTGATGGACAAAATAGATACACAGCCTGTACAGAATTAGGTATTCCGTTCTATATTCAAGAGGTCGAGGAAAAACCTGATGAAAGAATGTTATCTATTCTCAATAGCAACCAAAGGAATTGGGGATTAGGAGACTTTGCAAGGTTCTGGGCTAACAAGGACGGCACTAGAAAGAAATATAAGAGATACTTGACATATCATGCAGAGTACAAGGTTACTCATGGTATTCTCATTACAATTTATGAAGGAGAAACTAAACGAAAGGGACGTAATATTGAATTTAAGAACGGGAAACTAAAAGAAAGTCCATCAATACTAAGACATGTAGAAGATACCCTTTATAAATTAAGACAACTTGAATATGCTGCTTTCAATCCTGCTTTACTTCGTACTACTTTAAGGAAGCAACAGTTTCAATCAGCCATGTTGACAGCCTTTAATACACCGGAGTTTAACTTCAATAAATTTCTGAAAAATTTGTATGATACTAGACATTGTTTCAATAAGTTAGCCAAGGCTATTGATATGGAGAAGGAGATATACAGAATTGAAAGCCTATAGGAAAATCCTATAACAACTATAGATTGAAATGTAAAAGTAAATGATTATATTAAAACATGGAAGGATGGGATTGTGAATGTTGAGATTTACAGATTATCAACAAGAACCTGTTCCACAACAGCTTAAAATCTAGACCACACATGATAGCTTAATGTGTGACAATGGACAAAAATCCTACTTAGGTCTAGTGGGTAGGTGTGGTAAACAATCTGTGAGGTTCTAACGAGGGGTTCAACTCCCCTCACTTCCTACCTCATTAGTTTGATTGAGGATAGAGAGAGAAAGCACATGAGCAAAGCCTTGCCTAATGCCATTAGGTTCTTGAATAAGGTTATCTTTCTATCCTCAACCAAGCTAACACTATAAGAAAAAACTATAACAGATATAGATGGACATAAAAAATTATTCTGATACACTATATTTAATATAATAACTATGATATAATATGAAAGTACGAAGATGAATAAGGAATATAAAGTTTATCATGATCTAGGTGTACTAAAAGCTACCTTGGAATTACTATTATTATATAATGGAGTTGACAAGTATGGTAGAAGCATGATAGAAAGGACATTAAAGGATGTTGAAAAGAAAATGTCAGATGATTAGTCATCCAGAATATAGAAAGGTAAAATATATGGAAGAGGATATGTCTGGTCTTTTCAAGATGTTAGGATTAAAAGTTAAGAGAAATAAGATAGGACTATTAGTTAATACAAAAACACATAGCTATCAATTGGAGATTGGTAATGGAACAAGTAAACTTTAAGACTCATCAAGACATACCGGATTACATAGCTGATTGGGTTATGTCTGTCAGCAATGTGACTAATATATGGAGCTTGGATCTGGAGGATATTAATTCGTTGGTGAACGGCTATGAAGAATGGATCAATGAAAGTAAGGATGTAGCATAATGTTTAATCATGAAGTAATAGATTTTAACGTAGAGAGATTCTATCTTGATTCTCATGATGGGTATAGTATCCCAAGTGAGATAGGCATGGGGCTAAGACGTACTGATAATAAACAAGCACTGGCTATAGTGTCGGAAGCTTATGAGCCAGTACAATATAAAGATATAGTATCCAGTGTGGAGGCAGCACTTGATCTGTCAGGTCTTGACATGACTAAGGCTGAGTTTGAAACTAATGTCTATAACAATGGTGCCAAGTTAGAATTACGTGCCAAGTTTCCTGCACATACTTTACGTCTTGAAGTGAGAGGGAACACAGATGAAGTTATACCTGAGTTTGTCTTTCGTACTTCTCACAATCGAACATGGGCTAATAACGGAATGATGGGATTGTGGAGAGGTTTTTGTTATAATACATTAGTATCTGGTGACAAGTTAGCTTACGTGTATGGCAGACATACAAAGAACTTTAATATACCTGCATTTGCATCAAAGATAAAAAATGCAGGAGAATACATAGCTAGTGATGGCTTTGATCAGATGAAAGAATGGTATCATACAGATGTCAGTCGTGATAATGTAATCAACCTGTTTACTCATACCTTGGCTAAGAGAACAGATAATGTTACTCGTAAGACAGTAGCTAATAAAGTTATGCTATCAAATCTAATGAAGATCTTTGATGAGGAGACCCGTCACTTACATGGTCGTGGGCACTATGAAAAATATGGTACTCGAAATGCAGGTACATTATGGACTGCTTATCAGGCTGCTACTTGTTGGTCTAGCCATGATAAGATAGTTGGTTATAGTGGTAATGGTGATAGACCTTCCTCAAATGTAATAGGATTAAGAGAGGATAAGGTAAGGAATATGTTACATTCAGATCAATGGTTGCAACTAGCAGCATAAGGAGTAAAAGTTTTGGAATATGAAACAGAATGTGAATGTGTGGAACTAGAATACAGCCCTATACCACATCCTTCCTGTCCTCTGCATGGGGAGGACTTTAGACGTAACCTAGAGTTTATAGAATTTCTTGACCACTACAATAATCTGAGTATATACGTGAAGAAGGAATAGGACTATGGAAAAAATAGAACTAACAAAGGAACAGTTAAATTATATAGGTACTTGGCTTGAAGATCACCTTACCTTGAGAGATATGGTAGATGAAGAACAGGAGGATTATATTTATTTAATTAAAGGTGCAGTAGATGCATACAATGGTGGAGCTAGATAAGGAATAGGACTATGAAAGATCAGAGAGTTACAGGGAAACGTAAGAACAATCCGGTTGCAAAGCAACTCTCTGATTCTTTATGGCAACAGAGAATTGTAAGGAATAAAAAATTGTACAACCGTAAAATAAAACACAGGGAAAATTTCAATGTTCGTCATTGTCAGAACAGATCCAGAGCATAAAGATTATCCATTGCCTGATGTGTTAATGGATGATGACGGGTCTGCTAAAACTTTTATTGATGAGGATTCAGCTTGGAGATATATGGAATTGATTTGTAAAGAACATTTGTTTCCACCTAAAATGTTTATGGAAGATGTTTATCTTGGATTGATGAGGGTACATTGAAATGTCACGAATAGAAATAAAGAAACGTAAATTGGATGGGAAGTGGGTTCGTTGGGAACTAATGGACTCACATAAACCAAATGGAATAGGGCACACAGCAACATGGCCTAGGTACAAGTGGGTAGCAACAGGGGTATGGAATCATAAACCAAAGATGTCAGACCCCTGCTTCCATGCTTGGTATGAGGGGCAACCCCGTGAAGAAATTGAAGATTGAACGATGGGCAGGTGGTTGGCACATCATTGATTCTGTGGGAGAAAAATCCACAACCTTCTTGACTTTTCAAGAAGCCTATGATATATATGATCAAATGAAAGGAACATCTGATGGACATAGAGAAGGAACTAAGACGAAATGTGAAGGAGTTACAGGGACAATTGAACCTGTCTCACAAAAGAATAAAAGCATTACAGGAAGAAATATATTCTCTCAGAAGAAAGATAAGTCCAGAGGAAAGTTTTGGAAGTGGTATGAGTGGTTGGGCTTTAATGGAAGATCCCAGTAACAGGGAATGACATGGCAAACAGAGCCTATCTCTTTGATGAATTGATGGATGAGGATGCCTTGTTGATTGGACGACAGGCTTTCTTGGAAAAATATGGGCTTGACAAAGAAGCTATTTATGATAAGGTAAATGGAGAATACATTAGAGAAATTACAAAGAAATCATTAAGGGCTTCCCAATGGGAGTTAATTCAAATGAAAAGAATAACGATAAAGGAGTGGAGAGCAATGAGTAAAATTAAATCATGGCTCATGGATATGGAAGAGGATGCTACCATTATGTCCAGAGGATCATGGCTGGAGAAACATGGGAAAGATAAAGAATATATCTTTGAACGAATACAAGCAGAGTTGGCTGAAGTACAGGGAGAACTTGAACTTCATACACAGAATAAGATGCATACCAATGACTAATACAATGTTACAAAGAGAACGACAAAGATTGTTTCGTTCCATCACTCGACAATACAAGGCTGAAGGCTATGATGTGAAAGAATCTAAACGATTAGCCAAGAGAGAGGTGGATGATATCATGTCAGATAAAGAAGCCTTTGTAGATAATTTTATAAAAGAAACATGGGCAGATGCAGATGAATGAAACAGTTATATGTCTGGAGTGGATTGATTCTGCTGAGTATGTGGATGCAGATTGGAAATCTGAACAGGAAGTCAGAGAATTAAAACCCATGAGAATTAAATCATGTGGCATGTTGGTGAATGAAGATAGTATCTACATTACATTGGCAGGATCAATTAATAATTATGACATATCAACAGAAGCACAGTATGGAGGATTGATTACCATACCCAAGTGTGCTATTATAAAACGATGGTCTTTTCCAAGGAGTTTTTTGCAGGATTAATAAGATGAAAGAAACAAACGTAATTTATATTAATAGTATGGGTAATGATCAGACTGTTGTAGATTCTGCCAGAGTTTCTTTTAATCAAGACATGGTAGAGGGAAAGACAGAGTATGAATTAGACCCATCAGATCAAAGGTTGATTAAGTACCTTTCAGATCATGGGCATTGGTCACCCTTCTCTCATTGCTATGTTACCTTCAAGATAAATGCTCCCATATTTGTAGCCAGACAGTTGATAAAGCATCAAGTTGGGTTGGCTTGGAATGAAGTCAGTAGAAGATATGTTGACAAAGACCCTGAATTCTGGTATCCTCTGTCGTGGAGAGAACGGGCAAAGAATAAGAAGCAGGGATCAACAGATCATGAAGTCTATGGTAGTCAATGGATCAATGAGAAATATAGAAAGGCTATTGAACTTTGTGAACATACATATAAAGAAATGATAAAGGCTGGTGTCTGCCCAGAACAAGCAAGGGCTATACTTCCACAATCCATGTTGACACAATGGTACTGGTCTGGTAGTCTCTATGCTTTTGCCAGAGTGTGTAACCTTAGATTGATGGAAGATGCACAAACAGAAACCAGATGGATAGCAGAGAGCATTGCATACTATATGGCTAATTTGTTTCCGATATCATGGAAGTGTTTAGTAAGTGCTTATCCTTTAGAAAGGGAAGATAAAAGGAGTGAACGAATGACAGAAATTTTAGATGGCACATGGCCGGGACCGGGGGTGTGATGCAAGAACAGAAATGGTTAGACCGTGGATCATGTCCTAAGTGTGGCTCCAGTGATGCCAATGTAAATCATGCAGCAGGATATTCTTATTGTTTTGCTTGTGAAACTAGGTTTGGTGACAACATTTTATCCATGCCAAAGCAAGAGGTAAAGCCTATGTCTACAACTGGAAATTGGGGTGAGTTAAGTGATCGTAAAATTTCTATGGACACTGCCAAGAAATATAATACAAAGATTAAAAGTGATGGTAGTATGGTAACCCACCACCTGTACGGATACTTTGATGAACTAGGTAACCAGATAGCTACCAAGGTAAGGCAAACTAAAGATAAGAAGATATGGTCAGAGGGTGACATAAGCAATGCTGTTCTCTTTGGTCAGAATATATTTTCCCCTAAAGGTAAGTATATTACTGTGTGTGAGGGGGAAGTTGATGCCATGTCTGCTTATCAAATGATGGGTTCAAAGTGGCCTTGTGTTTCTATTAAGACAGGATCAGCAGGAGCATTACGGGATTGTAAGAAAGCATTCTCTTATCTGGATAGTTATGATACAGTAGTCTTGTGCTTTGATATGGACAAGGCTGGACGTAAAGCTACAGAGGAAGTGGCTCAGTTGTTTGCCCCTAATAAATGTAAGATTGTACACCTTGAACACAAGGATGCCAATGAGTATCTAAAGATGGGGGGAAATACAGCCTTCACTCAAGCATGGTGGAATGCACAACCCTACACTCCTGCTGGTATAATTAACCTTAAAGATATTGGCAATAGCTTGTATGATGAGGAGTATTGTGAGACTTGTCTATACCCTTGGCCTAAGATGAATGAGAAGACCTATGGCATGAGGACAGGGGAGTTGCTTACCTTTACCTCTGGTGCTGGCATGGGCAAGTCCTCTATCATGAGAGAGTTAATGCACCATCTCTTGAAAAATACGGAAGACAATATAGGCATACTGGCTCTGGAAGAAAGTGTCAAAAATACGGCATGGAATATCATGAGTGTGGAGGCTTCTTCCAGACTGTATATTAAAGAGGTACGAGAAGGTTTCACTAGGGAAGAATTGGAGCAATGGCAAGAGAGTACCATTAACTCTGGCAGGTTCTTTGCCTTCGATCACTTTGGTAGTATAGGTAATGATGAAATCCTGAGTAGGGTCAGGTTTATGGCACAGGCTTTGGGATGTAAGTGGGTTGTCTTGGATCATCTTAGCATACTGGTGAGTGGACAGGAAGAATCATTTGGAGATGAGAGGAAATCAATAGACATGTTAATGACCAAGCTAAGATCATTGGTGGAACAGACAGGGATAGGGTTACTCTTAGTGTCCCATCTACGTAGACCCTCTGGTGATCGTGGACATGAGGAGGGGAAGGAAGTATCATTGTCTCACCTCAGAGGATCAGCCAGTATAGCCCATCTAAGTGATGGAGTTATAGCCTTGGAAAGAAATCAACAAGAAGATGATGAGATACTTTCCAATACTACGACAGTACGTATCTTGAAAAACAGATACACCGGAGAGACAGGCATAGCTACCCATCTATTCTATGACAGAAAGACAGGTAGAATGACTGAGATTGATAACCCATTTGACACAGGAGAAGATGAGTAATGGAAGTTAGAAAAGAAAATTTTCCACGTATGAAATTTAATAAAAGTTTATATAATGCTAATCATCCTAAAGCAGTAAAGGCTATATTACCTTGGCTTGAAAGGAATGGTTATCATGGCATAGATAAAAGGGAAAATTATAATGCTGATATTAGATGTATGAAAGATGATCAACTGGCTCAGTTTGAGGTGGAAGTAAAGAAAGGTTGGAAGGGAGAATACTATCCATTTCCTGATGTTCGTATCCCTTACCGTAAGAAAAGACTTATAGAAAAATGGATAAAGGAAGGCTCTAAGGGAACTTTAACTTTTGTAGTCTTTAATTATGATTGTTCATGGGGATGGTTTACTGATGGTAGTACTGTAAAGGATTCAGAGATAGTCCATATTGATAATAAGTATAAAAGCAATGAGCCTTTCTTTAAAATAAATATAGAAGATACGGAAAAAGTAGATATGAATTTTTCTAATTCATCAGAAGAGGAATCTAAAGATGATCCAGACCTTGACAACAATAGTAAATACCCTTCTTAAATGGACTCCTTTTCTTATATTTATACCGATATTATCTTGGGTAATAATGTTGGTAACAGTTCTTATTCTTACAACCCATGTGGAGGAATTAGGCTTTACCAACAGCTTTGGAATATGGCTGTCTTCTGTAATTACAGCCTACGTTTTATGTCTATTTAAATTGATGAGAGGATAGCATGGCTTTACTTACCATCACTGATACTGCCAATGATCATCTGTCTGATATCATTAAAGATAATAATGCTCAAGGTGTTATGCTTGGTGTAAAGGGAGGTGGTTGTGCAGGGTTCACCTATGAGTGGACCATACTGCAAGAAGAAATACCAGACAAGTTTAATACCGAAGATAAGTTTGAACTTAGGACGGGTTACTTATGTGTGCAACCTGAAGCTATGATGTTTGTACTGAATACCATTATAGATTTTACCAACAACATAGCAGGTTCTTACTTAAAAATTGTTAATCCTAATGCCACATCTCAGTGTGGGTGTGGAGAAAGTTTTGCTGTATGATACAGGAAATGTGGGACCATTGGTGTCCTGTGGAAAACTCTATGATGGGTATAGGAAAAGGAGAGGAGTGTAACTGGTGTGGACAGGATGAGGAATATGAAAAACGTAATCGTAGATATAGAGACAGACTCTCTAAACCCAACGAAGATCCATTGCATAGTAGCAAAAGATATTCAAACATCACAGGTGTTAGTGTGGGACGATCATAATCTAAATCAATTTAAAGATTGGACCACTACAGTTGATAAGTTTATAATGCACAATGGGGTATCTTTTGATGCTCCTGCTTTAAATAGGTTGCTAAGTACTAATATTAAACTGAGTCAAATAAAAGATACAATGATAATGTCACAGTTATTTGATCCAGTAAGAGAGAAGGGGCACAGTCTATCAGCATGGGGAGACAGGGTTGGTTTCTGTAAGATGGAGTGTGATAATTTTTCTGAGTATACAGAAGAGATGCTTGAGTATTGTAAGAATGATGTCCTCTTGACTGAGAAAGTGTATGCCCGTTTAAACGATGAGGGTAAGGGGTTCTCTTCCTATGCCATTGATCTGGAACATAAAGTCAGGGCTATCATAGATCAGCAAGAGAAGAATGGCTTTGCTTTGGACATACGTAAAGCAATAACTTTACTGTCCAGATTATCTGATGAAGCTCATTCTTTAACGGAGTGGTCTTTAAAAGAATTTCCACCCACTGTAGTGGAACTAAAGACCAAGACAAAATACATACCATTTAATATAGGTTCTCGTAAACAAATTGCTGACCGTCTAATAGAAAGAGGATGGAAGCCTACTCATTATACAGACAAAGATAATGTAATTGTAAATGAGAGTGTCCTGTCACATATTAGTATGGAGGAAGCCAATAAGTTTGCAAGGTTCTTTCTTCTACAGAAACGTATTGCCCAAATCCAATCATGGATTGATTCCTATAAGGATAACACTGGCAAGGTACATGGCAGAGTATTAACCTTACGTACTATTACAGGTCGTATGGCTCATCACAGTCCTAACATGGCTCAGATACCAGCCATACGTAGTCCATTTGGATATGAATGCAGAGATTGTTGGACTGTACCTAATCCTCACACTCATTCTTTGGTAGGCACTGATGCCTCTGGTCTTGAGTTACGTGTACTTGCCAGTATAATGAATGATAAATCATATACAAATGAAGTATTGAATGGTGATGTACATACAGCCAATATGAAAATGGCTGGTCTAACTGATAGGGATCAGGCCAAGACTTTTATCTATGCTTTTATGTATGGAGCAGGTCCAGAAAAGATTGGTAAAATAGTAGGGGGTGGTTATGAAACAGGAGAAACTTTAATAAAGAAATTCTTAAAGAACATGCCAGCCATGAAAAGAGTTAAACAAAACATACAGAATGTGGCTTCCAAAAAACATAAAGTAAAAGGGATTGATGGAAGATTTCTAAAGATTAGATCACCACATGCTGCCCTGAATACCTATATACAGGGAGCAGGAGCAGTTGTGTGTAAAGATTGGTTGGTGAACATGACACAACGAGTTAAACAAGCTGGCCTTGATGCTAAGTTGGTAGCTTCCATTCATGATGAGTATCAGTTTGAAGTTGCCAAGAAAGATGTAAAGGAATTTGGTAAGATAAGTAAAGAAGCTATTCAATTCACAGAGAAAACACTGGAACTTAATTGTCCTTTAGATTCTACATGGAAAGAAGGAGAGACATGGGCTGAGACACACTAAGAAAATCATTGACATTTGTTTTAAAGTATGAGATAATACATTTTAAATTCAACAAAGGAGAAAAGTAAAAATGTCTGAAGTAAAAAGATCTGTAAATGTTATTTCTGGAACAGCATATTGGGCTTCTATTGTAGCACCCAATACTACATTTGATAGTGATGGGGTTTGGTCCATTGATGTTTGTAATCTGGATAAAGAAAATCTAGCTATCGTTAAAGAAGATGGCTTGGATGTTAAGAACAAGGGTGACGAACGGGGTGACTTCGTTACTGTTAAACGGAAGGTTCGTAATCAAAAGACAGGAGAACTTAATCGTGCTCCTACTCTTGTAGATGCACAGAAACGTACTATGATGGGTACGGCTGTGGGGAATGGGTCCACTGTTAATGTAAGGTATCGGGCTTATCCTTGGGAATTTGGTGGTCGTAAGGGTATTAGTGGTCATTTGTTGGGGGTTCAGGTTATGGACCTTGTTCCTTATGCTTCTGAAGCTGATGGAGAAGACTTTGAAGTTCACACTAAAGGATACTCTGCTGATGAAACTGATGAAGAAATTTCCCTAGCATCTTAAAGAAAGGAGTATGGGAGGGGGCTTTTTACCAATTCTCACCCCTCCCTTTTTTTTATTATGAAAACAATAGACACATTAGTACAGGATATATATAATCTGCTAGGGCCAGAAGGTAATGATCTAGATCAGGATGTAATGCACAGACAAGTTAGTCTCTTTGCACAACATGTTGAACAGCATGTGAAAACATTCCTTAATGAAAGTCCTACCTATAGAAAAGGTTTAAGGTTGTCCAGTATTGGTAGACCTGCTCGTCAACTATGGTATGATAAGCAATGTACTGATCAATCTATTCCTCTAGATCCTAGTACACGTATTAAATTTCTATATGGACATATCTTGGAAGAACTTCTTATTCTATTCTCTGTTCTTTCTGGTCATGAGGTAACAGAAGCACAGAAAGAAGTTAATGTGGAAGGAGTTAAAGGGCATCAAGATTGTAAAATAGATGGAGTATTGGTTGATTGTAAGAGTACTTCTCACAGAGGGTTCGACAAATTCAGGGATGGCACTCTGAAAGAGGATGATCCTTTTGGGTATATAGAACAAATCTCTGCCTATGCAGAGGGGAATGATGTGGAGGAAGCTGCCTTCCTTGCCATCAACAAACAAACTGGAGAAATATGTTTAACACCAGTACATTCAATGGAGATGATTAATGCAGGAGATAAAATTAAACGTCTTAAAAAGATTATGGATACCGATACACCTCCTGATAAATGCTATTCCGATA
>Ga0208450_1000431_pt1 | contig 23302 bp, 26 predicted proteins | sample MalvireepMed_908_FD_184249 | JGI IMG/M metagenome (GOLD analysis project Ga0208450, IMG submission 184249) | Marine viral communities from the Global Malaspina Expedition - Malaspina viral metaG DeepMed_908 (SPAdes) (version 2) | ecosystem: Environmental > Aquatic > Marine > Oceanic | place... | reverse complement strand
ACATAATACGGGTAATGTAGTATGTTAGGGTGAGGGTATAGAAGGTTGCAGCAGAGGGACTTACCTGCACCCTCCATTTTGTTGCGCATTCGCGCAGTTGACAAGGGGGTTCTCCAATGTCGATCATTCACCTATCGCGGTTCTCGCGGTACCCCCCCCCTTCCACAACCCCCCAAGCGTTACGGGCCTCGAACTCCCTTGGACGGTGTACGAGGCTTGCCCCAAGGCGATGGACGCCCATGGAAGGCCCCAAAGCCTACCGAGCGCAAAGCGCACCAATCCTTCCGGGCCTTGCGAGGCTCAAAAAATACTCTCCTCTATATTTTTTTTTTATCCACGCCAAATGGATGGGCACCGATCCCACTTCCGGCCCGCTGTACCTAGGGGGGCTCAGATTTTAAAAAGGGGAGGTTCTGCCTATGGACGAGTTGAGACCGTATCGACGGTTGGCGGCGGCGGTGATCTTACAGGCGGTATCGGATGCGCGGTATCTGCATCGGATCTTGGCGGCGGACCCGCTGGAGTTGGAGAAAGCGCATCGGGGTCGGGGCAGTACCTCGGCCCGTATCAAGCGCATCCTCGACGGCCCCGATCCGCTGGTTTGGTTACGGGGGGGGTCGGTGTATCACGAGGCGACGAACCTGAACCCGGAGAGTTTAACGGATGAGCAGTGGTTGGCTTCTCACCCCACGATGGATTCTCCTGGGGGAAAGGACGGACGATGACGACGGTTAAGGCCAAGCCGAAGAAGAAGCGGCTGATCCGCAAGGGGGACGAGTACAAGCATCGGGGCGTCTTTCGGGACAACAAGTCCTTGAAGACCTACTTCCGCAAGGGTCCGCGTGTAGAGAAGGCGGACAATGTGATGGTCGAGGTCATCGAGCAAGAGTACTTGGTGCCGGAGACCGGCAAGCCCCTGGCCTTACAGGACCACCAGCGCAAGATCCTGAATTACTTCTTTACGCCGGTCAATGGGCAACTGCGGTTTAATACGTTTGTCTATAGTTGCCCGAAGAAGTCGGGTAAGACGGAGGTGGCGGGGGCTATCATGTATGCGTGGGCTAAGTGCTATGGGGGGGATTGTTATTCTATTGCCAATGACTTGGCCCAAGCCCAGGAACGGGCTTTCACGCGGGTGGTGGCTTCGCTGAAGACGTTGAAGCGCACCAACGAAGAACGCTTCGCGGAGGAGGTGGCTAGCGACTACCAGAAGGTGGTGGCGAAGCGGGACCGCGACGGCAACACCCAGATACATTTTGCCAATGGAGCTCGTATCCTCGCTATCCCCTGCGATCCGTATGGCGAGGCGGGGGGTATGCAATCGTTGACGGTCTGGGACGAGTTATGGGGCTATCGCCATGAGAACGCGTGGAAGTTATGGACGGAGATGCAGCCCCTACCGCGTGGGGTGGGCGGCTTGACGGAGTCGATCCGGTTTGTAGTGACGTATGCGGGGTGGTATGGCGAGTCGGAGTTGTTGTGGAACATCTACGACGAGGTCGTCCAGCCCGATGAGAATGGGCAACCTACCGGCCAGCGCGTCAAGCATATGGAGAACCTGCCCCTCTTTGTCAAGGACCGGACCATCGTCTATTGGGATCACGAGGCTCGGATGCCGTGGCATACCCCCGAATTCATGGAACAGGCGAAAAGCGACCCCGCCTTGAAGGGACGGGCGTCGGAGTATTTGCGTATCTGGGAGAACCGATGGACGACGGGTTTGGAGTCGTATATCGATATGGACCTCTACGACAAGTTGGTGGTGCGGGGTGAGGCGGAGGGGTTGACCAACCGCATGGAACACCTTGTCGCATGACAACGTCGGTGCAAGTAGCCCGGTTCGGGCCAGAGAAGACGGCTCATATTGAGGTGGGGGCCTACTATATTGTCCGGGGCACCGACAGTTTCGGGGCGGCGATACCGGAGCAGATGATCCGCGTCGAGTCGAAGCCCCGCTATCCCTTTGTGGCGAGTCCCAACCCGGTGGTTAAGGCCAGCGTATGGATGGTCTTGCCGGGCTTCGAGGGGCTCCTCCACTTCCAGCAGCATGACTACCCCCTCTCGTTGGTCAACGCCACCGACCATGGGACGGTAGGGTGGCACGATAGGCACCTCGAACGCGTCGAGCTCGCTCACCTGCTCCACCATCCCGACTACGGACTTCTGGCGCGGGAGATGAGTCTCCGGGGGCGGAGGATACGGCACCGATGAAAGTCAAACTCACCCCCTCCGAACTCTACCTGGCCGCGTCGGTGGGCCTCATGCGGCAATGCACCAACCTCCGCGACCGGAAGCGCAATCGCTTTGGTGCTGAACCCGGCCAGGAGTGGTCGATCCATATTGAGGGATCTTGTGCAGAGGCGGCGGTAGCGAAAGCCCTCAACACCTACTGGAACGGGGCGATAGGGCATCTTAAGGCCAAGGATGTGGGGGTGCATCAAGTGCGCTCCACCCCTCGTGATGATGGATCGTTGATCCTCCACAAGGAAGACCCGGACGAAGACCTCTTCATCCTCGTCACCGGCACGGCCCCCAACTACGAGTTGCGGGGGTGGATACAATGCTTTGAGGGTAAGGACCAGCGGTTCTGGCGGGCCGATAGGCCCCGTCCCGCTTTCTTCGTGCCCCAGGAAGACCTCCACCCCCTCGCCGCGATGGGCCAATCGTGAAGACCCGCGAGATGGAATGGCGGATTAGTCATCGGGGTGACAAAGTGGCGTGTGGCATCGCAGACCGGCATTACAGTCGGCAGAAGATCGGCACACCGCAGTTTGTGCCACCTGGAAAGTGTCTGGTGCTATTGACCCAAAAAAATGATGCTCTTTGGACTTCGTCTTGGCCGCTACCCGAATACACTAAACATAAGTGGAAGGGGGCATGGATCAACACTCTTTTTCGCAACGAAGGGTCGATCTTATCGTCCACACTCATACGTCAAGCGGTAGCGGCAACGCGCTGGAAGTGGCCCGATCCGCCCGAACAAGGCATGGTGACCTTCATAGATACGAAGAAAGTCCGCAAGAAACGCGATTTTGGCCGATGTTACCGCAAGGTCGGGTTCAAGCACGTTGGATATACCATAGTACGGAATTTGTGGGTTCTGCAATTGGCCCCAGAAGCGATGCCGGATGCTTGTCCACCTACCGAAACGCAAATTGAGCTCTTCCACCCCCTCGCCGCGATGGGCCAATCGTGAAAGTGGAACGCTAAATGCTCATCGAAGACCCCATCCTCCACATCGGCGTCGATATCGCCACCAAGCGGGACACCTCGGCCGTCGCGGCCGTCTACAAGCATCCCTTTCGGAACCAGTATCACCTGTGGGGCTGCAAGATATTCAAGCCGCCCGTCAACATCCATAAGACGGTGGTCGAGGTGCTGATCCACCTCCTCGAAAAGGAACGGGTGGCTCAGATACAATACGATCCCTACCAGTTTGCGTCGGAGGCGCAACGGCTGGCCGATGCGGGCTATGACCGGTTGGTGCGCGAGGTCAACCAGCAGACGGAGATGGTCGAGTTCGCCAATACGTTGGATGCCCACATCAAAAACGGCACCCTCCTCTTCTATCCGGATTCGGAACTACGCAGTCACTTCTCGTGGGCGTCGGCGCAGAATACGGAAAGGGGCTGGCGCATCATCAAACGACGCCAATCGCGGCAGATAGACGCCGTGGTGGCGATAGCCATGGCGTTGTCGGGGGCAACGGCCGACGTGGGGTACCTCAACCACCCCGTCTTCAACGAGGAGATCCATTCGAGGTCTTTAGTGGGGGTGCCGTAACCAATGACGGACTATGACTTGAATGTCTTAGCCTTGGGTGCGGGGGTTCAGTCTACGTGCGTCCTCCTCATGGCGAACGAAGGTCTCTTAGGAGACCCGCCCGACCTCGCCATCTTTGCCGATACCCAGTGGGAGCCGCCTGAAGTCTACACGCAACTCGAATGGTGTGTCGCGCAGAGTTCGATTCCGATCCATGTGGTGACGGCTGGCAACCTCCGCGCCGATGTCTTGAAGGTCGTCGGTCCTCCAGGGCAAAAAATAGGGCGGGTAGCGAACCCCCCCTTTTACGTGCGTCGAGCCGACCAGGAAGCGAAAGAAACGGGCTTGGCTCCCGACGACGGGGGTAAGCTGTTGCGTAAATGCACCAGCGAGTATAAAATAGAACCCATCCATAAGGAGATTCGCCGCTACTTGGGGTATAAACCGCATCAGCGGGTTAAAAAAAGGGTGCGCCAGTGGTTTGGCATTTCCATCGATGAGGCCTCGCGGATGCGCGATAGCCGTATCCCATGGATCGACAACTACTACCCGCTCGTTGAGCAGCAGATGTCCCGCCAGGATTGCCTGAAATGGATGCGGGCGCGTGATTACGGCACCCCGGTGAAAAGTGCGTGTATTGGATGCCCCTATCACTCCAATGCGACGTGGGTCCACATGAAAAAGCATAAGCCGCACGATTGGGCCGACGCTGTCGATTTCGACCATCGGCTTCGCAAGGGCAAATTGCCGGGAGTGACGGGCGATGCTTATTTGCACCGACGCTTCAAGCCCCTGGAGGAGGCTATCCTCCACGATTACGACCCGAACCAGTTGCCTCTCTTTGACGAGTTTGAGGAGGAGTGCGAGGGGATGTGCGGCCTATGATCCACCTGACGAGCCAGCACCGCAACCGCCAGGTAGAGGTCGTCTACCACCTGGAACCGGAGGACCGCCAGCAACACCGGACGGATGGCGAGATTTTCCGCTACGAGCTCTCCCGCACCGCCCTCGGTATGGGCATCGAAGACCAGGTGGCTTTTATCTGCGTGGTGGGGGAACGCACCTACTGGCACCCGGACCAGAAGACGCGACCTTCTAGGCTCTACGTGGTCTTGGATGAGGCCGAACCGCGCACCCCCGCCGAACTCTTCGACAAGGCCGTCGAATTCAAGGACCGCTACCTCTGTCATAGGGCCTATATGCCGGATCAGCCGGAAGGGTTGGTCGATGCGGCCCGTCGCCATGAAGGACTCTGCTGGTATCAGTTTCAAGACGCCTTCCTCAACCGGGAGCGGTGGCCTACCTACGTCGATTCGGCCAATAAGGCGGGGTTGACCGAATTGAAGGTGCCGGGGGCGGCGACCCTCCATGGCGACCTCGAACTCCTCCTCTCCACAGAGGTCTTGGACCCCGCCACCAACAAGGCGTTGACGGATCGGGACGGTCCTATGGGCCGTCCCATCCACAAGCTGCTCTTCCCCGCCGATTTCCCCACCGCCCGCACCCGCACCGCCGTTCGGCAGGGGCTACTCCCCCTCTGTCGCCCCCTATGGTGCGCGGTGTCGGGCTTGGAACGCTCTATCCCCCGCACTCCCAAGGAGGACGGCCCGGTAGAAACGCCCCCGCAGGGTCATCCCGTCACGGGCTACTGATGACACTGAGAGAACTCTACGAGAAATTGGATTGGTCCTCCGTCGATGCCACCCATAAGCAGTGGGAGACCGATCACGACGAGGCGATACGGCTGGACCCCGGTGCTCTGCGTCAGCATCGCCTCGAACGGCTCTACCATGGCATCGACGCCCTGGAGAAAAACGGCGATATGCGGCACTGGTGGACCCTCCCGTCCTCAATACGGCAACAGGTGGCGGACCACTACCAATCGATGGGCTTGATCGATGCCAAGTAGCGTAACGGAGGACCAGCTGCGGCGGGTGTGCCGCATGTACCCTACCAATACCGCCGCCGCCAAGGCTCTTGGCTACTCGCGCCAGTACTTCTTGGAGTTGTGCAAGAAATATGGGGTCAAGAGGCCCGTAGAGGGTCATTTTCGGGGTCATAGTAGGGATGAGTGACCCCTTTATTGATCGTCCTCTACGGTCTCGTGGGTCTGTTGCTGTTGGTCGGCATCCTCTTTGGGTTGATGCTATGGGGGTGGTATCGCTATGTGACCTTCCTCAAGAAGAGGAGGGCAGAAATAGATAAATGCGCTTGACAACCTTACATACCGCGTCCGTAGGTGGTTGGCATGGCACGTCTAAAAGGCATACCAGAGGCAACACACTAGCTATGGCAGCACCTCAATTCGCAACGCCCGAACCGATCCGGTTCTCTGAAGAGGAGAAGGACAAGATCCTCGACCTCGTGGGTGACCTCTACGACGACGGCCTACAGGGCCGGATGGAGTGGGAGGGCAAGCACGAGCTCTACGACCAGATGTTCCGGGGCAATACCGAACCCCGCTCTGGCCCGTGGGAGGGGTCGGCGGACCTCCACGTCCAGATGCCCTACTGGTTGGTCGATTCAGTCAATGTGCGCCTTACGGCCGGCGTCTACAACCAGACGCCCCTCGTCGGTGGGCTGGCGGAGGAGGATGCCGACCAAGAAGTCTTCAAGAAGGCGGCGAACCTCGTAGAGTGGGATCTCCAGGCCAAGCGCATGAATGCGAGGAATCTGTGGAACAGGGCGTCTAAGATACGCCTCATCCACGGGTGCAGTGTCTCGCTACTGTCCTATGCGGCCGATACCTATAAGTACCGCACCAAGGACATCGTCCCGGAGGTGGTCGAGGATGAGGAGGGCGTGGCCCGCCTCGTAGACTCGGAGCAGATACGCGAAGAGGAAGGCGTCCTCTACGACGGTCCGGTGCTGACCCCCCTGGAGTGGGACGACTTCGTCGTACCCACCTCGGCAATGAATGCCCAGCCCAACCGCCCCTCCAATCCCGGCGGAGCAGATTGGGTCATCGTCCGCCAGTGGGAACCCCTCTCGTTGCTCTTCAAAAAGGCCGACTCCGCCTACGTTGAGATCGAGGGCGAAGAGGGTGACCGCGACTTTTGGATCAACGCGGCCCCCTCTCAGGATCGGTCCAGCAGTGCCGGGACCGGCCAGAACAACCGCAGGGTCCGCCAACAGGATGGGAGCGATGGTCTCAACCGGTCCCATAACTCGCACGATAAAGCATCGGCCCGCCCCAACCCCGAATTTGAGATACTGACCTATTTCGGTCCCTACCCGGACCCCGACACCGGCGATGACGAGGAGATGGTCATCTTCGTATCGCGGTCCCCCAAGCGGGTATTGGGGGCTTTTCGCCTGTCGGACCTCTACTTCCGGGGTCACCGTCCCTTGCTGGAGATGCATTACCAGACGGTCTCCACCCGCTTCTATTCGATGGGCATCATGGAGATCGTCCAGCACCTGTCGGCCGAACTCGACACCATCCACAATATGCGGTTGGATGTGGGCTTCGCCACCAACCTGCCTTTCTTCTTTTATCGGGCCTCTGCCGCTTTCGACCCGGACGAGGTAGAGCTAAAACCCCTCAAGGGCATCCCCGTGGATAACATCGGGGACGTGCAGTTTGCCGCGATGTCGAACGTCACCACCTTCTACCACCAGGAAGAGCAGATGCTCTATACGCTCGTTGAGCGGGTGGTGGGGGTGACGGACCTCTTCTTGGGGATCTCGCCCACGCGGGGGGCGGCCGCCCGTCATGCCACCGGCTTTGTCGGCACCCAGCAAGAAGCCTTGGCGCGTACCAGTGAGATCCTCAATCAGGATGCGGAGAGTTTCTCGTTTCTATGCCGCTTCATCTACGACCTTGAGATGCAGTATGGGCCGGAGGATCGCGTCTTCCGCTTGCAGGGGGAGTCGGGGCCGCAGACGATGGATCTCAACAGGGACGCCTTGTGGATGCAGGGCGAATACGACTTCCGCCTGGGGGCCAACCAGGGCAGTTTCTCCGCTCAGGTACAGCAGCAACAGGCACAGGCGATGTTGCAGATGGCGGCGGCGAGTCCGCTCGTCAACCAAGATCCGGGGCGACGGTGGGAGATCGAAGCGTTCTATCTGCGGAGTCTCGGCATCCGTGACCCGGAGACCTACATCGGTCCCAAGGCGGCGATAGCGCAGACCAACCCCCGAAGTCAGGACGAAGAGAATGGCGAGATGGCGCAATTCCTCTATGGCATCAACGCCCCCGCGCCGGTCCATCCCTCCGACAACGACCAGGAGCATCTGGGCCAGTTGATGGAGTTTATGAACTCGTCGGAGTACAGTGCCTTGGGCCGTCCCAATGAAGAGGGGTACATGGCGCACTTCGCCCTGCACCAGCGGCAGATGCAAGCCAAGCAGCTACAGGCGCAGATGCAACAGCAGATGGCGATGGGTCAGGAGGAGGGGGGTCAGTCCGGTCAGCCCGGTCAACCGAATGAGCAGGGTGGTCCCGCCCCCGGTGGTCAGGACCGCATGATGGCGCAGATGCTCAGTCAGTCGAATGGCAACATCCCCGGCTTGAGCCAAGAGCAACAGCCTCAAGCGTCGATCCCTAACCCGCCGACGTTTCCGACGCGGTGATCGACCCCAAGCGGAAGCGTGAGTGGCGCGACTTCACCACCCACAATGTGTGGAAGGATATGTTGACGGACCTCGGAGGGATGGAAGCGAAAGAGATAGGGCAACTGATCGACATCACCCGGCAGGGGACGTTTGAAGAGATCAAGCATCAAGCCGGGATCATCGACGGCATACAACGGACGATCAAGTTTTTGATCCATAAAGCCGAACAGGCGAGAGACCTATAGGGGGACAGGATGCCAGTAGACAACAGACAAGTCGAACAAATGATGGCTGCACTAACGTCGCCCGGTCGGGGCAGTCACTATGGACAGCAAATGTCGCAACGGCCCGCAGCGGGCACGATACGGGGCATCAGTAATGCACCCTCAATACGCAGTGGTCGGGGGGGGAATCCCTATGACCCAGCTAATCGAATGCCCGATTACGCGGGTAGGGGATGGGGGAGAGGCCCCTCAATGGGCACTGGAGAGGTGGGTGGTAGATTTTCAGGACTTTCCGCTGGTCAAGAAATGGAACTCCAGCAGAACGGATACACAGATATAGGTGATATACGTTACGTCCTAGATCGCACTACGGGTCAGGTGACGCAGTCGCCGCGTCCCGGCTCAGACGCCTGGCGAGCTTACTCTACGGGTGCTGCGGTACCAAATCCATACGGATCTCCGATGACTCTGGAGGATGAGATGGATTTACAGAGGGATATACGTCTTTTAAGAGGTGCTACAGGGATTCACCCAGGCGTTGGCGGTCCCGGTTCGATTTTTAGAAGGAAGTGAAATACAAAGATGATCGAACCGGCCCTTGAGCCTCGCGTTCAAGATACGGTGGCGCGAAACATGATCAACCACGGGCAGTACTTCCTGGTCTCCTTCCACCGTGGGGACGAGCCCGTAGTGGTCTTCAGAGGTATGGACGAGAAGAGATTCACCATCGTGCAGCATGAGCTCAAGACTGCACGACAACCTGTCACCTAACCCAGGAGGTGCATTGTGCCAGAGGGAAACAAAATGTATGGCTCGAAGACGCCCCGCAAGGCGTCCAAGACCAACAAAGGCGGCACTAAGGGGACCAAGGCGAAGAATACCGCCGCCCCCAAGCGCAAGATGTACTAGTAGCACCGCAACACCCGTAGAGTAAAATCGAAGTTATCTCGTCCGGTGTAGAGGACCGGGTCGGGGGGAGTGCCTCTACCATTCTCCCTCGGTCTCCTACACCGGACGTTTTTGTGTTCTGAGGACTATAATGTCTGAAGTACAACCCGATGTAAGTCACGCGGAGGACTCATCTGCCTCTGCATCGGACGGATACGGGGACTCGTCCTCCCTCCAAGCGGACAACGGATCGGTAACGCCCACTGACGCGTCAGAGCAGTCCGAACAAGGACCGATTCCGTACGACCGCTTCCGCGAGGTGAACTCGCAGAAGAATGAGGCCCAGGAAAATTTGGGCAAAGTGCAAGAGGCTTTTCGACAACGGGAAGCGCAGTGGCAGCAGTTTGCTCAAGGGGTCCAGCAACAACAGCAAACAACTCAACAGCAGACCCAGGAACCAGCCAGCACCGAACCGGACGGAGAAGAGCTCTACATCAAGCAGATGTTGGGTGACGACGAGACCGGCTCGAAAGTCTACGAGATGCTTGACCGGCACTTTAACCATAAGATCGGCAAGCAGGGCGTAGCGTCCAAAGACGAGATCATGGCAGAGGTAAAGGACTACGTGAACAAACAGACGGGCTCTATCCAGAGCACGTTTCACGTATCCAACCAAGTCCAAGATATGGTAGGCAAAGGGATGATCGGCCCAGAGGACGCGGAACGGATCACGGGTAAGGTAGCATCGGCCCTGCAATCCCAACCGCAGTGGGCGGAGAACCCGGCCAACATGGACTTGCTGATGTCCAAGATCGTCATGGACGAGATCAAGGCGGGACAGGTGAAACCGTACTCACAGCGGCGCACGATGGGGAGTAACACCCCCGTCGCACCGGGTCAGAACGGTAACTCCAACCAGGCACGGGAAGCAGAGCAGGGGAATTTGCGTAATGCTGCTAGCCGCTTCCGATCATTGCGCGGGTTAGTCGAGAAAAACGATATGAAGACCCTCGAACGATTGGGGCGCAACACGGCCGGTGACGGTACCGGCCAAGACCTCAACGCAATGATTAAGGAGCAGAGCTAATGGTAGAAATGCAACTGGAACCACCGCAAGAGTCGTCGGTGAAAGCGCGAGCCAACGCCGCGAACGAAGCGAAAGAAAAGTCGAAGGCGACCAACGATAGTGCCGATATCGAACGTGCCTTGGATTGGGCTATTGCTCAGTCTGAGGACGGTCATACCTGCCCTATCTGCGGGCACCGTCACATCCTCGAAGGCAAGACCCAACCGGGCAAGCTACGCGATCATATGGGCAGGGTACACCTGTTCCGGACGATAGCCGGGTTTGAGCGGGGGTCACTGGATGAGACTCCAACGGAGTTGGAGAAGGTGGACAAGATCATCGAAGCTACCGGCGAACTGGAAGTGGTCGATGATGACGATGCGTTCGATGCGCTCTACGTCCCGGCCGTGATCAAAGAACGAGCGACCCGCGATGGGGGGGGCGTCCGATGGGTGGCCCCGCGCAACGTGGATCGCAACAAGGACGTGGGATGGGAAATCGTCAAGCGGGAAGAGGGTGAAAGCATACCCAACCTGAACAACAGCAGTGAGGATGACGTGGTCCGCACCAATGAGATGGTGCTGATGCGGCAACCCCCACAGTTGAAGCAACGGATGGAGGCGATGCAAGCCCGCAAGACGGACAACCAAACCGCGTCCCGCAAAGAGGACTTTGATCGCAAGTTGGAATCACACGCCCGCAAAGTCTACGACACGGCCGTGCGTCATGGTGCGGATGCCACCCAGGCGAGGAACCTCGCCAGAGCGGCAGAGCGGGGGCTGAGTACTGGGTCTATTAATGTACGCGAAGGAAATAAATCGTAATGGCAAATCAAGATAGGGCCTATGGGTTCAAGCCCTGGGGTCCACTCCTTGCGGCCAAGCAGTTATACAAGGATGCCGCTGCTGCCGCTTTTGGTATCAACGATGTGGTCTTGCAGACCACGGACGGTGGAATTGACCCTGCCGGTGCGGTTGGTGCCAGCACTAATACCGTAGGCGTATCCTTGGTACACTCTGCAACGGGCACTGCGGGACGAGTGTTGTGCGCCATCGACCCCAATCAGATTCTCCAAGCACAGGACGATGGTGATGGCACTGCTTTAGCACAAACGTCAGTCGGCGCGACTGTTGATAATACCGTGACTACACTGAATACCACCACGAAAATATCGACAATGGAAATTGATACTGATACGATGGATGCAAGTGGCGCGGATGATAACTTTTTAATTATCGACTTGCTACAATACAACAACCCAGACAACACAGACGGCACTGCCAACGCATTTGGCGATTTTGCAGACTACGTTGTCACTTGGAACGTGCATCGCCATCATGGCGATTCCGTAGGTATATAGGGAGTAACTAACGATGCCAGCTATTAGCGTAACCGGTAATTTTAGTAATCTTACCACTCTGCGCGGCATAGATATGGTTATTCACCATGCCTATGACCAGCGCGACAAGATAGGACGCGGACTCTTCAACGTCCGCGAATCGACGCAGTACCAGGAAAACACGCAGACCGTTGGTGGGGTCGGCCTCTTGCAGACCAAGCTCGAGGGCGAGTCGATCAACTACTCTTCGATGACGGAAGGGCACAAGGGTACGTTTACGCACGTAGACTATGCTCTTGGTATGCGGGCCACCCGTGAAATGATGCGGGATGAGCTCTACGGGGTGATGGAGGATATGGCGATTGAACTAGCCTACTCCGCCAACGCTACGGAAGAGACTATCCTGGCAAACCATTTCAACAACGGGTTCTCGTCTTCATACACCGGCCCCGATGGCATCGAATTGTTTTCTGCCGTTCACGTTCGTGAAGATGGCGGCACCTACCGCAACGAGCCTTCTTCACACTCGGACCTTTCCAAGACCTCCCTGGAGGCGGGCCTCATCGATTTTCGCAAGAACTTCGTTGATGGCGCGGGCAAGAAACTGGCGATCCGGCCCAAGTATCTGTTGGTCTCTCCGGACACGCAGTTCACGGCTGCTCGTCTGCTCGACTCCAGTGGCAACCCCACGGTCAACTACGGCGGTTCCGGCGATTCGGAATCGGCGATCAACCCGATCAACGGGTTGGGCTTGCAGTTGGTCGTGTGGGATTATCTCACCGATACCAATGCGTGGTTCCTCCTCGCTGAGAAGGCGAACCACAAGTTGGTATGCTACACCCGCGAAGAGTTCAATACCGACTACATCTATGACTTTGACACCAAAGACTACAAGATCAGTGGTCAGTTTGCACAGTCTTCCGGCTGGGGCGATCCCAGAGGTATATACGGTACGTCCGGCTCTAGCTAGACGTTCATCGATGGTGCGGTGCTTTTCGGAGCACCGCACCACCGCCATTGTATCACCAGTAAATAGAATTGCGAGGGCATCAGTATGGCGGCACCATCAACAGGAGCAGGGACGCTAGTAACACAAAGCGCACAGTCTGGGCACAATGGCTACTTAGTGTGGCTAGGTGAGTGGGCTGGAACTGGCGAATTCACCAACGAAGTAATCGTAGACATCAGTGCTCTTACGACCTACACAACTTCACTCAAGATTATTAAAGGGTATATAACGGCATCAGAGGGCATCAGTGCTAAATTAACGCTAGATGCTGGTACTGATGTGCCGATTGCAATGCATCCTTTGGCAGCGTCAAGTCGCATCGATTTCGACTATTCAGATGTACCCGGTGGCGGCATCACTGAAAGTGGAGACTTGTTGCTAACAACGCTTTCAGCAGCGGCATCCGATACTGTTTTTATATACGTCGAGTGGAAGGCTTATTGATCGATGGCTAAGACACTTGGGGTCGTCATCAACGCGGCTCTCAAGGATATCAAAGAGCCGGAAATCACTGAGTTCACCTCGACCAATATCCTTGAGCAAGCACTGATTGAAGAGGCCAATAACGCCAAGCGGGATGTCCTCAGTCGCAAGCGGTTTAACTGGGGCCTGTCTCGTACTACGCTTACGACCACCGACGACATCACCACCGGCACGGTGGCGGTCACCAACGGGTCTACGACGGTCACCTCGAAGGACGACGATGGGGTTGCCGCCAATAACTTTGGCTCGGTGGCGGTGGGTATGTACCTCCGCGTTGCGTCCGACAAGGTCTCCTACAAGGTCACCGCTATCGACACCGATAGCAGTCCCGACACCCTGACCATAGAGACCGCTTATGTGGGTACTACCAGTACCTCCGCCTCTTATGTCATCCTCCAAGACGAGTATGGGCTGAGTACGTCCGATCTGGACTCGATCCAGTTTGTCACGTTCAGCGAGGGTCAGACGTGGTTCGGTCATAACAAAGGCACCGGCCCTAACAACGAGGTCGGCGTCGTCGATATGCCTGAGCTCCTCTCTGCGTCGGGCGGTGACTTCCACCGCAACACGGCCGGCAAGCCCATCGCCCTGGCGCGGATCATTGCCGATAGCAGCGACCAACCCGTCTACAAGCTATGGCCTTATCCCAAGGACGAGTATGTCCTCGACCTCTGGTATACGACCAAGTACACCGAAAACACCACCTTCTCTACCAACCTGTTCGGGGGGGATGCACCGGACTTGGCCTACGACGCGGTGGAGTACCGCGTATGTGCTCGTGCGGCTAAGTGGGATCGCAACTACGTCGAACAGCAATACTGGATGCAGCAGTATCAACTTGCCATCATCAACCTCATTCGGGGACCGACGACGATCACACCCAACAGCATGAGTGTGGCGACCTACCGACGTTCCTACGGTGCCAACGTGCGAACGGAGTCGCAGGTTTACTTCGATACCAAATCGGTGCGGAGGTAATCATGGCAGGGTGGCGCGAAGAGGGATACCAGCGGTTTGGGGAAGGCATAGACCGCACCTATGCCGTCGATAACCCGGACTTTCCGGATGGTGCGATGTGGGATGCCGTCAACATCGTCTATGACGGTCCCGCCGACAACCCGGAAGCGATGGGTGGTTATCAGCAGCTGGGTGCGACGATTGGCGGTACGCCCATCATCACGGGTCTCTTCGACTATGCGGAGGGGACGCAGTTGGTTGCTACGGGTGATGACGGCAAAGTCTACAAGCGCACTACCGGCGACTTCGCCCAAGTGACGGACGGCACCGGCCTCAACACCACCGCAACGACTCGCGTATCGGGCTCGATGTTTTATGGGGATACGACCAACGCCGATATCCTCGTCCTCGCCAACGGTCAGGACGCGGTCAAGAAATACAACGGCACCGCGTTATCGGCTTTGGGGGGCAGTCCACCAACCGCCTCTAATTTCCCTACCGCCTTCATGGGCAAGCTGTTCCTGGCGAAGGGCGACACCCTCTACTACTCGGTCACCAGCGACTGCGAGGATTGGACCGGCACGGGTAGCGGCAACATCCAGATATACCGGGGGTATGGCGGCGACATCACCGGCCTCTACGCCTTTGCGGGTAACCTCTTCATCTTCAAGCGCACTAAGATTTTCCGCATGGCGATGGCGGCGACGATCAACGAGGTATCCATCGAGATCGTCAGTCCCAACATCGGCGCGATATCCCACTACAGCATCCAAGAGGCGGGGCCAGAGGGGGGTGGTTATCTGATGTTTATGAGTGACTCCGGCGTCGAGGCGTTGATCCCTACGGAGCGGGCAGGTTCGTTCGTCACGCGGGATGCCAGCCAGCCGATCTCGGAGCTCATACGTAGGCGCAATATGGTGTATGCGGATAATACGTTTGCCGTCTTCAACAACGAGCGCAAAGAATACTATAGCTGGTCCCCTGCGACAGGCAAGACGGTGCCCGCCTATTGCCACATCGCCAACACCGCTCGTCGGCGCAAGCCGGTGCGGTGGACCCGCGCCGACCTACTCAACATGACGGCAGGGACGATGTTGAAGTCGTCTGGCGAGTATATACAGGTGGTGGGCAACAACGGGGGTCAGGTGTTCCAACTGCACTATGGCGACAATCGGTCCAATGCCGGATATCGCAAGTACATCTACACCCGCGCCTACACGCAGGGACGGCCCAACTGGGTCAAGCAATATGGATGGGTCTACGTGAGTGCCTTAGCCAAGGGCGATTACCAGATCACCGTACGGCCCGTCCTGGGCCGCGTCGGCATGAACTCAGTGACGTTGGGCACCAGTGACTCCATCCGCAATCCCGGCCAGGAAGGTTGGGGTACCGGCGAATACGGCAAAGCCTATTGGGGCGGTGCCGCAACAACGGGGATACGGATACGCCCCCAGGCGGCGGGACGGGGCAACTACGTCCGTATGCAGATAATTACTAATGGTGCCAATGAGTGGTTTCGCCTCAACGGCATACAGATAGCCTCAGTGCTCGGATCAGACGGACCACGGGAGAAATAATCATGCCAGGATGGGCCTTACCAGCAGCAGCATTATTGGGGAGTCTCTTCGCGAGTCGCGGAAATGGCGGGTCGGAGTTTAGTCCGGAGCAGAAGCGGTTATACGGGACGCAAGCCGACATCGCGGATATGATGAAGGATCTATACGCCAGCCGCATCGCCAACGAGGAACGGTACATGGGTGATGCAATGGGCCGGGTTTTTGGTTACGTGGATGAAACGATGGGGCGTCGTCCCGATCTCCTTTATGCGCCGGGTATCTTCGAGCATATGCCCCGCGACGTGCCCCCGCCATCGGCCCCAGAGTGGGTGCCCTTTGGGGCGGCGGAGAAAGTCCAGACGGTGACGCCATCGCCACCTCCTGGTCCCTCTCCTGTGGGGACTCTTGGGCATCCCCTGGCCGACGCAAAGCCGGTTGTGGATGTAGTGCCCCCCGTAGACCTCGGCGCAGTGACTCAACTGATGTCGGGCACGATGGGCAAGGTGTGGGACAAGGCCACCGATGTGGTCGTTGGGCTCAAGGACAGGATTCTTGGTTCTGTAACGCCAGATTGGGAAAGTTGGTCGGACGAAGAAATATGGAAAAATCTCTGGGAAGGCGAAGACAAGCCGGGGACCAACTGGAAAGAATGGTTGGGTCTTGAGGGTATGTCTACAGTGGATGCATTGCGCGGGTTGGAAAAATTGATGCGCGACACCTTGCAGTTGGATGAGTTGGGTGAGCCTTTTCGCCAGCCCTTCGAGGGGATGTATGATCCAGCACAGTGGGCGTCGATACCTGAACGCGTAGTATCCACCAGTGAGCTTGCCCCCAAGGGAGAATATTCGGGTCCGTTTGAGGAGTACATCGACCCTGCCACACTCCAGAACCTGGGTCCAGCGGTGCCTACTGGCGATGCTCTAGGAGGCACGATGCCTGACATCCCCAACGTGAACGTAGCTGATCCGCAGTTATGGGCCAACTATGGCGGGACAACGGATTTCACGCGCTTGCCACCGACCCCAGTGCCGGAACCCGCGTGGCGAAGGCGGAACCGCGAAGCAGGGGTGCGCCAAGAAGTCGAGTTGGGTCAGTATTGGCCGGAAGAGGATAAGGGACCGGTGCCCATTCGACTCGTATCGGCGGCGGACGTGCAACGGCTGATCGATTCGGGTCTAACCCTTGAGTTGGTGAACTATGACGGGTCTAGCTTAACGAACAGTGAATGGGAAGCGTTCCAGGCTGGGGGAGGTGACGCGGTCTACGCGAAGGGAGTACACAGTGGCGAAGCCGTGGAACCCGGTTGGTGGGGTGATGCTGATTACAGCGGGATTTATTACCTGACCTCAGACGAGATCGACGCTTTGCTGAGTGGCGACACTGACCAGTTTGACCTTGGAGGAGAGGGACGCACTCCTCAAGAAGACCTCTCCTTGCCCCTTGCGGATAAGCCTCGACCACAGGTTTCAAGTCTCCCCCCTTGGTTTGTGAAATTTAACAATCCTCCCACAAGTGTGCCGTCTGGTCCCTCTCCTGTGGGGACTCTTGGGCACCCCTCTCCTGTGGGGACTCTTGGGCACCCCTCGGCTGCTCCGGGGGAGAATGGATCGGTGTCACCGGGAACCGTTTTTACGACGGACTTAGATTTCGACATTATTCCAACTCCTACGTCATCGGTTCCGTCTGCCGTAGTTCCAGATGTAGATCCTACGTCATTGGTTCCTTCTGTATACGTTCCAGATGTAGATCCTACTGTGCAGATGGATGCCTTGATGGCAGGTTATGACCCTGCCGTTGCCACGCGAGAGGATCACCTTGAGTTAGTCAACGCTTGGAGAGCGGTTAATCCCAGGCGGGAAGGCGAGACACCAGACGCTCATATAAAAAGGGCACAAGATGCCATTAGAGCTTATATAGCTTCTAAATCGCAAGTAGCTAGCGCAGAAGGCAAGAGCCCTGCGCGGCCAGTTAGAACGCGGAGATTATAATGCCACATTATCCAGCGCATAGAAACGGATTTACAGCATACCCAACGCAGGGTGCGGGTGGTGGTGGTTATACGGCACCGCAGTATCCAGGGTTCATACCTCCAGTGGCAGCACCGGCATCGCAGTATCCAGGGTTCATACCTCCAGTGGCAGCACCGGCACCGCAGTATCCAGGGTTCATACCTCCAGTGGCGGGGCCGCCGCCTGGGATGCGTTGGGACGCTACGCTGGGGCAATGGATGTTAGAGGAAGACGGACTTCCCTCTGTTGCAAACCCAGCAGCAATGGCAGGTAGGCCAGATGTTGCTCCTGTCGTTCCACCTGTTGCAAACCCAGCAGCAATGGTAGGTAGGCCAGATGTTGCTCCTGTCGTTCCACCTGTTGCAAACCCAGCAGCAATGGTAGGTAGGCCAGATGTTGCTCCTGTCGTTCCACCTGTTGCAAACCCGGCAGCAATGGTAGATAGGCCGGATGTTGCTCCTGTCGTTCCACCTGTTGCAAATCCAGCAGCAATGGTAGATAGGCCGGATGTTGCTCCTGTCGTTCCACCTGTTGCAAATCCAGCAGCAATGGTAGATAGGCCGGATATTGCTCCTGTGGTTCCACCTGTTGCAAACCCGGCAGCAATGGTAGATAGGCCAGATATTGCTCCTGTGGTTCCACCTGTTGCAAACCCGGCAGCAATGGTAGATAGGCCAGATATTGCTCCTGTGGTTCCATCTGCCGTAGTGAATGTGGAGATTGGTGGCGGCGAAGTACCGGCTCTCACGCAAGACGAGCTCACGACTCTGATGGAAAGCACTCTGGGTATGACTCCGGCTCAGTTTGCGGCCGGTGGGGGTAATACGGCCGATATGGACGCCAATGGCGACGGGTCGATCACCCAGGAGGAACTCGAAGCCTATGCAGGTGAGGTCTACCAGTTTGATATGCCAGATGCGGCCTTGACGGGAGTCACCGATCTAAACCAGATGGCGATAAACTACCTGTCCGGCACGGGCGAGATCCCGGCGATAAGCAACTTCTTGGATGACTTATCCATTAAGCATGACCAGCAAGCCGCCGACTTAGAGCAGTCCATCGTCAACCGGGGTATCACCGACTCAACCATAGCCGATAGGATGCGCTACGACCTCAGTCGCAACCAGAGCAACGAATCGGCAATGATGGAAACGAACCTCATGCAGAACATCGTGCCTATGATCACGCAGACGGGCATGGGTTACGAGGGTATCACTGATCAGGACCGGGCACAGTCGTTGGGTGAGTTCTTCCAGTTTCTGGATCGCCAGACGGCAGAGAACCGGTGGACGACGCAGCAGCAAGCACAGGCTCTCAGCCTCATGCTCAACGCTCTGGGGATGGGCACCATCACCCCCTCGATGCCCGCCTTCAATATTCCGGCGGGTCAGCCCGGTGCGGGTCAGTCGATAGGGCAGCTGCTCGGCAACCTGGGGACCGCTTATCTGGGCAGTGGTGCCGATCTATCGTGGTTAGGAGGGTAAGATGGCACTAGGTGGATTTCTCGCGGGTCTGGCGGAGTCGAGCAGTAAGTGGCCCGGTGCGATACAGCAGCGGATGCTCCTTCAACGAGAGGAGCAACAACGTCTTGACGAAGTAGCACGGGCAAAGCGGGCGAAATATATGGAGAGGCTGCAATGGATGGCGGACCAGGGTCAATACAGTGCGTTGGAAGACGCGTTGGAAACACTGCCGCCAGACGCTATGCCGGGTCTTGGGACAGCGATGCTGGGCGTGGCTGAAAATGTAGCGAATCTTCACAATCAAGCCTTAGAAAAGGTCAAGCTGGACAACGCGTTGACTTCCGCGAGGACGAAGGATCTTGAGGTACCGACATACACCCAGATTCCCAATTCCGAATATTTTACGACAGGACGGAAAGACCCACAAACCGGAAAGTTAGAGGTTACTGTCGGCCCCCGTACGGAGTCAAAAGAGCCAGAGTTTTTGCGAATCTTGCCGGTTAGTGGGAAAATCTTATACAAGGATGGTACGTCCGCTGAAATAGCGGACCCCGCAATTGTCAGGGAATTGCGTGACGCGGGTGCGCCCGACAACCCAGTTGAGCAAATGGGCAATGGGCTAGTGTGGTTTAAAGATGGGACATCAAGGCCATGGACTACCCGCGAACAAGAAATCCACTTTGGGTTTTTGAAGCGTGAACAGGGCCTAGAGGTCGATCTATTCAAACAGCAACAGAATATTCGCCTCTTAAACGACTTCCAGCGATATGAGGCGCAATCGGGTCATCGATTGAGTGAGATTGAAGTAAAAAATGAGTGGGATCGATTGAACCGCGAAAGAGAGTCGGTATCGTCGGTCTTAAAGCTCAACGTCCAGGCTTTGCGGAGCGTCAATGAGACTCCCGAAAACGCGATGCGTAATTCCCAGGAGCAGTTGAGACTTGCGAATGTCTCGGAGGAGAAGATAGCGGAATTATTGGCGCAGTGGGAACCGGTATACTACGCGTATGCTTATAAGCTCAATATGACGGTCGCTCAAGACGATTTCGTACAAACGAATCGCCGCATACAACTTGCGGCTGAGAAGATCCATGCGCTGCTTGACGATCCAGACGTACAGGCGCATATAGGCCCCCTGAGTGGTCGGCTAGAGGGATTGAAGAAGCCTTTAACCGGCGGCAGAAATGTGCCGAAAAAGGTCATTGAGTTTCGCTTTCAACTAAACAATATGGTCGATGCGGTCCGTCGCGCTCGAACCGGTGCAGCGATCAGTAAGACGGAAGAGCACTTCTACAACGACCTCTTAGGTACCGACACCTTCACCAAAGAATATCTGCAAAATACGATGTCGTCACTGATTTCGAGCGTTGATCACGAGGTGCGAGATCTCTACGACAAGCTGTGGCTAGATAAGTACGCGATGCCACCCACGTCTGAGCAACGGAAGGAACTGCATAAGCGGATCTCCTACAGAAGTGATTTGAGCGGTCCCGACACAAATACACCCTTACCTCTTATCAGTGTGGAAGACGCTAAATCAATAAGGTGAATTAAGATGAACATTGACTATGCGGCTCTCGGTATGCGGGCGGTACAAGAGGACAAAGAAGCGCAGGGAGACTTGCACCTTTCTGTGGATGACGGAGAGATCACCTTAGAGCAGATAGGTCGGGCGGTAGTTGCGAAGCAACCCGATCATCCGGCGATATCGGAGTTCGACAAGGATGCGATCCGCCAGGGTGGCTGGGAACAAGACTTTGCCAACCTGCCCAAGATACCGGGAGTGGTAGATGCTGTGGGGGGAGTGTTGGATTATGTTGGGGGGCCGGTAGACCTTACGCAACGTGCGATGGAATTTGTTGGCACAGGGGACTTGCAGCGTGGTTTTGTAAGTGGAATGACGCTGGGGACATCGGAGCTCGCCGCGCAGGGCATAGCGAGTGTGACTCGTCGCTTGGGCGCACCCGCCTATCAAGCCCCCAATAGTGCGATGTTTTCCATCGGTGAGTTCGCCGGATCGATGGTGCCGTATATGCGGGGGGGACGGTTCATACAAGAATCCAAGTGGTTGCAGAATTATCTGACCAAGTTCCCCCGTGCTAAAGAGTACCTGGAGGATGCTCTGTTGGGTGGGACTGTGGAAGGAATTCGCGGTGCTATAGACCCGAATCGGGATGTTACGTCTGGCGTCCTTGGTGGTCTGTTTGGTGGCCCTATAGGGACAGGAATAGGGAAGGGCTTGAAAGGTACGGGGGAAGTCGCTGCTGGTATGGTTGCGCGGCCCAAAGAGGGTCCGGGGTCGTTGACTGCTAAATATCCGTTGATCGGTCCAGGGGCTGAGAGGCTGGCGAAGTGGGTGGGTCTGACAAAGACGGCCATAGACGAAGAGTTTGTGAAAGTGCTGGACAAGTACGGATATCCCCATGTTCCGGCCGTGGTTCGGCCTTTAGATACAGCGGTCCAATACATCACCAAGAAAGTGGTTCGAGCGACCAGTGCTTTGCCGGATCTGGCGAAGGTCAACCGCATGATCCTCACCGCAATAGGTCGCCATCAATCCAATGTTGTGCAGATGCTTCGCCCCAAGAAGCCGCTTAAGGTGGGAGATGAAGTCATCACCGCACGGAGCAACACCGATACCGGCAATGCCATCCGCCTATCTTATCGGGAGCAAGTAGACACGGTCCACAACCAGGCGGACCAATTGTATAACGAGGCAAATAGGATACTGGGTAAATCGGATGTAGATACGAAAAACTTGATCACCCGATTAAAAGAAATGCTTGACGAGGCGGGATACACCCCACGGTCTGCCGCAGACGAGCCCGAAGTTAATAAAGTCCAGAATATTATCAGCACCCTCGAACGCTTGTCCAAGGATAAGCCGGATGCACCGGTAATTTTCGATGCAACGGGGAACCCTATATTAGGGCAGGGGGCCAAGGAGATAGAGTACAAACCGGCCAAGTTTGATTGGGTCCACAACAAGTACAAGTCGTTGCGAAACGACTTCTCTGGTCCCAGTAAACCCGCAGACCTCATCGTGTTCAACGCCCGCGACATCATCCGTAAAGAACTTTCCGATGCAGCGGCAAAGCACAGTGATGCGGCGGCATCCTTGATGCAACAGGCTAATACCAAGTGGGCTGTTTACAAGAAGATGCGGTGGCCCAAGCCGCGCAGTGATGAAAACCCTATGGGCAAGGTAATGTACGAGTCCAAAGGGGACGATCTGGTACCCAAGATTTTCGACAACGTCACCAACATCAGACAGGTGCGAGAGTACCTGGGCCAGGAAGCATACGAACTGTCGCGTCAACGGCACCTTGAAAACATACTCTTTAAAGGCAAGCCCAAAGGTCTTATGCCGGGTAAAAAGCCCGATCCCAAGCTGATGGAGGAGGGCATAAACATCCAATCGCTCAATGACGAGATTGAGCGGGTGGGTGGCATTGATGGTGAGATATGGAACGAAATGTTCAAAGGGGAACCGGAGAAGCTAGCCGCATTGCAAGAGTTGCACAGAACGGTAAATAGGTTTGCTCCGGTTTACCGGGCCTATAGAGGGGTGGCAGAGGAAGCGGGTGGTGGTGAGCAGGGGGCTGTAACTGGACAGGTGAACACTCTGCTGGGGAGAGAATCAATGGCTATACAATTCGGAATAATGAAAAAGCTGGGCCAATCGCTTACCGAACCCAAAGGGGCGAACATCTGGCTCGGACGCAAGTGGGGGTCTGGTCCCATTGATCCGGATTTGATCCAAGCCGCCGCGACTCGACAGGATGCGCTACGGGCGGCAACAACTCAAGTGACGGCACGACTGACCGGAGAGTTTTTCAAATAATAGCGGAGTAATCTAATGGCAACACCCATACTCAACAGTCTTACCGATAACTCGGCCCGTGATGGGACCGGCGATGTGATCGAAGGGGCGGAGATCGATGCCAACCCCAATACCGTTGCCAAAATATTGGATGGCACGACGC
>Ga0208450_1000425_pt1 | contig 23461 bp, 26 predicted proteins | sample MalvireepMed_908_FD_184249 | JGI IMG/M metagenome (GOLD analysis project Ga0208450, IMG submission 184249) | Marine viral communities from the Global Malaspina Expedition - Malaspina viral metaG DeepMed_908 (SPAdes) (version 2) | ecosystem: Environmental > Aquatic > Marine > Oceanic | place... | reverse complement strand
GTGTTAGAGTCTGCTAAATTTGAGAGGTTTTTCATCATTGAGTAAAACGCTGTTCATTTAGAATGGTAGTTTTAGGGGGGGGTTATGACTGGAGTGAGTGCTTTTTTACTCATTGAGTGAGTATAATCTAACAGAAACCCGTTTAGGAAGCATACAGTCCTCATAAGTCTTGCAAACGAAAGGTAAATCCATGAATAGGAATGAGTAAAATCCGTATACGAAATGACAGTCATAGTGTGGTTTCCTTCGTAAAAATAGCTCCCAAATGTGTTTCTCGTATACGGATTTCCATGAATGACATGATAAGCTGAGGGAAAAAAACCCTCGAATGAGAGGTTCTGAGGAATGATCATTGTCAAAAATGGTCAAAAAATGGAAGATTTAGGGCAATGATTTCTTAAAATCCTTCAACATGGAATGAATTATCTCTGCTTGATTCTCAAAATATGCTTTCTGCTTTCCTCCTTCAGCATCATGTCCAGCTTCAATGGAATCTCTCTCAGCTTGCTCCCAAAATTCAATCGTATTTTTGAGAGAAGTTCCTTTTTGTGCAACTAATGTATCATAGCTTTTTTTTTGTTTTGATTTTGACTTTGCTTTCTTGAACTTTCCAGCTTTGCTCATTCTAGCAAACTTCTTTCTCCATGCGATTTGCTTTGCAGATGCCATTATTTTTTCCTCTTTTTTGCTTTAGTTTGAAAGCCTTTAGTAGTTTTTAATCGTTCAACCAACCTTTCCATTTTACGCCTTGCTTTTACTTCAGCTTTAAAATTTCCAGATTTGAGAGCTTTTTTTAATGCTTTGCCATGAGATGTTCTTGCAGTAAAATACTGTTTGTATAATGCTGATCTGGACACAGATGCCATAAAGTCAGTTCTCATAGTATTACATAAGTTCTCTTTTTGGTCAAAAATAGCTATATCGACAGTCTTAAATCAAAACTTTGTGGATTCTGAACATGGCAAGTATGACAATGACCAAAGCGAGAAAATGTCCAGTTTGTGGAAAGATCCATGATTGTGAATTTTTTGTCGAGATGCAAGTCTTGACTGAAAAGCTGGACAAAAAAATCAATGAGTTAGTTGACTCGATTGATTGGTCTGAAAGACATGAACTGGAGGACAAATAATTGTCTCCTTTCTTTTTTTTTCTGAGGTGTGAGATTTGAGTGATGAGGAAAATATTGAAGTTGAACGTGATGATCAAATCACGATTGGAGAAAAAACTTATGACATTGTTGAGCAGTCAGGGAGAGAATATCTTGATCCAGATCAAATCGTATTTCTGAAAAATTTAATTCCATTGGAAGTTCAAAGTTCAATAATAGACAGATTAAAAGAATTGGAGTATGTAACTGGCAAAGAAGTTGGGAAAGAGAAGTTCAAAAAAGTTGTTGAAGCTTATGTTGATATGTATAAAAAAGATGGCAAGTGGGCTAAAGGAGGAAATAAACCATTGGCAAAAACTGGAGATTATCATTCCTTTCAAGCAGAGGGTTTAGGAGTTCCAAACACATCAAACAAATTTCTTAAAGTTGGAGAGGATGCTGGTCTCTATGACAAACGAACACAAAAAGCAGTCAAAGCTCCAAGTCAACCAAAAACAGTTCGAGCAAAAGCTGTGGAGCAAGACCTCAAAAAATTCCAAATACATGATAAGGTAAAAAAATGGCAAGACTCTGATTTATTCACGGATGCTGGGAGAGGAGTTGCACGAAAATTATGGCAAGCTTTGATCCTATTGGATTTATCTCCAGATGAATTGTTGGAAGCTGACGGAGCAAAAACATCAACGGAGAAAATTGATTGGTTAAAAAATAGAATGAAGCAAGAAACTTTCACAGATGTTACTGGCAAAAAATGGAAGTTTGGAGAAATTGACAAAAAAGGAAAGAAATCTGGATGGGTTTTTGAAACTGGTAAAGAGTTTGGAAGTGAACAAAGATATGGCAAAGGAGCTGGAACAGCTCTCACGCAAAAAGGAAAAACTTACAAAAGCAAATTTCATCATCCAAGACCAAAAGAATTTCAAAAAGGAGGAGATACAGTCAGAAAAGAGATGACAAAATATCTTAGACATTTCTTAGCAACAAATGATGTTAGTGTTGGAGATCAACCTCTCGGAACTATCTTGAGTCAAACAGTCCAAGAAGCAAAACATGGTCAAATTCACATGACAGCAGAGGAAATTTTAGCAATGATTAGATGTATCAGAGATGTAAAAAACAGACCTCATGAAATCTTTGATGATGCTACAAATCGAACTTACAAAGTAGAGGATGATCATTGGCATGATGCTGAGATGTATTTTATCATTGGTCTCTCCATTGGATGGAGAAGGCAAGAAGCTTTCACAGCAGTTTGTAAGAGAATACCAAAAGGAACTGTTGATCAATCAGGTTTAACAATTAATGACAAAGATGGAACAATCAAAGTCTGGATTTACACTAGAAAAACAGAAAGAGTTGGGAGAGCATATTGGGGAGGCTTTGTGTTAAGTAGTGATGTTGGAGTTTGGGCGCATAAGTTGATTATGGATAAACTCAAAAGAATAGATAACAAAGATCCAAAATTAAAACTCTATTCAAAAGTTTGGGATAATCCACAAACTGGAGTGAGAGAATCTTATGATATGCATCCATTAATTGGGAGGGATGATCAATATATCAAAATTGGAACTCTCCATTTACCAAAGGATGCAAAACTATCAGATACGGAAAAAGACAAATACAGAAAAAATCCTTATTCAGAATTTACAATGTTTCCTCAAGTCAGAGAAACTAAAGAAGTTATTTTGCTCCATGTGATTCTCAGATATTGCTATAAAAAAGTTGGACTAACGGAGGATTATTGGTATAAAGATTCTCTCCATGCAGTAAGACACACCTTTGCTCAAATGTGGTTAAAGAAATCAAAGAGAGATTTAGCATGGGTTATGAAGTGGGGGCATTGGGGAGGAGTTGATGTTCTTGAGAAGCATTATGGTCAGCAAACAGATGAGCAATTTCTTGAAACTGCACATGATTATGCAGAGATAAAACTGGATGATATTGCAGACAAAGAGAAAGAAAAACGAGAGACAGTTAAATCAAAAATTGAAGCTGAGCAAACTAGAATGGATGTTGAACTCGGATTTGGTAAAACTTCCAAAGAATCAAAAAAAGAATCGGAGGAGGATATTGAATGAGCTACGATAATTTACATCCAACTTTCTCGTTTAGGATTACAAAATATGAAGATCAAAAAATCACTAAACTTGCAACTCAAAATCAAAAATCTCGAACAGAATTTGCAAAAGATATTATCACAAAATATCTCAAAGGGATGTTAGTTGAAAAATCTGAGGACTTTCAAACAGAATTAATCAAACTAAAGATTGAAAAATTAAAAGCTGAGATAAAATATGCTGAAATCAAAAACAACTACTTTGAAACTTTCAATCAACCAATGTCAAGAAGAGCTGAGATTGCAATAAAGCCTCAAATCATTGAAAAAAAGCAAGTATTCCAAAATCCTCAAAGTCCATATGATGAATCAAATCGGAGACTTCAATGCGTTGACTGTGGAAGTTTATTTTGCTGGTACTCAGAGCAAGAATTTAATTCTCAGATGCAAGAATTTCAAAGACATTTAGTTTCAAAGCATGACAGAGCAAAAACAGAAATTGAGAGAGATGTTTTATTCAGTTTAAAGTATGAGGGAGATTCAAGATGAAAAAAGATGATGTGATAATTATTTCTTGCAATGTCTGTGGAGCAATGTCTCATGCAATCAAATCAAAAATTCCTAAAGGATATTATGTTAAAGATGAATTTGTTATTTGCAAGATTTGTTTTGGAGAATTGAAATGATTTGTAAAAAATGTAACAGAAAGTTAACAGTAAAAAATATTTTTGCTGTGGATGAGGATGTTTTATGTCGGCTTTGCTTTAATGAATGGTGTGAAAATTGAAGTGCAGATATTGTCACAAAGTAATTATTGATTATGAAAAAATTACCATTGAAAATGTTAGTGGACTCAAAAGAGTTTTTCATTCTGACTGTTTTTTCAAAACGATAGGAGAATCCAAAAGAATGGCTAAAATATATCGGAAGGGATTAGATTGATTTCAACTTATGAATCTCCAACTCGATTTATCGAGTGTGCGTTATGTAAAAGAATCACATCAGATACTCATGCAGAGGAATGTCTGGATTTTTGGATTTGTTCTTGGTGCGGAAATTGAGTGCAACTTTCAATCTCTCAAAAAATAACGAATGGGAGACTCCTCCAGATTTGTTTGAGTTTGGATGCTATTACTTTGACTTTGAACCAAGCATGGATTTGTGTGCAACTGGATTCAACAAGAAGTGTAAAATTTTCATAAAAAATAATGCGTTGGATATGGACTGGAAACGAGATGCGTGGATGAATCCTCCATACTCTAACGTTAAAGACTGGATTCAAAAAGCATATGATGAGCATAGGAAATGGAATGTTTCAATCTTAGCATTAGTGTTTGCAAAAACTGACACAAAAGTTTGGCATGAGTGCATCCTTCATGGCAAAGCTGAAATTTATTTTATTGAAGGGAGAGTTCACTTTTATCAAAATGGAAAGAGATCAAAAAATCCAGCTCCTTATCCAAGTGCCTTTGTATTCTGGAGAGCAAAATGAAACAAAAAAAATATGAGGAGTTCTTGAAACGAACACTTCCAGAGAGTGAGGAAATCGAATGTAAAAAATGTGGATTAAAATTCTTTGATGAGTGGAATCTTTTGAGCTTAGCTTCTCTCGATATGTGTATGCTTTGTGCAAATAGAAATCTTGATAAAGAAACAATTGAGAGGGAATATCATAATGTCAAGTGAAGAACCTGAAACAATACAACCAAAAGGAGAAGCTCTGGTCAAACATTGTCCAATTTGTGGAGTTGAATTTGATGAGACTGTTTTAACAAATCGCTGGTTAAAATGCGATAGCTGTGAAACGGTCTTTCAAGTCAAAGTAAAGACTGGAGAATAAAATGAACAAGAGCAGAGTTGCGAGAGACCTATGGAGGAAAGTGTTCAATGATAATCTCATTAACCTTTCAGACGGAGATGCAAGAAAGCAAGTTGTGAGAGATTTTCTGAATGATCCAGTCAATAAAAAATCTGGATGGAAAGCTAAGGATGCGAGATTTTTCAGATTAGGCTTTAACAAAGTTGCAAAAGAAAATAACTTCAATGTCATGAATGTTGGAGTAACTCCAACTCCCTCTCGTTCAAAAACCAACAAGGGATCAATGAACATCAACGTAAAGAGCAAACAAAAAAATCCTCCTCCAATGGGAGAGCAATTAAAAAAGCCAGAGGAAGTGAAAGGACTCGGAGCATTGCCAACAACTCCTCAACTGGAACAGCAACAAGCTCAAGCAGTTCAATACTCTGCTCAAAGCGTTGGTCAAATCTTTGAGACCATTTTTAATATTTTTTCATCAAGAACTGGATGCTCTCCACTTTCACAAAATGAAAGGATAGCATTGGGAGAGGCATGGTCTCCAATCTTTAATGAATATTTCTCAGGTCATTCGCTTTGGGTTATGCCAATAGTAATCTCAGCTCCAATTATGTTGAGCAGACTTGCAGAGATTCAAAAAATCAAAAAGGAGAAGGAAGTCAAAGAGAGATATGGCTTGGATGAAGTTCCAAAGCAACCAAAGAAAAAATCAGCATGGGAGAATATGAGTCATGGAAAAAACGAAACTAACAAAGGATGAATATCTGGATTCGCTTGATCCAGATAATTTGAATCTTGAAAAAAAAGACTTGATTAATTTCTGTCATAAATGCGTTGAGGAATGGAAACAAAACAAAGTTGGAAATTTCAAATTCATTGTTGCAATGGAACTGATAATCGCTGGCGTAAAAATTACTCCAGAGGATGTTCTCAAAGCAGTTTGGAAAAAAATTCTAGTTTGGTTTTGGGATTTACAATTTAAAAACGCACTTGCAGACAATGAAGGAATGTTAAAGAAGTTGAGGGAAGTTGGATCCGGCTAAAGTTAATCACGTTGTAAATGCGTTTTTTACTTCTTTGAGAGCTGAGGAGGATAGAATGTTGGAGACTGGTTTAACTCATAACAATACAGTTGAGGTTTTACGACAAGCTGTCATTGGATTGGTTGAATCCAATCCAAAAAGATTTCAACAGTATGTAAAATTTTTTGAGGAGGGATGCATGTATTTGCAAGATGAATCAGAGGAACTTCCAGAGGTTGATGAAATTGGAAGATGATAGTTCTCCAGATGAAACAAAGGATATTGCCATTGAGAATGAAGATGATAACACTTCCAACGAAGATGCAACATCAAACCAATCTCAGCAGACCTCTCGTTTTGCACATCTGGAGGACATTCAGTTTTCCTTTGTTGCTTACGATCAAGACATCGTGGTGTTGGGTTCAAAGGGGAGTGGAAAGTCATATCTTGCAAATGAAATAATGAAAGGTCTCAACGGAATCCATGTTTGGGTTTATGATTTCAATCATCAGTTTCACTCAAGTCGAGCAATTGTTTTCAACGACTTGACAAAAATGCTGGAACTTTCTGATCAAGCAAAGAGAGGACATTATATTTTGCAACCTCATGATAACTCAGAAAATACTTTTCGCAGATTTTGTGAGGAGGGATTCAAAAGAGGAAATCTAGTTATGATGATGGATGAAGCTCATTCTTTTCTGACAAAGCAAAAGCAACTGAAAGAATTTAACAATATTATTTTATCAGGGAGACCTAGAGGAATTTCTTGCATTACAATTTCCAGCAGACCTGCATCACTTCCCAACAATGTCTTGACAAATAGTAAACATGTCTTTGCTTTCAAATTAAATCTCGAAACAGACATAAAATTCTTGGAGGGATTTTTGGGAAGTGATGTCTGGATTCTCATGCCAAAAGACAAAAGGCACAAGCTGAAAGATGAAGCTGAACTTCCAGAGCATACGTTTTTTTATCGAGACATGGACACAGACAGAGGAGTAATCGGAAAGGTATGAGACTTAAAATCTTCACATGTCCAGAGTGCAAGTTCAGAAAATTCGAGAGCATCAATGCTCTCAATGTTCACATTGGAAAATCGCATACTGTGGATTACAAAATTTCAATCATCAACAATAAACCAGTATTCAAAAAGAAAACTAGAGCATCAGTTCAATATATTAAAAAATAATCGAGTCCTCCATTTCAGCAATTGGAATTAACTAGTATTATCGAATCGGGTACTCTGGAGGACTCTAGGGAATGACTTGATCGAAACGCAATCAACTGAAGTTAATCGCATGTTGCTATCAGTGAGGCAATCTCGAATCATTCCCATAAACTTAGGTAAAATCAGATAGTTTATGAGTTTAACTCCAAAGGTCATGCCTAACTAGGCACAACCTTTTCCTGATCAGTCTTATCTATGCAGACTAGCTTAGATTTTGCATATGGTTGTTCAAAGAGTGATGGGAAAAATTCAAGGAGCTTTCTTAAACGAAAGTGTAATTGCAGTTATGTCAGCATCACTTCTTGCTCCGTTCTTCGTTCCCAGAATAAACAACGTCTTAGACTCAGTTCCAATTCTCAGAGACCATAAATCACTTGCATCAATGATTGCTGGAATTGTAGTCTTTGGTCTTTCTGGAACTATCGGAGGCAAAGTTCCATTGCTCAAAGGAGTTGTAATCGGAATTGCCGGAGCGTTCCTTTTGACAGCAGTCTTACCATTATACACTCAAGTCACAAACAGAGGAGTTGGTCAATAATGGTGCTTAAAAATTATAGAACATTAGCTGCAACTCAGGATTGGGATGGCACAGCTCAGACCATTATAACACAACTTCCAAGAGATTTCTTAGCTCAAAGATATTACATTGATATGGATTCAGATGATGTTCGAGCTGCTGGTTCAGTCACAGCAGTAGTTGACGGAGGACTAAAAATGATCACAAATATCAAAGTCGTGGCAGTTGGAGAGGGTTCATCAAGAACAATCTTTGAAGTTAACGGAACTGATTTGTATCACATGAACTTGTTTGATTATGGTTCTCCAGTTTCTCCAATTCAATTATCATTAACAACATCTCAAGCACAACTTCACATGAACTGGTGTATCGATTTCAGATGCAACAAACTTGATCCAGATGATTACAGCGTTGCTCTACCAACTTACTTACTTTCATCATTGCAATTAGAAATTACTTATGCAGCTCCATCAGCAACAAACTATGGTTCAAATCCTCCAACGTCTTTCAATACAAATGTTACAACTCGAATCACATGTGTTGAAGGTATTCCAGAAGCTGGAGAGGACTTCTCATCAAATCCATTAATGACGGTTCTATCAAAGACTTTGACAGCAGATACTTCAACTGGTTCACTTGAATCATTTGATACTTTCTTCCAAGTCGGAGCATTAATTCGCAGAGACTTTTTGCGAGTTGAAAATTCATCAAATGTTCGTGCAGATACAGAGATGACAAATTACCAAGTTAACTCTGGAACTATTCCATTAATGTCAAACATTTACACAGACTCTCAAAAAATGAATAACATAATCAATTACAGGATTGGATCAGGTTATCCAAGAGGAGTTCAAGCATTTACCAGCACAACAGCAACCTCTGAAACTGTACCATATGACAATGGAGAATATGTTTCTGATGGCTACTACATGATTGACTTTTACAATAACCGTATGCCTTTCATCAATACTGCTGGAGGACTTCGTATCGGAGGACTTTCAACTGTTGGATATAATACTGGAGACTTAGTCTTTCAAGGTAATTTTGCCAATGCAAGTTCAATAATTCGCAGAGTTCAAGAAACTGTGGAGGGATAAAATTGCCTTCATACATTAACCAAAAAAAAAAGAACAAATAGCCAAGAAAGTAATACTCAAAGAATATACTAACAGATTAATTTTTCAATCAATGAGATTAACTGGTAATCAGTCTTTGAATGAATCACATCAGCATACAGAACAAAAGGGAGTAATCGATTCCTTAAAGTCATTATTCTCTGGAGCAACTGGAGGAAAGTAAATTGGCAAAGACTGGAACTGGTGGAAAGAAAGCAGATGATGAGAGAGCATCAGACCAACCTCAAACTCAAACAACAACAGCATCTCCAGATTTTTCTGAGACTTCTCCAGCAAATGCTGGTGTAACTGCTGGAAGTTCATCAACTACAACTGGAGCAAATGTTCAATCAGTTGCAGTTCAATCAGCTCCTAATTATTCCAATCTTTATTCAGCTAACCCATTAACTCAGGGAGCAAATAGAGGACTGGTTACAGATGTTCAAAACAGTTCAGAGACAGCGAGAGCAATGGCAGACACATCCGTTGCATCTCCAACAAAACTCGGAGTTAACTCATCAGTAATTAATCCAAGTAATCTGACTTCACAATATACAGCTCTTCCAAGTAATGTTGTTCCATTGGTTAATGTTGCAAAGATGTCTCCATTTCCAAAAGGAAGTGGAGGAATGTTAACTGGTACAAATACAGATAATCAATATTTGGCAAATGAATCAGGTTCAATCAGAAATGCAGAGGAGAGACAAAACAAATATGTCAATCAAAATAAATTTCTAGCAAATCCAACTCCTCAACCAACTGCTCCAATTCCAACAAAAATTTACACTAGAACAAATCTATTTGACCAAGCTGGAGAGGATTCAAATCCATTGTCAATCTTAGAGGGAAATCCATTCGTTGCTCCTCAGCAAAGATTCCTTCCACAGATTAATGAGGAGTTTGCTCCAAGACCTGAGTTGAAAAGTTTTACAACTGATCCTTACATTGGAGTTCACAAAACTTCTCCCATTGCTCCAAACTCAGAGAATAAAGTTTCACAGAAAAAAGATCTCAAAAGTTATTGGGATGAAATAAGAAATTACCAATATTTTTGGTTAGGTGTTATTATTGTTGCGTTTGTTGGAGTGTATATTATGTATAAAGGAGATATGAAAAAATTTAGCAGAGGGAGGAATTAAAGGAGGTGTTAATATGAAAGGATCAGATTCTCTTAAAAAAGTTCCAAAAAATGTTTGGATTGTTTTAGTTGCTTTAGGTATAGGATATTTATTATATCATAGGATGCATAGGAATTAAAATGAACAGTAATCAAGCGAATGAAAGTGATGGAAGTTTTCACATTAGAGAAAACCCATTGCCAAAGAAAGAAAAACCAAAACCAAAACCAGTCGAAACAAAAAAGGAGGTAAAACATGACAAAACAAAAGATAGAAAGTAAGCTTGCAAAGATAGGAGTTCCAGCATCTTATGTTGGAGTAACTGCTTTGATAGTTTCTTTAATTTGTAGTCAAATGGGAGCGTGTGATTAATGGGTTCATTATTCACATCTTCTGATGGAGCAGAGATAACTGGGATTCCAAATGGAGCAGTTGAGTTGGATTTCATGGCGGGAACTGTCACACTTCCAGACGGAACAGTTTCAAACATGAATAAGAATCTCAATGACTTAGGTCTCAACCAATGTAACTCCATTGGAGTTTGGTGTTCAGATGCAGATGCAACAATTCAAGTTGGATCAGCAATTTCTCTCTCTGATCATCAGCTTTCTCATGTGGTCAACAATTATGGATTTTCAACGGTAAGGATTAATATTCCAAACAACTCAACTCCATCAGCATCCAATCAAATATTTTTCATGGCTTCAACTGATGGATGGTTGGGATATGGATTTCCAAGAATTTCTCATCAGAGAGGAAGCATCTCATCAACCTCAACTGATGCTTATGTTGTCGAACTTTCAAAACACGTTGGAGCATACAATCAGTTTATGATAACTACTGTGAACACACACGCATCAAACTCGATTGACATCCAAATTCAATATTCAGAGGATGGAGAAACGTGGTTTATTGATCAGGGTTATACAACAGCAGTTGCAATAGCTGGAGGAGCAACTCCAGATGCGTTTGACTCATGGGCTTCAGAAGTTGAGCATCATTTTTATCGGATTCATGTAAAGTCAACCGTTGGAGGAGCAGCAGCAACATTTGAAATTTATTATAACTTCGTAAATGACAGAGGGAGTGCGTTTCTATAATGGTCACTCAAGAATTTATCTCTAATTTGTGGACTCTAGTTCCAGCATACAAAAATCAAGGTGTCTTTTCATCTCATGCTCCAACTTCAACTCCAAGTGCATCAACAACTTTGACTCCTCAACCAAGTAATCCAGACAAATCAAAAGGAGAATATCATGCTCCAATTCAAATCATTCATTTTCAAACTCCCTCATCTCCTCCAAGATTTAGGGAGAGAAACACAATGAATCCTCTGGAGCAAAGAGATGTTAATCTTGCAATGGAGAAAATTGCAGTTCCAGATCCAAGAATGAACATAACTGGTAATGCAGTTACTTATGAAACACGATTAGAAAATATGGATATTCAAACTAGTCCTTTCAATTACTCTGCTATTTTTGGCATACTTGGTATCTTAGCTGCTGTGATTGGAGTTGTTTGGTTAGCGAGAGGAAAGTAATGCCAAGATCAGGATATGGAGGGAGAAAATCCTTTGCAACTGAAGGAGGATCATGTGAAGTTTGGTATGGCAAAGGAGATGATAGATGTCCATCTCATTATACATCAACTGGAGACTTAGAGACAGATATTCAAGCATTGATAGCTTCTGTTCAATATTATGAAGGTGGAAATCCATTACAAGCTGCTCCTTATTGGAATATTCCTCCAAAAAACTTCTCCTCTCATGGAAAGGCAAGTTTCAATCAGTGGAGGAAATTACTATCTCAGAAAGTTCTAATTGATGCTGACAATGAGAAAAAAAGACTTGCAGAGGAACAGCGTACACAATCATTTCTTGATGCTGTCAATAAAGCTATGGAGGCAAAGATCAGAGAGTCAGCGAAAATAAAACCCATTGAAGCTGAACCAATCAAAGAAGCTGTGAAATATTCTCCATTAATAATCGCTGGAATTGTAATTACTGTATTTATCATAATATTATGGAGGAGAAGATAATGCCTCATGAAGTTGATGCATCAGGGAAACCAATAAGACATGGGAGACCGTCTCCAAGAACTGGATCAACTGGAGTTGGAATCCAAAAGTTTGGAACTCAGCAATTAAAACATCTTGACACTGGAGGAGTCATTGAGAAAGATGTTGGAGCAAGAACCAGATTGGCATGGATAGAAGCTGCTGGAGGAGGAGGAGGAGTAACTACTCCATTCTCTCAACGATACCAGCAACAAAGACCTGCAACAATTAGGACTTTGGAGCAACTAGATACATCTCCTCATGCTATTCCAGAGGGATGGCTAGGAGGTCAATTTGAATTTCCAAATTTGTTTGGAGGAGGAGCTATTGATAAACATGGATGCGAATGTGAAGCTTGCAAGAATGGAACTGGACAATGCTCAGATAAGAATCCAAAGTGTAACTCATGGGATTTAGGATGTGAATTGTTTGGAGCTATGGATAAACATGGATGCGAATGTCAAGCTTGCAAGGATGGAACTGGACAATGCTCAGAGAAAAATCCAATCTGTAACTCATGGGATATTGGATGCGAAGTTTCAGAGGGAGTAACTGACATAATTACAAAACCTGTTGGAAATTGGTGGAATAGATATGGAAATTGGGTTTATCTAATTTTAGGACTTATTGGATTAGGAATTTTACTTTGGCTATTGAGACCATTATTTGGAGTTGCGAAAAATGTAACTGGAATATCAAAGTCAGCAGTAACTAGAGTTAATGGGTTGAAATAAAATGGGAATGATAACTGGAGTTCCAAATTGGCTTTCATTAATTGTTGCAGTTGGAGCTCTAGCCTATATCACACGAAACACATCAACAGTAAAAAACTTGAGAGGTAAAATAGGAATATGACCTTTAACGGAGACCTCTATCCAACTGCTGGAGCATCTTCTGTACTTACAACGAAAGGAGATATTGTTCGATACAATACTGAGAGAGAAAGATATGGAATCGGAAGTGCTGGTCAAGTTTTGCAAGTTGCATCCTCATTGCCAACATGGTCAACAATTAATCTTGCTGATTCTGTTCTCACTACTCAAGGAGATGTTTTGTATGAGGGAGCGAGTGCATTAGCAAGACTTGGACAATCAACAAATAATTACACACTTGCAACAAAGGGAGCTGGAGCAAATCCAGCTTGGCAAGCTTCATCAACATCAACTTTGACAACTGCTGGAGATTTACTTTATGCATCAGGAGCTAATACTTTGGCAAGATTAGCTCGTGGATCTGATAACCAAGTTTTAACAATGAACGGAACTGCGTTAAATTGGGAGACTCCAGCTGGAGGAGGAGGAAATTACGAATTTATTGAGCAATTTACTGCCACAGCAGCTACCACTTTCACATGTGATTTATCGAGTGCGCTAGCGGTTGGCGATTTTGTGGATCTTGTAGCAATATGGAGAGGAAAGTGGAACGCAAGCGGATCAGGTGCGTTAGAGTTACAAATTGCAACCGATAATAGTGACCCAATAACAAACAGCGGTTACAGTTGGGCTTCAAATGTTTTAACTTCTAGTTCTACTTTTACGTCAGGTGGAGATGTAGATAATTTCACTGTTGGAGCTTCAACTACTAGTGCAGGAAGTAGAGGAAATATTATTATGGATTTAACAGTAGGAAATTCAACAGTGGAAAATGAACCTGATATCTATTTGAAATGGTTTCAAATCGGTACGAATGTTCAAAATGCTTGGGGGGGGGGATTCACGTACGACAGTTCTACGGTGGGCAGTATTAACGGTTTTAAATTTACAAATGGCGCTGGAAATAATATAAAAGTAGGAACAACATTAGATGTTTATAAAATTACGAGTTGATAATTATGGTACACTTAACAAAAGAATCACATGAGACAGAACTCACAGAATTTAATAAAAAATTCTATAACAAAAAAAAATCTTACATGATTACATCCGACATGAATGGACATATTCTCTCCATTGAAACAAAAGATAAGGAAATACTTGCACATGTAAAGAAATTAGGATTGAAATAACATGGAGGACTTTCAAGTTTTAGTGGGAGTTTTAGCCTCTGGACTAATCGCTGTGAATCTCTATGTCATTAAATCTTTGAGTAACCTCTGCGATAGGATTTCACATCTTGAAGGAAAGTTGTCTCGTAAGTGAGAGAGACCTTTGCTTGATCAGTTAGATATACTACTCATACACCAGCGTTTCTCATGGAAACAGAACTGATCGGTCTGGTTGGCATAATCATAATGGGTTGTGCAGTCATTCTTAAAGTTGGAACTCATGCAAGTAATAGGTAGAAAATTTTTTCTCCGAGACTTGTTATAATCCATCTCTCTTTTTTTTCTTTATGAAAGCGTTATGCCTAAAATTATAGAGTGTTAGAGTCTGCTAAATTTGAGAGGTTTTTCATCATTGAGTAAAACGCTGTTCATTTAGAATGGTAGTTTTAGGGGGGGGTTATGACTGGAGTGAGTGCTTTTTTACTCATTGAGTGAGTATAATCTAACAGAAACCCGTTTAGGAAGCATACAGTCCTCATAAGTCTTGCAAACGAAAGGTAAATCCATGAATAGGAATGAGTAAAATCCGTATACGAAATGACAGTCATAGTGTGGTTTCCTTCGTAAAAATAGCTCCCAAATGTGTTTCTCGTATACGGATTTCCATGAATGACATGATAAGCTGAGGGAAAAAAACCCTCGAATGAGAGGTTCTGAGGAATGATCATTGTCAAAAATGGTCAAAAAATGGAAGATTTAGGGCAATGATTTCTTAAAATCCTTCAACATGGAATGAATTATCTCTGCTTGATTCTCAAAATATGCTTTCTGCTTTCCTCCTTCAGCATCATGTCCAGCTTCAATGGAATCTCTCTCAGCTTGCTCCCAAAATTCAATCGTATTTTTGAGAGAAGTTCCTTTTTGTGCAACTAATGTATCATAGCTTTTTTTTTGTTTTGATTTTGACTTTGCTTTCTTGAACTTTCCAGCTTTGCTCATTCTAGCAAACTTCTTTCTCCATGCGATTTGCTTTGCAGATGCCATTATTTTTTCCTCTTTTTTGCTTTAGTTTGAAAGCCTTTAGTAGTTTTTAATCGTTCAACCAACCTTTCCATTTTACGCCTTGCTTTTACTTCAGCTTTAAAATTTCCAGATTTGAGAGCTTTTTTTAATGCTTTGCCATGAGATGTTCTTGCAGTAAAATACTGTTTGTATAATGCTGATCTGGACACAGATGCCATAAAGTCAGTTCTCATAGTATTACATAAGTTCTCTTTTTGGTCAAAAATAGCTATATCGACAGTCTTAAATCAAAACTTTGTGGATTCTGAACATGGCAAGTATGACAATGACCAAAGCGAGAAAATGTCCAGTTTGTGGAAAGATCCATGATTGTGAATTTTTTGTCGAGATGCAAGTCTTGACTGAAAAGCTGGACAAAAAAATCAATGAGTTAGTTGACTCGATTGATTGGTCTGAAAGACATGAACTGGAGGACAAATAATTGTCTCCTTTCTTTTTTTTTCTGAGGTGTGAGATTTGAGTGATGAGGAAAATATTGAAGTTGAACGTGATGATCAAATCACGATTGGAGAAAAAACTTATGACATTGTTGAGCAGTCAGGGAGAGAATATCTTGATCCAGATCAAATCGTATTTCTGAAAAATTTAATTCCATTGGAAGTTCAAAGTTCAATAATAGACAGATTAAAAGAATTGGAGTATGTAACTGGCAAAGAAGTTGGGAAAGAGAAGTTCAAAAAAGTTGTTGAAGCTTATGTTGATATGTATAAAAAAGATGGCAAGTGGGCTAAAGGAGGAAATAAACCATTGGCAAAAACTGGAGATTATCATTCCTTTCAAGCAGAGGGTTTAGGAGTTCCAAACACATCAAACAAATTTCTTAAAGTTGGAGAGGATGCTGGTCTCTATGACAAACGAACACAAAAAGCAGTCAAAGCTCCAAGTCAACCAAAAACAGTTCGAGCAAAAGCTGTGGAGCAAGACCTCAAAAAATTCCAAATACATGATAAGGTAAAAAAATGGCAAGACTCTGATTTATTCACGGATGCTGGGAGAGGAGTTGCACGAAAATTATGGCAAGCTTTGATCCTATTGGATTTATCTCCAGATGAATTGTTGGAAGCTGACGGAGCAAAAACATCAACGGAGAAAATTGATTGGTTAAAAAATAGAATGAAGCAAGAAACTTTCACAGATGTTACTGGCAAAAAATGGAAGTTTGGAGAAATTGACAAAAAAGGAAAGAAATCTGGATGGGTTTTTGAAACTGGTAAAGAGTTTGGAAGTGAACAAAGATATGGCAAAGGAGCTGGAACAGCTCTCACGCAAAAAGGAAAAACTTACAAAAGCAAATTTCATCATCCAAGACCAAAAGAATTTCAAAAAGGAGGAGATACAGTCAGAAAAGAGATGACAAAATATCTTAGACATTTCTTAGCAACAAATGATGTTAGTGTTGGAGATCAACCTCTCGGAACTATCTTGAGTCAAACAGTCCAAGAAGCAAAACATGGTCAAATTCACATGACAGCAGAGGAAATTTTAGCAATGATTAGATGTATCAGAGATGTAAAAAACAGACCTCATGAAATCTTTGATGATGCTACAAATCGAACTTACAAAGTAGAGGATGATCATTGGCATGATGCTGAGATGTATTTTATCATTGGTCTCTCCATTGGATGGAGAAGGCAAGAAGCTTTCACAGCAGTTTGTAAGAGAATACCAAAAGGAACTGTTGATCAATCAGGTTTAACAATTAATGACAAAGATGGAACAATCAAAGTCTGGATTTACACTAGAAAAACAGAAAGAGTTGGGAGAGCATATTGGGGAGGCTTTGTGTTAAGTAGTGATGTTGGAGTTTGGGCGCATAAGTTGATTATGGATAAACTCAAAAGAATAGATAACAAAGATCCAAAATTAAAACTCTATTCAAAAGTTTGGGATAATCCACAAACTGGAGTGAGAGAATCTTATGATATGCATCCATTAATTGGGAGGGATGATCAATATATCAAAATTGGAACTCTCCATTTACCAAAGGATGCAAAACTATCAGATACGGAAAAAGACAAATACAGAAAAAATCCTTATTCAGAATTTACAATGTTTCCTCAAGTCAGAGAAACTAAAGAAGTTATTTTGCTCCATGTGATTCTCAGATATTGCTATAAAAAAGTTGGACTAACGGAGGATTATTGGTATAAAGATTCTCTCCATGCAGTAAGACACACCTTTGCTCAAATGTGGTTAAAGAAATCAAAGAGAGATTTAGCATGGGTTATGAAGTGGGGGCATTGGGGAGGAGTTGATGTTCTTGAGAAGCATTATGGTCAGCAAACAGATGAGCAATTTCTTGAAACTGCACATGATTATGCAGAGATAAAACTGGATGATATTGCAGACAAAGAGAAAGAAAAACGAGAGACAGTTAAATCAAAAATTGAAGCTGAGCAAACTAGAATGGATGTTGAACTCGGATTTGGTAAAACTTCCAAAGAATCAAAAAAAGAATCGGAGGAGGATATTGAATGAGCTACGATAATTTACATCCAACTTTCTCGTTTAGGATTACAAAATATGAAGATCAAAAAATCACTAAACTTGCAACTCAAAATCAAAAATCTCGAACAGAATTTGCAAAAGATATTATCACAAAATATCTCAAAGGGATGTTAGTTGAAAAATCTGAGGACTTTCAAACAGAATTAATCAAACTAAAGATTGAAAAATTAAAAGCTGAGATAAAATATGCTGAAATCAAAAACAACTACTTTGAAACTTTCAATCAACCAATGTCAAGAAGAGCTGAGATTGCAATAAAGCCTCAAATCATTGAAAAAAAGCAAGTATTCCAAAATCCTCAAAGTCCATATGATGAATCAAATCGGAGACTTCAATGCGTTGACTGTGGAAGTTTATTTTGCTGGTACTCAGAGCAAGAATTTAATTCTCAGATGCAAGAATTTCAAAGACATTTAGTTTCAAAGCATGACAGAGCAAAAACAGAAATTGAGAGAGATGTTTTATTCAGTTTAAAGTATGAGGGAGATTCAAGATGAAAAAAGATGATGTGATAATTATTTCTTGCAATGTCTGTGGAGCAATGTCTCATGCAATCAAATCAAAAATTCCTAAAGGATATTATGTTAAAGATGAATTTGTTATTTGCAAGATTTGTTTTGGAGAATTGAAATGATTTGTAAAAAATGTAACAGAAAGTTAACAGTAAAAAATATTTTTGCTGTGGATGAGGATGTTTTATGTCGGCTTTGCTTTAATGAATGGTGTGAAAATTGAAGTGCAGATATTGTCACAAAGTAATTATTGATTATGAAAAAATTACCATTGAAAATGTTAGTGGACTCAAAAGAGTTTTTCATTCTGACTGTTTTTTCAAAACGATAGGAGAATCCAAAAGAATGGCTAAAATATATCGGAAGGGATTAGATTGATTTCAACTTATGAATCTCCAACTCGATTTATCGAGTGTGCGTTATGTAAAAGAATCACATCAGATACTCATGCAGAGGAATGTCTGGATTTTTGGATTTGTTCTTGGTGCGGAAATTGAGTGCAACTTTCAATCTCTCAAAAAATAACGAATGGGAGACTCCTCCAGATTTGTTTGAGTTTGGATGCTATTACTTTGACTTTGAACCAAGCATGGATTTGTGTGCAACTGGATTCAACAAGAAGTGTAAAATTTTCATAAAAAATAATGCGTTGGATATGGACTGGAAACGAGATGCGTGGATGAATCCTCCATACTCTAACGTTAAAGACTGGATTCAAAAAGCATATGATGAGCATAGGAAATGGAATGTTTCAATCTTAGCATTAGTGTTTGCAAAAACTGACACAAAAGTTTGGCATGAGTGCATCCTTCATGGCAAAGCTGAAATTTATTTTATTGAAGGGAGAGTTCACTTTTATCAAAATGGAAAGAGATCAAAAAATCCAGCTCCTTATCCAAGTGCCTTTGTATTCTGGAGAGCAAAATGAAACAAAAAAAATATGAGGAGTTCTTGAAACGAACACTTCCAGAGAGTGAGGAAATCGAATGTAAAAAATGTGGATTAAAATTCTTTGATGAGTGGAATCTTTTGAGCTTAGCTTCTCTCGATATGTGTATGCTTTGTGCAAATAGAAATCTTGATAAAGAAACAATTGAGAGGGAATATCATAATGTCAAGTGAAGAACCTGAAACAATACAACCAAAAGGAGAAGCTCTGGTCAAACATTGTCCAATTTGTGGAGTTGAATTTGATGAGACTGTTTTAACAAATCGCTGGTTAAAATGCGATAGCTGTGAAACGGTCTTTCAAGTCAAAGTAAAGACTGGAGAATAAAATGAACAAGAGCAGAGTTGCGAGAGACCTATGGAGGAAAGTGTTCAATGATAATCTCATTAACCTTTCAGACGGAGATGCAAGAAAGCAAGTTGTGAGAGATTTTCTGAATGATCCAGTCAATAAAAAATCTGGATGGAAAGCTAAGGATGCGAGATTTTTCAGATTAGGCTTTAACAAAGTTGCAAAAGAAAATAACTTCAATGTCATGAATGTTGGAGTAACTCCAACTCCCTCTCGTTCAAAAACCAACAAGGGATCAATGAACATCAACGTAAAGAGCAAACAAAAAAATCCTCCTCCAATGGGAGAGCAATTAAAAAAGCCAGAGGAAGTGAAAGGACTCGGAGCATTGCCAACAACTCCTCAACTGGAACAGCAACAAGCTCAAGCAGTTCAATACTCTGCTCAAAGCGTTGGTCAAATCTTTGAGACCATTTTTAATATTTTTTCATCAAGAACTGGATGCTCTCCACTTTCACAAAATGAAAGGATAGCATTGGGAGAGGCATGGTCTCCAATCTTTAATGAATATTTCTCAGGTCATTCGCTTTGGGTTATGCCAATAGTAATCTCAGCTCCAATTATGTTGAGCAGACTTGCAGAGATTCAAAAAATCAAAAAGGAGAAGGAAGTCAAAGAGAGATATGGCTTGGATGAAGTTCCAAAGCAACCAAAGAAAAAATCAGCATGGGAGAATATGAGTCATGGAAAAAACGAAACTAACAAAGGATGAATATCTGGATTCGCTTGATCCAGATAATTTGAATCTTGAAAAAAAAGACTTGATTAATTTCTGTCATAAATGCGTTGAGGAATGGAAACAAAACAAAGTTGGAAATTTCAAATTCATTGTTGCAATGGAACTGATAATCGCTGGCGTAAAAATTACTCCAGAGGATGTTCTCAAAGCAGTTTGGAAAAAAATTCTAGTTTGGTTTTGGGATTTACAATTTAAAAACGCACTTGCAGACAATGAAGGAATGTTAAAGAAGTTGAGGGAAGTTGGATCCGGCTAAAGTTAATCACGTTGTAAATGCGTTTTTTACTTCTTTGAGAGCTGAGGAGGATAGAATGTTGGAGACTGGTTTAACTCATAACAATACAGTTGAGGTTTTACGACAAGCTGTCATTGGATTGGTTGAATCCAATCCAAAAAGATTTCAACAGTATGTAAAATTTTTTGAGGAGGGATGCATGTATTTGCAAGATGAATCAGAGGAACTTCCAGAGGTTGATGAAATTGGAAGATGATAGTTCTCCAGATGAAACAAAGGATATTGCCATTGAGAATGAAGATGATAACACTTCCAACGAAGATGCAACATCAAACCAATCTCAGCAGACCTCTCGTTTTGCACATCTGGAGGACATTCAGTTTTCCTTTGTTGCTTACGATCAAGACATCGTGGTGTTGGGTTCAAAGGGGAGTGGAAAGTCATATCTTGCAAATGAAATAATGAAAGGTCTCAACGGAATCCATGTTTGGGTTTATGATTTCAATCATCAGTTTCACTCAAGTCGAGCAATTGTTTTCAACGACTTGACAAAAATGCTGGAACTTTCTGATCAAGCAAAGAGAGGACATTATATTTTGCAACCTCATGATAACTCAGAAAATACTTTTCGCAGATTTTGTGAGGAGGGATTCAAAAGAGGAAATCTAGTTATGATGATGGATGAAGCTCATTCTTTTCTGACAAAGCAAAAGCAACTGAAAGAATTTAACAATATTATTTTATCAGGGAGACCTAGAGGAATTTCTTGCATTACAATTTCCAGCAGACCTGCATCACTTCCCAACAATGTCTTGACAAATAGTAAACATGTCTTTGCTTTCAAATTAAATCTCGAAACAGACATAAAATTCTTGGAGGGATTTTTGGGAAGTGATGTCTGGATTCTCATGCCAAAAGACAAAAGGCACAAGCTGAAAGATGAAGCTGAACTTCCAGAGCATACGTTTTTTTATCGAGACATGGACACAGACAGAGGAGTAATCGGAAAGGTATGAGACTTAAAATCTTCACATGTCCAGAGTGCAAGTTCAGAAAATTCGAGAGCATCAATGCTCTCAATGTTCACATTGGAAAATCGCATACTGTGGATTACAAAATTTCAATCATCAACAATAAACCAGTATTCAAAAAGAAAACTAGAGCATCAGTTCAATATATTAAAAAATAATCGAGTCCTCCATTTCAGCAATTGGAATTAACTAGTATTATCGAATCGGGTACTCTGGAGGACTCTAGGGAATGACTTGATCGAAACGCAATCAACTGAAGTTAATCGCATGTTGCTATCAGTGAGGCAATCTCGAATCATTCCCATAAACTTAGGTAAAATCAGATAGTTTATGAGTTTAACTCCAAAGGTCATGCCTAACTAGGCACAACCTTTTCCTGATCAGTCTTATCTATGCAGACTAGCTTAGATTTTGCATATGGTTGTTCAAAGAGTGATGGGAAAAATTCAAGGAGCTTTCTTAAACGAAAGTGTAATTGCAGTTATGTCAGCATCACTTCTTGCTCCGTTCTTCGTTCCCAGAATAAACAACGTCTTAGACTCAGTTCCAATTCTCAGAGACCATAAATCACTTGCATCAATGATTGCTGGAATTGTAGTCTTTGGTCTTTCTGGAACTATCGGAGGCAAAGTTCCATTGCTCAAAGGAGTTGTAATCGGAATTGCCGGAGCGTTCCTTTTGACAGCAGTCTTACCATTATACACTCAAGTCACAAACAGAGGAGTTGGTCAATAATGGTGCTTAAAAATTATAGAACATTAGCTGCAACTCAGGATTGGGATGGCACAGCTCAGACCATTATAACACAACTTCCAAGAGATTTCTTAGCTCAAAGATATTACATTGATATGGATTCAGATGATGTTCGAGCTGCTGGTTCAGTCACAGCAGTAGTTGACGGAGGACTAAAAATGATCACAAATATCAAAGTCGTGGCAGTTGGAGAGGGTTCATCAAGAACAATCTTTGAAGTTAACGGAACTGATTTGTATCACATGAACTTGTTTGATTATGGTTCTCCAGTTTCTCCAATTCAATTATCATTAACAACATCTCAAGCACAACTTCACATGAACTGGTGTATCGATTTCAGATGCAACAAACTTGATCCAGATGATTACAGCGTTGCTCTACCAACTTACTTACTTTCATCATTGCAATTAGAAATTACTTATGCAGCTCCATCAGCAACAAACTATGGTTCAAATCCTCCAACGTCTTTCAATACAAATGTTACAACTCGAATCACATGTGTTGAAGGTATTCCAGAAGCTGGAGAGGACTTCTCATCAAATCCATTAATGACGGTTCTATCAAAGACTTTGACAGCAGATACTTCAACTGGTTCACTTGAATCATTTGATACTTTCTTCCAAGTCGGAGCATTAATTCGCAGAGACTTTTTGCGAGTTGAAAATTCATCAAATGTTCGTGCAGATACAGAGATGACAAATTACCAAGTTAACTCTGGAACTATTCCATTAATGTCAAACATTTACACAGACTCTCAAAAAATGAATAACATAATCAATTACAGGATTGGATCAGGTTATCCAAGAGGAGTTCAAGCATTTACCAGCACAACAGCAACCTCTGAAACTGTACCATATGACAATGGAGAATATGTTTCTGATGGCTACTACATGATTGACTTTTACAATAACCGTATGCCTTTCATCAATACTGCTGGAGGACTTCGTATCGGAGGACTTTCAACTGTTGGATATAATACTGGAGACTTAGTCTTTCAAGGTAATTTTGCCAATGCAAGTTCAATAATTCGCAGAGTTCAAGAAACTGTGGAGGGATAAAATTGCCTTCATACATTAACCAAAAAAAAAAGAACAAATAGCCAAGAAAGTAATACTCAAAGAATATACTAACAGATTAATTTTTCAATCAATGAGATTAACTGGTAATCAGTCTTTGAATGAATCACATCAGCATACAGAACAAAAGGGAGTAATCGATTCCTTAAAGTCATTATTCTCTGGAGCAACTGGAGGAAAGTAAATTGGCAAAGACTGGAACTGG
>Ga0208450_1000424_pt1 | contig 23468 bp, 30 predicted proteins | sample MalvireepMed_908_FD_184249 | JGI IMG/M metagenome (GOLD analysis project Ga0208450, IMG submission 184249) | Marine viral communities from the Global Malaspina Expedition - Malaspina viral metaG DeepMed_908 (SPAdes) (version 2) | ecosystem: Environmental > Aquatic > Marine > Oceanic | place... | reverse complement strand
GTGCACGGATAGCCCAGAACCGGGAGCCCCCTAAACGGGGTGCTGCTCTGCCTTGCATGAAACCCGTTGAAAGCCCGGTCTAGTCTGGCCTAGTCTGGACCATTATGCGGACCAGTAAGATCGAGCTAGCCGGGTTGACCTCCGAAACTTTGCGACGAGCGGCGGCGGGTCAGTCGGCGCCCGAGGTGCGGAAGTGGCTCGCCTCGGAAGGCGTCAACGTCGGCCTAAACACCGTTAAATCGTTCGTGTGCAATCGGCACGGCGGCAAGTGGCGACCTACGCCCACCGCGCAAGTGATAGCCAAGACGGAGGCTCTCATCGCTGCCCCGATCGAGGTGTCCGTCCGGCGAACCTCGGAGGCTCCCAAAGAAATAGCGGAGATCAGAGCGATAGCACTGAAGCGAGTTAAGGCAGGAACCGCGACCCCGGGCGATGCGCGAACCCTCGAGGTAGCTCTGAAATGCGCCATCGCCGAACGCATGATTCGAGGCGGATCGGTTGACTGACTTCGCCGCCCTACATCGGCTGATGTCGGGTAGCGATCCTCTGGATGTCCTTCGCTATCAGGAGCAACGGCGCAAGCCGAGACAAGTCGAAGAGGTTCCCGACATCCCTACCGACCCAGTGGAGTTCGTGAAGAAGTGGGTCGTGTGGCCCCACATATCCGAGTTCGGCCCCGATGGGTCGCCCCGTCCCGTCGGCGGTGACGAGCTAAACTCGATGCAGTTGGACTACCTCGAGCGCCGGACAGCGTTCCGCTACGATGCCGAGGGTCAGCCCGTCACCGGCTCAGACATCGTGTGCAAGTCTCGGCGGGTGCGCTTCTCCTCGCTCTGTTACGCCCTCATCCTACATACCCTGCTTCGACTTCCCGGGGTCTCGGCCCTGTCGGTGTACCAGGCGCAGAAGGCGGCACTTCTGGAGGGAGCGATCGATCAAATACTCTATGCACTGCGCCGACTCCCGCGACAGTGGCTCGGACTAAACGAAGGCGAGGACCCCAGCGTGTTGCGGGTCGGCTATCGCCTCCGGTTTCGTAACGGCAGCCGTTACACACTCGACACCGCAGGACAGCACGCCCGGGTCAGCAACACCCTCGGCCGTGGAATGAGTAGCCTTCAGATATTGCACCTCACAGAGCCGAGAGCCTATCACGAGCCAGAGATCGTCTTCGCTGCGGCGGGTAAAGCGGTGGGGCCTCGCGGGTGGATCGTCGCCGAGTCTAACCCGCCCACCTCGCGCACTGCGTGGATGGCTGAGGAGTACATGCTGACCGAACAAGACCCGCCGTCGGGTAGCTTCCGCCGTGCCTTCTTTTGGCCTTGGTATCAAGACCCCCTGAAGCGTATTGCCCGAGGCACCCCGGGATTCGACGCGATGCACCTTCCGAAGTTCGTCGACACCCTGCCGGAAGGGACCGTGAAGAAAGAGGCAGAGCTAGGACTCGACCCCGAGCAGGTGGCGTTTCGTCGGCGGGAGCGATTCACCGGGACGGCACACACCCGTACCCTCAACCTCGCAGAGAACCCCGAGAGCGTTTCCGAGAGCTTCAGCGAGACCGCAAACTACTGGTTAGACCGTGGCGCCCTCGAGTTGTGTAGGGCGCAGTGCTGCGACCCGATCTATAGAGAGCGACTCGGCACGATGCACTCGGTGTCACTGTGGATAGAGCCCGAGGCCTTCACAGCCCTAGGCGAGATGCTGATCTGCATGGTGGACACCGCATCGAAACACGGGGTCGATCGGTCAGCCGCCGTGTTCAGGAGTGCAATAACGCGCACCTACGTGGGCGAGATTCACGGTAAATGCCTGCCGTCCGAAATGGCTGATTCGATCTGTTGGGTGCTCGAGCGGTTCGTCGGTGGGCCGAAGCGGGCGGGGCGCTTCCTCGTCGCCGTCGAACGCAACGCGGGAACAGGTCGAGACCTCCTCGACCACCTGCAAAACAAGAAGGGCATCCCTGTCTCTACTCGGTGCGGTCTCTACGCTGAGAGCATCGCCGACACGAGGCCGAGCGCCAAAGGTAGGAAGAAGCTCCGGCCGGGACTGTGGAGCAACTCGCAGGCTAGAGCCAGCTTCCTAGCCGCCCTGTCGGAAGGGGTAGAGGGTCGGGGCTTCGATGCCGAGACCGGAGAGGTGCTACCCCTCGGCCCTACCGTACCCTACCGATCGAAGTATCTGGTAGACGAACTCGAGAACCTCGCACTGCACGAGGGCCTCATACAGGCACCTCCCGGCCACCATGACGATCTCGCAATCGCCGACGCTGCCTGTTTGATGCTGTGTAGTCGGGTCGGCCGCAAGCTGTATAGCGGGGGGATTCAGATGGGGGGCACACGCGGCGGGCTCACTCGTCAAGGGAAGAAGGTTCGGCGCTCTCGTCGCAAGCTGCGGCCAATATAGACCGGACCCACGGAGACAACTTGACCCCCTCGGCCTCGGCGGCGGCGAGGTAGCGGGCATAGGTGGCAGGCGTACACCGGAGCCGCAGCCACACCGACCGCCGCTCACTCTCGGGTATTGGGGGCCGACCTCGACCCCCTCCGAGCGGGCTCACGATTCATTCTCGATCGAGCCGCCGCACGATGCGCACTCGGTCCCTACATCGGCGAGTGGTGCGCGGGCTCTGCACTTGCTACACCGGGCGGGCTTGGTGATTCGGTCCAGGTTGGCCAGCGCCTCACCCGTCGAGGTCGTGCCGCTCATGGCTGCGATCAGTCTGAGATATTGCGCGTCGTCCATGTTCTCGGCTCCGGTGTGTGTGTGTGTTGCGGTGTTCATGCTTAGGAGAATAACACTCCTGTTTATTGTGTCCACACTAGGCAGACAACGAACACCGAAAACGTCCTCGGTAGTGTAAAATTACAGTAGGGTTGAAATTCTATATTGAGCGGGATAGGTTGCCTTGTGCCTCAACTCCCTCGCCAACGCCAACGCTCCCGGGCCTATCGTCGCCACGTCCAGACGTTCGACCCCGCAGACCACACCACCCGCGAAGCCGAATATCTGAAACCGTTATCGGATATCGAACTCGAAACGGTCCTAAGTAGTCCCGGGTGGAGTAGGCGATGGAAGGGCAGCACCGAGTACAACGCCACCCTGAAGCCGGCGAAGTGTCGAGGCCTGTGGCCTAACCCCGGGCTTTATGCTGGGATGGCTCGGCGTGACGCTTCGGTGGCTAGTGCCCTGGAGAAGCGGGCGCGCAACTTGACGGCCCTAGACTGGCAGATCGTACCACCCGCCGAGCCGACCGATGAAGAAGTCTACATCACCGAGTACATGCGGGACGTGTTCGCGTCGTTGCATGGTGGACTTCCGAATTTGCTGTTCCAGATCCAGCAGCGCGATTTATACGGCTTCGCACTCCTCGAGATGATCTATGAGATCGAGAGTAGCACGGGCTTTTTCAGACTCGAGGAGCTGGCATTTGTAGAGCCGTGTACCGTGTTCAAGTGGATCACGAACCGGGCCGGGTATCTTGTCGGTGTGCTCCAACGTGGAGAGCGTGGTCTGATACCTATCCCGATCGAGAAGGTCGCCCACTTCGCCCGGGGTTTCACTGGTCGGAACTGGGAGGGTGTGAGCCTCCTGCGTTCTATCTATTTCTCAGTGGCAGCCAAAGCGGATATCTGCGTCAGTGCGATGGCCAGCCGGACCCTATTTGGTGAAGGATATCTTGAGGTTACGACCGACAGCGAGCCGGGCAGCGCCGATAGGGCAGAGCTGGAGGCACAGCTAAATCAGTGGAGTGAGGCGGAGCAGAGGTGGATCATAATTCCCGAGACCGTCACGATTCAGCCGAGACACGGCGGCTCGGTCCTTCCTCCCCTTGCGCCCGACGTCGCAGTCTATAACGCAGAGATCAGCCGTGCCCTCGGCGCCGAACTCGAGGAACTAGCGACCCAAGCTCACGGCTCCCGAGCACTCGGAACCGAGTACCGAGCCGCATCGAACCAGGCACTAGCAGGCGAGGCCGTCGAACTATCGAGCCTCATACACTCGCAGATCATCCAGCCACTATGCAGGCTCAATGGGTGGAGTGTAGAGCGCTCTCCGCGCATCTTCGCTCGAGGAGTGGGAGCCGACGACAAGATCTACGGGACGATCGCAAAGGCCAGGTTGATGCTCGAGATGGTCCGAGATGGGGTCCTCCCGCCCGAGCGATCGGCCGAAGTGGTTAACAGCGCCCTCGCACTCCTGGACGTGTAGCCTATGCCGTACCCATCAGAGCACTCCGCCCGACTACTAGACCCCGAACGCTTCGAGGAGTTCAGGCGAGATGCAGACGCCTTCGGCCCGGGTATCGACGCCCTCTACGGTCTCGGAAGCGACGGCCCCGAGCTACAGTCGATCCGCTTCGACGCCTCCCGCTATACCGCCTCGGAGGCCCGGGAATGGTTAGCCGAGCACGACTATAGCCCGATCGAGTTCGAGCCAGCCACGGACGAAGGGGAGGCCATGGGAGATATCGTCAAGTGTGCAGTCGGCGAGACATCCTATAACGAGATAGACAAAGCGGCGGGTTACGCTCTCCGAAGTAATGCAGGCCTTACAGTCACGGCTCGCATCTACGAACCGACCGGGGTGCGGCTATATTCGGCGCCCCGACTCAGCAACCCTGCGGGACTGGATGCCGTCGCCGCATCTCTCGAGGGGTCGCCCGTTAACTACGAACACCGCCCGATCTCAGATGTCGATCCGCTTCAAGGCGTCATCCGTGGAGCGTGGGTGGAGGACGGTGGCATCTATAGCGAGATCCACCTAACAGGTGATCGAGTGCTCGCCGAGCTAGCCGCAGGCATCAAGCCCGGGTGGTCCGTTGAATACACCTACTCTAGGGACGATTGTGCCTGTGGGTCGTGCGGTGCTTCGTGGTTCGACCTGTCCTCAGAGTGTACCCACATCCCCGGGCAGGTGGTCGAAGGGTCCACGGTCTACATCGAGACCGGCGAACAGGCCGAGGGGTGCGGATTGGCCTACACCGCGAAACCCGCCAGCCGAGGAACGACCACTTCAATCGGTGGACCTCCGGCGATGGCGAGTTCCAGCGATGGGCAAGAGATAGATTTGATGGCGCCGGCTGTGGCGCGTTTAACCAAGGAGAGGACCGACATGTCCGAGACACAAGAAGTGGCCGAGGCTGTGGAGGCCTCGACCGAGGCGGCTACCGTAGTCGAAGCAGCAAACGATCTAGGTGATCGTCTGGCTGCGGCCGAAGCGGAGAACCAATTACTGCGTGAGAAGGTCTCGATGATCGAGGCTGCGCAACACCGAGCGGAAGCGTCAGCCCGTGCGAGCGCCAACCGAGAGCACTGTATCCAGCTGGCTCGAACGGGTCGAGTGGCGAAGGTTCGCGAACTCATCGCTCTGCGGTCGACGGGACCGGCCGAGCTATCCAGCCTCGAGGCGATCGAAGCCCTCGTGGATTCGGTGGTCGACTGCTGCGGCGGAACCGGCATCGTTATGGGTCAGCTCAGTGACTCGGCGATCCTCGGGGACCGTCCCGAGATCCGCACCGATGCAGATCTCGAGCGTCGGATGGTGGAGCTATCCGCCGAGAAGGAAATATCTTTAAGTCAGGCTCGCAAGATGGCGATCCGGGAGGTCAAGTAAGATGGCAATGACAGTCACAGGACCGGCCCTCGCTGGGCCATTTCGTGCGGGTGCGGATCTCGATGGAAAAGAGGGATATGCGGCCTTGGTTTCCGGTGGATCCGGTGACGAGGAGGTCTCGCTTGCGGGAGTATCTGACGCCAACGACATCACTGTTGCAGTCGGTGTCATCACGTCCGTGAGCGGAGTGTATGCAGATGAATCGATGGGAGCGACCGTGCAGTTTGGTGGAGTGGCCTACGTCCTAACCGGCGCAGCCGTCGAAGCGGGGGCACCCGTAGCCCCCAACGGATCGAGCGAATGGATTACGGCGGTTAGTGATAACTACGCGGCCGGATTCGCGCTTCAGGGGGGCGCCGATGCGACCCTAATTCAAGTTAAACTCTTGGGCGTCTCTGGCGTCCTGATCCCATAAGGAGCAGCTCATGGGCACTTTTTACGCAGGAAGCGGGTCAGCTCAGACATCTATTTCGGGGAGTCTAACCCGACTGATCGACGAGTTCGAACCGATGATCAGGGCCAGCCGTGTAGGGCACCGTCTGGGGATTGCTGTACCTAACCAGACCCCGAGCACCAAGGCCACATTCTCTTATTTTCTTCGGTCTATGTTCGTCGACGCCTCCGGCCAGAACAGCGGTATGAGGCTGATCGGGCAACAGGTCCCAACCGCAGAGCCGGGACAATGGAAGACCGTCACGGCGTCCTTAATGGATTTCGGATCCCAGGCGATTCTTGACCAGGCAGACGGTTATGTGCTGACCGATCCGGAGTCGGTGGCCGATATGGATGCTCTCGGCACCCGCTTGGCCCTCGATCATACACTGGATTTCCTCGATGCCGCGGCGAGCGATTTACTCACGGGCGACGATCCTTGGACTGCTAGTGAGGTGGCAGCGTCTGCGGTATGGACGACGACCGGAACCGATATCCTTCTGGACATTGCGAGCGCTCTAGATCAGCACGAAGCGGACGTGGGGGAGCGTTTACCGGAGGGTAGGCTTGCTCTTTCGGTAGGCAGCAAGACCTACAACGGCATGAAGCACAACTCCAGCTTTACGAGCCTCTGGGGAGGCGCTTCATCGCTAGGTGGTCTCACACTCGAACAGCTCGAGGCCTCGCTCAAATCTATCGGAATCGAACGTATTTTCGTCGGTCTCGATTCTCGCTATGGCGAGTACGCCAATCTCTACGTGCGACCGCCCGGGGACGATCTAGCGTCGACTCCGAATGGTCGGTTGATGGACTCGGCCGGCATCATCATGCCGCACTCCGGGGACGAGTTGATTTCCGTTCTCGAGCCGATGGCCCTCGACCAGAGGCGCTACGGCTACTACGCGCCGGCAAACGCGGCGATTACTGTAGTTCCCGAGTTCGGCGTTCGCATCACGGGTACGAGCTAGAGAGGAGTCGGGTAGATGGCGGTCTATGTTTTCGGTGTCACTGCTTCGGATGTCGCTTCGGCGATTGCGTGGAGTGGTTCCATTGATGCCGATGCTGAGCCTTCATCTACCCGACTGTCGGACATAATTTCTCAGTTTGCCGCTGAGATTGGCGTTGCTCTCGAGAGTGTGTCCATCACGCCGAGCGACGTTGACACCGGCTCGAATCTTCACGCCGCTATGGCGGGCTCCCTCACTAGACGATGCGCGGCCGAGTGGGTAATGGCTAACACGCGAGAGTCGGACGAATACACGGCGCAAGCGGTGGAAGCCTTCGGGGCTCTCCTGGGACGCATTAGAGCGGGCTCACTCGGGGACATAGGAACAGATCCGAGACCCGGCTCTAGGGTCAAGGGAGTGTTCAACAGTCAGACCCAAGTTACGCAACCCGCCTCACGCTCGAGCCGGATCGGCCTTTGGCGCAAGGGCACGGGATTCAATTAAGGGGGCATTATGTCACGACGCATGATTATCATCCGGCCGAGGCCACAAGGTCGCGCCCTCGATATACACGGGAAAATGATTCGGACGGGTGAGATCGGAGAGTTCGACGAGCGCACGATCGCTCGGCTCCCTGGCTGGTTCGCTCCGGCGCCCGAGCCACCGAAGCCGAAGCCGAAGCGCAAGCGCAAGGCGAAGCCGAAGGCCGACACGGTGGCCCTCGTAGAGCCACCACGAGACGATGGGGAGTCTATTGACTAGGAGGCCCGGCACCGATTCGGGCGAGGGGTGACAATGGCGACGACAACTAGGCCGCCCGCTAGTGGTGGTTTTGGCATGACTATCACCACTACACCCGATCACCCTCCGGGTCTCGCAGACGTCTCCCTGAGATTAAAAAAGAACAAACCGATATGGGCCAAGCTCCGAGATGAGCTATCCGAAGATCCGGCCAACTTTCAGGGCAATCGTTTTCTGAATGACCGGATGCCGAGGCGAGGGCAGCCCAAGGGCCCACCCCAGGGCACCGGCCACGGTGGGGGATACAAGGGCAGAATCAGGCTGAGACCGTCCGATAAGAAGGTTTCTCTCACGTCATCCCGCCCCTACCTCCCCGGCTTTACCGATCGGGCGATCGACGACGTGTTCATCCCTGAATTGCTAGATTATTGGCTCGAAGGTGAGTGAGGCAATCTGGACAGCCTCGATTGTGGCAGGCATCAAGGACCGCCTCGAGGACCGCCTCGGGGATGTGCTCCTGCTCATCGCAGCCGATGGGGGCTCGAGTGTATCGGCTCCCGTGTCCTTCGAGGTGCGGGACGATTACTCGGACGTAAGCGCACTCCCTGCCGTGATCGTCCGAACCGATGGAGAGGTCGAGAGCGACTTCCTACTCCCGAACGCCTTCCGCCTACAGATACCCGTCCAGGTCGTGTGCGTCGTCTCGCCCGAAGCCAACCCTATCACCCCAGACGATACGGCCCGCACCTATTGTCGGGGGGTTGTCAACGTCCTCACCGAGACCGACACAGTAGACGATATCGCCGGCCTCTTCTTCGTCGGCGAGGTCCGAACCCGCATAGAGCAAGCAGGTGCCGGCACGACTCGCAAGTGGCGCAGAGCTGCGATAGTCGAGGCAACGGCGTATGTCGCCACAACCCGAGAGCTAACATGAGTGAAGCAACCAAAGTGCGATGGCTGTCCCGTCGCTGCAATACCCGCAGCACGTCAGGCGAACTCGTCAAGGCCGGCGACGTGGCAGAGATACCCTTAAGCACTCTCTCTGGATGCGTCGAGGGAGAGCACTACGAGCCAGCCGAGCCACCGAAGCCGAAGCGCAAGCGAGCCAAAACAACCCCGGCGCAAGCCGACACAGACACCACCGAGGAGAGCTAGACGATGGCGGTTATCACAGATGGTCAACTTTTCATTTCGGAGACCGGAGAGGCCCTCGACGGGGCCACCGATCTGGTAGAGATCCAGCGGGGGACCTCGGTTTTTACTGCGGCCGGAACGGTCGAGAATTTCCAACGGCCCCTCGTCAGGTCCTACATAGACAGGCAAGCCCCGGGAGCCGGCCTCACTCGATATTGGACCACGGCCTTCACGACTGAGTTGCGAGGCACAAGCGCCACCCCAAGCGTATCGGTGTTGCCCGAGGTGCACCAACTCCTGCAAGCTAGCGGACTGACTGCGAGCTTTGCTGACGCCACACATTCGTACATTTGGACGGATCAGCCTAACGCCTCACCATACTCCGTCACGACTCGCTTCGAGGAGTCGACCTCGGGCAACTACTACGTGTCTGCGGATTCCAACTACACGTTCACCATCTCCGGCTCGGCGGATAACTTGGCAACGATCGCGTGGTCCGGCGTGGGCGAGTGGGCCACCCCAACGGCCATGGGCTCGGAGACCGAAGCGACGGCGATTGGCGGCACTCCGATGATTGCTGTCTCCGCCTATAGCCTCTTCGGTCAATCTAGCGGATTGGTAATCCGAGACTACTCGATCACGGGAGGGCTCGAAATCACTCCCCGGCTCGATGTCGCTGGGGGCGATGGCTACGCGTGGCCAGGCACTATCAGCCGTCCAGCCCCTACCTCAATCACTCTCACAGTCGAGGCCGTCCAGGAAAATACTGTAACAGCCTGGGCCGACTGGATATCGGCGACCGTCGCCGATGTCGATCTGACCCTTACTGCGGGCGCCCGCAGTATCGCCTTGAAGCTTAACAATGTGTCCTTTAACGCGCCGGTACTCCAACAGGGGACGCCTAATATGTTTGCCCTCACGGGTCAGGCATCCACAGCCGCCACGGGTACACCCTCATCCCTAACACTCGAGTTCACTTGATGATTTACAAGCGAAGCAAGACGATCACAGTTGATCAAGATGGAGTGGCCTGGAAGTTCACTAGGCCTCCCGGATCGGTCCTCCTCGGTTGGGCTCCACAAGTGGCGGAACTAGCCAAGACCCCGGAGGAGGGGGAGCAGTACCCGATCACCGTCGAGATTTATCAGGATATGCTCGAGGCCATCGCCGTCTGGGTTTTCTCCGTCGACGGCGAACCGCTCGAGATCACGCCCGAGGAACTCGATTCAGAGATTGGAGTCAATCAAACGATCTCGATATGGGCTGCCCTTTTCATGAAGGCTCAAATGGGAGAGACCGATAAGGGAAAGTCCGAGCGGCCGTCGGAATCTCCCTCGCCGAAGACGGGAGCGGCCGACCCGTCAACGACTGCGGGAGATGCTGGAGCGCTCGCCGTCGCGCATTGAACTGCCCGAAGGTAGACCCGCAGGCGCCCGAGTGGGTAGCCGATGGCCCGACCCGCTGCCCTGTTCCTGCTCTCGAGGATGACCCGTGGACCCTCTCAGTGCTCTCAGCCTCATCGATAGAGTCTCTCGGCCCTCGGGATTGTTGCTCCTGGTATTGGGGCGGCATCTTGACCGTGCGGGCCGAGCGAGCCCGACTCCTCAAGGACCGGATGCGATCTGATGGCTAGAAGAAAAAGACAGGTTCAGATCGTCGTCGACGTCAAAGCGCAGAAGGCCCTTCGGGCGATCCGCACGATGGGGAGGCAGAATCAGACCACCTTTCGCAAGATGCGCCGAGACATAAGTCACCTCAATCGCAGTTGGCGCCGGATGCAAGAGAACATCCGAACGCTAAACGCTGCCCTCGGCATCATGTCCCGAGTCTTCGGTGGAGCCTCCCGCATCGTGCGGGGTTTCATTACCCTGATGGAGGAGTCAGCGAGCCAACGATCGGGCATCAATCAATTGCGGATGTCCCTTCAATCCCTGGGATCTGTAGACGTCCCACACGCCATGCAAGCGATCGAAGCGTTCGCCGCCCAGCAGCAAAGAACGACGCGATACGGTGACGATCAAACCCGGGCGGTGGTTGCCAATATGGCGACCGTGCTCCACGGCACCGAGGTGACGGCGGCGGAACTCACGTCGCTAGCTGGCCTTGTTCAAGACGTTATGGAGCGGCGAGGGACTAGGCTCCGAGCGACGGCGACGGCAGTCGCTAGAGCATACGTCGGACAAGTCGAGGCCCTAAACGAGATTCTCCCGGCACAACGGGAACTGCTTACCCTCACGTTATCTCAGGAGGGAGCGACGGCAGCATCCGCCGAGGCGATGTCCATTCTAGAGGAGGAGTTCCGAGGAGCATCCGCAGGGATAGACGATCAAGAGCAAGCATTAGCCAACCTCGGCAATACTTGGGGAGACTTTCGCGAGCAACTCGGGGACGCAATATCGGAGGCTGCAATCCAAGCGGGGACGATGGGTGACCTGCAAATGGCACTCGACGATCTAATCACCCTGACAGCCGAGAACGGCCCCCAACTCGTAACCTTTCTAGCCGACGTGGCGACCGCGATCACCTCAATCGCCGAGGCTATGACGAGCGAAACTGCGCGGGTGCTCTTCAGTGCCACGACTCCATGGTGGGCCCTCGTCGGCGCAGCCCGGGACTTTCATCAAGGGATGGATAGGGGAGCAGTATCCCAACCGGGGCGGGTCAGCGATGAGAGCCGCTTCGGTCCTATTATTTTCAGCACGGACGACGAGCCCGATCCGGCAGCTGCGCGACGACGGCAGCGAGCCGAGAGAGCAGCCCGACTCGAGGAATTGCGAGCCCAGCAGCAAGCCGAATCAGGCCTACGGGATGCAGCGGCAGCGGCCGAAGCGGCCCACAGAGAGACCGAGCGTATGTCGGCTGTCCTCAAACAAAAGATCGCGGACGATCTCGCCGCACTCAGATTGGCACGATACGAGGCATCGGTTATATGGGCCGAGGCGGTAGCGGATTCGAAGGTAGAAGCGGCCGAGGCTCTCGACAGTTTCACAAACCTCAGAGAAACACTCCTCGAGCTGTGGGGAGAGATGGGTGAGCAGTTGCCTGAAGCCCTTGCGGATGCGACGGCGGACGCCACCGAGGCGATGTCCTCCGGTATCATCGACGGCCTACAGACCGCCGAAGACGCCTTCAGAATGTTCGGATCGACCTTACCCCGCATCATGGGTGATAGTGCGCAAGATGGCGCCGATCGGATGGCTGCGGTGTTCCAGTTCTTGGGTCAAGCGGCTCAGATAGCAGCTACTGCCGGAGTAGTTGCGAAGGGCGCGACCTCCTTTTTGCCGGGTCTCAGCCAATTCTTTTCGTTAGCTGCCGCCAGTTTCGCCTTCGCGTCGGCTATGGGACGATCAGGAGGAGGGGGCGCGGGCGCTCGAACGCCGACGCGGGGAGCCGTATCTACGGAGGCGGCCGACGTCCTCGTAGGGCAGCGCCCGGAGGCTGCGAGGGGTGGACAGGCTCGAGTGATAAACTTCCAGATTGGCCAAATTTTAAATAACGATGCCAGCAGAAAAGACCTGATGGAAATGTGGCAGACCGGGATCGCGCTTGGGGAGGTGTCCATTGGCTAACAACTGTCGATTTCTCAGCCGCTTCTATTTGGAGGACGGAGAGGACAAGTTGCGGATCGACTACTCCGAGTCGGGAGCGATCGATCTCACCTTCACCGAGGGGGACTATTGGTGGAGCCTGGACGATAGCGAGGAGGAGGGCGCCCTCGACTTCGCCAAACAGCTCAAGGACAAGCTAGACACCGCCGCTCCTGCTGGCACCTGGACAGTGCAGATCGTGGGAGTCAATTACACCGACGCAGATGCAGCCCTCGGATCGATCCGGCTCTCGGTGGATTTGGGAACGTTCAATTACGATTGGGAAGATGAAGTCAATACTACAGTCGATCCCTTAATCTTCGGCTACGCCACGGAATCGGACAACCCAGATCCCGCCGTCGCTATCATCTCTCCCTACGGCGCACGGTATCAATGGTGCCCCGACCAGCCCGTTTGGGACGATGCCGCCGTGACCCGAAACATCCAGTTATCGCAATCAATGACGAGCGGCGGATACATTTCGACGGTCCATTGGGTAACGAGTGACGTGGCCACTTTCCGAGTGGAGTACATCCTATCGGCTCGGGTCTCGATCGACTGCGCCCGATCGGCTGCGAGGGCTGCTGCGGCCGGCATCGAACAGGGCGATCCTAATACGCCTTTCGAGGCGTGGTATATGACGGCCCTGATTGACCGTCGCCAGATCCGTTTATACTCGGATATTTCGAGCTACGCCGATCCAGATGAGGACGTGAGGGGGGAGTATGAGATCACGGTAGGCGGCGGGACGTCTCACAACTCGCTCGGGACTGCGGTACGTCCACTGCCGGCCACCGCCGATGTTTATAGCGTCTCTATCCCCTGCACGCAGAGCCGGTGATAGATGCCAGGGTATGCCTACATACTGACGATCGAGGGCATCGGAGACCCGGATGGGGGAGGACAAACGCTCTATTGCTATCCCGAGGTACCGTCGTGGCGGGACGGAGACACCGAAGCCAACGCGGGACTAGCCGAGCCTCCGAGGGGTATCTCTGCCTCCTGGGACGTCCTCAAGAATGCAGTCAGCTCCGGTCGGTTTACCCTACTCCTGCGTCCCTATCAGTCGGGCGGAGAGGGGGGACCTATCAACTTTCAGTTGGTGCGACCTCGAGCGGCCACCAAGCTAGCCGCCGACGCCTCGGTGGGCTCCTCACTTTTCGAGGTAGAGAGTGAGAGTGGAGTATCGGGACTGGCTGCGGGGTCTGTGGTCTACGTGGAGCGCGAGACGTGCAGGGTATTCAGCGTCACAGATGGAGCAACCCCGCTCATCACCCTCACCGGCGGCCGTGGATATGCGGGGAGCACTGCCTCGGCGCACCCCAAAGGTTCCGACGTTTACCTGACCCCGCCGTCTATGGTCGGACGCAGGGCGACGGTCTACGAGATCAACCTAGACACCGCCTCGAGCGAGGCAGATGAAGCGCTCATCCTACAGGGCTATCTCTCCTCGGATGTGGCGTCCGGCGTCCATTGGCCCACATTCCAGGCGGTCTCGGAGTTCAATAAGGCCACACTCAACGCCGAGCCTATCGCGGTGGCTTGTATCTATCTGAGGGGGGAAGATGAGGCTACCTATAGTCGCCCGTTGCTCGGACCGGATACGACTCCCGATCAACGCACCCCACGATTTCACGCCTCCGGGGGATACTGGTACTCCCCCAAGCTCAAGGCGGTATGGCAGGCCTATGCCAGCGAGACCTCACCGGGAAGCGGCGAGTGGTGGTGGACGTTTGACAACGATCCTCTGATTGCTCCCGAGTCTGGGGTAGACGTGCCCCCGAGCGCCGAGGGTCCGACTACACCCCAACCGATATACCAGATCGCTTGGGCCTCGAGAAACGGCACCTATCCCCCTTTCAAGGACTCATCGGGAGACACGTCAGAGCATGCGATCGACGTCGCTCTGAACCTTTTGACCTCGACCGAGGCCGGAACCAATGGCGACTGGGACTTAGGCCCATCGTGGGCCTTCGACTGTTCGCTTGGCATCCCGATCGCAGACGTCGACACCGAGGCGGCCGAGGCCCTGAAGGCCCAGATGCCGGACGTTAGAGCGTCGGAGTTTTGGCTAGGTGGCGACCGATCCGAATCTCTGACCTCGATTCTGGAGCGTCTCCTATCGCCCTGGGGAGTGGCTACGGGGCGCACCATGTCGGGTCAATACCTCTTCATTCGCCTTCGGGACGCCTACCCTGGGAGCACCTCGACCGCGATCACCTCGTCCGATGTCATCGAAGCCGACCGCCTCAAACAGTACACGAAGGGACGCGCCCTAGACTCGATCGTCCTGATGGCTGATCCGAGGCCGGGAGACAGGGAGGGAACCCCCCAGACGATCCGAGAGCTAGGGGCCCGTCGGTGGTATCCCCATAACCTCGGATCGATCGTTGGCGACCGCCAGGTTATCAGGGAGGCCCCTTACAACTCCGCCGATCTCGGCGAGGATAGCAGCGCTTGGGTGTTGATAGCGAGCCGGATTCGGCGGCTCTCTGATCGCATCGCCTACGTCGATATCTCAGTGGGGCCCTCTCTATTTGGGACGATCGATCTAGGGGATGCGGTGACGGTCTCCGATGTGGCCATTCGAGATCCGCGGACGGGAGACAGGCTAACGGACTCGGACGCTCTTACGGGTCTAGTCACCTCAGTAGCTCCTGATTTCAGTCGCCGCACCATGCAACTGACGATCGCCTTCAGCGACACCGGTAAGGTGGCACTCATATCCCCATCGGCTACCGTGGACAGTTGGGACGGTGGCTCCTACACCGCCACCTGCGAGGCCTCCGACTGGACCGCCTCGAATGACGTTGCCGAGTTTAGCGTGGGGGATGTGTGTGTCCTGCTCAACGGTGGCCTATTCACACTAAGATCGGACGATGGCACCAACTACCAAGTGACGATCACCGATATCGACACGGGAGCCAACACGATCACCTTTGACACGTTCTTCCGAGACTCGGGCGGATCGAGTGTTGTGGTCCAGGCTGGCAACGTGATCGCGTTCGCACACTATGACGAGAGCACCACCGGCATGCAGGACTTCGGCTTCCTGGGTGCGGACGGCGCCCGGCCCGCTAGCCCTAACGTCGGGACGGCCGATGATGAAGTCTATACTTATGGGGATTTCTAGTGGCCTATATCACCATCGCCGACGCCGCTTGGACTACCACCGACGATGGACCCCTGGCCTCGTGTCACTCTGTTACCGTCAGGAACAACGCCGCCCAGTGCTCGGAGCAACGCGTCCCAACTACAGCGATAGTCTTCCCGGCCGCCGAACCCCTCCGACTGTGTTCCTATTTCGACACGTGCACCGGGCCCTATTTCATCTGGCTCCCACCGTCCGAGGACTTCGACTCCCTCACGGTCTACGTGCAAGTTGAGGATGTGGAGCTGGAGGGAGAGTCGGCAGGCTACACCGCCGCTTACTTGTACGCCACGATCGGCACGGTGGGCGATGGGTGGATCGACAAGCCACCCCAACCACCGACACTCTCGGGCGTGACAAACTGGACCTTGCTAGTTAAGGGAGACTCCGGCTCCTATCAGGTACCTGGCGACGATCCAGACGATCCCCAGCCGATCCCTGTATCGAATGCAAACAAGGTCAACGGATGGGTGCCCGTCTTCCTCTGGGTGCGCTCCCTCCCTGCCTCGAGCGCCGAGGACAGTGGAGACATCGACGAAGAGCAGGGGAGGAGTAATAGCGTTTCACTCTCGGCCGAGCCGGACCCAGTACCGACCACCCCACCCGAGCGAGTGATCCAGATTAACGCCAGCTACATTACGCAGGGCGATCCCTACTCGAGCGACGTGTACCAGTGGTGTCACTATCGTGACGAGGGATCGAGCTACTGGGCCGAACTCGCCCCGCTGCTCCCAACGGGTGGGCCCTCGCCGTCTACGTGGTCGAGCTATTGTCTTGGGGTGGTGGTCATCTCCTCGATCACCATCATCGCCACACCGGCCCCCTTCGAGCCTGCTGCGGCAGCGTACTATTCAGCCGTACCCGCCGCCGAGCAATGGCTGAATCTAGCGTATCGCGTCAACCGCTTGATCAACCACCGCACCGCCCAGTGGTCATGCAACCCTGGGCCAGACAGCTACGTCGACGGGGAGTATTCGAGGCAGTGGCCGATCCGGTCTCGTGCAGTTTTTGGTTTCAACGGGGCCGACCCTCTGGATGCTGACTATCAGACACTTCTCGGGGCTCTCATCGTGGACGAGCCGCCCGACGATAACGGCTACGACGCGATCGTTAGTTTCCTGATCGTGCGACGCTATGCGGTGGCTAGTGACGAGCCACCGTCGATGCCTGTGGATATGACACTTCGGCTATCTGCCTACGATGCCGGCTCGTCGTTGCCACCGAGGCAGGCCAGCGGGGAGCCTCTACAGGTCTCTGCGAGCGACCTACAGGCCATCTCGACGACCACGGCTAACGCTTTCCGGGAGGCCAAATACAGCCCCGCAAAACAAGCCCTAGCTCGGGCGTCGGTAGTGGTCGACTGGCAACTCCGGGGCCACCTCGGATCGCACAATCTCCGGCTCGGGACGGGGACGCACGATTGGACTACTGTGCTCAGCGCTCTACTTCCTCCGCTCCCCGCGGACAGTCTGAGCTATCCGATCCGGGTGGTCGTCGAGGCGAAGCTGAGCGGCACCTACGAGCCTCTCATAGTCGCCATCGTGGGCGGCGCAATCCGCTCCCGCAATGTCGAGGCTGAATAGATGGCGATCGGTCTCCCCACATCGAAGCTAACGATCGTCCCCAATCTGGCATATGCCAGGGGCTATCCGATCCTATCGGGCGAGGGAGATGCCTCGGAGCTAGTGATCGGGATCCGAGGTCTCACTCAACAAGTCAATTACAGGTATTCCCTGGGGCGCACCCTTTTCAGCCTGTCCCAATGGGCCGACCCGGGCGACCTCGACTTCGGCGACTTCTTCTTCGAGACGTCCTCGGCTAGCTACGGGGGAGCAACTGGCTATGTCGCTTGCGCCGTCTCGGCCGACGTCTCCGGGCTCACCCTGTCGGCCGATGTCGACAATCTCGACGTGAGGCTAGAGATCGAAGGCGCCGCCACCGGATCGGGAGCCGGCAACTCTGGCCGAGCACTCGTTACAGACACTACGCTAACAGTGACCTCCGGCGTTGTCCTTGTCCGAGTGGAGGCCAAGACTAACACGGCCGGTACAGGTCAGCTCTTCTCAGTGACGATCCGCGAAAACACCCTAGTCAGTGGAGATTTCCCATAATGAAACTACCCTTCAAGCCTACCCGCCGAGACATCATCACCGCAGCCCTCGCAGCCCTCGCAGCCTTCGCCGCGTCGTTCGGTCTCCTCGATGCCGAGGAAGCCGAGCCGGTCGCCGACTGTCCCGAGGTCGCGGCACCCGAGGAGAGCACCGAAGAGAGCACCGAGGAGAGCACCGAAGAGAGCACCGAGGAGAGCACCGAGGAGGCACCCGAGGAGGCGGCCGAGGACGTTGACCCGTGAAGGTGTGTGCTCTCGCTCTCATCATTATATGGAGCGTCGGGTGCGCCGGCATCGGCATCAAGGACCTCACTGCGGCGGTATCTATGAGGGGGTGCGCTGAGGCTAAAGTGACCCTCGAGGACGGCGAGATCGACTGGAGCGCAGGCGTTGACATCTGCGGCAAGGCCGAGGTTTTCGGTTTCGACTTGCCCGATGTGTGTCTTGGGGTGGAGACTCCCTAGGATGCCAATCCCAGACACAACGAACGGATCGGGCATCGAAGAGGTGCTCAACCGGGCACCCGATGACAGCCTCGAAACCAGAGCAATCAAGCGTCAGGGGTGGACCCTGCAACTCGCTATCGCCGTCGCCGGAGCCATCGCCGCCGCCGTGATTGGGACCGTCCTCTACCTGCAGGCAGAAGAGGCCGAGCAGTGTGAGGAGTTGATCGAAGACTTCCGAACCGAATGGGCCTCTTCGCAAGGCCTCATCCTGGGGCAGTTGAACGATCGGCTAGACTCTCAGGCAGTGGACCTGATGCGATGCCGGGACAGGAACGTCGAACTCGTCGGCCTCATGCGAGCACTCGAGGCCGAGTGGAGAGAGAAACTCGAGAGGATGGAGCAATGACTGAGCGTGTATGTATGTCGAGACCGTCACGAGTGGAGCAGTGGATCGACGCCTATTGGAGGACCGGAGCGCTTAACCTCGAACCCTTCGACGGATGTATCCTCAAGGTAGCGGAGGGGGTCGGATACCTCACCGAGGAGCGCAAATTGTGGGCGTCGACCGCACTGAAAGAGGCTGTCAACGGAGGCAAGCGGTGGCAGTTCTACGCCTTCGGGCGCCCTGATTTGAGATGGGGAGTAGAGGACGGCATCTCCGAAGGTGAGGCCATGCTCGAGGCGATCGACGAACTCCTCGAACCTCACGTCGTGAGCTACGCTGATGGCTCTCACTGCGCCGTCTGGCTTGACCTGGAGAAGGACAGCGATGCGCCGAAAGCCGACGTTTTAGGGTTTCTTATGGCCTATTTTGAGACCGTAGATCGCCGCTATCCGGTGGGCCTTTATACGTCGGGGGACTGGCTCGAGGACAACGTAGGGCTAGCCGATGAGACTATGGCAAGCGTCTTCACCCGGGAGACCGATGGAACGTGGCGCCCCCTGTGGACCGCCCGGTATGGTCTCCAGGTGACGAGCTACCCGCCCGGGCCCGATCTCGTGAAATATCCGGTGTCGGTGAAGGCCCCAAATTGGTACCTCCTCAACCGAGGGGCCCCACCCGTCCAACAGTGGACGAGCAAGCGAGAGACCCCGGGCATCGAAGCGGGGCACGACTCGAACCTAGTCTACCTCGCAGGCTGAGAGGACGCGGCGATCCGATCCGCGAGCCACTGGCGATCCTCCTCTGACGGTTCCTGCTCTTTGCCTCTTCGGTTGAATCGCGGCTTAAGAATACGGATCATCCGTTCTTCCACGTCCGAAAGGTCTGAGCGAGGCACCGGAAGGAAGAGGGCAGAGTCGAAGTCTTTGACGGCTATAGACATGGGATCTACACACTGCTGGAGGTCTCTAGAGTGGGAATTGACTCGACCGTAAAGATTCGTGGACATCCCCACATAGACCACCTCGCCGCTCTTACACAGAAAATACACCCCTGAGATCAAGGCAGTCGGAGCGACCCGCAGCGAAGTCCAGAACGATCGGATCGCCTGGGGTACCTGTTCACGCGTGGCGGGTTGCCCGATGTTTACGAATTGTACCACCTCGAGAATCTTAGGGAACGGCGCACCCTTGATTTCCAGCAGGCCGTTGTGTCGGAGCCACCGTCTGACATCGGGCAACCGGAACAGAGCCTGTTCATCCCCTCCCGAGCAGAACAGCCAATGAGGCATGTAGCCACATTCTGCGAGTTCGTGGATGCGTTCGGGGGAGATCTCTATCCGCAGCTTGGATAGCTTCTCGGAGACATCATGCGCAGAGAGGAAGTTAGTCGGGAAGGTGCCCGGGATCTTACCGTTGTTCATGGTCATCCCTGTAGAGGTCGATTCGCCTCTCCTCTAGCGTGCCCCCTCGCTCCCACTTGTCCCCCCGATAACTCCAACAGTAGAGGTCATCGAGCGGCCACGGGGACAGGCTGCCCCACCCCCTCTGTATTATGTGTTTCACGGTCCCTGTCGTGAGGCTGTAGAGGTCTCCGAGTTCTTCGCGGTCACTCACTAGGTATAGAGTGAGCATCACACGGACCACCCGACAGCGTACATGTAGAGAGTGAAGAGGACGACCGCACCGAGGAAGCGGGAGAGGGATGAGATTAGGCGTTTGAACATGCCGGGACCGTAGCACGAGAGTCGCACCCTTGCAAGATAAGCGCGGCGAACCTGCGATATTGACAGGGCCTACCCGGTGGGCTATTGGTGGGCGTTATGAAATTCCAACCCGACATCTTGAAGGCTCGCCGACAACGGCGAGGAGTCGTTGCTCGGTGGGTAGCCGACCAACTCGACATTGACCGAAACACGTTCGCACGGTGGGAGGAGGGGCGCACCGTACCCCGGGCCGACCAGTTGGCCGAGTGGTGCCGACTGCTCGGCCTTACCCCGTCCGATGTCTACGGGGGCCCAGATGACAGTTGAATTGTGGGAACCGGGGACCGTGGCGCCAGTGGTAGACAGGAGCGCCGAGCGGATCGGACGTATCGGATCGGCTGACGTCGGAGCGGTGCTCGGGCTCAACCCGTACCGTTCGGGCCTCGACGTGTATCAGACGATCCGAGGAGAGCACTCGACCGATATCTCAGGCGTCCTTCGGGTCAGTATCGGGCGGGAACTGGAGGCCCTCGGGTTGTCCGAATACGCCACCGAGACAGGGCGGACACCGGAGCGGGTCGGTACCATATCCCACCCCGATCGGCCCTACCTCAGTGCCACCCCTGATGGCTTCGATGCCGAAGGGGAGACCGTCACCGAGGTCAAGTGTACGTGGGCAGGATGGCCCGAGCCTCCCGCCTACTACTGGGCGCAGGTACGCTGGCAAGCCCTGGCCCTAGTGCTCACAGGTCGCACGGTAGAAACCCTTTGTATCGTGGTCCTGCGGCTCGGCGGGTGGTCTCCTCGTGTCGAGTATCACCGCCGCCCCTTCGACCGAGCCGAGGCCGAGGCCGACCTAGCGTCTATCGTCACGTGGTGGGCCGACCATATCGAGACCGAGACCCCACCGAGGGCAGCGGCGGAGAGCCTCGCGGATGGCTCCCTCGCACGCAAACATGGGGAGGGTGACGAGGGCAAGGTCATCGATGCGGATGCAGAGGGGGCCGACCTCCTCGAGAGCTATCAGGTCTGGAGACTGCGTAAAGAGTTCGCGACGCGCCAGGAGACCGAAGCCAAAGCGCGCATATGTGACCGCATCGGCTCGAAGTCCAAAGGGCTCAAAGCGGAGGGCATAGGTAAAGCCCTGTGGTCTCGTCGCAAGGGCGCAGTCAAGACCGATTGGAAGGCCGTTGCCGAGACCGCAGGAGCGACCGAGGAGCAGATCGAACAACACACACGCGTGACGGCGGGCGGGCGATCGTTCCGCTGGACCGCCGCGAAACCCAAGCAGGAGGAACCATGACCGAACACAAGATAGACCCCGAGCTAGCGGCGGCCCTCGTGAGGTCTCAGGGGCGGATCAGAGATCTGCCTTTGGACGGCGAGAACCGGCATCACGGATACAGCTACGTTACAGCCGAGTCTATCATCTCGGCGGCTCGCTTTGCTCTCGTCCTCGAGGGTCTCGTCTTGGTGGAGATGGGACAACGCTTCGAGATACTGGACGCCGAACTCGGAGTGCTCACCACCGAGCGGATGCTAGTGCACACGAGCGGGGCCACGATGCCGATCCCGACCCGCTCCTGGCCTGTCATTCCTGGCCGAGGCCGACCGTGGGACAAAGCAATAGCGGGCGCCTCGACTGCGGCTCTCGGGTATTCCCTGCGAGGCCTCCTCCTCATCGCCCGGGGAGCCGGTGACGCCGACATGGATCGACGTGACGATCGAGACCACACCCCTCCCGCCGTGGCGACGAAGGCTGACCGCATCGAAGCGGCCCGGGTCAAGTTCGGTTCGATGGCGTTGACAGGTGGACGACTCGAGAAGGTGAGCGCCGCATTGGAGGCGGGAGACCTCGAGGCCCTAAAGAATCTCTACCAGGCTCAGAAGTCAGCGGATGCGGTAGCGGCGGCGAGTGCTCACACGTCGCCCGCAACTGCCCCTAGAACGTCCAACAGCGGACAAGCCGACCCGATACCCCAAGAGTGGAAAGACGAAGCACTGCGGCCATAGGAGGGCCATAGAATGAATCTGATGATTGTATACGGACACGTAGGCCAAGAACCGGAACTGAGACACACGCAGAGCGGAAAGGCCGTTGCCAATTTCACGATCGCTACGAGCGAGAGGAACAACGAAACTCAGTGGTTTCGGGTCACGGTGTGGGAGAGGCAGGCCGAGTTGTGCAAGGAGTACGTGCGCCAGGGAGACAAAATCACCGTTCAGGGCCGGATGCGGTCGCGCAAGGCCGACGATGGGCGGGAGTTTTGGGACCTCATCGCCGAGCGGGTGGAGTTCGCGGGCAAGCGGGATTCCCAACGAGAGCCGGCCCCGGCTCGGTCTCACCATAGCGATCCCCCCAGGCGTCGGGACGCTAACGACCTTTATCGGCAGAATTTGCTGTCGAGTGAGGATGTGGTGCCCGTCCCACTAGACGACATCTCGAAGATTCCCTTCTAGCAGTGAGCTATTCCAAAGTTCCTCACGCCGTCCTCGAGGCCCTGTGTGCTGCCCCCTGCCGGAGAGGGCGCACGAAGGATCTGGTGTGGCTCGTCTATCGTCACACCCTCGGCAGGTCGGCGGGGGTCGATACGGGGCGAGGCTGGCGAGCTAGCGGGCCCGCTCTCGCTCGGTCTCTGGGCGTCGACCGTTCGACAGCCAACCGATCCCGAGCCGAAGCCTTGGATGCTGGATTGATCAGCGTGGGAGAGGATGGGTCGATGTATGTGGGTGTCGCTCGGTGTTTCGACCGCTTGCCCCTGTTCCCGACTCAGATCGCCGGTAGTCAACCTTGGTGCAGTTCTGCACCCGATCGGCGCAGTTCTGCACCGGGCCGGCGTAGATCTGCACCAGAGCGGCGTAGTTCTGCACCCGATCGGCGCAGTTCTGCACCCCAAACGGGACCGGGAGAGACCCCTAAGAAAAGAATAAAGAATAAAGAAGAAAAGAAGAGATTTCCGACCACCATCCAACCTCTACCTTCCGAGCTACGCCAACCCTTTCTTTCTTCTATCAGGAACAAAACGATCGAACTCTCACACATAGACGAGCACTACACCGCGCTGAATGAGCAGATCGAGATCGCCTACCTATCCGAGGACCGCGAGCGCCTTCAGGCCCTCAACACCTGGCGTATCAAGGTCGAAGTCACAGAGCACCCGCTATGACCACGGCCCTGAATGGACACGCGATCCACGACAAGAGAGCGGAGGCCGCCGTC
>Ga0208450_1000419_pt1 | contig 23608 bp, 22 predicted proteins | sample MalvireepMed_908_FD_184249 | JGI IMG/M metagenome (GOLD analysis project Ga0208450, IMG submission 184249) | Marine viral communities from the Global Malaspina Expedition - Malaspina viral metaG DeepMed_908 (SPAdes) (version 2) | ecosystem: Environmental > Aquatic > Marine > Oceanic | place... | reverse complement strand
AGGCATGGGTGGACGCGGTATGGTCCACCTCTTCACTGGACCAGTTGAGCATCCCCATGAAGGTTCTGGGGCGCAACATGCTGAAGTATAACTACGGCGTACTGGAGACGGTGTTCAACACCACGGGTATGCCCAGGAAACCCAAGGAAGGTACTGATAACTTCAGTGCGAAGGAGAGGGAGTACCAAGAACGGTCTTGGAACTTCAACCCATTCGGGCTCAGGGCCCCTCACCCCACGGCTATCCTCCTGCCATGCTATGAACGGAGGCCCTCTTACGCGATAAAGAGGGAGAAGTGGGCAAGTATTGATATCAAGACGGAGCTCGACCACAAACGTGACCTGAGCCACCCCTCCCTGGTGTCCGTGGATGACTACGATATGGGTAGAAACCCGATGGAACTCGTCGATGTCGTGGAATACTACTCCAGGGACTGGCACGCGATCATAGCTCCGGGGGGCCGTAAGGACGGAGACATGCTCCTCATTGAGGCCAACCCCCACAGGATAGTCCCATTCGTACATGCCTACGGAGGATTCGGCGACATGCCGTCCGGGGAGGACGGGACAGACCCGATGTATATGGCCCAGGGGTTCCTATGGCCCGTGAGAGACCTGATAAGGCTCCTGGACCAGGTGATAAGCGCCAAGGCAGAGCTTGAGATGAAGGCCGCATACGCCCCGATGGTGGCTCCCGAGGAGACACTGGAGCGCATCGCCCAACTATTGCAGGCCGGGGCCAACATGATACCGGGGGACGCAAGGGAGATAGGGTATATCCCCATACAGCAGTTGCCCCAGTACCTCACCGACTTCCAGGACAGGATAGAAAGGCAGATAGTGGTTGCTACGATAAGCACCGTCGCCTTCGGGGAACGCCCTGTGGGCGTGGATACCGTCGGCCAGCATGCCATGATGCTACAGGTCAGCTTCAAACGGATGCTGGAGACGATGGAGCAACTCTCCTTCATGGCCTCTGAGGTGGCGAGCACCTGGATGAGGATGCTCGCAGGGTGGGACGCATTCGTGGAAGAGTCCAAGTCGATAGATTTGGGAGGCAAGATAACGGTGCGGGGCAAGGACCTCAGGGCCGAGGACTTGCAGAAGAACTACCACATAGTGGCGACCTTCCCTCTGTCCGACGAGGCGGTCCGTATGCAGAGGACTCAGCAGGGGGCCTCACTGGTCGCCCAGGGACTGAAGAGTAGGAAGAGGCACCTGGAGGAAGACCAGGGAGTGACCAATATAAGCGCAGAGGAAGACCAGATACTGATCGAGAACGTCATGGGAGACCCAATCCTGGTCACTGCATTCGCAGAGAAGAAGAGACAGGAACTGGGGGTGCAGGAACTGTACGAGGATCAGATGAAGAGGATGGCAGCAGAGAGGCAGCAGGGGTTCGCCCAGACACAGGCCACCGAGGGGCTCCCCGGGGGTGCCCCGCCCCAATTCGTTCCTCCGGGAAGCCAGGAGGAGATGACCGTCAACGCCGCAGAGGGCCAGGCCCTGGTGAGACCTCCCGCGGCAACTGCGGGTACGGCCCAGATGAATGGCTCAGGAGTGTGATATGCCCGTCATTAACCCGATAGATAAAATCCTTCTTCCGATTAACGATAAGTTCAGCGTTGCAACTGAGAGGGCCAACGCGTCCAAGGCTGTGAAGTACGGGGATGCCAAGTATACGAAGGCTGAGGGCCGTGCCCAGTTCATGCGTGAGCTCGCATCCAAGACGAGCGGCCCTGAGAGGGCCGAGTTGATAAAGCAGAAGGGCGTTGATGCCTCAATGGACCTCCTCGGAAAGGCTGGTTCCCTATGACTATAGAAGAAGCTATGGAATTTCTGGAGGCCCAGGGATTCACGGTTATCCGCCGCACTGGCAATAGATTCCATGTTACAGGAGAAGGATTGGGGGATACATATCCAACTCTGTCTAGTGGTGATAACCCTGGGGATGGCTATTGGGACACCCTGGCACTCAACTTCGAGCAATTCAGTGACTTTATAGATGAGGTCTCATCTGAGGTCGCTGGTACCTCTGGAGTGCCTCCAGAGGTGGCCGCAGGTCGAACCGAAGAAGCCACAGAAGGCAAAACAGAAGGCAAAACGGTTGAGCGAGACGAATTGGTGCCAAAACGAACAGGCCCCCCGCGAGATGTGCGTTACGGTCAAACTGAAACCGAGAAACCACCGTGGTGGCCTGATTACCTGGGCATCCCTTGGCCCCCAGAGATACGCGTTGCACAACATGACCCTAATACCGGAGTTGTTACTTTTGTATCAGGGGGATTTGACTGGGGAGCCTTTACTGAGATGAAGCGTTCCTTTGGCACTTCGGAAGAAGAGCGAGTGCTGTCCTTGGATGACCTGATAGCACAGTCATTGGGACAGGTGGCCGACTGGTCAGACCTAGATGACGAGAACCTACAGAAGGCCCAGAGACTATTTGATTTCAAGAAACAGCCGACAGACGCAGAGCGCCTGAGGCTTGCACTGGATATCGCCCAGTCCCCATCGGACTACATGACCCTGGTGGGTCTCTACACGGGTGCAGTATCCAGAGAGAGTCCCGCAAGGATGGGAGAGAGGGTCGCTCCTCTCATGCCGTACCTTCAGCAGATGGCGCAGAAGTTCTTCGCCGGAACCTCATTGACTCCAGAGGCTGAACAGCCAATGGTTACTCCTACGGATGATGAAAAGGAAGCATTTAGGAAACAGGAAGAGGCAATCTACGGGCGTACTTATGATGACGCCCAAGAGGATCAATTTCCGGGGCTTCCGCCAGACGCTAGTATTATTACCTCCAGTGGACGATATTATAATCCCAGAGAGCATACATGGGAGCCACTGGAAGATTTCCAGAGTCGCACAGGAGAGACCCCGGGCCCGCCAATATGGGGGCCGAATCAGTGGTTTGGAGATATACATGGGCCTGATTGGTTACAGCCCGGACTCCCAGGGGAGAGGGAATACGATGAACCTGATGATGCATCATATGTGCCTTGGTCCATTGGCCCCGTAGATGCCCCGCGTATACCGACTGCGGTACAGAGTCAGGGCGAGGGGATGGGGATAACTCCTGCTAAAAGACAGTGGGAATATTTGGAAGAGGACGAACCCCAATCATTCCAACAGGGTGGGGTTGTCGATGGCGACTACCTCGGTCAACCCAAGGTCATAAAGGCCCATGCCGGCGAGATGGTCATACCCAACTATACTGGCGGGAGTCCATTGCAACAGTCAGGGGCACTGGGTGATGTGTGGAGACCGCCAGCAAGCATATGGGGCAGTGAGGTCTCGCGCCCTGCTGTTAGGCAGATACCCAGCACGATTGAAGGAGGGTTCCGGTTCAGGAGCCCGCAGACCATTCGTCGCATGACTCCTTCACAGCGCATGATGTTCCAGGAGGGAGTCAAGTCCTTTGGGTATCCGTGGGAGGACTGGAGGATGCAGGAGAGACTCGCAACCGGCGCTGGGGGCGCTGGTAGGCCGAGGGCACGGTTCCGAAGACCATCATTTGTGAGGGGTTAATTGCCAAACGGAAACAACCAGCCTTTCTGGCAGACACGCCCAAGGACTAATAAGGCACAGGATAAGTTCAACGAGATGTTGTCCCGTCCCGGTGCCCGCACTCCTTCTGGAATGTTCGACCCACGCGTGGTTTCTCGTGAAGAGGCCCGTATGATAGCGGGGCATGAAGCACAACAATCGGGGACACTCGTTGACGGGAGTTTACAGCCACCACCAATCCGTAGGCCAAAATCCATTAGCCCATTCGAGGCATTAAAGAATGTGGCAACCTTGAGACACTCTGGGGGATGGTTTAGGACTGCCTTTACAGAAGAGGAGATACAGCGTTTACCAGGCATAGCGCAGACCCTTGCCCGGGCTGCTAATGAGCTTACCAGCCCCTTCAATATTGCATTCACTGTGGCTACGGCAGGCTTAGGCCCGGCGGCTGTAACAGGTATAAAGACTGGGCAGATTGCATTGCGTCAAGCCATAACTCAAGGGAACAGAGGTCTTGCAACCCGTATAGCGGCCAAGGTTCTAGACTTGGCCGGGTCTGGGGTGAGCGCGGCAGCGGCTCCGATCACACGAGGGGGTTTTGGGCAGCGCCTTGCCGCCGAGCAGGCCCTTGGCCTCGGAGCGGGTGTAGCAGCACATGAAACATCACGTCGAATACCAGAAACCGCTCCCGGTATCGTGAGGTATGGTGCCCCATTGGCTGCTGGTTTGTTGGGTGGAGGATTAACCGTGGGAGGCATATCCGGGATTAGGGCAGGAGTCGGTGCCGCCCCAGGAGTAGCTAAAACGGCCCGTTTACGGGTGGGACAACAGGTTGCCCGTATCCCGGGTGCAGGTGAAGTGGGGCTGAGGGTAGGGGGAGTACCAAGTGTGGCGGGAGCGGCTGACAGTAAAGTGGGACGTATCGCATCAGCTACTGGCGCAGACCCCAATACGGTCTACGAATTTCAGTATAAACTTGTAGAACTTGATGACCTTATAACTTCCAACACGGACGCAGGTGCCCCAAACCCACAGTACGCACCCGAATTGCAACCGCGATTGCGCGGCGATAGGGTTGCCAGTAGGCTCCAGATAGAAACCATTGCCAAGCAATTAAATGCAGATGAACTTCTGCACGATGCAGGCACATTAGACCGAGGCCCGATGATTGTTGGTTCAGATATGATGGTGGAAAGCGGGAACGGGCGTATATTGGCACTCCGGTTGGCAAGGGATAAATTTAAGAATAAGCATGACGAGTATACAAACCTGCTCAACGATAAGTTATCCGAGTTTGGACTGGACGCTGATGCAACGAAGGGGATGCGCTCCCCTGTCCTGGTACGCGAGAGAGTAACTGATGTGGATAGAGTGCGGTTTACGGCAGAGGCAAACGAGTCGGCCACCCTTGCGATGTCCCCTCTGGAACAGGCGCTCCAGGACTCTAAACGATTGTCCGATGATTCCATCGCATCTCTTGTGGTTACAGACAGCCAAAATATTAACGAGGCATTGCGAAGTACGAGGAACCTGCATGTTACTAGGGCTTTCGTGGATAACCTACAACCAAATGAACAAGCCGCACTACTAACTTCCAAGGGCGAATTGAACAATCAAGGATTACAGCGATTAAAGGCTGCTATCTTCGCAAAGGTATTCCCTGGTGATGCAGGGAAATTCCTCACAGAGGTTTTCATTGAGAGCTCAGACCCAATTATTGTGCCGATTGAGCATGCCATATTCGACGCACTACCCAAACTAGCGCGGTCTGAGGGGCTTGTGCGCTCTGGTCAGAGAGCATCGACCCTTGGGATAGGGGATAATTTAGCACAAGCCGTTGTCGTGCTTGCCCGAATGAAGCGAAATAAAACGAACATTGATGAGTTTGTACGACAGGCTGGTATGTTTGGGCAGGAGTTGGACTCCTTTGAGGCAAAATTACTCATTCATCTTAATACCTTTGGGAATGCTCGTAAGGTAATTAGGGAGTTTCTACAGGATTATAGCGACGCAGTTGTAAATTCACCGCATCCAAGTCAGCAGGCAATGATGCCAGAAGCTAGGATAAGTAAGGAGCAAATAGTTGACAACCTCATTTCCCAAAAAGAAACAGCGGCCAAGGAAGGTACTCTTTTCGGAGATTTTGAGCGACGCCGAATGGCGGAGGGTGCTGCCACCCCTGAAACCCCTCGTACGCAACTGGAGAGTCCCGTCGGAACGGTTGAAGACCTAGCCCCCACAACCACCACAGCAGCACGCGAAGGCGCAACGACGGCGGCTGAAGATGCTGCGAGGATTAGTCTGCTTAGAAATATGATTGCCAGCCCAGTCACGGGAATTCCAGAAACTTCGCATATGGCCGCTGGTTACTTGAGGTTGTCGCCAGCGAAGAAAGGCGCAGAGGGCGTCATCCCTACACCAGTACGAACAGCGGCACAACGTGCGGATGATATTTATGAGGCTAAGTCAGCAGTAACAGCGGCTGAAGAAAGTTTAGCTGACCCTAGAGTTAATGCAGAGCTAAAATCCGCTGAAGATGCGGTAGCATCCGCTGAGAAAGACTTAACTGCGGCTAAGGATAGCAAGAATAAAGATGCAATATCACGCGCTGAAGATATATTAGCAGACCTTAAAGAGGGTGCAAAAGAGGCTAAAGAGCCTATAACCGAACTTGAACGAGCATTGGCAGAAGCTAAAGCCGACCTTAGGGTAGCGAGTTTTCAGATAACTCCCAAGGTGAGGAAAGCATACGACGAACAGCTTGCTGCCTATGAACAGTGGATGGCTAGACGGGAAGATAGCCGCCAGAAAATGATTAAAGAACTTGCTGACCTAGAAGCCAAGCCAGCCACCACTACCGCAGCCCCCACACGCACCACAGAGCCCGCAGACGTTGATATGTTGACAGGTTTGTTCCGAAGTCTGCGCATATTTGACGAGAATGCAAATGAAGCTCGTCGCTTCATTGCAGAACAGATTGATCCTGTCCTTAGTGATGTGTATGGTATGGATCGCCCTCTAATATCGCCCATTATGAGGGGCTACCCAGACTCGCAAATGCTTATTCAGGTGACAGGCCCCAATGCTGAAAGGTTTGTTAGAGAGTTTGGGTTGGAAGCGGTTGAGCGACCTCTATTCGGCCCTGTCCGATACCGCATTCCTGAACAGCCCTCGTTAGCATTCTCCCCCACACGCACCACAGCAGACCCCGCAACGCAAGCGGCCACTGACATGCCGGGTGGGGTTGCTGCTAGGGTAGCTGAGGAAGCGCCCACAGCCCCTGACGTGCCGGCTATGACGGAGGCAGATAGACTTGCTGAACAGCTTAGGGCTACTCCAGGTTATAGAGGCAGAACTGATATAGAGATAGGTGGGGAAAGGGTGGTTGTGGAAGAAGGCCCACCTACGGGGCCAGGAGGGACAGGTAGGGACACTGGAGCGGGAGGTGGCCGACGAGGTGGAGGAGAAGATGGCGGGCCGACAACGGTAGAGGGAGACCCGTTGCCTATCCCCCCAGAGATTGATGCTATGCCTGAAGGCATAACACGCGACATTGCATTAGCAAGAGAAAAGATACGCCAGGCAGAGCCGGGTGCAATATCAAGGGCGTTGGATGCCCTGCCTGGACTTAGGCACCTATACCGTTTCTTTGTCCCTGCAAGAAACCTAACCAAGGCACAGCACGAGGGATGGGTTGCTAAGAGCATGTCGGAATCTAGGTATCTCACCGAAGCCTTTGGTCGTCGTAATGAAGTATTTCAGGAACTGGACAGTGCCTTTGGGCCTGGGTTCAAGACAGGAGAGAAGGCCCAGCTATCGTATATTGGCCCTTCTGACCGAGCTAAGTCTCCGTTAGTGGGTAGAGCCATAGATGTATTGCCTAACCCTGAGCACTATGTTTTGAACCAGAGTCAACTCGACGCCGTTGCCTCAGTCAGGGCTTACGGCGATGAGTTCCTTGATAAGGTTTCACGGGAATACGGAGTTAAGATAGGACGCTTCCCCATTAAAGAGAACGCTGCCTTTGTTCCCAATGTTGATGTCTCCGATGATGCATTAGAACTCATGGGTAATGCCTGGACTGCGGCACGGGTAGGACGAGCTAAGACGAGGGTCTGGGAGGATGCCATAGCCCGTCAAGCGTATACTCCGGATTTCCAACCGGAGACCAACCTGGTACGGCTCTTTGAGGCTTCGGATGTAGCCAAGGGGCACATGGTATCAAAAGAGGTGTTAAAGAGGTCCGTTGGGGGCAAGACACTTGTGGAGGTCAAGGATGCTCTACATCCTAAATTGCGAAAGTATAAGGAAAGTGTAGCAACTAAAATACGGAATCTGCGCGCCCGCATTGATACCGCAGAACGTGAGAGTTCCATAGCTGCCAGGCAGGAAAAGCAAGTCAGCACCCAGGTATCCCAGGCACAGAAGAGAGCCCGACCCATGCTGGAGCGTATTGACGAGTTGGGGGACGAGTTCGGGCCTGAACTGTCCCATCTATCGGGGCAAACCAGAGAGCTCTTGCTTCGTGCGGCGGCACTGGAACGCCGTGGGGTAGTTCTGAAGTTGAGGAGAGAGACAGCGACGGCTAGGGGCATTGACCTAGCTGTTGAGTTGGATAAATTAGCACCCCTACTCGATAATTTGCAGAAGAGATATAAGTCAGTTGGCTTAGGCGATAATGTGCTGGTTGAGAAAGGAATATTCCGGTATTTCCCCAAGAAGGATGCCGATAGTCTTGACCAGTTATTGGAAGTGTCCACTAACCCGGTTCTCTCGGCAGCATGGGAAATACGCAACATCAAGTTCAATTTAGACCTATCTCCAATAACAGGTGTCCATCTTCCGTTGGGGTTCCTAGCTGATCCAGTTGGGACTATTGGGCAGTTGCTTCGTGGGACACGGACTGCTGCGGAGAGGGGACAGTTTCTTAGGGACCTAACTCCCGCAGGTCTAGCTGAGAAGATAGCTGGAGATCCTACTTGGGCTGAGTTCGCTGCGGTTTCAGGACGACCTATGGGTCAGACTGCTACGGAATACTCAGGAGGTATCCTGAGGCGTATCCCAGGATTTTCAAAGGCAAACGAGGCGATGTTCACGGCGGTAACATACCGCAGTAAGGCTATGTATGATGGCCTTGTCCAAGACTATGTCAAGGCAGGTATTCCCCGCAATGAGGCCATAATAGCAGCCAGCGAGAATGTACACCGCGTGATACCCCTTATAGACCATGCCTTACTGGGGCAATCACAGGCTCGGGCTAAACTCATACAGTCTCTTACCATATCGCCGTCTTTCATATTCCGGCCTCCCGAACTAATGGCTGAGGCAGCAACGGCACTTGTAAAGGTGGGGCTGAAACAAACCCTGACCACGAAACAGAAGATGGCATTACGCACTATGATGATGATGGCCGCAACGGTTCAGACTATTTCTATCACTTCCGCTGTGATGGACGCATGGAAGAATGACAAGGATGTTTGGAAGGCGGGGCTCAGTGCGACGGACGACATGTCCATCCATTTAATGGATGGTAGACAGATACCCCTGGGTGGCCCTTACCGCTCTATGATAAACGCCATGAAGCCAGTCTGGGTAAATCGGGATATGGACTATATGGTGCCATTTTGGAACATGCCGCGTTGGGCTCTCGGTAAGATGACCCCTGCGTTTAGAACTCAGTATGATATGATAAAGAATAGGGATTTCAGGAATAGAAGGATAAGGACGGGCGAGTTCCCGATGAATCTCCTTCAGGGCGTGATGTATGAATTTGAGGGTGTGGTTCCGCTTTCTATCGGTAAATGGTCGGAGGGATGGCGTACGGGGGCGACTCTGGCAAAGACAGCAGAAGAATCCTTCACGCAATCGTTAGGCACATCACTATATGACCGCCAGGGGCCTTGGGTAATGCGTAGCGAGTGGCGGAATGAGTTACGTCAGTATTGGGATATCCCCACAGATCCGAATAAGTTGGGCACGAAGGATAATCCCGTCAGCCGTACCACATATAGGCAGCGTACTCCCATGACGGATGCCAAGCTATTTATTATAGGGGACGTGACCAGCCTGATGCGTATTAAGGGAAATCCATTACAGACTTCTAGTAGGTCTGTCCTGTTGGTGCTGAGTTTGATACGGGAGAACAATATAGACCCAGATGACATCAGGGGAATTAGGGAGCGTAAGGAGGACCGTGCCGCGGCAGAAAAAGCAGGGCGTAGACTCACTCCCAATCCCGTGGACAGGCTTATTAGTTTATTGGAGGAAGCTCGCCCCGCGGAAACCGCTCCAGCTTCACGGGAACCCACTCCTGCGCTACCAGCGCCAACTCCTGTACTCCCAACACCTACGCCGGCAATGCCAGCGCAGCCAGGCCCTCGCAGTACGCCTACAAGAGAAGAGTTTAGGAATACACTAAGGGGGTACTTAGCCACTAGGACGGCACAGAAGACTCCTGAGCCAGTAGGTGTCCCGTAATGTATAGCGCGAAGCCGGAGGACGTACCGATGTCTTACAAGAGAGAGCTACGTTGCCCGGGATGTAACAAGAAGTATGCCGAGCACTACAAGGGCCTGGTTGTACTGAAGTGTGAACAGTGCCATCAGCTTAGTGTTCTTGACACAGATGACCCCAATGGTGTATAGATAATATCACGCTAATATTGTGGCCTTGTGCCCGAAGTACCTATGGCCTGTGTGCCTTTGTTACTTCGGGTATTTTGTTTTCTGGCCTAACCGATGGTTTGAGCCAGGAAGGAGGACAGGATGGCGACAGAGCAGACCATAGGCATCCCTGATGCTGATATCCTTACGGAGCCGCAGGCAGACCTACCCGTCGAAGACGGAGCAGGAGAGCCGCAGGCCGAGGAGGAACAGGATAGGGCAAGCCGGTTAGAGTCTGAGGTTACAGAACTGCGGCAGCAGTTAGACCGGGTTAATAAGTCCCGCCGTGACGAGTACATACAGAGCAGGTCGGCAAGAGAGAAAGACCAGAGGATGGACCGTATGGAGGGCCTCATAGTAGACCTGGTTGATAGGTATGACAGGGGCGACCTAGCTACGGACACCATCAAGGAGACGGTGAGGGACGGCATCAACCGTATCGAGAGTGACATCACAGATACGGGGCAGGCCCAGGCCCTCTCTGAAGAGATCAACGATATAAGCACCAGACATGATGCAGAGATCAGAGACCTCAATAACAACCTTGACCGGTCTGGCGTTGACATGCAGAACTTCACACGGCGCTGGAAAGAGGCTGAGGAACTATGGTCTAAGGGCCGCTATGCAGAGGCTAGAGAGAGGGTTGCCCACGCCGAGACCTCACTGGAGCTTGCGAAAGCGCGTGCCAGTGGCCCCGGCGCAAAGACGGCCAACCCTGCTGAGATGGACTTGAACGCCAATCGAGGCCAGAGGCCAGGTGCCGGCAGGAGCGATTCGGCCAAGGTGACCGCATATGGCCGAGGCGAGATTCCCTGGAGCAAGGATGTCCAGGACGCCATGAAGAGACAGGGATTAGTGTAGCAAGAATAACGAGAGCAAATGTGTGGAGGGAGCGGGGAAACCCGACGACCTCCAGTAACAACTTTGTTTAAGGAGAATTGAAATGGCACAATCATCCGTTGGTAGAATTAGAATTTTTGATGACTTCATTGGATTTGAAGTTCCCGTAGCCAGTACAGCAGCACCCGCAACCGCTCCGTACTTTACCCCAGGTGGCCTTCGAGTGGTTGGGCAGGGCCTGGAGGTGAATGACTCAGGTGTTGTTGGCCTTGACGCTGATGGTCTCAATGGTGTCGTGCGGTTGACAACTACCGATGAAACAGAACACTCTGTGGGATTTACTACTAATAGCAGCTTTGACATGGCATTGAATGGCGGTATCGGGATTGAAGCTCGTGTCCGGTTTGAGAATACCGATACCAAACAAGTATACTTCGGGCTCACAGATGTAGTGACTAACGGGGTTGGTATCCTTGAGGGTGAACAAATGGTTGGGTCAGGTACAGCAATAACGCTAACATCATCAGACTTATGTGGATTCATGATGTCGGCAGACCTAACAGATGCTACGGACTGGCACGGAGTTTACAAGGGTGGGTCAGCAACAGCTTCCACCACCTCAACTGATGTAGACCTCGATGATGTCGCAGGAACTGACTTTCAGGTTCTCAGGCTAGAAGTTGATAGCAATGGAACAGCCCGATGGTATATAGATGGAGACTTGAAGCAGACTGTAACAGGCGCTGTATCAACAAGCACAGACCTTGCTGTACTGCTCATGGTTGAAGCGAAGGGTAACGCCATTGAGACGATGGATGTGGACTACGTTCTCATCGAGACAAATAGAGACTGGACTGCATAGTCCACGCTAAGATAAGGAGATAAGACCTTGGCTACTGGAAATACAACTACTGGTTCCCTCGCAGATAGCATTGATGTTATTCAGGCTTCTGCCAGGTCACGGAGACAATATGACGGGGTGATGCCCCAGTTGGTTGACCGGGTGGAGTTGGATGCCAACACGGGCACCACATGGAGGGAGATCCTCCTCGCTAACCTCTCGGCGCAAGCGGTGACAGAGAACACGGTGCTGGATAACCCCCAGCAGTATGACGACTCTGCCATCACCATAACGCCGGAGATGATTCAGATTCAGACGTTTATCTCTGACAAGAGTAAGCGCAACATCAACAACAAGGTGCTGGCCCAGATGGGGAAGATGCCCGGTGAGGCGATGATGAGGAAGAAGGACGAGGACGGCCTCACTGCCGCCGACGCTTCCACCCAGATGGGTGCTGCGGGTACTCCTGTGCAGACAGGGGACGTGGCAGCAGCACGGTACATCATCACGTCCAACGCGACAGAGCCTGGGCCTCTCCCCATAGCGGGTGTGTTCCACGGGTTCTGTATCAAGGACTTCTACGATGAGCTCGTAGCGGGCGTGGGGACGTACCCCGTGCCTGATGGGTCCACGGCGACTGTGTTCCAGTCTGCCTTCACCCTTCCTATCGCCAATGTGTCCATACACGAGGATGGCAACATATCCATCGACAGTTCAGATGATGCCAAGAACTTCGTGTTCTCCAAGTCGGCGTGGATACTGGTGGAGGGGATGACCATCAGAACTGAGTCCAAGCGTGAGCCCAATATCGCCGGTGGTGGAGACAGTCTGTTTATGACAGACGAGTTCGCCTACGGCCTGAGACTTGCCAACTGGACTCGTGAGATCATAGGTGACGCTACGGCACCGGCGTAAGGATATATGGTTAGCGTAGCAGAAAGACCGGGAGCAGAGGTCGTCCACTTCAGGATGACCTCTGCCCTGGACACGGTAACGAGGGCGGTAGTAGCCGATGAGCCTTGCTATGTGCTGGCTGAGTTGAACCTGCCCTCACGGAGCGGTAAGTCCAAGAGCCGCTTCCAGGTGCTACGAATAGTGCGTGATGACCGGCTGGTCACAGCTTATGTGTATCTGGGGCCCGCCCGTACATTCAAGGCGGACCAACTTGTGATTCCAGGGGGGCAGGTCGAGAACGGAAAGGGGATAGCCTGGCACACCGTGGCAGAGCTACAGGAGTATGCAGATAAAATGCGGTCCAATCCCCTCTACAGGGAAACTGAGCCCTCCGATTTGCAGACGGCGTTCCAGAACATGGTAGAGGAAAAGAAGCGCCGAAGGCGCAACCAATCCAGCTTTGGCCCTGCGGGTCAGCTTGTTAGGAGTTAGATATGACAACCCAGGATACGGTAGCAACAGCAGAGGCAGAAGAGGCATGGCGTGAGGCGATAGCAGAGGAGCCGGAGCCTGTTGCAGAGCTCCCCGATAGCTTTCTGAAGGTGGGGGAGATCATCAGCACTCCTTCGGAGTCATCTCCGGCTGCGTCCCGCGTAACGTCCCTTAGATACAAGGGATACCTGCCGTACTGGGACACCAAGACGGGGGGATATAATGAGTGCCCCCACTGGTTCCGTTGGCAGGTGGCCCAGATGACGCATGAAGACGGCACCAAGATGTATACCTTTACTAACCCTCATATTGCACCTGATTACGGCCAAGACCTTTGTTGCCCTCTTAACCCTGCTTCTCCGGAGCACCACCGTATTGAGGGACTGGGGTTCAAGTTGTGCAAGAGGGTGCATATCCCTCATCAGGACGCCTTGGAGGCCCATGTGCAGAAGTCGCACAAGAGGGCTTATACGGCACTTAGGAGAGAGCGGGAGGAGCGGATCAGGGACGAGGATAGGGAGCTACAAAGAGAGACCCTGAGAAGCAACCAGGAGTTGCTGAAGGCTATGCTTGGTGGGGCAGCGCCCACTGTGGCAATAGCACCCAACCTGACTGATGTGACTGATATTCCCTCACATGTACATAGGTATGGCAAGAGTGTGGGGGACGAGTGCAAAGTGGCGGGGTGTACTGCGGTACGCATCGTCGCATATAGGAAGATGAAACGAAATAAGTAGATTGTAGTAACTAATTGGGAGGCATTCTCCCTTATACAGTGCGTACTTTACGCTAAGGAGGAATTGAGATGACAGCACCAAAGAGTTCAGATTACCGAGGATGGTATAACGATGCAGAAAACTCCACATTGGATGTATATGTGGGGTATGGAGGAGCGAGCGATCCTGCTGAGATTATGCAGATTAGTACCACAGCCGTAACTGTTACAGGAACAGCTACAAGTGGTTTAACTGTTACAGCAGGTGGAGTTACTGCAACAGCAGGTGAAATTACAGCAACGGCCAATGATTTTCGTGCTACAGTAGGCAACTACCGTGGTGGTCCGGTCAATGCCTTTGCCACTACTGAACCTACGCAGGGCGTTGTTCTGGAAGCAGGAACAGCGGCGGCAGGGGCCATTACAACTTCTAGTGGTATATTCTCAAGCGCAACAGTGTTACGCAAAATCATTGCGAATGGTACTGTTTCAGATGTGGGGTAAACCATGTTAAAGGAACAAGTAACTGAAACATATATAGAGGCTACTGAGAAAGATAAAGTACGCAAGCGTGTGACCAGTTCTACGCTTGCGTGGGAATCACTGGCTAATAGCGAGCCTGGGTTGTGGTTTGCTGGAGCCTTTGACGATGCTTGTGGATGTGAGTTCCCTTGGGTACGAGAGAGCATGAACCCGTACATGGGCAAGACCCAGAGGTATCGGTGGTGCTGTATCCTGGCAGAGTTGCAGAAGATGTGGCCGCATCTATTTGAGATGGTCAATGGCTACCTTGACCGCAACACAGGGGAGATTATTACAGAGCCTCATAAGTGGGATCATTATATGGAGATGCCCTCACATCTTGTAAGGCGCATTGCCAGAGCGCAGGGCAAGACTATGGAACAGGTTCTGGATGAAAACCAACCGGTGCCTTACATGGATTTCATTGCTAAGAATGCGTAGTCGGTAAAATAATCTAATACATCCTCCTCCCATACAAGAGGTCTGGAAGGGCTGGATAGACCAAGGAGGTAACAATGCCAACAGAAATCTTAGGCGCTAATCTGGGGCACCAGAGGAGCGCGGGTGCTGCGAGCGGTGTGTCCCTGTCTACAACAGCGGCGTTCACACCGTTCCACCGGGGCACAGAACACATAGACCTTATACCAAGGAACTTTGCCACGGCAGTTGTGGCAAGGTATGCCCTTTGCCCGTACCTGGTTATCCTCAAGGCTGACTCCTCCGATGACCTAGCTGGTAGGATTGAAGACTACTCTGCTATTGCACAGGATGGGTCTACCGCTACTAGCGTTGACCTGAGTAGTCTTGCCGCAGGCCGTAATGTTTATGTGGGGTCTGCAATACCCTTCAGGGGGGTCAATATAGATGTGGACACCACAAACTCCACGGGATCTACAGCCCTTACGGTTTATTACTGGGCTGGATCGTGGGTGGATATTTCCGATTCGGATGGCACTTCTTCGTCCGTGTCTCTAGACCAAGACGGCTCGGTTACATGGACAGTGCCATCTGCATGGCAGTCAACTTCCCTTGTTAAGATAGACAGGTCTGTGAACAGTTCCCTCCATTGGAGGGATGTATCCATGTACTGGACGAAATGGAATTGGAGCCACGCAATGGATTCCACGGTAACGCTAGACCACATGCTTGGCATAAATGAAAGCACGGCTTACGCAGAAGTGCCGGCCTCTCTTGGAACGGGAATGCGAATCCATCATGGCTTTGGCAGTAACGGGATTGCAGGTATAGAGACGCTGACCAACGCAGGGACCGGCAACATGCTTGTTACCTGCTCGGCTCTCAACGGATACTTCTCTACCGGTACACTGACTACCGTATAAGGAGAAACATGTCAAATAGATACGTAGTACCCGATCCTAATCTACACGGGATGGGGCATATTGTCAGCGACCTCGATCCCGATGAAGAGCTCGGCGGTGTCATTGAGGGAACAAGTGACCACCCTGGCGTAGCCGCAAACTCTCTCATCATATCTAACACGACTGATGATAGTGACATCATGCTTGCCGTATCGGACAACGGCAACTCCATAGGCTTGCTTAAACTCAACGGTTCTGATGGCACGTTAGATGTACATGGCAGGTCGAACTTTGCAGGGATAGTTGATGCCTCGGGTGCTGACAGAGGGTTTGCCATCGGTAACCTTGGTGGCACAGAGCGTATTGCATATCAGTCATCAACATATAGCTTCCTGACCTCTGGCGACGCTAATGCGGCTCTATCCGCAGGAAATGCAACATTTGACGGTGACTTGGAGTTTACGGGCGAACAGACTATCAGCACGACAGCGGACAGCCTAATCATCGCCCCTGCGGCAGATTTGACGATCAATGTCGCGTCTGCCAAGGTGGCTATCTTAAATACTACTGCTCCCAACCTGCATACCGACACCCGTGAAGGCGAGGCTCTCTTCATACGCTCTGGTGGCTCTGCTGGCAACAATAATGTTCAGGCCGTTCTTGCCTTCGGCAAGGCAGACGGTTCCTCCCTCCGCTCTGCTGCTGCTATTGGTTCTATACAAACTGACGCCTCTGACCTAGACAAAGTTGGGTTAGCGTTCTACACATCATCTGGCACTGGCTCTGGCCAGACGATGGGTGAGCGATTGCGAATCACCCACTTGGGCGTTATTACCAATCTTGGCGCTGCCCCTGCCAATGTGACGACTGCGGGGGCGTGCATCTTATCGGGCGGTATCGCTTTCACCGATGTAGCCAATGCCTGGATAGATGATGCCTCGCAAGGGTCTGGAACAGTTACGCACTATATAGGCAACCAGTCCATCACTACGTCTTCTGATATCAGGGTGAAAACAGATTGGGAGCCGTGGGAGGGTTCTGCGCTTGATGTTATAAGCCCAGCCCAACTCGGTTCATATCGCTATAATCTGTCGGGTGGTGGGTCGCAGACTGAGGGTTATGGCCCTAATTCCCGTGGAACATATCTGGGCTTCAAGGCACAGGATACTATTCAGTGGGCTCCGTGGATTGTTAATGCAGGGGCTGGGGCTGATTGTGTTCTGTGTGTAGCAGGAGAAGAATGTGACGAGCATGGTTACTGGCACGTTGAGTATCAGCACCTAGTTCCTCTGCTCGTTAAGGCCATACAAGAACTACGGGCAGAGGTTACTGCCTTGAAGGAGTCATAGCATGGCAATAGAGAAATCAGACGCAAAGGTACTTTCCCTTAATGTAGAGGCTGATGGGTCGGTGACGGCCAAGGTCAACTATTTGTTGGCAGATGGAGGCACCACGATCACGAGGGCGGTTGTAGAGGTAACGGTGTCTAATGCCACCAGCGCAGAGCTTACAGCAGCGGCTTCGCTGAAATCAAAAGCAGCAGGCTTAGCGGTAGCGTAGAGCGAGATATGGACTCTGAATCCACGAGGGTTATTGAGAAGCAGTTGGAGGAGTACAGGCAGCAAGAGCAGGTGGCTATTGCCAATGTACACCGTGTACAGGGGGCGCGGCTCGCCCTAGAGAAACTCCTGAACGGGCACTTGCCCCTGGAGCCCGCTGCGGAGCCGATAGCAGAGGATGGATAATGGCAACAACCAGGCAGAACCTTCGGCGCAACCTAAGCTATCTCATGGGGGACTTCATCCTGGACCCCAGTGGCCCTGTGCCTACTTGTAGTGCCCAGGGAGCAGCGGATTACTCAACAGCCATAGATGCCCTGCTTGCCTACTATGATGACGACTACTTTAATGAGTGGTTCTTCGTACTACCTGCCGGGCCTACGGGGAGTGGGACATACGAGGTTACTCGGGTATCTGACTTTACTAGCAGTAGTGGAACTATGACACTAAGCCCAGTCGCGTCGGCACGGATTGCCAGTGCCCAGCCGTTTGAACTGCATAGGTATTCCCCGGCATGGAAGCATCTGGCCTTAAATGCGGCTCGTCTACAGGCGATAGATGTGTTGCATCTCCCTGAGGCCGATGAAAGCCTCATCGTGGACAACCTGTTAGACAACCCATCCTTTGAGACGGCTGTATCGGGAGGTACCATCTCGGGGTGGACTAAGAAAGGCACGTCGACCCTATCTTCCGAAACAGCCCGCAGGGTGCATGGCACATACTCTCTCAAGATTATCGCTACTGGGGTAGCAGGGGTAGAACAAGACCTGGTAAACAAATTGGACATGGACCAGACTGTCGGCAAGACACTCCATGTCAGGGCGTGGGTATGGGACAATGCAACGCTGGGGGACCAGGCACGGATACGCGTCTCGTTTGATGGCTCCACCTTCACCGATGGTGACTATCATGCCGGCGACCATGAATGGGAGGGTCCCAGCGTCCACCAGATTGATGTAGTCATCCCCGCTGATGCATCGGAGGTGATGGTCTCTTGTGAGGTGGCCTCTGACGGAACGTCTTACTTTGACTTGGTGACTGCGTGGGTAGATAAGGTGAACCGCTACACTCTCCCCACCAATTTCTATCGTGGCCCTGTTAAGATAGACCAGCAGGTGCACATGAGCCGTCCTGAGGGAGACTATGTGCCGATAACACGAAATAGCATCCCGCAATCCGGCAGGGTACTCCGCATAAAGGGTAAGCGTATCCTGTCTGAGGTCACAGCCGAAACGGGGTCTATGGAGATATCAGAGCCTGAGGACCAGATCCTGTATGCACATGCCCTGGAGTGGCTTGCAGACAGCAACATAGGCATGGCGAGTGGGGCAGTGAGAGAAGACCTTGAGGCAGACAAGCAGAGGTGGCGTGTGAAGGCTGCGGAACTGCGTAGCCGTGCCAGCATCAAGCCCCCTTACCAGCCCATATATGCGGAACAGAATGGTGTATGGGAAATTAAATGGGAGGGTGAGACAGGTATACTCCTGCTGAAGAACCGGTGATATTATGCCTACCAGTCCTTTTGACCTTCGTATCAAGACCATAGGCGGAACAGACATAGGCTACATGCTGTGGAAGGACCGCAGCGGGCGTCGCACCTATTCTGTCCAGGATGCCAGCACAATAAGCCCCAGGTTCCTCACCGAGGAACAGATAACCCAGTCCCAGCTTCCCGCTGACATCGCTCTCACCTTCCCCCAGACCAACTGGCGTAGGGGGATTGGGGGCATACGATTTGAAGCCAAAGACCCTGACGTGCTCGCAGACGGCGCACAGGTGGACGTTACAGAGCAGGGAGTCCTCAAACTGGCTAGGGAGAACACGGCCAGCACTGTGGACTCTGCCCCCGACGAGTATGTCCCAAGCGGGTTCGCCGTCTCGGGGACGCAGCTTTGGGCCTTCATTGGGCGGGACACCTACTCCTGGGACTTCACGAACAAGAACTGGGATATCCAGACTGAACCCTTCGCTGCTACTCGGGTGTACCGCAACGGGGTGAACTTCAGTGGGAACATCTATGTCCCTGCGTGGGCTGACGATGCGGGCTCCAGTGGCTCCTATGTGGCCGCTGACGAGCCCGTGAGCTACCTCTACAAGACCCCTACTGCTGCACAGTGGTCTAAGGTCACTACAGCGGCGCAGACATTGGATGGTTGCAAGTACATGGCAATAGCCGGGCAGAGCCTCTGGGGTGGGTACTGGGCTGATGCTACTGATAGTGGGATTACGATTGACTCGCCAACTTTTGATGCTGCCTCAAGCAGCGGCAATGAAAATAACAATACGTTGACATTCAGCCACACGGTAGGGGCAAGGAACAATCGACTCCTGGTTGTGGGGACTGTTTCCTTGGGGTCGTCAGGGAATTATGCCCAGAGTGTTACCTACAATGGCGTATCTATGACCGAGTTAACAGATACGCGTGCCAACATTGCATCGACCTCACCTGGCGGCGTGTACCTCTCTGCGACGATGTGGTATCTCGTGGCCCCGGCAACCGGTGCCAACAATGTGGTTGTCACACATACGGGTTCGCCGAGAGTGAGAGCGACAGCGGTTAGTCTCCAAGGAGTCGATCAAAGCACTCCTGTGGAGAACGGTGCGAGTGCAACAGGCACATCGACCACTCCCTCCGTAGCTGTTACCACCCAAGACGATGATTGGGTTGTTGACATGATTTCCTATGGGGCTACTGGTGGAGCCACTGCTGGGGCGAGCCAAACAGAGCAGACGGAGATCAATGGGGGCCTACATAGCGCAGCATCTTCCACAGAAGAGGCAACGGGGACATCCACCACCATGTCATGGACAATTACCAGTGACGAATGGACGGCCAGTGCCGTAGCGGTCAACCCGGTAACTCCTATTACGGCTGCGGATACAGAGATACCCGTTAGTTCCGCTCCCACCGCTCAATTCGACGAAGGCGATGTTATACGCATAGAATCTGAACTCATGCTGGTGACGGCGCGCTCAGATACCACTCTGAGTATCACGGTTGTACGGGGATACAGGGGTAGTGTAGCGGCCACCCACGCACGGCTAACGGCCATATACGAGGTCACAGAGAACCCCCACCAAGTGAGGTCTGCTGCTGACGGTACGGCTATGGCTAACTGGTCCACCGCAACGTCTGTCGGGGACTCCGGGTCGCCCATAACGGGACTTGTGGGCGTGGGCGATGACCTGATTGTCATAAAGACAGACGGCATCTACCGCCTGGAAGCGGACGGGACTGTAACGAACCTGCGCCCTGAACTAACCGCCTTCGGCCACAATGACTTCGGTAAGGGTGCATGGGCCTGGAATGATTTGGTGTTCATACCCCTACATGGTGGGGGTCTGTGGGAGTTGGATACCACCAATTGGGCCATCAGGGATATATCCTTCTCGATAGTCATGCCTGACCAGACGCAGTACCACGGGCGTGTAGTGGCGGGTCACGGGGAGCCGAACCGGCTGTATGTCATGGTGTTGGAGGATTTGAGCGTAACCAGCAACAGGCAGTACGATGTCCTGATGACTGAGAACCCCGCAACGGCTGGCATCAATGATTACAACTGGACGATGGTGGGTAGTATCACCTACGCCACGGCAACCGATGGAGACCATGCTGCGTTGCTCCTGGAGGCCATCACCAACGGGACAGACGAACATCACAGGCTATGGGCAGGGGTGGAGAGCACGGGTAGTAACCTCCTGCCATACTTCATCACACACGATTCCCACGACGATGACGATGAGTATTCCTCCACCAACGGCGAGGCATATACCGTGGCCTTCGACGCAGGATTCCCCAACGTACTCAAGAGGGCACAGGACATAGTGTGCAATACGGATAATCTGGGTTCTGTTGGGGGCAGCAACCACATCATAGAGGTGCGATACAGGCTTGAGGGTACTGGCAACTGGCTATATGTGAATAGCGGTACAACCAGTAACACCGGCAATAACAGCACCCTGGTGGGTGACAACCAGACCATTGCCTTCAGTCAGGGAGTGACGTTCTACAAGATGGAATTGCGGTTCACTCTTGACCGTAAGGGTACTGGGGACGCTACCACTCCTGAGCTCCATGACTTCGCCCTGACGTGCCAGCTTAGGCCAGCGGCGGTGAAGCTGCTACCACTCAGCTTTTACCTAGCCAATGGCCTCGCTCTCAACAACGGGATGGTGGAGAACCAGGCCAAGACCAAACGGAACCAACTCCGCGACTGGGATACCCAGGGGGCTGAGGTTGTGGTCACCGATACTGAGGGTGGGACTCGTAACTGTGTCATGTTGCCTGGGCAGATGAAGGAGACTGAGGTCAGGAATGGCTATCACCAGTTCCCTGAGTACAAATGTGACGTTGTGCTCGCAGAGGTGGGATAGTGCCTTCCACGTTGGAAGAACGGGTTGCCACCCTAGAGCGCATCCTGCATTCCTCTCACCGTCGTCTGCCTATATTTACGAGTTCCGCCACGCTCTCTGGCAGACTACAGACACACAAGGGCGCTGATGTCGCATCTGCGGACGAGATCACTCTCGGCACGGACGGTAACTACTTCGATGTCACTGGGACAACCACCATCAACCACATCAACAACTCAGGGTGGCAGAATGGCTCGATTGTGGTGCTACAGTTTGATGCGAGTGTGACAGTGACCCATAATGCAGGGAGCCCCACGGGGAGTGAGGCGTCAATCTTCCTGTCGGGAGCGGGCAACTTCTCGGCAACTGCGAATGATACGCTCATGTTGGTGTATGATGGAACCACATTTCGTGAAGTCGCCAGGACGGCTATATAGGAGGGCATAATGCCAAGACATGGACCACCGGGGAACCCCCACAACCTACCGCGTCGTCGGGTAGAGCGCACTGCTGCACCTACAAGGAGACGTGTGGTAGCGGCACCCGCTCCTGTGAGGCGTAGACGGGTGGTGAGGTAGCCTATGCCAGCTAAGAGTAAGGCCCAACAGAAGCTGATGGGCGCGGATCTCGCCAGGGCCAGGGCGGGTAAGAGGACTCGGACGGGCATGGGCAAGTCCAAGCTGGACGAGTACGCCTCAACGAAGCGTAAGGGACTGCCGGCGAGGGCAAAGCGTTAATGGAGAGCCATGATTGGACCCGGAACTCATCTGATGGTGGATGCCTTCACCAGGATGCGCTTCACCGCGAGTTACTTGGAGAGTTACTTGCGGGACGTGGTGGAGTTGGTGGGGATGCAGGTGGTTATGGGTCCTTTCGTGGAGGGCCAAGGAAACGTATGGGACGGGTGGGTGGTGTTGGCCGAGAGTCACGCTGCCATCCACGTTCACGGGGAGCGATGCCACATGGACTTGTTTTCATGCCGGCCCTTTGAGGTCGATATGTCATTGGAGTTCATGCGCCATCGCTTGAAGCTATCGAGGGTAGAGGCTGAAGTCCGTGAGAGACTGATGCCTGACCCGATAGGAGGACGGGATGATTAACTTACTGATGCGGTTCTTACCAACGGACACACGGGCACTATTGCAGCTTGCGATGCGGATGGCAGACAAGCTGGATACGCCACAGGAGCGAAAGGACGTTGCAGAGTATGGGATATCTGCGTTCAAGAATGGGTCCATCTCCATTACGGAATGGAGCATCCTGGGTGGCAAGCTCGGCATACTGACGGCACCCAAGCGAAGGAAGAAGACCGTTGTGGGTGTTATAGATAAGGTAGAAGTATGAGAGACGCTTTTGCAGGATTCATCGCCTCTATCGGGTCTGCTATCCAAGACCTAACGTCAAGGGTTAGGCCCAACATCCTTGCTGCCATGTCTATTGTCGGCATACTGGGTATCGGCATTGCGAGGATTGGGCTGGAGATGGAGAACGGCGAGTTGGTCTCAGCCGCTGGCGTGGGCTCCATAGTGGCGATAGCGAACCTAGCGGGCAAGATACTGGAGAAGGAATAAATGTGGATAGCCGAACTTTGGATTAGTTTCTTCATCTCTCTTCACTTCGGCTGGTGGGCTTTCCTCCGCTCGCCCCTCGTGGCCTACCACAAGGCACGATACTATCGAGACAAAGTCCTAGACACAGTGGCCTATGCCCAGCAGGAGTCTGCTAAGTGGAGGGCGTTATTTACCACGCTGAAGCTGCCGTATTCAGCCTTGCGAATGATGGGAGTGTCGCCCAATATGGCGGTCTCTATGTTGATCGCCGGGAGTGCGGTTGGTGGTACTGTAGTCGCAGCAGAGGTGATGGAGGGTAGGTCATTTTCTGCTGGGGATTCCGGCACATATTTAG
>Ga0208450_1000416_pt1 | contig 23698 bp, 32 predicted proteins | sample MalvireepMed_908_FD_184249 | JGI IMG/M metagenome (GOLD analysis project Ga0208450, IMG submission 184249) | Marine viral communities from the Global Malaspina Expedition - Malaspina viral metaG DeepMed_908 (SPAdes) (version 2) | ecosystem: Environmental > Aquatic > Marine > Oceanic | place... | reverse complement strand
CCCATAATGAGAGCGCTCTAAATGGCTGGTAGACCTCGCAAGCCTATGAAGCACCATATCGCAAGCGGCCAAGCCAAGCGGCATCCCGAGCGGATGTTAAAGCGGGAAAATGAACCAACCGACATACCTGGCCTTGGCAAACCACCAAAACATATTCGCGGGAATATATTGAAAGCATGGAACCGCATAATTAATACTTGCGCCGCTGGTGTACTGAAACAGTCTGATGAGATTTCTGTTGAGTTAGCCGCTCGACTTTTAAATAAAGTGTCTGGTAGAGGCCGAAGTGCCATCACGATTAGTGAGCGTCAACAATTAATGACGCTGTTGAATAAGTTTGGTATGAATCCGTCTGATCGTAGCCAGGTTAGCGTTATTACTAAAACACGCGATAATGAATTTGCTAGCGTTACGCGCCCAACGGAGGTTAAGTAATGCCAATTCAACCCCGCCAGTCAGGAGCGATATCCGTTACTGTAATATCAGGATTGCCAGCCTCTGGGAAAACAACTTATGTGCGTAAGCATATGCAGCGTGGCGATCTGATTGTCGATTGGGATTTTTTACACATGGCATTATCAGGAACGTCGAGGCCATGCCCGGAACAACTTGTGCCATTCGTTGCTGAAGCTAGGGATGTGATACTAAAAAGACTAGAACGGCCAGCCCAGGGCGTGCGTAACGCATGGGTCATTATCAGTAATAAAGGCGATGCGATAAAAGCGGCGGGCCGGCTTGGGGGGAAACACATTCACTTAGGAATTGATGAGCCTATTCTCCGCCAACGTTTTCAAGGTTCAATTAGAACTCAATGAAATACCCACACGTTACAGCGGGACTTCGATACATCGATAAAGTATTAGATGGAACCATCCCAGCGTGTCAGTGGGTAAAATTAGCATGTCAACGTCACTTAAATGATGTTGCTGCCGCTCGATTTATATTTGATAATGAAACTGCAGAATTGGCGTGTAGATTTTTAGAATTATTCCCGCATACGAAAGGCAAGTGGGCTAAGCGCGGCATTCCGTTTCGGCTATCACCATTTCAATGTTTTGCTACTATGTCGATCTTCGGCTGGCTGACACTAGATCATTCACGTCGGCGTTTTAATCGCGCTTATTTATCTATGCCTAGAAAAAATGGCAAGTCAGATTGGGCTGCTCGTGTCGGATTATTAATGTTAGCCAATGACGGTGAAGCTGGCGCGGAAGTATATTCTGGCGCTACATCTCAGAAGCAAGCGATGGAGGTTTTTCGACCTGCGTGGCGTATGGCTAAAGCCAATCAGAATTATCAAAATTACTATGGTGTAACCGTACCGAAATCAGATTTATCACCATTGTTTTTACCTCAAGATGGATCTCGGTTTGTTGCCGTCATTGGTAAACCTGGCGATGGCGCGTCACCAAGCTTGGCGATTGTCGATGAGTATCACGAGCACGATACAGACGAATTATTAGACACAATGGAAACTGGCATGGGTGCGCGGGAGCAGCCGCTGAGCCTGATTATTACTACAGCCGGCTCGAATCTTGGCGGTCCCTGCCACGCACTACAGTTAGACCTTCAGCAGATTCTTCAAGGTCATGTTGTAGACGAACGATTTTGGGGAATCATTTATACTATCGACCTTGAAGAAAAGTTACCTGATGGAACTGTAGTTCTAGCGGACGATCCGTACACGGAAGATTCCCTACGCAAAGCTAACCCCAATTATGATATTTCGGTCGATGCAGAATTCTTAAAAAGTAAAATGATGGAAGCTGCGCGGAAAAGCTCAAAGCAGGGAATTTTTCAGACGAAACATTTGAATATATGGGTTGGTAGCCGCAATGCATTTTTTAATATTAAAGTATGGGATACATGTCCTAAAATTAATATAGATATGTGTCGCGGCCACGAGTTATTTCTGGGTGTTGACCTTGCATCGAAACGTGACTTGGCTAGTATTGCAGGAGTATTTAAAATGGATGATGATCGGCTGGCCGTATTCGGCCGACATTATCTACCGGAGTCTGCGACTGAAGGGGAAGAGAATCAGATCCGTGCTGGCTGGGTAAAAGATGGAAATTTGATCGCCACGCCAGGTAATATGATCGACCATGACCGTATCGAGCAAGACATCAAAGATATTTATGATCGATTTGGTGTCACGCAGTTAGGCTTTGATCCAGCCCAGGCTCCAATGATGATGACACATCTTCAAAATTACGGTATTGAGTGTATTGAAATACGCCCAACGACTATGAATTTTTCTGAGCCGATGAAGACTTTAGATGCAATGACATATGCAAAGTTGATTAGTCACGATCACAATTTAGCAATGAGATGGATGATGTCAAATGTAGTTTCAAAGACCGACAACAAGGACAATGTTTATCCAAATAAAGAAAAGCCAGAATCTAAAATTGACGGTCCTGTAGCATTAATTATCGCAATTAATAGGGCACTAGCCAGTATTGAAGACAGCAGGTCGGCGTATGATGATCCGGACTGGGAACCGGTGATGGCGTGAGGCGATTAGATATCTGGGATGGTGCGATATTATTAGGTGCAGCTTGTATGATCACTGGAGCCTTAATGATTTATGAACCAGCTGGATGGATTCTAGGAGGTTTGTGTTTATACAAAATTGGCGTAACTGTAGGTAGTCGCTAATGGGAATTTTGGCTAGAGCATTTGCCGCTAGCGAAGGTGATCTGCTAGATAATTCTGGAGTGTGGACGACCACTGACGGTTTTATGTTACAGTCGCCAACCAACGCTGCCGGTGTCACAATTTCTGAGCAACGGGCACGACAGATTTCAGCAGTTATGGCATGCATTCGCGTGCTGGCAGAAGACGTGGCCAGTCTCCCACTTCATATTTATCGTCGCACTAGTAATGATGGTCGTGACCGGGCAACTGGGCACCCGCTATACGATGTGCTGCATCGTATGCCGAATCGCTGGCAAACTTCATTCGAGTGGCGTGAATTAATGATGTATCATGTCCTTATGCGCGGAAACGCATACAGTGAAATTATAACTGGTCCGCGCGGCTTTGCTGACCAATTAATTCCGTTACATCCAGACCGCATTCGGCCTTTTCAAATTAATGGCAAAATGGCCTATGAATATACACCGCTAACAGGAAAGCCGCGAACTTTATTGCAACACGAAGTATTTCACGTGCGGGGGCTAAGTGACGACGGAATTGTCGGATTATTTCCTTTGGAAATACAAAAAGAAGTATTCGGAACCGCTATCGCAACCGAAGACTATGGTGCTAGTTTATTTCGGAACGGCGCGCAGATTGGAGGTGTTCTCAGTCACCCGAAACAATTAGGGGCAACGGGCCGCGACCGACTTCGAACGATGCTGCGGGATTTTACTGGCTCTCGTAAAGCCTTTAAAACTCTAGTCGTCGAAGATGATATGAAGTTTACTCCGATGTCGATGCGAGCGCGTGATGCAGAATTTTTAGCATCAAGGAAATTTTCTGTTATTGAAATCTGCCGCGCATTCAGAATGCAACCGCACAAAATCCAGGACCTAGAGCGATCAACATTTAGTAATATTGAGCACCAATCAATCGAACATGTTGTCGATACACTTCGGCCGTGGCTGGTGCGTTGGGAACAAGCCATTTCACGCGATTTAATTTTACGCCCCCAGACTTTTTTCGCAGAATTTAATGTTGATGGATTATTGCGTGGTGATATTGCTAGTCGATATTCTGCGTACGGCACTGGTATTGAAAAAGGATTTTTAACTCGGAATGAAGTACGGCGAAAAGAAAATCTGAATCCTTTACCGGGCTTAGATGAACCGTTGACGGCGATGAATATGGCTGGTGGCTCACCTGCTCCTGACGAGCCGGATGAGAGTAATTCTGGGCAGCGGGAAGCGCGATTCATCCGCGCAGCAGCAGGAAGGTTAGCGAATAAAGAAATTACGGCCGTTCACAAAGCTGTAACTGCACGGCAGGGTGCCGACCTTGAGGCTTGGCTTGATCAATTCTATACGGGTTATGCTGCAGACTTGACATCGGGATTAATGATTCCGCATGGCTTGGCAGTCGAGTTTGCCTTGGCTGCAAAGCAAACCATTTTATCAGCGAACGGTAATATGCAGGATACGATTCGGGCATGGGAATATACGCGGGCGGGAACGCTAACGGAATTAGTAATGACGGAGGCGATATGAATCGAAATAAATATCGGCGCGTGATGGAAGCTGTATTCGGATCGGTATGGGCTATTCAGCTTAAAAAATTTAGAGAAATAACAACCTTTATTAAATTTGCAAATGATGGCGGCATATATAAAGAAGAGGAGATTCCAGAACGAATTGGAATTACTCCTAAATCAGCCTCTAATTTACAACAACCAGGCGTAGCCGTTATCCCAATTCAGGGTGTTATTGCGCAGCGTGTATCGCTGATGTCAGATGTCAGTGGTGGTGTTAGCACAGAGCAAATATCAGCAGATTTACGTAACGCCTTAGGTGATGATACCGTAAAATCGATCATGTTCGATTTAGATTCGCCCGGCGGCACTGTTTATGGCGTTGAAGAAGTCGCCGACGAGATTTATCGCGCTAGGGGCCGGAAGCCTATGACGGCCGCCGTAAATTCTCTGGCCGCCTCAGCAGCGTACTGGATTGCCTCTGCGGCTGATCAGATCGTAGTCACGCCGGGCGGTGAAGTAGGATCGGTCGGAGTGTTCATGGAGCATCTCGACATGAGCAAAGCGCTGGAGTCAGAGGGGATGGACATGACACTGATCAGCGCCGGTCCTTATAAAACTGAAGGCAATCCATACGAGCCGCTCACAGACGAAGCGCGAATATTCCTTCAAGGACAGGTTGATCGATATTATGGGAAATTCGTTTCTGCGCTGGCGAGGAATCGCGGTGTCAGCAGCAAGCGCGTTCGCGAAGAATTCGGCGAAGGCCGTGTGTTCGGCGCAGAGCAGGCATTGGAAGCAAAGATGGTTGATCGTGTTAGTACATTTGATCAGACTATAGCGAGTGCTGTATCGGTTCGCAGGAAAACACGACTAGCTGAGCGGCGTATATTAGAAATTCAGAGTTTATAGGTTTGCCGGCACTCCGTTGAGCTGTTGGCATTTGTAATAAGCGTGCTCCGTTGAGCCACGTCGTCCATAATGTTGAAAACATAATGTAGGAGAGTTGAATGAACAAAATCAATGAGTTGAAACAATCCAAAGCTGATTTTGCGGCGCAGGCTGTTGCTTTGATTGCGGAAGCTGGTGATGATGACTTCTCAAAGGAACAGCAAGAGAAGTACACCAAGCTGAAAGCTGAAATTGAGAAGACTCAGCACCGACTTGACCGCGCAATCGATCAGGCAGAACTGGAGCGAACAGCGGCTACGAAAGTGGTTGAAGATACCCGCAGTATTGAGGTAAGGGCGGGATTTGAAGACGATCCAAAGCACGGATTCAAAACATCCCGAGATTTCCTAATGGCCGTTATGCATTCGGAAGTCACGCATCGAGTTGACGACCGGTTAGTAAAGTTCAAAGCACCGGCGGCTGGCTTCCAGGCCGCAGTCGGCTCGGATGAACAGGGCGTATATTCTCCGACATATGGCGGATTTCTGGTGCCGACAACTCTTGCGCCGGGCATCATGTCTACTGATCCTGAAGTTGATTTCCTAGCTGGACGGATCACGGAAATTCCCATGACTACGACGAAGGTCAATATTAACGCCCGCGTTGATAAAAACCACTCGTCGAGCGTATCTGGTGGATTAACTGTAAGCCGTAAAGACGAAACATCGGCCGCTACAAGCAGTCGGATGAGTTTTGAGCAGATCGAAATGAATGCACACGCATTATTTGGTCTGGCTTATGCATCTGAACTGATTTTGCAGGATTCACCAACGTCGTTTGTAGCATTACTCAATGCAGGCTTCCGCGATGAGATGGCATCAAACGCCATGGATGAACGACTGAACGGTTCTGGCGTCGGCGAATATCTTGGTGTTCTTTCGAGCAATAACTCTGCGAAAATATCGCAGGCGAAGGAAGGATCTCAGACTGCAACGACCATCGTGAAAGCGAATATTGATAAGATGAGATCACGGTGTTGGGGGTACGGCAGTGCAGTTTGGATTGCCAACAACGATACTTTTCCGCAGTTAGCTAGCCTGTCCCAGGAAGTCGGTTCTTCCGGTGGCGCACCGGTTGATTATTTCAAGTTCGACCCATCAGGGCCGACTTCGCTTCTAGGGCGCCCAATATTCTTTACAGAACATTGCGCTACGCTCGGAACAGTTAACGATATCGTTCTTGGTAACTGGACGCAGTATCTACACGGTACATATCAAGGCGTACAGTCAGCTGAATCTATTCACGTCCGCTTTACCGAACATGAGCGGGCATTCAAATTTTGGTTGCGTGACGATGCTCAGCCATGGTGGTCATCGGTGCTAACACCGAAGAATGGCAGCACGTTGGCTCCGTTCATCACGCTAGCGACACGAGCATAAGGGGGGATGAACAATGGCTTCACCAACTAGCGACAAATTACAAAAGACCGTTTTTATGAAGACCTATTTTGACGATCACGCTTCGGCTGCCACGGCCCGATATATTGGCTGGGAGGAGATGGGAGAACATTTCCTTGCTCAATGTACTTTCGGGGCAGGTACTGGAGTATTGACGTTCAAGATCTTCGCTGCAACGGATTCATCCGGAAGCGGCGCGACAGTAGTCAAGGCTCATTCAGCACCGACGGTTGCTGATGCTTCAGGCGACGAGTTGCTTTTAGAAGTGACGGCCGAGGAATGTCTTGGCGCTCTGGCACGGGCGACTCATGTGTCAGTGCAACTGGACAATGATGCCGACAGCGATGAAAACGCTGTGGGTTATTTGATCACGGGCCTTCGACACACCACGTCATCGGCCTTAACTACTGCTACGGTAGCGTAGTAATCCATGGGCGGGTAACCTCATTACTGAGATTGCCCGCCCTGGCATTATCGATGTCATATATTACTCTCGTGACCGGCCCGACAGCCGAGCCACTGTCAGATGCGGACGTGAAATTAAATTTGCGTGTCAAAACAGCAACAGAAAACGATACTGTAACACGATTAATTGCAGCATCGCGCGGAATGGCCGAAGAATATTTGTCGCGTCGATTGATCAATTCAACTTGGGAGTTGGTGCTTCCGTATTTTCCAGGCAACTCAGACGAGCCTTTGCCTTTACCGTATCCACCATTATCAAGCGTAACATCTGTAATCTATCGCGATACTGACGGGACATCACAAACGTGGTCAAGTTCGAAATATACAGTGACAGCTCCTTCAGGTGATAATGCAAACAGGGGCAGCGTCGTGCCGATTAACGGTGAAACATATCCCGCGACGCAACAGCGCATCGACGCTGTGACGGTGCGCTATGTTGCTGGTTATGGATCGGCAGAAACGGATGTGCCTAACGATATTCAAACGGGGATGCATTTATTGATAAGTCATTTATTCGAGAATCGCGAAGCTATTGCTACGGGCGGAGGAATGCCTAAACTGATGCCGCTAGGCGTGTATGCACTTTGGGATAACTACGTAAGTGAGTATTAGTATCGGTTCGATGCGCGAGGATCTGGATTTATATTTGCCGATAGAATCTAACACAGACGGAGTAGTTAGCGAAGGTTATGCTTTTCATTCAACCGTATTCGGCCAGGTTGTACATTTGACCGGATCGGAACTGGAGCAAGCAAGGAAAACGAATGCCGAAGTTTCCGTACGGTTCAATATACGATTTTTGGACGCTATCGACCGGCAACAGGACATGCAAGTGAAATGGAATGCTCAAACGTGGGATGTTCATAGTATCCTGCCAGATGAACGAAGGAGCTTCATGATGCTCGACGCATCCGAGGTAATTTAGATGCCAAGACAAAGACTAGATTTAAATGTAGATACTGAGAAGCAACTGGCACAGCGTATCAATCAAATTATTGCGCTGAAGGAGCGCATGGCGCAGTACGTTGAGGATCATGAGGCTATATCTTCGCGGGTCGCCGAGATTGAATCGAAAGCTAAAGACGCCGCCAGTTTGGCAAAAGACCAGATTGCTGATCTCACAAAAGCGAAGAATGCGGCCGAGGTTGAGCAGCGCCGATTGACTAAAATTCTAATGACTTTAGACAAGGGTGGTCCGCCACCCAAGCCCAAACTTGATGCACCTAAACCTAAACCCAAGCCCAAGGCTATCAGCAAAGGCCCGCTAGGTTAGTAGACGTGGCGTTTAAAGTTACAGGACAAAAGGAAATCACGTTAGCGTTTCGCGATGTTGCGCGATCTGTTGAACGAAGTATGGAAAGCGGGCCTTTAATGGAGGCTGCTATGCTTGTTGTTGAATCGGCCAAGCGTACGACGGCTTTTAAAGATCGCACCGGTCGTCTACGTCGATCAATAACAGCATTTCCAGGACTTTCGCGTAGTGGTCACGCCACGGTATTAGTAGGTCCAGCAGAAGGTGCGCACACGGCATTTTATGGACGTTGGATTGAATACGGCAACTCAAGGCAGCCATCACGGAAATTTTTACGCCCAGCATTAAAGGAAAACAGAAAGCGCATTAATGAAATACTGTCACGAGCGATAGGCAAAGTGATTAAAACGAAGATGAAAGGCAAGCCGAAGCGAAGGAAGAAGAATGCCGCTGTTTGAAACAGGTCTTTATCGTTTTATTACTGCCGATTTAGCTGTATCAGCAGTAATAAGTGACAGATTTTATCGTGTTCGCGCACCGCAAAAAGCCAAAACACCTTACGCTGTTTATACAACGGTGTTTGCAAGTACCGATATTTCAATGGATCAAATAAGTGGATTGACTGATCGCACTATTCAGATTAGTTTATTCGGAACGGCCGTAAACGTTCTAGAAGAATTAGCTGAATCTATGCGACTGGCATTCGGCCGCTTGCGAGGCGAGGCGGTCGGGATACCCGGAAATCGAATTTGGGTCCACGATTTTGCGTATCAATTAGAAACATTTGAGGTGGACACGAAACTGTTTCACGTCGTCTGTCAGATGGATCTTCTGCATTCGACATCAGTATAATAGGAGGCAATCGATATGGCGGTAACTTTACAAGCAACGATTTTGCCAGATTTGCGAACGCTGTATCGCAGCGGGCTGGATTTATCAACTGCGGCTGACGATTTGTTGATCGATACAGCGTCGGTGCTGACTAGCGGTACGACGGCCAATAAAGCAGATTTGCAGTTTCACGATCAGCGTACAATCGCGGCTAGTGGCAACGATGATATGGATTTGGCCGGTGGTTTGTCAGATGCCTTCGGCACGACATTGACGTTTGTAGAAATCGTGTCGTTGCTGATCAAGGCCGCTTCAGGAAATACGAATAACCTAGATGTGGGCGGTGGCTCGAATCCTTTCCTTACACATTTGGGAGCGAGCGGCGACATCGTCACAATCAGACCGGGCGGATTTCTGTGGTTATTCGCTCCAACGAATCCAGCCTACACTGTGACGGCGGGAACTGGCGATATTCTTCGAGTGACAAATGATGCCGGCAGCACAACTGTGACCTACGACATCGTTATTTTAGGACGCAGCGCATAATAAGTCAATTGATTGCGCGGCTAGGTTGGCCGCCGAACGTTCAGATTTCCCGATCTGAATTGCCGCGCAATGAACAATTCGGGGCTTCAGGGAAATTGAGGAGACAAACATCATGTCAACTTCTGCGTCAGCCGGTCTGGGTGTACTGCTGAAAGATGCTTCGACAGCGGTCATAGCCGAGGTGTTGTCGATCACCGGCCCAGGTATTACGCAACCAACTATCGACGTAACCCATATGGAATCGACTTTTACAGAAACGATTACAGCTGGGTTCACTGACTATGGTGAAGTTCAGATCGAAGGCAATCTGCTGCCTACCAACGCGACACACAATAATTCGACTGGACTGATGGCTGATATCGTCGCGGAGACTGTGCAGGCTTACACGCTTCAGTATTCGGATTCTGGCACAACCACGGCATCGTTCAGCGCGTTAGTCGTAGCATTTTCTACAGCAGCCGCTGTCGGTGACAAACTTTCATTCTCCGCAACTTTGCGGATTACAACAGCTGTCACTTGGGCATAAGAGTAACGGTTGATCGGGAGATAAGATGACTCTGAATCGGGAACAGATACTATCAGCAAAAGATCGTGAAATTATCGTTCTGGATATTCCGGAATGGGGCGGAGAAGTTCGTTTGATGGCCTTCAGTGGAGGGTCAGCCGAGAGCATCAGTCCGGAGGACAGCATCAGTAAAGTCGTCGCCTTGAGTATTATTGATGATAATGGCAACTTGGTATTCAGTGAGGAAGATATTGATGCACTCAAGACGCGATCAGCTAGAGTACTAAAACGTGTTTTTGATGAAGCATTAAAGTTAAACGGTCTTGGTGATAATGCTATTGAGGATGCAACAAAAAACTAATAGCCCAAGGTCGACGCCGGTTTGCTTATCGGCTGGCACTGGCTTTGGGCATCATTGATGTCGATTGGCTACTTGACAATATTACTAGCAGAAAACTGACCGAGTGGATGGCATACTACCAGCTTGAGCCGTTCGGTCAGGATCGGGACGCGCTTAATGCTGGGATTATTGCTTCGACAATGGCAAATATTCATCGTGGGAAAGGCCAGAAGACTTACACGCCAACAGATTTCATCCCAGAGTTTGGGAAATCAACTAGCGGGAGTAAAGATATGAAGCCAGCCCAGATTATGCAATCATTCAAAAAACTCACGAAGGTTTCTAAATAAATGCCGATTGGTTCTAATCTGGGTGCTGTCGGTTCATTATTTATTGAATTACGCGCAGATAGCAGTAAATTTGATAAAGAACTTCAGGCATCCCGAAAAAAGATGGCAGCACTCGGTACTGCCGCAGTAGCGGCTGGCGCGGCTATTGCGGGTGTTATGATCAAGGCTGCCATGGACACCGCTAAACTTGGTGATGAGATGCAGAAGGCCAGCATCCGGACTGGCATGTCAACTGAAAGCCTTTCCGCACTTCGTTTTGCTGCTGAACAATCCGGAGCATCTTTTGAGAGCCTTACGAAAGGCATGCGTACGTTAGCTCGAAATGCGAGTGAAGCAGCCCAAGGGACTTTGACGCAGAAGGATGCCTTCGATGCCTTGGGTATTAGTGCGACAGACGCCAGCGGTGAATTACGTCCTGTTCAGGACATATTACTTGATGCGGCCGGCAAATTTGCAGCGCTGGAGAATGACACCCTGGCGGCGGCTCTGGCGCAGGATATTTTCGGCAAGTCCGGCGTCGACCTCCTGCCATTGCTGAAATCCGGTACGGCGGGCATCGAAGAATTGACGGCCGAGGCCGCAGATCTGGGAATCGTATTTAGCCAGGTGGCCGCCGACGATTCTGCTGCTCTGATGGATGCACAGAACCGTCTTGGCAAATCTTTCGAAGGATTAAAAACGACGATCGGCGTGCAGTTGATGCCAGCGATAACAAAGCTGATGGATATGTTCTCGACCGGTATTGGGAGAATTCAGGATTTCGCTGCCGAGCATCCACGAGCGATTGACGCCGTGATGGCGCTGGCCGGCGCGCTGATAGGAGCAGGAGGGCTAGTTCTAGGCTTGACGGCCCTTGGAGCGATCCTTCCGATAATTTCAGCAGGAATGGCCGCGCTGAGTATTGCTGGTGGCCCTGTTTTTCTGACCGTAGCCGCCATCACCGCCGTTGGCGTGGCTGTGTTTACATTCCGTGAGGAAATTGCTGGTCTGATCAAACTGCTAGCTGGTGAATTCCTGAGTGTAATGCAGTCGGCCACTGAGCCTCTTCAAAGATTAGCCTCCTGGTTTGGTTTCGAAGGGCTTGCTGGCGCCATCGAAGAATCAAACGAGAAAATGGCCGGGTGGCGAGAGCAGATTCGGCGGGGAGTGGAAGAGGCTGACGCCCAGACACAATCTGTAGAAGATCTGGAAATCGTCATGGCCGATTTAACAGTCATTACTGAGGGCGCAGGTGCAGCCATAGCTGATCTCGGTTTGGACATGGATGAAACTATGCTCAAATTCGAAGATGCGCAGCGTGTAATGGGCGACAAATTTGAAGACAGTCTTCACGCTTCAACAGACGCTATCAATGAGATGACGATTGATCTCAGTGGATTATCGCGAGTGCTGTCGGAGAACTTTACTAGTGCGGCTGTGAAGAGTGGGCAGATCTGGAATGCCATGATCGCTTCAATCAAAGCTGGCACCCCAGAAGCGATAGCAATTATCCGACTAAATTCGGAACGTCTGCGACAAGCTAATGTGAAGCGGGAGTCGGATCGAGTCAGGCTTAATGCTGAGTCATTAGCGGCAATGGCCGATGCGCGTGATGCAGCCCAGGCTGCAGATCGGGCTTCATACGATAAGACGTTCAATTCTATCAAGCAATCGTTCGGAAGCGTTTTCGAGGCGATGATTGCGGGTGACAAGAATCCGCTAGCAAATGTTGCCGCGTATTTTAGGAATCTGTTCTCAAAAATGTTCTTCGAGGATATTCTCGGCGCTTGGGTTTCCGGGTTCATCACGCCATTTGTCGAAGATTTCAAGAAGAAAATCGCTGGCGTATTGGGCGGCTTGCTTGGCAAAGTTACAACTTCAGCGGCAGGCAGCGTAGCGGGCAGCGCGGCGGGCAGCGCAGCGGGCAGCGTAGCGGGCGGTGTAACGGCTGGCGTAGCGGGTGGTTTTAGCCTGGCGGGTGGATTGTTTAGTTTAGCGGGCGGCGCTCTTGGCGGCCTAGTCAGCGGGTTTATGTCGAGAGGTACGCGACAGCGTACTGAAGAAAACACTCGCGAGGTACGTGATTGGCTCGAATTGCAGACGAGAGCGTGGAATCCGATTTTCGATCGTATTGATTTTCGAATAGCGCGGCTAGTCGATGATCAGGTTCATTCAGGTATCCTACCGCAATTATCTACACTACCTACAATGCTGACTTTCGTAGAATCTATCGAGGCGAGCTTGCGTGGGCTGATCACTGTATTCGACAATCAGCAATCACCGATCGTCCTGGAACTAGATGGCGAAGTGTTAGCCAGCGGTCTGAACCGCGCTGTCGAGGGGCGTGGCGTTCGCCTGGTAGCTTCTGGGGTTCTGTAATATGGCATCCCAGCAGATTGTTTATAATTCGAAAATCATTACATTTGAGCGTCCACCCGCGAAAGGGTCATTTAAGTATCGAGCCGCGCCTCCGCGTATTGTAAATACCGGTCTGGACGGCTCTACCGAAACAATTACGCAGCCTCGCTGCGATGTCTCCATCGAGGGACAGTGGCCGATTACGAGTGCGCGTATTCGCGATCAGCTAGACAACTGGTTTCAGTGGGCTTTACAGGGCAATTCTTTCACCTGGGCCTGGGATGCCGACAACGCGGTTTCGACAACGTTATCTGCTGGTGCTAGCGGTTCAGCAAATCAACTTACGCTGACTTCAACGGCAGGAATCAAGCGCGGTGGTCGGTATGTAGTTAAAGATGGAGCGGCACATCAAGTTATTACTGTAGAAGATGTTGCCGGATCGATAGTCACGATTGAAGGAAGTCTGGATGGGAGCATTTCAAACGGCTCGATTTTCCGTGACCATTATTATTTGACCTGTGAAATTCGAGACAGGAGCGATGTTGAATTTACAGACACGTTCATCAACGTCCCGGCCCATATTACTCATCAAGGGACGCCTCCGCGAGAATCGTTCGCCTGGTTGCGTGCGCGATTCTTCGAATCATCTACAGCAACCGGAGCGGTAAGTGGCGTGACACATATTGATAATGAAACGCCGTCAGGCGCGATCAACGGTTCTAATAGGACATTTGTATTAGCTAATACGCCCGTTACCGGTAGCGTCAGGCTATTTTATCGATCGTCATATTCCGGTCACTGGGTTTTGTGGAATACAACGGCCGAATACACAATCAGCAGCGCAACGATCACGACAGCATTTGCTCCTATCGACGTCGATGCGTTGCGAGCGTGGTATCGAACGTGACAATCGGCTCGACCGGAATGGAATTGTTTTTGTCGAATGAAGCAAAGCTGTTCGTTTTTGCTGTCGAACTGAGCGATCCGGTGTCTACGACGACGCATGAAATCGTGTCATCACCGCCAGCAAACAGCGGCGATTTCATATCAGGAACGAAAACGCTGGTTCCGCTGGCCATGATGCGCCAGGGCGAACCATGGCGGTCGAAGTTCAGCATTAACACTTTCACATTCCGCTGGCTCGACACCGATGGCGAGGCAACGACGGCCATCGGTGTCGGCATCGTCGGTTGGACGTGTAAATTCTATGTGACAGGCTGGGACATGAGTTGGTCAACCGCAAAAATCCAACTGTTCACCGGCAAAGTTTCTGATGTCGATCTCGAAGAAGGTAACTATAAAATCACTGTTCGGTCGGCTATTGCCGATGCGCTTTCGACCCGGCTGTTCGATGCTGCAAGCACAGAATTAAGCCACGCAATCAATGCCACCCAAGCTAGTTGTATCGTGAAAAATGCGAACGCTATGCAGTCGACTGGCGTGTTTGCGATTGGCACAGAACGGGTCACGTACACTGGGAAAATAGACAATGGTGACACAACCTGGACGCTGAACGGGTTGGGTCGTGGCGCCGGCACATCGACAGCAGCTACGCATGCGGCTGACGCAGCAGTGCAGGAAATTTTCATCCTGACTTCTGGCGGTGCGCCAGGAACGAAAGACAATGCATTGGATATCTTGACTGATGTATTAACAAATACCGGCGCGAAGAATGGATTCAATCTTGATTCAGCCTGGCTGGACACGACCGGAATAGCGGCAGTGAAGAGTACGCTTGGGACGGCAGACCATTTTTCGTTTGAAGGCACGACTGGCCGCAATGGCAAAGAATGGTTGGAGGAGGAAATATTTGCGATGCTGGCCAGCTATCCGGTGGAGAATAATCTGGGTCAGATTCGGCCGAAATTGTTTGACACGCCGACTGCGGCTGATTTTGTCGAAACATTTACCGATGCTGATGTGCTGGCGCGGCCTGTTTTCGAAGGCAACTTCGAACACCGCGTCAACGATCTGATTCTCGATCTTGATCAGGATGTCGTTAATTACGACGGCTCGTTCGCGAACCAGCAAACGCTGAACGATGCCTCACTGATCACACTCGCCGGCGGTAAACGACACACAATGCATCTGGAAAGCACCGGAATGCGCGGCGCAACATTAGCTGCCACGAAAACATTTATTGATGGTCGCTTACAGGCGACTCTCGACAGGTTCGGAAATCGGGTGCCCGTGCTGACATTCAACACGAAGATGTCCAAGTTGCTACTTGAGATCGGCGATCCGGTTCTTTGCACGTTCACGAACGTTTTGAATATCGCGATGGCATCGTCAGCAACTCGCGCAATTACAAACGGGCCATTTGAGATCATCGGCATACGGGTAGATTTTCAGCGTATGAATATTAACTATAAGGTGTTGGGATATCCTGGGACATTTGTCGGTGTTCATTCAGCATTCGTTCCTGGCGAGAGCCACACATCGACGGGCTTGAAGCAATCGGTAGCGTGAAATGGCAATAACTAATCGCGGCAAGAAGTTAATTTTTGACTATGCCTTCCGCAAAGCAACGTTGCCGGGGAACTATAAATTTTTGTTGGTGAGCGATACGCCCACGCAGACAACTAATGTTCTGTCAGATCTTACTGAAGTTGCAAACGGCAACGGGTACACTTCCGGCGGTCAGAGTGTCAGCTTGAATTCAACAGATTTTGATACGCTGACAGAAAATGACACAGATCATTATGGCGAAGTTCAACTGAAGAATTTCGTATGGACAGCGTCCGGCGGCAGCATTCCGGCATCCGGCAATCCTCCGTTATTCGTTTGCCTCGGCACGAATGATGGTGACCCACAGATCATTGCTTATGAATCCTTGGGCGGCGCAAAAACAATTCTGAATGGAACAGCACTGACAATTGCCGATTTTTTTATGCGTATGGGCGGGGAACTAAGCGAACTGCCAACTCAGTATGAGCAAGGAATGGTCAACGTTTCCTTTGAGCCAGGCTCGAAAGGTGACTACGCACAGCTAATCGCCTCGACCGGTTTCAAAGCTACGTCGCTGACAATTATTTTCCGGCTGGGAAATAACGGGCAACATTTCGATCTGGCAACGGGCGCGGCGGCTTCCGAGGCAATTCTGATTCCGGACATCGAAGCATCGGCTCTCGGAACGATATCAGACACGCATACACTTTGGGGATCGATTCAGGTGCCATGTAACATTGCCGCCTCGACACGAATCGCGGCACGCGGGCAAAAAGACAGCGGTGGCGCGGTCAACGGCATGGTCCAGGTCATCATCGGAGGACCGTAATGAGTAATCTGCCGGTTCAGTATGAGCAAGGCATGGTCAATGTCGCTTACGCTGAAGGCGAGAAAGGAGCTTGGGGGCAGTTGATTGCCTCGACCGGTTTCAAGGCTACGTCGCTGACGATTATATTTCGACTCGGCAAACAAGGCCAATTCTTCGATCTGGGAACTGGCGCAGCATCATCTGAAGTTATTCTGATTCCGGACATCGAAGCATCTGCTCTCGGAACGATATCAGATACGCATACGCTCTGGGGATCGATTCAGGTGCCGTGTAACATTGCTGCCTCGACACGAATCGCGGCACGCGGTCAGCAGGATAGCGGCACCACAAATGGCATGGTCCAGGTAATCATCGGAGGTCCGTGATGTTTAATCTAATTTATAATATTGAAACCGGCACATTAATATCGCAAACAGACTTGCCTGTGGACCTGGTGGAATTGCGAGGCAGAGGTTACGCGGTTCTGGACGTGAGCGATGCTCCAGACATCGATAAGGAACGCTGGAACGCCAAAAAGCGCACAATGGAATCTTATTCGATAGCGCAGTCCGCCGATCAGATAGATTTGGCGCGGCTCCAGTCCGACGGTGTGCAGTCTGACGATGATCTGAAGCGAGGCGTGGAATTGTTGTTGAAAGTAATTTCAGTGGAGACGTTCGAATGAAGATATTTGCATCGGTTTTATTTGCGGCGATCCTGGCCTGGTCAACGCCGGCAGCAGGTCAGTTCACTGGAACTACGCCGCAATTACGGTTGTACGAAACAGACCAGACGTTACCGGCGGGGCTGTACAGGGTATTGATCAGCGGCGACACTCTGACAGTTGCGCGTAATACGGCATCGGCCGGAAACTTTTCGACAGAGACAACGCACCTGTCGCTTACCGCAACGACATTCACGATCAACGATGATTCTGCAAATCTTGATTTTCGAATCGAATCTGATGCGAATGCTAATGCCGTGGTCCTGGATGCCGGAATAAGTTCAGGCGAAGGCGCGATGGCATTCGGACAAGCCCCGGCAGGCAGATTCAAATATCGCTTCACCGGAAACATCACTTCAGACGGCGGATCTGATCTTGCGGAATATTTCAGCATTGCTCCAAATCTCACGGCGCATAGCGGAGATACAAACTATTTAACTTTGCTGGGCGTAGATGGCTCGACGATTACTCCAGCAGCTTCATTTACAGTTGGCACAATCAGCACTTTGCGACTGGACGAGCCTGGGATCACCCTGGGATCTGGATCAGCAGCGACAAACGTAGTGACGCTTTACATTGTTGCTGCGCCGACCGAAGGAACGAACGATTATGCATTCTGGATAGACGATGGCTTAAGCCGATTCGATGGTGAAATCAATATGAATGCGACTGGCGTTGCCCACGGCGTGACTGATGTCGTGCCTACCGACACCTATGGCGCGCTCAGTTCGGCAGCAGGAGTAAACGGCGGATTGTATATTCAGGGAATATCAGATCAGACTGCAACAACAAGTCGTGGCCTCGTGTTGCGAGGTATCACGAATGATGGCATCGATGACAGCGTGGCCCACGTTGAATTGATCGGCGCGAATCGTAACGGAACGACCATTGCCGCGATTGCAAATGCGGAGACGGTTATGACGATTTCAAATCACAGCACCAAGATGGTTTCGTACATGGGAAATGGCAACGTTCACTACGTGAATTCGACCGTCGCCCATGGCGTCACCGATATCTTCCCGACAGACGTTTACGGCGCTGTGGGGATTGTTGCTACAAACGGTGGCTTCGGAATTCAGGGTTTGAGCGATCAGGATGCGAATAACCTTCGGCCATTCGTAATCCGAGGCATTACAAACGTCACCGTGGACGATGATATTCCGCATCTGGAACTTATCGCCGCGAATCGCGACGGAACGGGTATTGCCGCAATTGCCGCTGCGGAAACAGTGTTGACGATGTCGAACAACAGCACGAAGCTGCTGTCACTACTCGGAAATGGAACTTTGCAGCCGGAAGCTGATAATAGTTACGACCTGGGTGCGACAAGCAAACGATTCAAGACCGGGTATTTTGGGACGCTTTTCTTCGTTGGCGACACGGCGAACGCAAATATGACTCAGGGCATTACGATCAATCAAGGCGCGGCTGATGATCTTATTTTCACGCTGAAATCGAGCGACATTGCAACCGGGTTGACTACAGGCACGTCAGGTCCGAATATCGAAACCGACGACATTCTGGCCTGGTCGAAAAATTCAGGCACGCTGGGCGGTCTTCGGTTCAAGGTTTTCGGCGAAGATGCTGCCTTAGATAGTACGCTAGTATTTCAGGTTTACGGAGGTACTGCACGAACTGGAAAAGATACCAGCGAAGAGGGGTTGGTCAATTTTTTAATTTCCGAACATAACGGATCGAATGCCGTAGCGAATATAACAGCAGATGGTAATGTGTTTTCAGTACGCGCAAGAGTCGGTGGCGCTGACGCTACGCGTTTTCTTATCGATGAGGATGGTGATCTGTACTCAGTGACTTCCGCGCAGACCTTCGATACCTACAACGACGCACTGCTGGCGCGTGCGTTCGATGCGACTACAAGTCCGGAAAGTATCATTCTTTCGGAGTGGGACGAATATGTAAACTATAATGAACAAGATTTAATCGATGCTGGAATTCTCGGCGCACCTATCGACGAAGGCGGCATGTGGAACGTCACCCAGCATATTCGGTTACTAAATGGTGGCGTATGGCAAAACTATCAACAGATTCGCAACTTAGAGCGGGAACTGATCTCTACACGCGCCGCGATGGCTGAGATGGCGATAGAATTAGGCCGCCAACGATTACAAATTGTAGAGGTGAACTGATGATGCGAGCATTAATTCTGATTGCAGTACTGTCCGTGCCAGGCTTCGGTCAGACCGTCGTTATTGATCGTGCCGAGGCTGTCCAGGAAGATGATGTTATCGTCAACTTCTTCTTCTCAGCGCATATCATTCAAGCTGAGAGCGATACATCTACTGACGCGTGCGAAGAGGTCAGTGTGATACCTGAAATCGAAATCGAGTGTGTTATCGATCGTTGGGATCAGTACGTCGGCGCTGATTTGACTGAGTTGATTCTTGACGGAACATTGACCGAGAGTGACGCTACAGCAATGTGGGCCTCCAGCTACCTTTCGAAGTACAACGAAGAGCAAGCCGCGATTGTCGTCACGACGGCTGATGATATCGATATCGCGACCGATATCGATACGGAGACGGCCGGATTTTTAAAACTTGATGCCGCGATTGCGGAATTGGATTTGCTGGCCGATAGTGTTCCGCCTGGGCCTGTCGAAGTCACGATTGTTGACCCTGTCACCGGCGAAGAAACGACTATGATGGAGCCACAGCCCGACCCACTTCTAGTCGAGCGTGAGGCGGCGTTGATAGAGCGGGAACGACTGCGGGCAATGAAAATAGCTCTCGGGAGGTAAGTTTGTGCATTTGATTCTTCCGCTCGTCTTGATGTTCGCTGTGCAAGGTTCGGCGATCCCAGATGCTGTTGAAATCCCTGACGGTCGGGAACGGCTGGCACTTGAGAAGGTCATTCTTCAACTAATCAATATTCAACTTCGCAGCGACCTGGCAGCAGAGCAAGCACGAGCGCCGTTCAACGCCGAGGCGCTTGTGCTTCAAGCAACAACCCGGTCGATCATAGAAGCAGCAGCAGCGGCGGCCGGCGTATCGCTCGAAAAATATCAACTCAATGCTGACACTCTATCGTTCAGCCGCATCGAAATTGAAATCGTGGAGGAAGATCAATGAGTCCGTTCACGGAATGGTTTTTAGATTTCGATCCTATGGAAATAATAACGTTATTAGTGCTCGGTGCGGTCGTATGGACACAGTTGCGTTCAACTGTCAAATGGCATACAGAGTGGATCAATCAGCACGACGACCGGGAAAATAAACAGGATCAGACGCTGGCGACTGCAATTGAAACGCAATCGATGTTAGTGGCACTTACAAAACAACACGAGAAACGGTTGGACCGCGTCGAGCGATTCCAGGACCGGGCATGACACCATCAGCATCCCAAATCAGGATCGCCCAACAAAATGCACGCATACTACAACTCGATCCGACTTTAGTGTGCGCGATCTGTCATCACGAATCGTTGTGGAATACCTGGGCTGCCCGCTACGAGCCGGGATTCTGGCGGCGGTATATCACGCCGATGAGACGGGTAGAACGTTTCGGTCCGACAATCAGCAAGCGCACTGAGCGGCGATTGCGATCAACGAGCTTAGGATTGATGCAGGTTATGGGGCAGGTGGCACGAGAATACGGATTTGCAGGAGAATTTTTGACGGAATTATGTTCGCCCGGCATCGGCATTCGCTATGGCTGTTTGCGACTGCGACGGGCGCTGGATCGAACAGGCAATATTATCGAGGCTGCTTTGTTGCGGTATAACGGCGGCGGTAATCCGGAATATCCGAATCTGGTACTGCGGCACATGAAAAAATACGAGGAGATGAAATATGCTTGAATACATCGATGGTCACGGCGTCGAGGTGATGTTCGCTTATATAATTTTCGTGTCGCTTGTCGGCTCTATGCCTCCACTTCCGAAAACTGCGCCTTATTTGATTCGATGGGCTTTTGCCGCTGTTCACTCGCTTGCTGGCAATCTGCGCAATGCTGCGGAACTTGTCAACGTGAAATTACCGAGGGGGGATGAATGAATCGTCAAGTCGTTCGCACAGCCGGAATGCTCGTGCTACTGTTAGCGGTGTCGGCTTGCGGCTTGCGAACAATGTCGCCCGGCGCGATGAGTCAATTCGATTCAGACGCGTACGCTACTCTGATCGTGACGCAACAATTAATTGAAAGCTCGAAGGAAGCATTAGCGGCCGGTGACTTGCCGGAAGGCGTTCGGGAGCCGCTGAATATTTTGATCGATAGTTACAACGCAACCCGTTCACTATGGCTGTTGTATCGGGGCGGCGAAGAAAACATTGAAGGCCGAATCACTGTCGCTCTCGATACAGTCAATCAGGCAGTAGCTAATCTAAGGAGTGCAAGTCGATGAGTAACGTTTATGTGCAGTTGATCAAATTGATCCTGGTCCATCTGTCTGCGCAAACTGAAACCACAGCTGACGATAAAGCTGTTGTATTTTTACAAATTGCTCAAGATGCGAGTCAGGCTTTCGAGGAAATAAAAGGGCAGCCGATCAACGAATCGTTGTTACGGCATCAGGATCATGTTTGATTTTTCGGCAAAAGAATGGGTCACGTGGCGACATTCGAATGCTACGACTGGTTCCGTTTGGCACCGTCCTCATAGTATTGCTCCATACCGGACAATTTGCGGCCACGCAATCGGCAAGTGCAACACGATTGTAAGTCATTCACCAAAAGGACAATGCTGTGTATTCTGCTCAAAGGGGGTGGCTCGTGGCGGTCGAATATGACCAATGCTGCCGCGTATGCGGTATTGATATATGGGGTGCTCACGAATTAGATCCGATTTGTACTAATTGCTGGAACAGCCAGCAAAGTAATGAAAACATTACTGTTATAGACGAAAAAAAAAGTGAATAAAAAGGTTTATAAGCCGATACTCTTGTGGTAAAATAGTTTTGTTAAATAAATTATAACTGAGATGAAAAACACGCCTACCAACCTCACTTCCTGCCCAGCGCAAATCATCCAGTTTCAACAACACAACTTAGAAATGACGGAGAACTAAAACATGGGAGTTGATGTAAATGCATGGATCAATTCGCAGGCAGAAATTCGAGATATTGTTGATGTGCTTGCACTGTTAGATGGAGCCAAAGGTAAATGGGAACCGCTTGGCGAGAGTAGTAGAAAGTGGAGAGTTGAAGGGACGCAGGTCCAAGGTTCAACTGTAGCAGGATTGGCCAACCTTAGTTGGGAAGGACAATACGAAAGGCGCTCGATGACTTGTCACTTGCAACCGTGTGAAGCCCTACCGTCAATTTCGTTATCTCCGCGCGCTACAGCACGCAACCTAGCATTGTGTTGTGGAGTAGCCTCTTTCTTTGGGGGCATTGTGCAATTCAACGATTGTGCAACCTATCCCATGAGTTTCAAAGGTTGCCCAGATTCGGGCTTAGCATACGCCAATGATGGAAAAGAATGGGAGTGGTTCCAGCAACGACTATCAGAAGTGCAGCCGTTGACAATTGAGCATGTTGAGAGCTTCGAGCGTTTTGCGTTCTATCAGGGACATATCACTGGGTTAACGGAGTAACTGACCCCTCGCCTACCGTGATTCTAGAAAGTTGGTTTCAGGCCAATCGGTAGGATTACCTTAACAGCGGAGATAGGTACCGCATTTCTGGAGAATTGAAAGCATGACCAAATCAAAGAGACCTAAAAATGCTGCGTAGCCGGTCGCGTCCTAAGCTGGAGGAGTGGGTTGAGTTCACTGGAGAGAAGCGAGGCAATTCAATCTACCTCGATGAAGGTGGTCGAAAGAGTGCTGGTGGTAATTGGATTGAGTGGGGTCCTGAATAACTATGCCTAACGCATGAGAATGCCTGTTCGCGAAAACAAACTAGTAGCACTCACCGACCGCGACGGAAACCAGCGCCGTCCGTATTGGTTCTATCCTCAACTGACGGGTTGTTGATCGACGGCGACAACTATACGCCGATCAAAGTGCGAATGCTCGGTGACGCAATTAACTGGAGACCTGAGCGAAGATGAATAATAAAATTGTTTTCATTACGCAGATCCCGCACAAAATTGATCGTGCGACTGGATCGTTTACGCCGACTGTGAATATCGCTCCGGCTGGAGAATTTGGAGAGATTAAGGTAATGATGCCTCCACGGGCTGCCTACATCGACAGCCAGGAACTGGTGTCCGGTCTAGCTACTTACCTGCATCAATACGATTTCGAGCGCGGTGATAGTATTATCACGCTCGGCGATCCGATGATAATGGCGGCGGCTTGTGCTTATCTCGGTCGGTCGGTCGGCAAATTCACATTGTTGAAGTGGGACCGGAATACCGGCCGCTACTTGCCGACGCTGGTCGATGTCGCGGGGGATGAACCGTGCTGACGCTTTATCAAATTGCCGGCCTTGCACGTGCGCTTTTGGCAGCAGATCGGTCTGTCGAGCAGGCCGATCTTGCGCTGCGTAAAGAAAAGGAGAAGCGTCGAATTATCAGGGAAGAAACACTGCCGGGAGCAATGCAAGAGTTAGGCATTGAAAAGCTGACTCTCGAAACCGGCGACACAATCACGATCAGCCGGGAAGTCTATGCAT
>Ga0208450_1000408_pt1 | contig 24106 bp, 20 predicted proteins | sample MalvireepMed_908_FD_184249 | JGI IMG/M metagenome (GOLD analysis project Ga0208450, IMG submission 184249) | Marine viral communities from the Global Malaspina Expedition - Malaspina viral metaG DeepMed_908 (SPAdes) (version 2) | ecosystem: Environmental > Aquatic > Marine > Oceanic | place... | reverse complement strand
GGAAGATCGGTCTCGAACCGACGACCTCCTGAACCACAATCAGGCGCTCTAACCAACTGAGCTACAACCACCATTTAAATGCATATTTCGCTAGCGATTTATGCGGGTGCAAATGTAATGCAAATCCACATTATGAGCAATACATTCTATCAAAAAAATTTAGATCAAGTCAAAAATTGAATCTACCGCAGGATAACGTTCTACGGTAAAACCTTCAGCATAGTCCGTTCCTATAAGTCTTCCCAAGTCTTGCGCTCTATATTTTACGCTATCTTGAAAGTTCTTGCTCGATATCGGCGTATTGTTATCCGGGTTGTTTGGATCATAAAATTGCGAACCGTAGGCAAGTACAGATTCCATCTTTACATCCATAAAACCGCTAATATCGACCACAACATCGGGCTGCAAGTTTTTCCATTGAATATAATGATACACGTGCTTAGGCCTCCAGGCTTCTTGGGCTTCGCCTTCAAACGTCGTTTCGATCTTTTTCAAACCGCTTAAAAAACAAGCGTCGCTGGCCAATTTGCTTCCCTTTCCGTGATCGATATGTCGATCATCAATGGCATTGCACAGCACAATCTCCGGACGGTATTTACGTATGATCTCAATAATACGGAGCTGTGATTCTTTATCATTGGCAAAGAAACCATCAGCCAAAGCAATGTTCTCCCGCACGCTTAATCCTAAAACTTTTGCTGCAGCGGCAGCTTCCTGATCTCTGATCTCAGCCGAACCGCGTGTTCCCAGTTCGCCACGTGTAAGATCTAGAATTCCTGTTTTCTTTCCGCGGCTGGCTTCCTTTGCAAGAACACCACTACAGGAAAGTTCTACATCATCAGGATGCGCACCAATGGCAAGTATATCTAATTTCAATAGTTGTTATTTTAAATCGTATCTATTTTCTGTCGGCAAGCAACAGCGAACCTAACTTAAATACTAAAGTTTAAACTGTCTTTCACCACTTTTTCAAGCGCTTGCTTGAGGTCTGCAATCAAGTCTTCTTTCTCTTCGATGCCTACAGAAAAACGTAACAACCCGTCTGCAATTCCTTGATTTTCGCGTTCCTCGGCACTTAATAATGCATGCGAAGTTTGCGTAGGCGAAAGAATGGTCGACTCTACTCCTGCTAAACTCATCGAGGGTTTGATCAGTTTCAATTCTTTCATAAAAGCTGAAGCATCCAACTCGTCTGAAAGTTCGAAAGAAAGCATTCCGCCAAAACCGCGCATTTGCTTTTTAGCAAGTTCATAATCGGGATGTGTTTTTAAACCGGGATAATACACCGCTTTTACGTGCCCGTTTTGCTCAAGCCATTTCGCAAGTTTCTTAGCATTTTTATTTTGTTGCTTTACGCGCAAAACCATCGTCTTCAAACTACGTTCAAGCATCCAAACCGAAAAGTCACTTAAGCTTCCGCCCAGGTTCTTAGCTTTGTTCCAGATCTTATCCATATGCGCTTCAGAACAGGCAACAGCACCGGCGAGAATATCACTGTGACCGCCCATATATTTGGTTGCACTGTGCAAAATAATATCGATGCCAAATTCAGCCGGATTCTGATTAACCGGAGAAGCAAAGGTGTTATCGATCATCGTGATTATGCCTTTAGCCTTTGCCAGGTCTGCAACCATTTGCATATCGGTCACCGTCATCAACGGGTTTGATGGTGTTTCTATATACACCACTTTGGTGTTTTCTTTGATTGCAGCTTCAAAATCAGCTTGCTCTAGCCCAGAGGTAAACGTATACTCAATTCCCATTTTTGAGAATTCTTCTTCCACGAGATTAAAGGTACCTCCATAAAGCGTCTTTTGTAACACAATATGATCGCCCGCGTTTAAAAAAGCGAGTAACGCGGTACTCACCGCAGCCATCCCGCTACCAAAGATCATCCCGGCTTCGGTAGCCTCAAGGGCAGCGATCTTTTTACCCAGCATCTCTTGGTTAGGCGTATTAAAATATCTTGGATAACGCTTTACTTCAACATCCTCATAAGCGTAAGAAGTAGACATATATATGGGCGACACTGCACCTTTGAATTGCTCATCTTTCACCTCACCTACGTGAGTACAAATGGTATTTAAACCTAATTTTCGATCGGTCATAATAGGGTTATTTAGTCTGCTTCGAATTTACAAAAAGCCGACTGAACATCGCGTTAAGACCGCTTTAATTAGCATCAAATTGAATACGACAATTCCTTCTGTATTAACTTTGCCGCCCTAAATTCACCCTATGAAACTTGTTTTTGACACTTATAAGACTGAATATGATGCACCTTTCAAACAACTCAATCTGCACTGGCTAGAGCAATACTTTGTGGTAGAACCACACGACGATGAAGTTCTGAGCGATCCGTATCGTTTTATTATTGAACCCGGCGGCGATATTCTTGTGGTTCTCTTAGAAGGAAAGGTTGCCGGTGTAGTAGCCTTAATGCCCGATGAGAATGGAGTATTTGAAATGACAAAAATGGCTGTAGACACCAACCTAAGAGGACAGAAAATAGGTCAAAAATTATTGCAGTATACGCTTGATTTTGCACGCGCTAAAGGCCTTGACCAACTCATCTTATATTCGAACCGAAAGTTAGAAAATGCGATTTACCTCTATCGTAAATTCGGCTTTGAAGAAATCCCTTTAGAAACCCCAAATCCCTATGAGCGTGCCGATATTAAAATGAAAATCAAGCTTTAAGGTTTACGATTTTTTTAATACATAAAGCTCATTTTTCTTAGTTCCTTTGTAGCTAAACCATTTATACGACTATGAAAAAATTTATACTTTCTGTTTTTGTCGCTACGGCTTTATTCAGCTGTAAAAATGAAAACAAGACCGAAGATGATGCTACCAAAGAAACCGAAGAAGTAGCAATGAACACTGAAGCTTCACAGGCAGAAGCAGAATTCAACCTTACACCTATTGAGCACGCTACTGCTGTTTTTGAATTTGGAGATAGCGTTTTTTATATCGATCCCGTAGGTGGTGCAGAAGCTTTTGAAGGCCAACCGGCTCCAGACGTAATTCTGGTAACAGACATTCATGGTGATCATTTAAATCAAGCTACACTTAAGGCTGTTGCGACTCCTGAGACTACCATTTATGCGCCGCAAGCAGTTTTTGATCAACTTGAAGGTCCTATACGCGCTCAGGTAACCGTGATCAATAATGAAGAAGCAAAATCTTGGGATGGCTATACGTTGACCGCGATACCTATGTACAATTTGAGAGAAGAAGCCAAACAATTTCACACTAAGGGAAGAGGTAATGGTTATGTACTTGAAAAAGATGGAATGCGCGTTTATTTCTCCGGCGATACCGAAGATATCCCAGAGATGCGTAATCTGGAGAACATCGATAAAGCTTACGTGTGTATGAATCTTCCGTATACGATGACTGTTGAAAGTGCAGCAGATGGTGTGATCGCATTCAAACCGAAAGAGGTGTATCCGTATCATTTTAGAGGTCAGGACGGCTTAAGCGATGTGGAAAAGTTTAAAGGAATTGTAGATTCTGCTAACGTTGGCACCGAAGTGATGCTACTCGATTGGTATCCTAACGGCGCCGAATAAACGTTCAAAAATTATAAAATCCCAATACAACGTGTTGGGATTTTTTTTATGCAATATTCGTTAGAGCAACCTAAGCGGAAAAGTATTAGCTTCAAGGATCAAGTAATCTATCTCAGAGCAAGCCTATGAGAAATAAATCCTTTGGCGACGCCAATAAATACAGTATTTTTAAAGTTCGCTAAAGCGGAATAATTTTAACTAGAAATCCATGAAAGCTGTATTCTTAGGTCTTTGCTTAACTGTTTTAATCTCCTGTAAAAACACTGAATCTCAAAAGGAAACTCCAATGACTGAAACTCAAAATACGGAGCATACCAGCTTTTATATTGGCACCTATACCGATGGCGATAGCCAAGGAATTTATAAAGCAAGTCTTGAAGCAGATGGTACCTTTACCAAACCGGTACTTGCTGCAGAAGTTGCTAACCCTTCTTTTCTGGCATTTAATGATGCTAAAGACATTTTGCTTTCGGTTACCGAAAGGGAACAAGGAAAAATAGGAACCTTTAAAGTTGCAGGAGATACCTTGACACTGATTAACGAGAAAAACAGTGGCGGTGCAAATCCGTGTTTTGTAACGATAAACGAAGCCAATTATGTACTGGTAGCTAATTATACTGGGGGTAACGTCGGACTTTTAAAATTGAATGAACAAGACGGCAGTCTTTCAGAATTGCTTGATGTAGAACAACACGAAGGTCAAGGCACCACCGATCGTCAGGAAGGACCACACGCACATTCCGCCTGGTTTTTACCCGATGGCAGCGGAATCGTTTCTGCCGATTTAGGAACCAATCAATTATGGTTTTCTAAGATCAACACACAAACAAATAAACTCGAACCTGCTGAACCACAAAAGCTGGATTTACCGGAAGGTGCTGGTCCGCGGCACTTGGTTTTTCATCCATCCAATGGCTTTATCTATGTGCTGAATGAGTTAGACAACACCGTCGCGCAAATAGGCAAAGAGAATGAGCGTTATAGCGTTAAAACGGTGACTTCGATACTACCTGAGGACTTTGATGCCTTCAGTAAAGCAGCCGATATACACATTAGTAAAGATGGCAAGTTTATTTACGCTTCAAACCGTGGTCACGACAGCATCGCCATTCTTGAGGTGGCAGAAGACGGAAGTTTAACTCTAATTGCAAACGAGCCTACAAAAGGAAAAAATCCGCGTAACTTTCAGTTGACACCGGATGAAAAGTTTGTGATCGTAGCCAATCAAAACAGCAATAACCTCGTTTCTTACACCCGAGATTCTGAAACCGGTTTGATGACCTATGCTTCAGAAATCGCTGCTCCTACTCCGGTTTGTATTTTGTTTGAATAGATCTATTTTTTATCTTATCTCAAACAAAATCTTATAACCATGAACCGTTTTACAGTTATCTTTCTAAGTACGTTTGCTTTCTTTATCAGCTATGTAGGTATTTGGTATTTGCTGCAGTGGCTGTTTCCTAGCTTTGATGGTGCAGTTAAAGCCGCAACTTGTGCGGTAGTTACTGTGATCTTAACGCCACGAATTCAAAAAATAGATTCCCAATTGGGTAAAAAGCAAACCCTGATCTCCTGGATGCTTGTGGGTAAAAGTTGGGTGGTTTAAACCTGCTGTTTACTTACTGATTCGTCAACGTAATCTGAAAAACAACAACATTTCAACGCAACCGATCAAACAGTTAAGCATCTTAGTAAGAGTTTAGTAACCGAAAAATAAACTCCATTAGTTTAGTTTCACAACGCACTGTTTGTATGGCCAAAGTATTCAGCTACCTTTTTCTTTCAATTGTTGTATTAGGTTGTAGTAAAGAGGATTCTATACACGTAGACCTATCAAAGTTCGATGCAATTTCTGAACGCTTTCCATATACCGATTTGAATCCGGAGGTTACCTTTAATTATTATGAACTTTTGTATGCAATAGAAGGTAATGCAGATGAAGAACTTATTGCCTTCGAAGGTACTCTTTGCGCTAATGCTTCTGATGCTGATGCGTGTGCTGAATCATTCAACGCTATCGAGACGATGTTTGGTTTTGCCGGAGGTTGTCTGCCTTCCTATTGTTTTCTATATATCAAATTGCAAGAAGAGGGTTCCAATACAATTTTGAACACACCAGAGCAACTTTTGACATTCTTAGGTACAATAGACAGTGCATCTGAAGCTATACTTTGGGCTAATGTAAATGGGTATTCCCACAGTTCTAGCACTAAAGAAACGGGGGCCATCCGACAAGTAGGTGACCATTTTGAACTTTTAGTTTCTGAACTTGTAAGTGGCTGCCTTCCTTATCAAACAGACCAAGTTCATTTGCGCATTGATCCAGATGGTAAAATTACTGAGCTGGGTAGAGCCGTTTACTCTTATGCTAAAAACAGCTGTATCTAATCCTTACTTTACCTGCTTCCCGCCTAGCCAGGTTTGATCGACACTTAGGTTAGGAATAGCATCTTCATCGATGGTCATAATATCCTGATCCATCACGATGAAATCTGCGAACTTACCAGCTTCGATACTTCCTTTTTCGTTCTCTTCAAAATTGGAATAGGCAGCCCAAATGGTCATGCCGCGTAAGGTTTCTTCACGCGTTAAAGCATCTTTTTTCTGAAAACCACCTTCAGGAAACTGCATCAGATCCTTACGGGCAACGGCAGCATAAAACGTGTAAAACGGATTGACACGCTCTACCGGAAAATCGGTTCCTAATGCAATCACTCCGGCTTCATTCAATAGTTTTTTATACGCATAAGCGCCTTTCATTCGGCGCTCTCCCAAACGCTCTTTTGCCCAATACATATCGCTGGTTGCATGAGTAGGCTGTACCGAAGGCAAAATATTATCATCAAAGTAATCAAAGTCATCTGGCGAGATCACCTGAGCGTGCTCTACCTTCCAGCGACGATCAGATTCATCTTTTAAAGCTTCGGCATAAGCATTTAAGATCACCGTATTTGCTGAATCACCAATCGCGTGCGTATTCATTTGAAAATCGGTTTTTGCCAGTTTTTTAGCCAAACTGTAAATACTGTCTACCGGCGTTACCATCGCTCCATAGTGGTTGTGACGATCAGAATACGGTGCACGCAAAGCAGCACCACGAGAACCTAAAGCTCCGTCGCCATAGACCTTAACCGATCGCACATTGAGTTTTTCAGTTTTTAAAATTCCGTTCTCAATAAAATAATCTACATCGGCTGCGGTATTGCTGATCATCGCATACATACGCATCTCAAGCGTTCCTGCCTTTTGTAAACTATCTATAAGTAAAATCGTGTTTCGATCGAGACCGGCATCATTTACCGTGGTCAAACCATAATCAAAACAATAATCTTGTGCATCCTTAAGCGCTTGTATACTTTGTTCTCTACTTAATTTTGGCATGACATTATAGACCAGATCCATTGCATTATCGATCAAAACGCCGGTTACTTCTCCGCCTTCCTGAATGACTTCGCCGCCTTCGGTAATTGTGGTGTTATCAATTTTAGCAAGATCTAAAGCTTTCTGATTTACCAATAAGGCGTGACCGTCAATACGCTGAAGCGCTACAGGAATATCCGGAAAAAGAGAATCTAGCTTTGCTTTAGTAGGAAAGGCTTTATTTTCCCAATCGTTTTGATCCCAACCGCGACCGAAAACAAAATCACTAGGTTTTTCCTTCTGAAAAGCCGCAAGTCGAGCTATGATCTCGTCATAACTTTGGGTACCTACCAGGTCTGCATTTTGCAACGACTCACCAAATCTGTAGAAATGACAATGCGCATCGATGAGTCCTGGAAGTACGGTCTTTCCGGAAAGATCGGTCATCGTTTTAGCCGAATAGTTTGCCTGGATAGAATCGGTTAATCCTACTGCTACAAATTTCCCATCTTTTACCGCAAAAGCTTCGGCCTTTGAAAAACCAAAATCGACAGTATATATGTTTCCGTTGTAGAAAATAGCATCGACCTCAACCTTATCTGAAGCCTTATCTACACAACTTAAAAACACCAGAAAACCTAATAAACCAAAAAGAACCTTGCGCATAGTCTGTATTTTTTTGCGAATGTACAAATTAAGACGGCATTGCCTAAAACAAAAAAACTCCCAAAATTGGGAGTTTACATTGTAATTGTTCTGATTTTTTTACCAGTCGAAGCGGTAGGTAGCACCTGCCATTCCCTGAATTCCTTGTACGGGATAGTTTACCCAACGCTGATAATTATTACCAAAAGCATTGTTTACACGCGCAAAAAATGATAACTGATCATTTACGCGATAACCCGCGTGTGCATTGGCATCAAAGTAACTCTCTAACTCCACCAACTGCGGATTAGAGACAATCGAACTCGTTTGTACATCTACCTGATCGTTACGTGCGCCCACATAGAATAACGTCACCCCGGCAAACCAATGTTCATCGATCTGGTAATCTGCAAAGAATGACGCTTGAAAATCGGGTAAATTCCAGGCTTCTTCTTCCATATCTGTATCGTAGCTAAAAGCTTCCCCGTTGATGCGCATTTTTAAATTGCTATTCACATCAAAGTTGAGCTCTCCAAAAATGGAAAGTGTTTTCAAGTTGTCATTAACGATACCAAAAGAATTACCAAACTGATAATTTTCTGCTCCTGCAAGTGTTCCTTCACTTACCGATCTGAAGTTGTTTTTGTACAATAATCTGTTGTCCTCTGCCAAATAGCTGGCGCGTAAATTATAGCTCATTGCGCTGCTTAACTTTCCTTTGATTCCCGCAAATAGATCGTATTTCTGATCGGTTGGAGAAAGTGAATCTAATGTTGGAGAAACAAACGGATTTTCGGCAGCAAGCTCCTGATAGCTGTTTTGCATCAGCCCTCCTTCAAGACCAGCATAAGCAATAAAATATTCGTCTACTACATTATAGGAAGCCTGTACACTTGGATAAATATTGATATCGGTTTGCGCTGCATCAGGATTTAGATCTGCGGCTACATTCACTCCCAGATCCAGCCTAAGATCCTCTAATAAGATCTGCAAACTCGGATTGGCACTCGCTATAAAATGCGTGTATTCTATAGCTTCTGAATTGCGATAGTTACGATCAAAACTTCCGCTTAAATAATCCAATTTGAGATCGATGCTTATTTTCTGATCGGTAATAGGAATCATAAATTCCGGAGCAATGACTGCGCGTATTTCGCTCGACTCATATGAGTCCCCAAAATATCCCAAACGTGCTGTGGCTCCTTCAAAAAAGCCTTCGTTAAACTCAACACCTCCGCTTAATCCGGCTTGGAAATAGCTGTGTACAGGATCTATACTTTCAACCAATGTAGGTGAAGCCGCTACAAACTCATCAAGACCATACCAGTTGTAAAGTTTGTGGCCCAGGTCAAGATCTGCATACCAGTTGTAATCGCGATCTCGTGTAGCGTAACTCAAATTCAAATCGGTATCATAGAACTGATTATCCAGCACAACGCCATCAATTTCTCCCTGAGACGAATTATGATTTAAATAGATGCCGAAATTAGAATCCCGGTCGATCTCAAAATTGCTGTAAAATTCAGCTAAAGCAGTGGTATAGGTACCAAAGCCCAAACGGGCATAATTGTCATACAATTTTACAGGTTTTGCTTTTTCTACCTGAGCAGCCTTTCCTTTTGCAGGCGTAAAAGTAGAAGCTACCGGCACCGAAAATATACCGTAGGTCACTTTTTTCTTAGCCGTATTTAAAGAATCATTTAAAGCCGGAGTTGCTTTGACTTTAAATGCATCACCAATCTCTGGAGTATAGGGTTTAACCACATTTACTACTTCGGTTCCCAGATTCCCTTTATCCTGAGCCTGTGCAAGACTTAGCCCTGCAAGCAACAACGTGAGCGTGAAAATGGATTTTATATATTGAATCTTCATAGATGTTCTCATTAATGATTGTTTGCACATAAACCTCAACTTTAGTTATTTCCTTCCTCTAAAGAAGAATTGGTTTTAGATTCTGCAGCTTTAATACGGGTAAGTTCTTGTTGCGCTTCGGCTACGACTTCAGGATAATCTGTAAAATTGGTGATCACGTTATCCAAAATATAAGTCGCTTGATACGCGTCATCCAACTCATAAAAGTTTTGAGCCATCAAGACCAAACCTTTTGCTCCGTATTCTTTGTAACCACTATAATCTTTAGCCAGCTTTTGTACCGATGCATTAGAACCGGTATAGTCAGCGTTCTTATTCTTAAAGTAGGCATCGTAATACAAGGCTTCTGCGGCTAAGGCACCGGTTGCAATTTTTGAAACTTCGCGATAGGCTGCGGCAGCTTTATTCTCATCACCGGTTTGCATTGCGCTACGCGCGATGATCACCTGTGCATCACTTTTTACATTGTTATCGATTTTGGAATTCTCCAATACTTTATCGGCATAACTCACAGCATTAGCATATTGCTGCAACTCGTAATAGGATTTCATCAAGTTACTTTGTGCAAAAATCACGTTCTGTGCGCTATCTGCTTCGGTCTCCAGACGTTTTAAAACAGGAACTGCATCAGCATAATTGCTTTCACTTAAATACACCTGACCCAATCGCGCCAAGGCCTGCTCGGTAAATTCGCTGCGTTCTTTGTCGATCACATATTTATAGTGCGACTTTGTTTTTGCATATTCATTCTGACCAAAATAAAGTTGACCAAGATAAAAATGCGCTTCCATCGCACGTTGTCCGTTAGGATATTCTCTCAAGTATTTTTCAAAATTCTGAATTGCCTGCGCGTTGTTGCTTCCTACCAATTGTTGCTCTGCTGAAGAGAAGGCCGCATCGTCTAATTCTGAATCTTCAACCGAAATATAATCTAAGGTATTGGCCCATCTTCCATATTCATCAACCTGACCTTTGTCTATATATATAAGTTTTGCTGAAGCTACCGCCTGCACACCCTCTGGTGTTCCCGGGTAATCTTGAGCCACGCGCTTGAATAAATTCAAAGCCTGATCACTTCTACCGGTATTGTCGTAAATAAGCGCTTTTTTAAGCTGGGCTTTTGCTGCGAACTTGCTTTTTGGAATCTCACGCACCAGACGATCGTAGGCCTGAATACCACGCTCATTATCACCCGTAGCAACGTAAGTGTTACCTAGTTCATACAAAGCATCATCTCTGTAGCTCGACTGTGGAAAAACGTTAGCAAAATTACTTAAGCCTTCGATCTTTTGCGCATTACGATCTACAAAACCATAGCTTATCGATTTCTGAAAAGTCGCATAGTCTTTATTTCCACCAGGCATTGCGATAGCGGCATTGTAGGCTTCCATAGCCGGCCAATACTCACTTTCAATAAAATGACTATCACCCAGACGCATATAGGCATCCATCTTTCTCACATTATCATCCGTTCCCGATTGGGTAAACTGACTAAAATATTTTGTCGCCTGATTGTAGTTTTTCTTTTTGAAATAGGCATAGCCCAAGTTGTAGGCTAGGTTGTCATATTCTGGCAATGCTCGTGCTGCGCTGTTCTGTTCAAACTGCTTAAACGTCAACAACGCATCATCAATACGGTTTATGGTGTATTCACTTTCGGCTTTCCAATACAGGGCGCGTGCGGTGAACTCCGGGGTGCGGGGTTCGCTTAAAGATTTTTCAAAATTGATGATCGCTTCCTGGTAATTTCCGTCATTATAAAGTTCGATTCCGCGATAAAAAGCCACTTTTTGATAGGCTACTTTATCTTCAAAATTGCGGTTGTTCTCAATGAGTTCCATCGCTCCTTCATAATTCTTAGAAGTGATGTATGAGTCGATCAATAAGGTTTGCAATTGCTGACGCTCGGGAGTGTCAGGATATTGCTCTAAATAGTTACCAATGGCTTGGGGAGCCGGCTCATACGCATTCCCGATCTCATAACTTAACTTGGCATAATTGAGTCCGCTATCTTCTTTGATCTTCGGCTCAAAATCCATTTGATAAGCATTTCTAAACGCATTCAAAGCTTCCTGCTTTTTACCGGTTTGTAAATACGCATCAGCAAGATGGTAATACGCATTTTGAGCAACGCTGTTTTTTCCATCTATAATTTTATTGAACTCCCCTATCGCGCTGTCATAATCACCTTGCTTGTAATACGCATAGCCCAGCTGATAATAATCGGTGTTGCTCCAACGTCCACGTTTACCGCGATATTCTTTCAAATACGGAAGCGCTTCATCAAATTGTCCTAAATTGAAATAACTCTCTCCAATGATCTTATTCAATTCTGACTTTTCAAGACGGTTTGCAGTAGGCAATTGTTCTTTGGCCAATTGGATCGCTTCTTCAAAATTACCTTGCTTAAAGTTTAAGTCGGCTTTAAAATAACTCAGGTCTTTGCGAGTTCCTCCTTCGGCTTCAACTTCTTCAAAAAGCTGACTCGCTTCTTCATAATCATCGTTTTCATACGCCATAAAACCTTCATAATACTTGGCCTGCGCTCCGTACTTTTCAGAATTGCGCACACGACTAAAATACACTTTGGCCTCTTGAGGTCTATTGGTTTTAAGATGAATATATCCCATATTGAAATTATAGCGCTCGAGCTCGTTCCAGTTCAAGCGAGACAGGTCTACTTGCTCATACCAGCGCTTGGCTACCGAATATTTCCCGTTCTCGTAGTAATAATCGGCGACATCTTTATAAGCAGAATTGCGCTTGGTACTTGTAGGATATTCTTCTACAAATTTTTGCATCGCGGCATCGGCACCACTTTGATTGAGACGCACCGCAGCATTTGCGATATAATACGCACAATCTCCTTTAATTGTAGGATCGTCTGCTTCCTGTTTTATTTCGTTGAAAAGTGTTTGGGCGGCACGGTATTGTTTGCTGTTATACAGCGACAGCGCCTTGTTGTATTTTGCCAGATCGTTTGTAAAAGCGGCAGACTGCTGTGCCGAGAGAAGCGGCAGTGTGAGCAGTGTGAGAAGCCCTATACAGGCATATTTCTTGATCATATGTTCTAGGTTAAGTTGCAAAAGCAGCACGTTCAAAAGTATGTTTTTTAAAAAGTGACTACTGTTAATAACGTTACAAAACTAGGATAATTATATCTACAGTAGGCTTCTTAAAAAGAACTTCCTTTCAGGAATTTAAAGGCTTCATTCAATAGACCCTAAAGCTACTATACAAATGAAATAGTTATTGTACTTTTGACGTTAGCTAATTATCAAATATTAGAAGCTTTTTATGTCTACACCGGTTCTGCAACTTCAAAATGCCTCCATTTTTCAACGCGAAAGTCTTATTCTTTCTGAAGTAAGTCTCACGATCAATAAAGGCGAATTTGTGTACCTCATAGGGAAAACCGGAAGCGGTAAAAGTAGTTTTATGAAAACCCTGTATGGCGATCTCCCATTGCAGCAAGGCCAGGGAACCATTGTGGACTTTGACCTGACGACTTTAAAAGAAAAGCAAATCCCATATTTACGCAGAAAGCTAGGCGTTGTTTTTCAGGATTTTAAACTGCTGAATGATCGCACCGTAAAAGAAAATCTCAAGTTTGTTTTGAAAGCTACCGGCTGGAAAAACCAAAACGAGATGGACGACAAAATCGATAAGGTGCTCGATAAAGTAGGAATGAAAACCAAAGGCTTTAAATATCCTTATCAACTTTCTGGTGGCGAGCAGCAACGTGTAGCTATCGCGCGTGCGCTTTTGAACGACCCAGAATTGATTCTTGCCGATGAGCCAACCGGAAATCTCGATCCGCAAACTTCTGTAGAAGTTATGGGCGTTTTGCAGGAGATCAACAAAAACGGAAATACCATTTTAATGGCGACGCACGATTATGCACTGCTTTTAAAATACCCTTCCAAAACCCTCAAATGCGACGGAAACAAGATCTTTGAAGTCGTACAAAAGACGATTTAATTCTAATTTCGGGATATGTTATCCATTCTCATACCCGTCTACAATGATGCGCTAGATAAACTTTTAGCCGGCTTGTCTAAGATGACCGGCGAATTGCAGATCGCTTTCGAGATCTGTATCGCAGATGATGCTTCAACAGCTAGTGAAATTCAAAAAGCAAATCAGCTACTTGCAGCGCAGCATAATTGCCGGTATACCCGATTTAGTGAAAATCGTGGCAGAACCGCAACGCGTCAATTTCTTGCAACCCAAGCGCACTACGATCATTTACTCTTTCTCGATGCTGATGTGCTTCCGTTACGGGAAAACTTCTTAAAGTCGTGTGTTGAACATGTTGATCAAGCTCAGGTGGTTTTTGGCGGTATCGCCTATCCTAAAACAGTTCCTCACAAGGAAAATGCCTTGCATTACAAGTATGGTAAAAACCGAGAAGTTAAATCGGTGTCTGAGCGTAATCAAAAACCCTATTTGGCTTTAATAAGTCAGCATTTAGTTATTGAAAAATCGGTTTTCCTAAAATGCAATCCGGCTGAAGAAAAAGCCTACGGATTGGATCCCTATTTCTCTCATCGTTTGGAGCAACAACAGGTTTCGGTTTTACACATAGATAATCCCACCGTGCATCACGGTATTGAAACTTCGCCAGCTTATTTATTAAAAACCCATCAGGCCCTGGAGACGCTTGTTCATTTAGAAGAGCAACAGTTGATTCCGCCAGATTATCGCCCGCTTCAGCGCGTGAGACAAGCCCTGGAAAAACGCAAACTAGCCCCCTTTTTACTTCGACAGTTTACGCGTTACGAGCATCGTATTCTAAAAAATCTCTGCGGAAGCAATCCCAACTTGAGACTTTTTGACCTGTACCGGCTGTGCTATTATTTAAAGTTAAAGCGAGAAAATGAAACACGTTAGTATCGTCATTCCGGTTTTTAATAAAGAGGCGTATCTGGTAGAAACCATCACGTCTGTACTCCAACAAACCTACTCCAGTTTTGAACTTTTACTCATTAACGACGGTTCTACAGACGCCAGCCTCAACATTATGCGAAGCTTTGAGGACACACGCATACGCATCATCGATCAGAAAAATCATGGACTTTCAAAAACCCGGAATCGCGGAGTAGCGGAAGCCCAATACGAACTTATCGCCCTTCTCGACGCAGACGATCTTTGGTTACCTAATCATCTGAAACACCTCGTAGAACTGTCTGAAAATTTCCCCGAGGCACAGCTTTTTGCGACAGGTTATCAAGAGCTCTTCAACTCCGGGAAGACTGTAAAACCCAAATTAAATACGACACACAAGCACCCGTATATACTCACTGATTTTTTTACCGAAAGTTTGTATCAACCCCTGATCATTCCCAGCGCACTGGCTTTTACAAAATCAAGTTTCAAAACGCTGGCTGGTTTTAATGAGCAAACTACCTATTCTGAAGATGTTGATTTCTTGATCAGAGCGCATCTAAAATTTCAAACCGCATTTCATCCTGAGATCACCTGTACCTACCGCACCGAAGTCCCGGGGCAGATCAGTAGTCAAAAGAAGAGCGAGTTGCAAGCTCCTAAATTTGGTAAACTGCTACGAGAACATCCCGATCATAATTCGTTGCGCATTTACATTCATACCAAACGCTATTTTCTCTGTATCTTTTATAAAACGGAAGGCAGAAAAGACCTTTTCAAAAAACTGAAAGTCAAACTTGATACTTCAGTATTGAATACAAAACAACGCTTGCTTTTACATGCTCCACGTATCCTACTTGTGCGTATTAGAAAAGTGAAGATTTTCTTTTTAAAGCGCGGGATTCGGCTTACTGCTTTTTAAACTGAAGAAATGCTTCAAAATCCCGAATATAATCTGCTTCAATAAAAACAGCACTCGCCAGAACCAGGCAAATACCTCCACTTGAAAAATTATGAAGTTCGCGCCAATAGCCGTTGGGAATCAACAAACCCTCATCCGGTCTATTAAGCGTGTACGTTTGGGTATTGTTCCCATCGTGAATAACCACATCAAAACTTCCCGAAAGCGCGATTAAAAATTCGCGCTGCTCAATATGGGCGTGTCCCCCACGAGATGCACCACTGGGCACGTCATACAAGTAGTACACCCGCTTGAATTCAAAAGGTACAATATCCTTTTCAAGCACCGAAAGGTTACCTCTTCGGTCTTCGATTTTAGGGAGTTTTATACGTTCAATCATCATACAATGCGTTAAGGTAGCCTTGCCATTGCGGTGCCACCTGTGCGACATCAAACTTACGAATACTCGCTCGGGCTGCAGCTTTAAATCGGTTTCTTGTGTGCTCCTCTTGCGCCAGAAGATTCATCGCCTCCTTTAAAGCCTCAAAATCCTGATGCGGAACCAGAATCCCATTGGTACCGTCAAGAAGTTCGCGCGGACCGGTAGGACAATCGGTTGAAATTACTGGAGCTCCACACGCGAGACTCTCTAAGATCACCCGCGGAAAACCCTCAAAAGCACTACACAAAACCGTAAAAAGCGCATGGGCTACATAAGGTTCGGGGTGTTTTACAAAACCTTTGAAAATAACTTTATTCTTTACATTCAAATCTTCGGCAAGTTGCTGAAGTGCTGAAAGCATTTCGCCTTGTCCTAAAATATACAGGTCAATGCCTAGTTTTGGCAGTTCACTTTTTGCATAGGTCGCGATGAGTTTATCAAATTGCTTTACTCCTTTTTGTAACCTACCGCTCGCTAAAACATAAGGCCGAAGTACATCTTTCGGAAAAGCAAAATCCTGCTGATAAGTTGATACATCAATCGCATTGGGAAGCACCTTAATTTTTTCAAAACCGAAACGTCGCTCCATGTTTTGCTTCATAGCTTCAGTTAGCACACAGAGTTCTGCCTCTTTAAAAAGTTGCTTTGCAACAACATCGGGCTTCGGAAAATAATAGTCCAAATGAGCGCTGCGCACCATAAACACGACTTTAAATCCCGGATACAAATACCGCTGAATTAAAAATTCTTTCAAGGCATTGCGACGCATTCTAAAGTCCAGAACAACATCAATTTCCTGCTCGTGCAGGTATTTTTTAAAACGACGGAACCGTTTTAATTTATTGAAGATGCCGTTGGTTGCATTCTTGTATTTTCCCAGATTGAAAAGCCTACCCGAAAATTCATAACCTATTTTATCGGTGATCGTGACCAGATGAATCTCAAAACCAAGATCTGAAAGCATTTGCGTCAACAATGCCGCCGAACGCTCTGCCCCACCGCCGGCAAGTGATTCAACGAGAACACAAATATTTTGAGGTTTTGATTTCAGAGTTTACGTATCTTTTCGCTTTAAATGTAGCGCATTTATGAGAATTCTTTTAGTTGGAGAATACAGCAATTTGCATAATAGTTTGCAGGCAGGCTTGCTCGCAAATGGACACGAGGTCACACTCATAAGTACCGGCGATGCGTTTAAAAAACTCCCTTCAGATGTGCTTATTAAAGCCAAGCGCATGGAAGAAAGTCGGCTGTTGCAGACGCTTAGAAAAGGGATTTTCAAATTCACCAAATTTGATATTGCCACCCTGGAAATTGGTTATCGCGCACTCGATTGGCTGGTTGATCAAAACGAATTTGACGTCATTCAGCTTATTAATGAATATCCTTTTAAAACGCCTTATTTTATTGAGAAACGCATCATAAAACGCCTGCGACAGCTTACACCAAAGCTTGTTGTTTTGGCCTGCGGCGATGATTATATCTATTTGAACAACATTGATCAACTAGCGCATCATCCTATTTTACAACATCCGGATATCGACTTTCCGTACAGCGAAAAATACTTGACTGCGGCACATAAGAAGTATCACGAATTGGTATTTGAACTGAAAGATTTGGTCATCAGTACAGATCTGGATTATCACCCTATTTACAAAGGCCGAACGGATTATTTCGGTCTAATTCCGAATCCGATCAAGCTTGATAAATTCGACAGTGTCAAAAATACAACCAACAAGCGTATTGTTATTTTTCACGGCGTTAACCGAAGTAATTATTATAAAAAAGGGAATTACTATTTTGACTCGGCTTTGTGTATCATTCGGCAAAAATTCAGTGATCGCATTAAACTCATTTGCGTAACCAGTCTCCCCTATGCAGAATATATTGAGTCCTATCGTGAGGCCGATATCATCCTTGATCAAACCTATGCTGAAGATCAAGGTTATAATGCTTTGGAGGCAATGGCACAGGGCAAAGTGGTGTTCACCGGTGCCGGCGCTTCGTTTTGTGAGCGTTACCAAGTAGCACCCAACAGCGTAGCGATTCACACCATTCCTGATGCTGAAAAAATCGCTCAAGATCTGGAAGAGTTTATTCTTAATCCCCAACGAATTGCTGAAATAGGAACTCGTGCTAAGCGTTTTGTTCAAGAACATCACAACTATTTGAAAGTCGCTGAAAAGTATGTTAGCGCGTGGAATAGTATTAAAAGTGACGACGCAGTTTCTGCTTCATCGGAAGCTCAAAAAAGCGGTACGAAAAATAGCAAACCAACAGAATTAGCATAAAACTCAAACTGTAAAATTGCCAATCGGCAAGTGTGATTTCAAAATGGTTCACAGCGCGTCGTGCGTATCTCAAAATGAGCTGATGCCAGAGGTAAAATCCAAAACTCAAATTGCCTAAAAAAAGAAACACCGGTTTTGAAAGCAGTTTTGACAACGCACCTTTCTGCTGTGCAAAAACTCCGATCACGGCCAACATCGGCAACCCGTAATACACAGAGTATCTTAGAACTTTTGGAAAAAGAGCTTCGGAAGAATAAAAGATCACGAGCAATGCAAGCGACCCAATTTCATACCAGGTAAATCTTGAATCAAATTTTCCGAAGGCAGCTTTCTTTAAGAGCTGAAAAAGCAACATTCCTAAAGCAAAATCAAAAAGACGCAGCAATGGATTGATGTAGAAAAACCAGTGCTGCAGCTCCTCAGGAACGATATACATCAAACTTAAAATCAGCAGAAAAAATAAGCCGAAAACTCCATAAATGATTCGATGCGTATATTTTCTGAACCCCCATAACAACACGGGAAACAGCGTGTAAAAAAAGAATAGATCTGAAATACTCCAGCCCAAACTGTTGAATGCAAAGTAATATTCGGAGTTCGGAATAAAGCTTTGTAGCATAAACAAATTTGCCACAAACAGAAGCGTCCACTGCTCAGCATTACTCGCTAAAAATCCCAAACTTAAGGGGACCGCTGCAAACAAGGTCAACACATAAAGTGGATATAATCTGCTCAAGCGTAATTGCAAAAAACGGCTTAAACTTATTTTCTGTTCCGCGAAGCGTTCGGCATACACATAAGACAGGATAAAACCGCTTAACGCGTAAAAGAACGCGTGGCCTAAAGCATCCTGCAGCACATTTATATGATGCAAAAACACCAAAAACGCAAAAACAAATCGTAATGAGGCCAGAGATTTTAACACAACTTACCGAATAAAGCGTTTCGAAAAATAAGCAACAATACCAACAAATACAGCACATAGCTTAGCAAATGCCCCATTGCCGCACCCACAAAACCATAATCTCGAATAAAGAAGACGCTACTAAAATAAATAATACTCAGCGAGAGCACTTGTGTACCTATAAAAAGCCAAAATTTATTTTTTGCCAGCATTTGGTAGGCGATCACCAAACTTGCAACTCTAAAGAAATCACCCGCCAACTGCCAGATAAAAACAGGCTGCATATCTAAGAAAGAAGGGCTGTAAACTAGCCGGATGACCCAGGTTTTTATAAAGAACAGAACGATCAATCCCGCTCCAAATAGTGGCAAAAATATCTTGTAAAACCGAAATACTTCAGCTTTGAATTCCCTTTTTGATGTCGCAGCAGACAGTTTCGGTAAAATGTAAAGTGTAAGCAAGGTAGTCGCAAACATCAAATAATAATCAGACAACCGGAGCATCGCATCCCAATATCCTGCTTTTTCTAGTCCGTCAACTGCAATAATCTCTTGGCGAATCGCAATGTACACCCAAGGAGAAACGATTGCAGAAAACAGGGTCATTCCTCCGTAAGAAGCTAATTTTTTAAGCATAGAGGCATCAATCTGTTCTTGAAGCAATTCCCTAAATAGACTTCGTTTTTTAAAAACAGTGCTCAGCGTAATGAGTAAACCAATACCCGCGCTTAGCACCACGGCGAGCATCGCCCCATAAAGCTGATAGTTGACAATTAATATCGCGCTAAGTGCTACACCGGCCACGTTGGTGATACTGTTGATCAGAATTACTTTTTTGTAATTCCCAATGCCGTTGATGATGTTCAGCATTAAGGCATTGAGTGTAAAAAAAGGCAGCACCACTGCAAATACCTTAATGATCGTGGTGTAGTTGGTTTCAGTATTAAAAACCTGGGTATTGATGACTGAAGCCGTAAAAAAGAGTAAAACACCCAAAAATACCGAAGCTAGAAAACCGACTTTCAAAACCGTACTTATCAGTTTTTGCAATCGGGTTTTATCTGTTTTGAATTCGGCGCTGTATTTGATCACACCGTTACTAACGCCCAATTGCCCGATGCTTTGTACCGAACTTATAAAATTGCGTAAATCGCCAAGTACCGCCATCCCGGTCGACCCCAAATAAAAGGCAATAAGTTTTGACGTTACAAGTCCGCAAACCAAGCGCACACCAACACCCACAGCATTAAACGAACTGACTTTAAGCAGAACCTGTTGCGCGATAAGTTGGCGTAAAAATTTAAGCATTATACCTATTTAAAACACCGATGATTTGAGTTACTTTCTCGTCATTTAAAGTTGGATTTAACGGAATACTCACGCATGCTTGCGCCACCTTTTCGGTTAGCGGAAAGTTTAAATAATTATAGGTTTTTAATGCTTTCTGTTGATACGGCGGAATGGCATAATGCACTCCAAAACCGACTTCAGAATTTTTCAAATAACTGAGGAAATGATCCCGATTTTCTACCAAAATCACAAAGAGATGAAAAACGTGCTGCGCTGAAGTATCCCAAAACGGCAAAGTGATTTGCGGATTGGTAATTTCAGCGAGATAACGTGTTGCGATAGCTCTGCGTTGCAGGTTCTCAGCATTCAAGTGTTTCAGTTTTTCACTTAAAAAAGCCGCTTGCAAGGTATCGAGACGCGAATTGAAACCGGCATAGCTATTTTCAGCAAAAGAGGTTCTCCCGTAATTGCGCAAACTTTTGATGACAGCAATCAAAGCTTCATCATCAGAAGTTACTGCTCCACCGTCACCCAAGGCACCCAGATTTTTAGTTGGGTAAAAACTAAAAGCTGCCGCATTGCCAAAACTTCCTGCTTTCTTGGTATCCAAAGTGGCTCCGTGCCCTTGAGCCGCATCTTCGATAAACAATAAATTGTGTTTTTGAGCATAAGCGGCAGCAGCTGTTACCGGACCTAGTTGTCCATATAAATGCGTGATCAGAATTGCTTTTACAGAAGGTTCAATCTCGGGCAACTGCTCTAAATCCATATTGAAGGTAGACGTTTCAATCTCGACAAAAACCGGTTTTAGACCCGCGTGTAGTATAGCCAGTACTGTGGCGATATATGAATTGGCTGCCAGCAAAACTCCGTCGCCTTCCTTCAGTTTTCCTAGTTGTTTATAGCCTTCAAAAATCAATTGAAGCGCATCAAACCCATTGCCTGTTCCTAGACAGTAGTTGGTACCACAGAAGTTAGCAAACTCGTGTTCAAACCGGGTTACCGCCTCGCCAAGAATATAATCGCCTTGGTTCAGCGTATTTTTAAAAGCAGCAGTGAGTGCTTCTTCGTAAGGCGCATTGAGTTTCTTTAAATCTAAAAATGGAATCATAACACAACACGTTCGAGTTTAAAGCTGTTTTTCGTCTGCAACCTATAGGTGCGCTGAATTCTGGTGCGTGCGCCAAAGGTTTCTTTCCAAAACTGTAAGCCAGCATTGAGTTTGGTTCCTGCCTGCTCATTTGAAGTCCCAAAATCGAAATACCATTTATGAGAAAATCGTTCCTCGATCAATTGCTGAAATAAGAAGTCTAAAGCGCCTTGTTTTTTACCTTCAGGAGTTGCTGAAATATATTGCACGTGCGCCACCACTTGCGTTTCAAAAATAGTCGCGCCTGCTAAAAGTTGCTGCTGTGCATCTCGCACTTCAAATTGATGAATATGGTACTTGAAACGCTTTGCAAGCGTTGTAATTTCTGCTAAAGAATGTGTGGGTTCAGCATCGTGTTGTTTCTCGAGGTTCGGGATGAGCACCTGATTCCAAAAGGGTTCAAAATCGGTAGTTTTTTCAACCGAAAATCTAGCTTTTACAGCTTGATGCACTGCATTTTTTCGCGAACTATTCAATGGAATACGATTGCGGTAATCGATCACTGCAGCGGTCTCAGCCTTAATGAGTTTAGCTTCCGTTAGAAAAAGAAGGTAGTCTAATTCGTCTCCCGGCAACCCTTGATAAAATTGCGGTAGCATTTTAAGCTCAAGCTCTTCGATTCCGCTTTGCGAAAGATAACTGAGGAGTTCTTGAAACAACTCCAAGACTTCTTTCAGTCTAATTTCAGCATCTAAAACAAGTCCGCCATACGTCAAACCTTGATGCGAATAAAGCGTAGCTCCCACCCGATTTGCCGGTAAAACAGCACGCAGTTTTTCCTCTTTAAAAATCAATAAACTGAAATCTTCAAAGCGGTCTTGATGGTATTCCATAAAATCCCGCTGAAACAAAAAAGACGTATTTTTTGAGCCTTTATAGGTTCCGTTTAGAGAGGCTACAAAACGATCCCAACGCGATTTGTACTCCTTAGAATACAATATGATCTGATAGTTTGACAAGGTGAAATTTTAAGGAAAAATACAAAAAAACAAAGCGGAATCAGTCCATAAAAAAAGCACCTCCAATTAAGGAAGTGCTTTTTCTGTCATTTATTTGCTAGCGCTTAAATCGCTTTGCTGCGCTTGCGCTCGTTTTCAGTAAGCAAAATTTTACGTAAACGTAAGTGATTTGGCGTTACTTCAACATACTCATCTTTTTGAATATATTCTAATGCTTCTTCTAAGCTGAATTTAATAGCAGGAACAATTTTTGCCTTGTCATCTGCACCCGAAGAACGTACGTTAGAAAGTTTTTTGGTCTTAGTGATGTTCACGGTCATATCATCCTGACGTGAGTTTTCACCAATTACCTGACCTTCATAAATATCTTCACCCGGATCAACGAAGAAACGACCACGATCCTGAAGTTTATCGATAGAATAAGGGATTGCTGTACCTTTTTCCATAGAAACTAACGAACCATTTAAACGCTCAGGAATACCGCCTTTTAATGGCTGATATTCTTTATAACGGTGTGCCATAATCGCTTCACCGGCAGTTGCTGTCAATAATTGATTACGTAAACCTATGATACCACGCGATGGAATGATAAACTCACAAACCATACGGTCACCTTTAGCTTCCATACTCAACATTTCCCCTTTTCTTAAGGTTACGAATTCAACCGCTTTACCAGAAACATTCTCCGGTAAGTCGATCGTTAATTCTTCAACCGGCTCACATTTAACACCATCGATCTCTTTAATGATTACCTGTGGCTGACCAATTTGCAATTCGTATCCTTCGCGACGCATCGTCTCGATCAAAACAGATAAGTGCAATACCCCACGACCGTAAACCATAAATTTATCAGCGCTGTCTGTCTCCTCTACACGTAATGCAAGGTTTTTCTCTAATTCTTTAGTCAGACGATCTTTAATATGGCGTGAAGTCACAAACTTTCCGTCTTTCCCGAAGAAAGGCGAATCGTTGATCGTAAACAACATACTCATCGTAGGCTCATCGATCGCGATGGTTTTAAGCGCTTCAGGATTTTCAAAATCAGCAACAGTATCACCAATTTCAAAACCTTCAAGACCTACAAGAGCACAAATATCTCCTGCTTGAACTTCGCTTACTTTAATACGCCCAAGACCTTCAAAAGTGTGTAATTCTTTGATTCGTGTCTTCTTGATCGTTCCGTCACGTTTTACAAGAGAAACTTGCATATTCTCTTTTAACGTACCACGCTGTAAACGACCAATCGCGATACGACCGGTAAATGAAGAGTAGTCTAACGAAGTGATCAACATTTGCACTGTACCTTCTTCGATTTTAGGAGAAGGAATATGCTCCATCACCATATCAAGAAGTGGCTCAATATTTTCGGTTGGTTTTTGCCAGTCGTCACTCATCCAGTTGTTCTTAGCAGAACCATAAACGGTTGGGAAATCCAACTGCCACTCTTCTGCACCCAACTCAAACATCAAGTCAAAAACCTTCTCGTGAACTTCTTCCGGAGTACAGTTTTCTTTATCTACTTTATTGACAACCACACAAGGCTTTAGACCTAAGTCGATCGCTTTTTGAAGTACAAAACGCGTCTGCGGCATAGGACCTTCAAAGGCATCTACAAGAAGTAAAACCCCGTCTGCCATATTCAAAACACGCTCTACCTCACCACCAAAGTCGGCGTGACCAGGAGTATCAATAATATTGATCTTGGTATCCTTATAGGTTACAGAAACGTTCTTTGAAGTAATGGTAATACCACGTTCACGCTCAAGATCATTGTTATCAAGAATGAGGTCACCGGTGTTTTCGTTTTCACGAAACAACTGGCAATGGTACA
>Ga0208450_1000405_pt1 | contig 24208 bp, 30 predicted proteins | sample MalvireepMed_908_FD_184249 | JGI IMG/M metagenome (GOLD analysis project Ga0208450, IMG submission 184249) | Marine viral communities from the Global Malaspina Expedition - Malaspina viral metaG DeepMed_908 (SPAdes) (version 2) | ecosystem: Environmental > Aquatic > Marine > Oceanic | place... | reverse complement strand
GCGGGATCGCCAGAACTATCGCCATAGATTATTTTACCTCGCGCCAATCCCGCCATCTTTGCCAGACTTACAGCGTTATTCGCTATCGTCAGTGCGCCGTCTGTAGCTATCGTTGCATCGCCTGAAATAACTACGGGATTAAAGTTTGTTCCGTCAGCGATTAACGCCGCGCCGCTTGTATTTGTGCCCATCGTCAGGTCATCACCTGATATGGTCAAATCTCCTGCAATCGTTACGTTCGTCGTTCCTGTAGGAATAGAAATTACTGCAGCGTCGGCATCATTTTTGATAGTTACATCGTTGGTGCTGCCTTGTCCTGTAACAATAATTCCCTCTGCCGAGGTATAGCCTATTGCAGCGTTATCTCCGGAAGAAGTGTCTCCGTCTGGCTCAAAAGTGGCAGCAGTTGCCACACCAACAATATCTACATTCGTGGTGCCTGTTGGAATTGCAATAACAATAGTATCAGCATCGTTTTTAACGGTTACATCGTTGGTTGAACCTTGCCCAGTAACAATAATACCTTCAGCCGAGGTATAACCTATGGCGGCAGTATCATTGGAAGCGGTGTCTCCATCCGGCTTAAACGTAGCGGCTGTAGCATCCCCGACAATATCTACATTTGTCGTCCCTGTAGCAATAACCAGTACATCTGCGTCAGCATCGTTTTTAACGGTTATATCGTTAGTAGAACCTTGTCCTGTAAGAATAAGACCTTCAGCCGAGGTATAACCTATGGCAGCATTATCCCCAGCGGCAGTATCCCCATCAGGTTCAAAAGAAGCTGCTGTTGCCGTACCGACAATATCTACGTTCGTAGTACCTGTTGGGATTGCAATAACAATAGCATCAGCATCGTTTTTAACGGTTATATCGTTGGTAGAACCTTGTCCTGTAAGAATAAGACCTTCTGCAGAGGTGTACCCCATTGCAGCATTATCACTAGCAGAAGTATCCCCGGTGGCTTCAACAGTTGCTCCTGTTATTACACCTGAAGCAGTTATGGCAGTAGCAGTGAGTGTTCCGGTAACATTACTTACGGCTTCTACTACATTCGTACCATCACAGAACAGCAACATGGTAGCTCCGTTAGGTATGGCTATTCCTGTACCGGAAGCTGTCTTTAATGTAGCTATTTGCCCGGCTCCATTTGTCACAATGTATATTTTGGACAAAGCTGGGCATATAACGGTAGCTGCTCCGCTTAAATTAGTACCAGTATCAGTGAGACTAAGCATAGCCGAACGAGATTCAGCGGTAGTACCGTTAGCTGTTGAAAGTGTGGCCGAATTACCAGACCAAGTGTTAATGACACTTCGTCCAGCAATAGCCTCCTCTAGCATGGAGGTAATATTATCATTTACTACCGGTCCCCAAGACCCATCCAGTTCTCCTGCGGTGGGTTTAGCTATTTTAAGAAGGGTAGTATATGTAGTTGCCATTTGAACAATTCCCTATAATCACGATGCTATAATATATTACTCTATACTTATTTAAAATCCAACAACAAGCTGCCAATCAGGAGTTTGACTAGTATCTACATCACCCCAAAGTAATGGGTCACCTATACTTCCAGTAGCACTTACTCCTGTGGGTGCCACATTAGCACTTAAAGCTACAACTACATTGCCTACTTGTCCTGTCCCAGAAACACCTGTAGGCGCAACATTTGCGATTCCAGTAACTGTTTCAGAACCCAACGCGCCTGTCGCAGAAACACCTGTTGCTGCGATTGTTGCGCCTCCGGTGACTGCTTCAGAACCTAACGCGCCTGTCGCAGAAACGCCTGTTACTGCGAATGTTGTGCCAGCTCCGGCACTTGCAGAACCCAACGTAACTGTTGCAGAAACACCTGTGGCAGAAACATTCGCAATTCCGGTGGCTGTAACTGAGCCAAGGGCAGTAGTAGAAGATACTCCTGTAACAACTTCAGGAATTTCTGCGCCCCACGGGCCTTCACCCCAACTACCTCTACCCCAACCACCACTACCTTCTGTAGCTACGACTGTAACTGAACCAAGGGCAGTAGTAGAAGATACTCCTGTAACAGTTACAGTAAAATTTGTAACTACGGTTTCAGAACCTATAGCACCTGTAGCAGAAACACCTGTAACAGAAACATTTACAGCCCCTGTAGTAGTTTCAGAACCAAGGGCAGTAGTAGAAGATACTCCAGTAACAGCTACAGGGGCGGCTGCCCCCCACGCTCCACTACCCCAAGTACTTCTACCCCAACCGTATAACAGGGCCACAACTACAACCTACGCGAGACGAATAATTGCGTTGCTCGCATCTGCCGCAGGGAACGTGATGGTGAAATCACCACCGGAAGATGACTTATCAGCCCCAAAATCAAGCACAGCAACTGCTTTATCGGAATCAGTATCATTATAAATCAATGCGCCCCGAGCCGTAATTGTTGCAGTACTCCAAGTAGTATCAGCAAAATCGGTAAACCCGGTGGTACCACTACTTGATGGATCAACTCTGGTAAGGGTATTTCCCCCAGCAGTATAATTCGTTCCAGATACTTCATTAGTTGTGCTATACGCCGTTGTAGCAGCACTTAAAGTCGCACTGGAAGTGTACAAGGCAATCTTGAAAGTATCACCGCCACTGTTTTTAAAGTTATGCACTGCTTCCAAAAGTTCTTTTTTGAAAGAAGTTGCCATCGCTTGTGTAATTGCCATAATTTACTCCTAACTTACAGCTTGTCTATATTGTCCTGCGCGGTAAGAATCTTCACGTAACTTACCATCACCAAGATTTTTTAGCAGCCCTATAGATTGTAGATACATCTTATCATATATAGCTACTACATCTGGTTCACCCTTCATAAAACGTATAGCCTCAACTAGAGAACCGTTCAATAAAGCGGAACTAAATTCATCTCCTAACCATGTAGTGCCCGCAGTGACAATAGACTCAGGATAGTAGCCATAATGTAATTCAGAAGTATACGCACTATTCGGAGTCGGGCCTAATATAAAGCTAGTATCGTCAAAATACGCATAATGTGCAGGAAATCCTGTGGTAGCAGGATTAGGATACGCATCCCGTATAAAGTTAACATCTTTGTTCAGCAGGAATGTATAAACACCATCACTGTCTAAAACTGCCAAACTATAAGTGTACAAAAAATCCGTAGGTGTTGCTAAATACTTATTACCTGATGTTAACGTGCCGGTAACATTCCTTCGTAAAGCAGGTATTTGTACACTGTTATAAATATTCTGTTCGGCTTGATCAGCGAACAAAGCTAACTGATCATCTGTAAATGTATTCTCACAGATATCCGCTATGTTTGTTTTTAATTCTGTATAATTCATATCAAACCAAATTATTAAGAGGTAGTTACTGTAACCTGACCTATAACTCCAGCACTGATGATAGGAGATATTTCCTGTTTGCCTGCAGGATTAATACCTCCTGATGCATTTATAACAACTATTTGCGCTCTACTTTGTGCATAACCTGTAAAATCCGGTCTTGGGTTTCGTATGGCTTGAGGATCATCCACAGGATACATACCTAATTTAAGCTGTGGGTGATCCTCGTTCCAACATGTGGGACATGCCATTATATTTGTGACTTTATCCTTTCGGATTAAATTACGTAATTCATGCAATTTGTATCTAAATCCACAAACATCGCATTCCGCGATGGCATTTTTACTAGATGCAAATCTTCCAGCCATACAACAAAGCCTCTAACCTCTTTCCCTCATAATAATCCCTGCTACGGCCATTACAGCGGCTGCAAGCAAGAAATAAAAGGCACTTCCCGGCATGATCATCGAAAGGATCAATGCCCCAACACCAACCGCGAGCCACGAAGTTGGTTCGATTATTCTATCGGTAATCCATCTCATTCTATTAAACTCCAGTTATCTATATTCTGGTAGCACGAGGGACAAATCTCGCTGAAGTTTTGTCCCTGTCTTCTTGTGCTGCTAATTGAAACTGGGACTCATACTCGGTTTTTAACATCTGAAGTCTGGGAGCGAGTTCCGGTTCCTTCATAGCAATTCCATAAGCTAGTCCTGCTACCAAACTAGGTAGGAAACGATAATTCATATCCGCTGTTTCAACACCATTCCCGGCGTCCTCAATACGCCTCATACGCCAATATACAAATGTGTAATCATTACTATCAGGTACCGGCCATACATTTATACGAGGAGCAGTAATAAGACGTTCTATCCACACCTGTATAGGTCTTCCACGTGTTAATTTATTGGGTATCGACGAATAATCACTCACACTGATTCTACTCATATTAAGATCAGATTGTTTAGTCGTATCACCACTATCAGTACGTATTACCTGTTCCAATAAATCTATAGTGTCAGCAGGTAAGGTATATTGGGAAGTACCTGTTACAAGACTTACGGTATCAGAATCTATCGTCCAGAGATTTATACCTCTATTCTGCCATTCCAGAGTAAGTAAATTCATAGATCTGCGAGCAGTTCTTAGGTCAAACCCCGAACGCATTTCGCGGCCAGCACGTTCCCATGCTTCTTCAGCAATTTCCGCGAAATCCATATTAAATGCTGTTGTACCCGAAGTAGCCATTAAGCTGTTCTACTCTTCTTTTTCTTGAGTTTCTTACCGGTTTTTTTGGCGTACTGCATAGCCTTCTTCCTACCGGCTTTACCGTACGAAAATTTCTTTTTTCCTACATAAGGCATTAATCTTCCCTCGCTGTTTTCTTGCAGCAATCCTCGATATTCCTGTTGGCGTGGTCACTACATGTACCTTTGAGTACCTGTTTCATTTTCTTTTTCTTCTGCACAAAATCTTTTATTCTGCGCCTGACCATGAAACTAGTTCTACCCTCCATCAGGAACCCTTCATGCGTATCATCTTGGCCTTACGACGACCCTGCGTTTCTTTGCCGCAACCACGGATCTTACCACCATGATAATATGATTTTGTACCGGGCCTGCCCTTCCTCTTCCTCTTTTTTCGAGGTTTAATTTCTTCAGCCGTGAAACCCATCGGACGTTCTCCAGCAGCAGCAGCTTCGGTTTTGCGTTTGCGTGCAGAAAGTGCCTCACGTATTCCACCTAGCGCTCCCGTGCCCGGCGACAGCCCCGTACCAACAGCCCCAAGTGCGCTTAATATATTTCTTCCCTGCGCTCCCGCATCAGGAGAACTCCTAGGAGAACCCGTTGGCCGCATACCACGTGGCCTTTGTCGGTTAGCCCGTTCATCGACTGCTAATTCTTCTGGAATCGGAAGACCTGTTGCAACCCCGCCAACTTCGTACTTACGTACCCGTTTCTTCTTTTTATCTTTAGCCATAAACTCAGCTCCTACAGATCGAGGAACGCCAACTTCTGCGGCGAACTCCGGATTATTAGCGACAGCACCCATAAACCTGCGCTGTTGAGGACTTCTACTAGGCATACCCTAACTGTAAAACACCGTTATGGAAGACAAAGTAGTTTGCGTGTACAGAACATAACCACCAGCCGCGAACAGAATCCCGTCATCAGGAATATCAGGGTACTGTGTGGTATTCGCGGAAGCCACGGTATTAAACTGCATTGCTACCGCACCAGATGAAGAAGTCTGTCTAAAGGTAGTCGTACCTGCAGTACCAGTATTCACAGCATAAATGCCACGAAGTCTCATTCTACCCCTGAACATAGGTGCAGCGATAGATGTACCAGAACCAGCACTTACATTTCCGGCAGGGTCTCCTACCGCAGCTATTTGAGTGATAGTTGCAAAATAAGCCGTACCTGTTGCCGTACCAGCATTAGCACCCGTGATAGATTCAGTTGCAGACGTTCCCGTTTCATCTGTCCCTGTGACAGTAAAGGAAATCCCGCTGTCATCACCGGCACTCAGGATAGTTATATTGCGTGGCTGATCAAAAGTAACTGCTCCTCCAGAGGCTAAAGCACCTCCAAGGACCAGATTAGCACCATCACCAACCGCCGCTGCAGTGGAAATACCATCAGTATCTGCCGTTGCAGCTTCTATAAATGTGGATTGAATATCAGAGGACATATCTTATTCCCTATAATGATTAGAAAAACAGACCCTCCAATTACGCAATCTGTACATATTCTATGATGAAGGTGAAGGAACCAGCAGTAGTTGCGTCCACGGTATTCGTGATATTGCAATAAATAGTCCGTGCAGCAGAAGTATACTGAACAGAAGCCGGAGCAGTAGTGCCACTCTCAGTCTGAGTTACTAACGAAGGTAATGTCACGTTACCTACAACAACCGTAGTACCGCCATCAAGAATCTGATCAGTAACAGCCGCTACAATCTGAGCACCAGAACTAGACGTTCCGACCTCATAACCAATGTCGCCCGTTCCAATTACTGGAGCCGTGGCACAGAATATTTTGATATTGGTTATAATTGTGTTAGCGGGTTGCGTAAACTCACCAATCGCAGGGCTATCGCCAGCAGTGGTATTAACTGTAACGCCTGTGGCATAACCAACATGCTTGATATATTTGTTGGTAAAAATACCTGTAGACGCTTGGGAAGAAGTTTCAGTAACGACCCCGGTATTATCAGCAATATTTATAACTTTGAAACCGTTTTCAGAACGGACGGGACCGTTAAATGTTGTGTTAGCCATGTGTATCTCCTGTCGCGGCTAGTGTCAGTCATTAAGACTGTCAGGGATAAATTATTGTATAACAAAAAAGAGAGGGGGCAACAAGTACCCCCTCCTCAATTTTATGCACCGGGTGATCCATAAACCCCAAGAGGATCGGAAACACCAAATGAATAACGTTCTCTAGCCTTATAGCGGCTATTGCCCGTATCGAAATCAGCATCCATAGATGTAGACATCGGGGTACGAACAAAGTGCTTCAAGCCATTCGGAACGTCCGACATCAAAAACCATGCATCTGTATCTGTTAGATAATGGTTTACTGCATACCCTTCAGGAACAGAACCGTTGTTCTTGAGAGCATTGATATCGTTATCCGCAGTGCTGACACGTCCCTGAGTTTCCAACAACCGCGTAGCAACGAATTGCAGTGCAGGTGGGATAATCAGTTTACGTGGTTTGGCGGCAATCAACAGGCTACGCTCATCCGTCCAACCAGCAATTGATATAACGGCGGCTTCAAGAGAAGTCTCGTTAAGATCAGCGGCTGTAGATGGTGTGTTTGCGTTGGTACCACCAGAAACAAGCGGATGAGCGGTGGAGCAAAGTACAACACCGTCCCCATGTGTGGTGGAGAAGGCGTCATTAAGAATAGTCGCCGCCTTAACCTGTTTAGTGTAAGCCATAGCGCGGGCAAGAGCCTTTGTATAACGAGCAGACAAAGAGTCATACAGGTTATCTTCAACGGCTTCCTCAGTAACTGAGAATCCCATCGCAATGGTTTCGTGATTGTAACGAGCCGTCCATGCTTCCTGTGCATTGTCATACTCGATGGCAGAGCCTTCGTCTTTGACAGGTGCAGCAGAGAAACCAGACAGTTTCGTTTCTTCCTCAAAAGAACGGTCAGAAGATTCTTGTTCAAAAATCTGCTTATGTTCTTCACCGTACTTAGCATACTCCATGCCAAACAGAGCATTGAGTCCGGGGAGGAGTTCTTTTAGTAATTGGGCACGTGAAATAGCCATTTACGTTACTCCCCTAAATGCCGGTTGTGTTGCTCATAAGGTGACCAGCATTCCATTTGACGAGAGCTTCAGTGAAGCCGCCAGATGAATTTTTGGTCTCATCCACCAACTCTACAATTCGGAAAGGTAGAGTATTGGTAGTGGCAGAAGTATCCAAAATGGCAATTTTAGAATTACCGGTAGTAGTACTACCTGTATTATCAACCCCAGCTATATTAGCGCCAAGATCAGTAAGTGCTAAATCGCCAATGGTAGTACCAGAGGATACAACCGCAGCCTTAAACAACACATCCGTAGCATCGACCACATAGCCTTTAGCATCACTAGCAACAGTGCTAGCGGGCCAATACTGTTTGAACGTTTTCTGATTGGTACCGGGGTCAGTGTAAGAACACCCCATAAAAATACCAATAGATATCATAGCAGCATCGGCGGTGTCCCGCTCGATAGTGCCTGCAGTTACGAGTTTAACAGCATCCCCGCAAAAAATGTTAGTGTTATACGCGCTAGCAATTGTGTACTGTCGGGTAACACCAGCATAGGGGGTACCGCTAACCATCTTAACTGGCTTTAGCCCATAAGGGGCATCTACTGTAGGATAAGCCATAGCTTATTCTCCCGTTAAGATTAATTTCCGCTACCGAAAGTGACCTTCGATGTCCGATCATTGAAGAGCGGCATACGAGGATCATTTTCTCGCATCAGGTTGTTATCAACTGACTGAATCTGAGCTTTACTCTGCTCTGCGTAATGATCATTACGCTCTTTGACCAGTTCAGCCGGAGCTTTGCAAAGCATCAACCCCCCAATTACAACATTGTCTTTAAAACGCTCGTTCTCGACGGTGACCATTGTAATTTCCGGGTGATCTTTTGCCTTAACTGGCTCCCAACCTTCGCGTAATTTTGAGGAAACATTCGTGGCATCAACCTGACCATGTGTAGACACACGCACCCAATGAAACTTATACCCTTCTTCAGGATTAGGAGAAGGTAACATTTCCGGGCGCTGCCAACCCTTTTTACGGGCCGTTTTATCACGTGTAGTCTGTTCACGATTAATTCGATTATCAGCCATTTGCACTTTTCCTCATCTCTATCGCAACCTGTTTGGCGTAATCTTCAAGAGGAACCCCTAAACGCTTCGCTAGGTTTACCTGTGTTTGCGTTAACACCACTTTCTTTGGTGAAGTGCTCCGCGTAGCGGGTGCAACCACGTTCGCCTGACGCTTAGACGTCTTCCTATCTGGTTTTTCGACATCCCCGAAATTACCGGGGAATATTTCTCGCATACGGCCATCAATGGCCTCATAGTACTCATCGCTTTGCGGGTTCATACCCTGTTTGACAAGTTTGTTATGCAACCCCAACGCGAAACTTGTCATTTCATCGTCTGAACCGAACCATGTGTTGGTTTTTGCCCATTCACTGGCCCGCTCATCGACTTTCACCGGGGCGGATTCTTGTGTGTTAGCTTCTTTTACAGTTGTTTGATCTTCCTGTAAAGGTAATTGTATGTTGTTTAACCGATCAGTTCTTATTTTAGCAGATGTTAACTTTTCCTGTGCTTCAACAACTGCATCTGCCTCACCAGCTTCATATGCTTCTTTGTAAGCATTTTTAGCCTGTGCTAATTCACTTTCGGCTGTACGTTTGGCCTGATCAAGAAGTACCGTTTGGTTTTTTCCAACGGAAGTCTTTAAATTCTTGTTCTCTTCAACAAGTTTTTGAGCGTAGGTTTCCAGCTCTTGACGTTCACGAAATGCTTGTTCTTTAGCACGACGCTCATCGTGGTATCCCTTACTGAAGTGTTTAATTCTTCTGCGAACTTTTTCAGAGTAGTCTTCAAGTTCCTCATCAGTAATCTCCTCTGGAGGCTCAGAAGCCTTGCGACCTTGGTCAGCTTTTGGCGTGTCATCAATAACTTCAACTTCAAAACCATCATTAGAATCTTCTGCCTCTACAACCTCGACAGGTTCATCCTCTTTTGCCGCTTTCTTACCAGATATATCAACTTCAACAGCACTAGAAGGTTCTATTTCTATTTTTTTGCTGCCTTCTTCATCGTCTGGGAATGTGAATTCAACTTTTTTGAAGGGCATATATTTAACTCCTATGCACGCGAAATACCGCGGGGGTCGTTTACAATAGCTTCGATGGAATCATCATTCATAAGACGATATTCCTTGCCGTCGATTGTAAATCGTGTTCCTGAATTAGCACGAAACATAACGTAATCCCCTACATCACACCATGCCCCTGAAGGGAATCTATCTTCATCACTATACGCTTGTTCCCCCATATCCAGCACAAGTCCTATAATAGACAGAATAGTTTCATGCTGTTTTGCAGACACCGTTTTAAGGATTTCTGTATCGTCGTAAGTATCCTCAATTTCCGGCATCGCTATAAGAATATGATATCCAACTGGAACGGGAAGTTGTGCTTCCAACTCTTCATCATTATTGGGTTCTGGCTTTATGGAAGGTTCAGTCATCGTCATCCCCTAAATAATTGCGCGAGAGGTCTTCTATATGAGACAGCGCGACTTGCAGACCCCGAAGCAAACCACACACATTCCTGTACTCGGCGTAATCTTTCGGACCACCATCAGCAAGGAATTCCACCGCAGAGGATTTATGTTCCCCTATACGTTGTTTAAGCACGTCAAAGACGGTTTTTGCCATTCAGCCTATTCTTTCTTGTTGTTAGAAGACGGGGTAGGAGGTGGAGTAGTTACTGTTTTGAATATCTCAAGATCAAGTTTATCGGTTTCTTTCTTTACATCAGCATCCAGTTTAATCTGATCCTGTTTGGCATCTACTACCGTTTTAACCTTTTCAAGTTCAACCCGTTGGGTACTAACAGCAGCATCAACAAGATCTTTCTGGGCTTTCCGCTGCAGTTCAGCCTGCTGCAACTGTGTATCCGCTGCATCTTTCTGGGCTTTACGCTGTACATCAGCCTGTTTAGTCTGTGCTTCCTGACGCCGTAACTGGAGTACAGGATCTTGAGCCTGTTGCTGTGCCTTCTGTTGTGCGGCCTGTTGCTGATGAGATTGTGTAAGCTGTTTAGCTGCCTTGGCAACAAGACGCGCAAGATCAACTTCAATCTCTTCGGGTAGCTCTTCATTTGGCGGTGGTAAGTCAACACCAAGACGTTCTTCTATCTGCCTTCTATAGTTGAACCCTAGATGCTCCGCTATATGTGCCTGCAATGATGCCATAATCTGTTTGGCCTGTGGATTCTGCCCGATCAATTGAGCAACCATAGGATCTTGCATAAACGACATATGCGTACTGATGTGGGCGTCGTGATCCTGATATATAAATGCTTTTATCGGTTTCCCGATAAGTGCACTCATATTCTCGCTTATAGGATCTACAGCTTTTACATCGTCCTTCGTAGGAACAAGTTTATCCGCATTCTTGATTCCTAATACTTCAATCATCTGCCTATGAAGTTGCGGCAGGTTATATATCTGTGGTGCAGACTGAGCCATCGCCAAGACAGCCTGATACTGCACAACCCGCTGCGCCATAGTAGAACTATTCGGATCGCTTACAGGAATTACATCTACAGAATCATAATCTTCCCGACGCGCTCCGACTTCCCCACGAAGAGGTTGGTAGTCATATTCTTCCGACGCATACTCGGACATTATCGCTTTAAGGAGTTTGAACTCCTGCTTCATGGCGTAATGAACACGAGCTTGTACTGCGGCCATAGGTTTAAGAGTACGTTCAAGCAATGCCAACGTAGTACCAACAGGGGCATTGGCCGACATATCAGAGATATTCATATCGCTGATAGCGCCTAACCTACGACCTTCAGTCGTTATCTGGTTAAGCAGCGCCAAAAGTGTCTGACTTGGTTCTTTGTAAGGGAGGAATGTAATGTTGTCGCGGATACTACCTGACGGTACATCCACATCGCGCCACTCACCCGGATTTATGGGAGTGTCGTCACCTTTGATCCGCAACCCTCTTGATTTTAATCCACCCGGCAGATTCGCCAAAGTACCAGCATCGACAAGTTGCCGTATCAGGCTTGTACCTGCTTTAGCGTAACCACCAATAATGTGAATCAAACCAAGACCGTAAAACCCGAACCCCGGCACATATACGTAATGTACAAAATGCTGTCTCTTCAATCTGAGTTCATCATCAGGATCCCAGTTTCGGCGTATTGCCAGTACTTCGGATGTTCCCCGTTCTATAGTTACTACATACGGTTTCGCAATTTCCTCATCGGAATCGTCGATACCCTCTATAACAAGATCGGCATGGATCTCGTATACTGCATAACGGTCATCATCCGTTATGGAATAACCGCCTTCTTTAGCTTTACGTTCCTCTATATCAGTATGAAACGGTTGTGGATCATCAAGATCTATTTCACGGTAAAATCCGTTAGCCTGAAGTTTCTTCAGGTCATTTTTTGTTTTACGCATAATATGCGTAACACGTTCCGCGCTCTCTATATGGGATGCACCATAAGGCACTATCACATCTTCAGCAGGAATATAGATAGCTGCCTGACGACCTATGTTGGGGTCGTAATAAATCTTTTTAAAAGCAGAACCTGCGAGTCCCAGACTATATAAAAGTCTTTCATGTTCAGGTCGATATTCAACCATACGTTCAGTAAGTTCATAGTTCATGTCTGCTTGAACACGAGTAGCCGCTTCTTCTTTTTCCTTCGTCTCCTCACCAAGAATTTTTGTTTTCACCGGCCCCGAAGGAGGGAAGGTTTCACTCATTGTTTCCGCTTGGAAACGAATAGCTGCTTCCGCCAATATGGTGGAGTATACACCGCAGGCACCATCCCACGGGTCTGTACGTTCTTCGTATTTGAATCCTAATACATCCAGCCCCTTGACAAAGGTATCAGCCCAATCCTTACGGCTTTCGATATCAGCATCAACAAGACCGATAACTTCGTCAGTCAACTTTTGCAGAACATCTTCTTCTAATGTTTCAGCAAGATTGCTATCAAAAGAATCATCCCCGGATTCCTTGCCGGGAATAAGTGTTACTTCAACACTACCGTCATCAAGTGTAACCATATCAGGGTTGACAATTTCAATCTCAAGGTCAGCTCCGGTAGGAGGAACACCGGCTCCGTTAGAAAGAGGAGTTAACGCTTTATCAATAGCCATGATCTATCCTTGTACTTCTACTTCTGCTTCTGTCTCTATCCATACCTTGGCACCACAGGATAAAGGTTTATCGGGTCTGTATATTACCTTACAGGGACCATCAATTAACACTTCATGCCCATATCTATTATCTTTGTATGTTTTAGCAGTAATAACAGGTTCACGTTCACCTGTCTTGTTATTGCGTTTTATAACATGTTGGTTGACATGGACATAAGTTTTCATCGGTGCATTCGGTCCCAAACATCTTTCTGGACACAAAGAACAGATTGCCTACCGTCAATGGTGATATTCTTTTGTAATTCTCTGGCCGCTTCCTTACACCGTTCACCCATTAACCAACCATTTTTCGCTTCTTCTTGCTCAATAACATACGGCTCGGAAAAATACCTTATAAAATTATCAGATGTATTACAAATTGTGTCTGCGGGACAAAGCGTGATAATAGCGTAATAGAGAATATCCATTTTCTAATAATACCCGCCAGTACGCTGTTTAAAATATCGTATTGGCTCCTGTTCATCAGTGGGTAATTTTATAAACCCACCTTGTCTGAATCTCATAAGAGCCATAATAGTGGAGTCAACCAGATCATCATGGCTCATAAACGGGAATCCAGCAATCTCTTCTACCACTTCTTCCGCCCAACGTGTAGTGGGAACCCAAACCAGACCCGAAGATACAATATCGGAAACAGAATTTAACCGCGCAAGTTTATCTCCTGAACCTCTATGAGGAGTATACTCCTGTACCGGCAACCCCATTCTACGCATTTCCTGATACAATGCAGTGCCTGAATTTTTCTTCTCCACAATGAAAGAATCCGGGTTCCATTCTCCGTATTCCTCCATAGCCATCTCTTTTAATTCGGGAAACTCCAAACGCTTCTTAATACTGTTCAACAATATAATATTATACGCGCTAGTCTCCTCGTTTAAGAAAACTCCCCACGTAGTAAGTGCTGTGAAATCAGCCCGGTTATGTGATTCCGCCGCTGAATCGAGAGACATTATTATATATTCGCATATCGGTGGTTTCTTATCCCCCCATGACTGCCACCATTCCCGTTTTACAATGGAGGCTTCTTCAGCCGTTGGTTCCTGTTGATATTGTGCATTCCACTGGAACGAAGGCATGGAAGCCTTGGTGCGAAGCAGTGCGTCAAGGTCAAAAAACTCGGGCCATAACGGTTTTTGCGTGTAACCGGAGTTTTCTTCGTCGGGTATTTCCAATATGGCAGGGAACTCCACTATATCGTACTGATCAGCCTTCGCATTCTGGGACATATCGGTGACAACACGACCAGTCAGGTCATCCATGTGCCATCGGGTCTGTATAATCGCTACACTTCCTCCCGGCATAAGACGAGTACGGGCACCATAAGTGAACCACTCATACGCTTTCTCGAAAACCTCGAAATTACCATTAATAACGTCCTGTTCCGAGTGCGGATCGTCAATTATCAATAAATCCGCACCACGACCGGCGATAGATGAGCCTATACCGCACGCATAATACTCACCACCCGTACTTGTGTTCCACCTACCGGCAGATTTCGAGTCAACCGCGAGCGAAACCGTAGGAAAAATGGCCTTATAGTCGTCTGTTGCAATCATATTTCGTACTTTACGGCCAAAATCCACAGCCAAATCGGTGGTATGGGAAACCATCATAACTTTTTTGCCGGGATTTCTACCTAAAAACCATGCCGGAAACATGATTGACACCAACTGGGACTTACCATGCCGGGGTGGTATGTTGACACATATACGATCCTTATTTCCGGCCTCGATATCCATGAGCATATCGCCCAACATTCTATGATGTTTGCCAACCTTATAGTCTGCCTGCATATGTTTGCAGAATTCCATAAGGTCATCATATACTTTTTGCTTATATTTCCTGACTGACAACTCTTCTACAAGGCTGTCTATCTCCGTTATCTCTTCCGACGTATATTTGTCGAGATTACCCAGCATAAACCGGACTTCCTCTTCCGTGAAATCCTTGTTCAACGCCGTATCAGGGGGCATCGGGGGTATCTTTCTCCTTCTTCAACTCCAGCGCGGTATCCACGTCCGTAGTTTCGCCGTCTATAATGATAACCTCGTTTTCATCTTCGGGATTTATAAGTTTCGCCAGCTTGGACCGCAGCTTGTCCCTTATATCATCCGTAGACTGGTGAGTTATAGTCACTTCCGATTTTTCCGCGAACAAAGCCACATCCGATATTTTTCCCAATAACTCCAAAGCACGTATACGCACCCGTGGATCAGGATTATCGGCTTCCAGTACCAGCTTGTTTGTCACGAGGTGCCGTATCTGTCTGGCACTCTCCACCACGGACTGACCAAACTCCTGCAATATACTGTTGGTCATCAGCAGGGATGCGGGGGTCAGCGTAGCTGCTTTTTTCGCCGTAACTTTTTTAGAAGTCTTCTCAGGGTCATTTGCGTAAGCCAGCGTAAGTTTAGCTGCTATATCCTTATCCTCTTTTGTAGGTTGTACATCTAACCCGTGTTCGGATAACCTTAAAGCAGTATTGCAGGCGGATTCGGCTCGCGCTTGTAAATCTACATATGGGGTGTCGGGGGAGAAGGGAACTCCCAGTTCAGCTTCTATGACTAAAGTCATTAATTTCTTCCGCAGGTAGTCAACCGTATTGCAACGTACCAAATATAAAAAGTTTCCACAAGACGTTTGGGACTCCAAAGGGGGGGTGTTCTATATATGGATAAAAGACATATAGAAGGACAAATATGCGAAACAATACTCACAGAATATTTATTGTACAAAGGATTCTACATATTCAGACCCCAAGCATCTTTCGGTCCTGTAGATGTAATAGCTATATCCGGTAAAACAGGGAAGGTCTATCTGCTGGACGCAAAAAAAGAACGTCTACGATATTTCAAAGTAAAGAACGCCAAAGGGCGCGGAATAAGATACGGACCACACAGGATACATCGTGTGCGATCAAAAACACAAAAAGTACTGGGGGTTCGTATAGCCTATGTAAACATGGATACCCGCGAAGTGCATATAGTCCCCGCTATCAGGGGTGAAAACCTGAATGTTCTGGAACGCAAAAAAACGTAAAATATTTGAGTATATTACTATTATAGAGAAGCACACTGGGTCCATTGAAGCCAAAGGGGGCATAGGGGGTGGGTATGGTCGCCCCATATTAGTTTACCGAATTCTATTATTTTCTATCAAATTATGTCAGTGTTTATATTCCATCTGTAGTATAACTCATTACACTGTGTTCTAATACAATCATCGACAGCAACATGGAGGTGATTGATGTTTGATCTCATACCAAACGGTTTGCTATTCGGTCTCTTGGATAATGGCATACTCATTGCCTTCGCATTCAAGGGATTGTCAATGGATGACGTGCTACTCGCACGCTTCCCAACATTACTCGGTGCCGAACGTGGCATCGGTGCAGTGTTAGGTGGTGCAGTAGGTAACACAGTAAGCGATGGCGTCGGTGCAGTAGTTGACCCATACACACGGGTCGCTGTGCTGGGCATCATACTTGGATGTATGATACCGATGCTTCTTATCCCGCTTATCGCTAAGTACCGCGCATACCGCGCATAACCTCGGGGGAGCTTCGGCTCCCCCACAACATAAGGACCACAGTACAATGCGATATGTATATAGCACCATACTGTTAGCGCTAGGTGCGTTCACTGCTCTTAGTGGTCACCTAATATCAGACCTGTTCGGCGCTAATGCTGCAGCAGGTGAGACCTCGCACCTTATCCTTGGGTTCTGCATAACCTTGTTTGGCGTGCTTATGATAGTTGCCAGCTTGGTTGTTCGACAGATGGGTAAATGACAACCTCGGGGGAGCTTCGGCTCCCCCCCAACTTTGAAAGGAAAGATCATGGAAGGATTAACACCTGTTCTGTGGATTACTTTTTTCGGTCTTATATCACATGGCTTCTTCTTCTATCTAGGCACACGGTTTAGATCACAAGATCCTTACATCAACTCCACTAATGCGGAGTTACGTAGACGTGAGGCCACACGGAAAGCACGTAATACGGAGTTACGGCGCAAGATCAGAAGTTGGAAGGACATCCCATGAGTGATAGCTCTGCATTCATTCGTGGTTTGTTTGTAGGATGTATCCTTGGTCCTTGTATGCTGGCGATACTCTACGTTGTTATAGTCTAACATCTCAGGGGGTAGGGCTTCGGCTCTACCCTTTGATACCAGTTCTCAAGGTCGCGGCGAGTGGAAATCTGCGGTGCGTCTGCGTTTTGATGCCAGTTCTATGTGGCGCGGCGAGTGTATATTTTTATAGTGATGGCGCGGCGAGCCTACCAATAGCTATCATTTTTTATCAAATTATATGCGTTTTTATATTTCAGCCATAGTATAACTCGTTCACATGTGGTCTACTTCAATCATCGAACGGCGATCATGCTGTTCGTTCAACCGGCGCTCTGGCGTCGTCAGGGTGCCAGAAAGGCTAAGACATCATGTCTTATGTAATGCCGACAGAAATGGTGCGAGCCATTTCTAATGCAGTGTCGAAACGTCGTACGTCTGATACTGCAACGACTACAGCCGTTGACGTTCTATACAGCGGTGGTTTCGAGGCGCGTTTCTGCAAAGCTCCTAAAAAGGGCAGCGAAGGATACGCGGAGCACAAAGAGCGTTTTGATGCTGTGACTGCAGCTATTGTCCTGGGATTTACGGAGACAAACCGTAAAACTCTGGACAAGCCAACTAAGTCTCTGTCAGAGGCTCAGAAGGTTACAAAGCGCTACTTACAGATGCAAATCGGCGCACGCCGAAACGATTTTGGAACACAACTCCAACGTCGTGAAGATATTGCGGCTGGGATAACAAATCCCCGGAATGTTAAGTCCATAGAGACTTTCGCTTCGGAGACTTGTGTTGCTCTCAAGAAACGGTTGGAGGCTGCTGAGTCAGCAGAATTCGACTTGGTCATAGCTCTCGAAAAATTAGAAGAGCTGGCCACTGTAGTCAACAAGCGCTAGTTGTTAACTCGGGGGGAGAGACTGCAGTTTCTCCCCCCACTTTTTTTAAAAGGAAAAACAATGCTTAACTGGAAAAACATCATACCTATCCGTCTAATAGATCCAAGTTTTGATGAAGCACCCGAAATTGATCAGTTTATAAAATATCTTATAGCAGAAACCACATACTACCCAACGACCCCAGTATCCAAAGACCACCCGATAGCAAATCCCTACGGGCGTGGCTACGAATTCTAACAAGAGGCAGGGCTTCGGCTCTGTCTCCTTTTTTTTGTGCCTTTGAAACCAGTTCTCGAGGCCGCGGTGAGCGAAGATTTACGCCAACTTCCTATTTTTTTCCGCCGCTGTCACCGTGGGGTTCTAGGTTAGTGCGTGTCACTAACATTTTGAAACCAGTTCTTCCGAGCGCGGCGAGTCTCGGAGAAGCGGCGAGCCATTGACACACCATAACTTGTTAGTGTGACACTAACATCCGCGTCGTGGATCCGCACTCAGTAAGAATAAAACCTTCAACCAAGGTGTATCCTATAGCGACTAATGTTCTTTCTAATGTTCGTAATGTTCGTACAATGTTCGGTACCCCGAGAACATTATGTTTTTGTAGCAATGCGTGGTAACGCATGTGAGACTGTGAGAAGAAATGCCTATCAACTTATTGTGTTTCATGTGTATATATAATAATAATGATAATGTTCTTTTTTAGAGAAAGTATAAAGAAACATTTAAGACCTTCCCTTCCGCGGATTAATTTCAGAAGCAAAAAGTAAATCCAAAATCTCCCTCTCCAATTTCCCGAAAAAGCGAACATTAGAACATTCTAGGTTTTTCAGCGCGTTACCGACCCTACGTACAGAACATTACAGAACAATACAGAACAATACAGAACAATACACGTTCTGCCACGTATAAACACGTTCCTGTAACATTTGATCTCATCTGATAGATGTGGTATACTAGTGATAATCAGAAATAGTATGTTTTTTTGGAGTTAAAAAAATTACCAAAACGTTAGTGTCACACTAACAGAAAGAGAGAACAATACATGTTGAAGATAAATAGACGCACGGAAACAAGACACGACAACACATGGGTTGTGTACACCAACGCCGAAACCGGCGAGGTACTAGCAGAACTCATCGTACCCACAATCAAATAAGGAAACCCGAGATGGAAAAAATCCCAGAAAGTGTTAGTGCGACACTAACAAATACGGCACCCGAGATTGAGGTTCCGTCGATATCATCGTCAGCGATGATGGTTGAGTTATCCATATCACAGTGGCTTGGAAAGAAGAAAGATCGCAAGGCATCCAAGCAGGTGACCGACGACAACAATGCCGAAACGGGTGTAGCCAACGTCCACAAGAAATTGCTTGGGGGTTGTGTCGAGTTGGAGGCGGTACATGATCTCACGGGCAACATCCGCAACGAGCACTACAGACTGACAATGCCGTGGCTCGACACGGGGGTACGCCTTCTCCCAACGAAAGCGTATTTCGATTACCACAAGATGATGACCGAGCATGAACAGAATTGGCATAACAAAGTCAGCACGTTCCTAACGGCATACGACTGGGAAATCTCACAGGCTGAAGCAAGGCTCGGTGACTTGTTTAACCGTGCCGAGTATCCGACAGCGGATCAGCTTTCGGGTAAATTCAGTTTCAGCATCAACTATATACCGATGCCCGAGAGTGGTGACTTCCGTCTGGACATCGGAAATCAGGGTAACACCCAGTTGGCGGATCACTACCAGACATTCTACGCTGACCGTATAGAGAACTCGTACAAAGAAGTCTGGACGCGTGTGTACACGGCACTCAGCAAGATGTCGGAACGTCTGGACTACACGGGCAAGGAGGACAAGAAAACATTCCGCGATAGTCTTGTGGAGAATGTGCTTGAAATCACCCCCCTGTTGGACACGTTCAACGTCACGGGCAGCAGTCAGATGTCGGAGATGAAGCGCAAGCTGGAAGAAACTATGCACGGTATAACACCCGAGGCATTACGCGACGATGATCATCTGCGCCGCGAAACAAAACGAAACGTGGACGACATCATCAAATCACTACCAAGTCTGGATGTTTAATCTGTTAGTGCGACACTAACAATAACTCGTTTGTAGGAGAACGAAATTATGGCAAATTCAGCCAAATCAATGTACGCGTTAAATATACCCCAAGCCGTTGGGGCTATCAAAAACGGTGGTCACAAACGTACCGTCCTACTTCAAGGGCACATGGGATCAGGTAAGTCATCAATCCTTAACATCTTAGCAGATGAGTTGCCAACCCATACCCCCTGTTATTTTGATTGCACCACGAAAGACCTTGGTGACATCACGATACCGAAACTCGCTACCCTCAACGATGCCGAAGGTGGTGACTATGTAGAATATGCCACCAACGAAGAGTTGGGGGTCCACCTTAATAAGCCAATCATCCTGATGATCGATGAGTACGGGAAGGCTAACCCGTCCGTCAAGAACGCGATGCTGCGGCTTATGTTGGAGCGGAAGATCGGTGGGTACACACTACATGAGAAGTCGTTAGTGTTTGCCACTACTAATCTTGGCGCAGAGGGGGTGGGTGATCTACTCCCGCCTCACGCACGAAATCGCATCACCGTTACACCAATGCGGAAACCGAATAACATCGAATTCATTGAATGGGGGGTTAACAATGAGATCGACCATACGATGCTCGGTTGGTGCAAGGATAATCCACAGTTGTTCGCCTCGTTCGAGGATGTCAAAGACCCAGACGAAAATCCTTACATCTTCCATCCACGGGCGCAAAGAACCGCCTTCTTCACCCCACGTTCGGGTGAGGCGGCTAGTGATTGGCTCAAGCAGAGGGAACACTACGACGATCAAACGTTAACGTGTTTGCTCATGGGTACCATTGGTGATCGCGGGGCGATGGACCTGATGGCTTTCGTCAAGTTGGCAGATCAGTTGCCGACGCTGGAAAGTATCAAGAAAGACCCGCACAACGCCAAGGTGCCAGACAGTGCCTCCGCCGTGTGTATGGTTGTGTACCGCACGTTAGCGAGTTTGGACAAGGAGTGGGTCACTCCTTGGATGGAGTACATGGTTCGTCTCGACAAGGAAGCGCAGGGGCTATTCGCCAACGGCGTCCGCGCTCCGAAGTACAGCAAACAGTCACTCGTTATGACGAACAAGAAGTTCACCGAGTGGGCTATGACGAACAACTACATGTTCGCAGCGGACAAGAAATAGTTAGTGTGACACTAACAACGGGAGGTGCAGGAGTCCTGCACCTTCCACCAACGTAGGAGAACAAGACAGTGTTAACATTAGGAAAAGAACTTACCGTCGAACAGCGTCTATCGAAGGCGGTGGTCGATATAATGGCTAAAGAAAAATACGTGGCGTTGGCTGGTATATTGATGATCGGTGATCGGCTTGTTAAAGATGATGTACCGACTGCCTGCACCAATGGTCGTGATGAAATGTACGGTAGGGAGTTTGTGGACGGTCTCAATGATCCTGAACTGCGGTATCTGGTACTGCATGAGAACTACCACAAACTCTACAAGCATCTCGTCACGTGGTTTCATTTGTGGTTGGAAGACCCAGACTTGGCGAACAAGTCCGCGGATTATGTCATCAACATAAAAATTTCAGATGACAACAGGGATGGGTTTGCTGTCGCACCGAAGCTAGCTTTGTTGGACGAGCGGTTCCGCGGTATGGATACCGCACAGGTGTTCAACATTCTCAAGAAAGAGAAGAAGGGTGGTGGTGGTAAATGCCCGCCTCCCAACGGTGGTGGCCCACAGGGACTTGATGACCATGATTGGAAAGGCGCAAAAGAATTCACGGATGATGAGAAGCGTGAACTTGATCGTGATGTTGACGAGGCCATACGACAGGGCGCGTTGATCGCGGGTAAGTTAGGCACGGGTACGGATCGTGAGTTCCAAGAATTGTTGAAGCCGCAAGTAGACTGGCACGAGGTAATGCGTGAGTTCATTACCGCTACCTGCGCGGGCAATGATTTCTCCACATACAGACGACCTAACAGGCGTTTCATAGAGATATTCACACGGGATGGCATCTTCATGCCGAGTGGCATATCGGAAAGCGTGGAAGGTGTGGTTGTTGGTGGTGATATGTCTGGGTCAATTGGACAACGTGAGCAATCAGTTATAATCACTGAAGCCAAGGCGTGTTTCGATACGGTCAAACCCGATTGGGTTCGTATGTTGTATTGGGGTACCGAGGTAGTGGGGGATGAAAAGTACACGCAAGATCAGCTTGATGATTTTGCAAAAACTACCAAACCACGTGGTGGCGGCGGCACGGATGTTGAGTGCATACCGCCGTATCTCACCGAGAAGAATATACAACCGCAAGCTACCATTATCATAACAGATGGGGATCTCTACGGCGGTTGGGGTAATTGGAACTGTCCTGTTCTATGGGTTGTCATCGATAACGAAGATGCCAAGCCTGACGTAGGTACGGTTATCCATGTAAGTTCGAGTGAGTTGTAGTGCTATCCACCATAAGTTGTTTGGCTCTAGCTATCTACTTTGAGGCTAGATCTGAACCGATAGCAGGGCAGTTGGCGGTGGCGCAAGTCATACTCAATCGAGTAGTTGACGAGCGTTACCCCGACACCGTGTGTGAAGTTATCATGGAGGGGCCAACCCACCCCTCCGGTCACCCTGTACGGCACAAATGTCAATTCTCTTTTTGGTGTGATGGTAAGCCGGAGAACGTGCATGATTATGAGGCGTGGCAAACCGCGTTGCGGATCGCCACCATTGTCACGGAGACCAGTTCCTCCCTCCCCATCGACATATCGGAGGGTGCGATGTTCTACCACACTACTAACGTGTCACCGTCATGGCGGCACACAATGCAGATGACCATCCAGATTGGGCAACACATCTTTTACAAGTTGGAGGAATAAATGGAATACGAAAAAGCAGTAGAGATTATAGAACGAGTTATATCGCATTATAAATGGTGCCTCGAACAAAAAGGGGTCGTCGATTTTGATATGGCTGAGATCAACGAAGCCTTCAACAAAATAAGGAATGGCTGAAACGTTAGTGCGACACTAACAAAATCAAGGAGAACGAAATGTCTTTAGATACATTTGCCGAGGTGGCGAAACACTACGCCGAAACCCGTCCGATGGTAAGTTGCAATCATACCAAGGAAGATGACATCCGCCCGTTGGGTAAACGGCGGTGCAAGTGGAGACGTATCGCACGCGTGAGTGATCGTGAGTACATACTGTATGACATGTTGCCGTATCATCATCGTAATCCTTATGTTGCCAAAGCGTTGGACTGTCCACCGATTACATGGAAGCGTAAAGGTAAGAGAGAACGTGTTACCGTGCGTGGTGCTACCACTCCCGCGCACGATACGAGTAGATACAATTTCCTGCGGGAGTGGCTCCCATTAGGTTTGAGGTTCGATAACTGGAGTAAGTTGGGGGTCCATTACGTTCACGTATTTGATATGGGTCATCGTGGTGCAGTCGATGGTAAGAAGTATTATCTCCCGCGACCTATAGATAGAAACGATAACCGCGACTACTTCCTGACATTTGAAAAGGACGAACCCATTGGTGATTGGGAACTTGTAAGTCATAAATACGAAATTCCCAAAGTACGGGTGAACCAGAGAAAGAAAGCGGCTGCTAAAGAACATATAGCTTCTTTCTACAGGTGGCTCTGCGCGATAGGCCCAGTGCTCCCCGCTGAAAACTGGGAGTACAAGAACAAGTTACGTAATGAAGTTCGTGATTATGTTACAAATCTTGCTGCTGATAATATCCTCAAAAGCAAGGTACAGCCCGTACCTTATAATAACGGGGGGCGCGTTATACCGCCAAAACTTGCGTTAGAGATTATGAAGAATTATAATCATCCACTACGTATACACCTTGCTTGTAACTTTCTGGCAAATCTACGTGGGGAGTTCGACACAACAACGCAGTTCCGAGCAGCGTTCAACAAATGGACGAATAAGGTATTGGGTTTCAATCAAACAATAAGAAAATAAGGAGAGAACGGTATGCAGCATCAATGGACTGCGGAGTGTGAACCACTTACTCGGCTCAAGAATGATGGTGGTCAGCTAAGTGTAGGAGGGTGGGAAAATGTAAGAGACCCGAGAGAACTGTCTGCTCGCGGCGCAGACCCCTGTTTGTTAGCGTTGTTCGTAGATGCAGTTCAGAAGGCTTTCCCACTGTGTAAATTTTCACGACACTATCGGAGGGGTAGACTTTTTGTATACCATCCGAACAAACCCTTGTGCATGGGGTGGATTGGTTATGATGACTTTAGAAGTGGCGAGCATGAGGACACCCGTAGGACTTACGGTGTGTGCTCTAGGCGCATAGAAAACATGAAGTACGGC
>Ga0208450_1000404_pt1 | contig 24219 bp, 42 predicted proteins | sample MalvireepMed_908_FD_184249 | JGI IMG/M metagenome (GOLD analysis project Ga0208450, IMG submission 184249) | Marine viral communities from the Global Malaspina Expedition - Malaspina viral metaG DeepMed_908 (SPAdes) (version 2) | ecosystem: Environmental > Aquatic > Marine > Oceanic | place... | reverse complement strand
CCATAGTAGTGGCGACTTTTACTCACTAAAATATTTAAAAACGTGGGTAGAAATTGCAAATAATAACCCGGACGTAATTTTTTACGGGTATACAAAAAGCGTACCACTGTTTAAACATATTACAGCACCGGAGAACTTTGTTTTCTGTTTTTCTACTGGTGGCAAAAAGGATGATATGATAAAAGATACAGATAAAAAGGCAGTGATATTTGACTCAATGGATGAACTTAAACAAGCAGGGTATACTAACTGCACAGAGAATGACATGGCAATGATACAAGCGGATAAAATTGGCTTGGTGTACCATTAAATAAACTAATTTGGAACTTTTTTAAAAGTAGGTAGTATAATAGGAAACAAACAAAAATGGTTCGTGTAACAGGGGAATAAAAGATGTCTTTCCCGGGTGTGTAAATATAGACCCATAAATCACGTGAAAACTGGTTTCACCCACATGAACCACTTAAAAAGGAAAACAGTATGAAACAAACAATAAACATTGATGTAAACAGTATCAATAAAAAAGCCTTAATGTGGTGGAAACAGTTAAGCAAGGATTGGAAATTAACAATGCTACATAATCCGAGAGTGAATAAATCAATCAACGCACATACTATACCAATGGTTAGTAAATCGACATCTATGATACGCAGGATGTTTATTAACTGGCTGACTTGGGAAATGGGGAAATAAATAATGCTAAATAAAGTAACAAAAAAAGAATGTATTGATGCAATAGAATATCTTTTTACTATGGGATACACTTTAGAAATGGCAAGCGATAAAAGATATTACACGGAGATATTATTAAAAAAAGTAGCCAATGATTACAAAATCAAATTGGTGTTTGATGAAAAGGAAAGCGAGTAATGAATAAAAAATATATAAAACAGGCATTTAGTCATGATGGGGTGCAACTAGGTAAAGGTGCTATTGAGAGCATAGAATACGAATTAAAGGTACAGGTAAGCAGGATGGCGAGAAGGTGCAAAGATGGTAACCTTAAAAGATTAACGCCCGAACTATTTTGGGTAGCATTGGGGAGATTAAACAATGAATAAAAAGGAAAAGAATGAATTCTTACAATTCATAAAAGATTCACATAGTAATCATACAAGCGAATACTGTGAGAAAGAGTTAAATATAGGTTCATGTGCTATCTATGATTCTATACAGAGCAATGACAGTGATGACGAATTAATTGCGGTAGCAATGGATACGGATGATAGTATTATTGAATCATTCGTTTCATATTCAATGATTTCAAATAAAAAGGAAGGTAAGTAATGAAAGAAAGTAAACTGGATAATGGTTATCAGATAACCATGTGGCTCTTTAAAATGGACTTAGGTTGGTTGGAATCAGAGAGAGACCGGCTGACTAAAAAGGGTTGGAATGTGGTGATTAAATACGATAGCAAGGGTAAAGTTTCCTTGTGGAGAATAACCGGGAGTGACGAGGAAGAATGAACGGGATACTATTGATATTATTGGCTTTATGCTTTACGTATACATTGCATTTAAAGACCAAGTTAAACACGGCTCTCTATAGTTTGGACAAGTGGAGAGAAATGATTGTTTTCTTTAACGGAAAGCAGAGATTATTAGACAAATAATGTCAGAATTATCAGACAGTTACAGGAAAGCACAGGCTGAACTAGGTATTAGTGCTGTATTGCGTGAGCAGTTAAGGGTAATTGGTGCAAAGTCTTGGACAAAGATGAATATTCGTGAACGAAGAAAACTTTTAACTGCTCTCCGCAAAATGTGGCTAAAACTAAATAATAAGGAAACAAAATGAAAGTAATAGTATACGGCACTCTGAAAAAAGGTGGAAAGTTATCTAGTTACTTGGATGATTCAGAATTCATTATTGATACTGTAGTTACTGGATTCAAGATGTATGATTCTAAAAGCGGGTTTCCTTTTGCCGTAAAAACAGATGAAGATGATGATTGGATTTGGGGAGAAAAATATGACGTTCATTCAGGGACACTAAGAACGCTTGATTTAGTAGAAAGTGTTCACTTGGGCTTGTATAAGCGTATTGATTTAAGGGAAATGAAACCAAAATTAAAAGAACCAACCTACATATATGTTAGTACACTGTCAAAAATGTCAAGTTTCGGTCTTATACCGGAAGAAATTGAAGGTGGAGTGTGGAAAGTTTAAAATAAAATGGAACTTTTTTAAAATAAGGACGTATAATGAACATGAAACAAGAAATAAAAAGACTCGAAAAAATAAGAGCCAAGGTATTCAGGATGTATGCTTATACAGAAGGAATCAACTCGGATTTAAGTAAACGAGCATTGATAGATATGTTAAAGCACATCTCTCTGGATATTGAATCTGTCACAAATTACATTGCTGATGAGATTGGTCTCTTAGAGCGGAGTGTAAACTGAACATCAGGCTTGTTAAGGACATCATTGCAAGCAAATACCCGGAAGTGTTATTTGCTGATGGCTATGATGATGCTATTCTAGGCATTGTCGAAAGATGCAGTATGGAGCCAGTGGTTTTATACGACAAGGAAAAATGTTTGGAACTTCTTGCGGAGCAGGGCATTAAAGATAGCGAAGATGCAATGGACTACTTTTATTACAATACGATTGGTTCTTGGGTTGGCGATAATACGCCCTGCTTTGCTACAATAATAAACAAGAAAAAGGAAAATAAAAAATGAAAATATACAAATTCACATCTTATGGTGATGCAGATTTTCCACACGTTAAATACGGCACATCTAAATTAGTATTTGAAAAACAAATACAGGAATGGGAAAATGAAGGCTTTGGTGTCGCTGATGATAAAATTGAAGAAATATCTTTCAATAGTCTTGAAGGATTGTGTCGGGAACTTAATAAAAAGGAGAATAAATAATGAAAGAAAACATATTCACACATGATGTTAAGCCGGTCAAGATGTACCGGGAAATAATTAACGAAGATGGTAGTACCGGCTTTGACCCTATTCACGGGTTCCATGCAGTAGAGCGTACTGCACGCAATAACCCCCGTGATAATGGGGACGTAGTTTACGTGCATCCTGCAAGTTATTACCCTATCCAGTTAGAGCAGTTGGAAGAGATTGCCCACGAACTGGTAAAAATGGGGTACAAAATAACAGGCAGTGGTGAATTAAAAAACAACCGGCTCGCCTTCATTGAATTGGAGAATGATGAGTTGCCCAACCTGTCTTTTGATGGGACTACGTTAAACCCTAAGATGTGGATTGGGACATCGCATGATGGTTCAGTAGCGTTAAAAAGCACTATAAAGGTTGTAGATACATGGTGTGCCAATACGTTCATGCTTAATTCAGCCTCTGACATTCTGTTCAAGGCAAAGCATACCCGTAACTCTTCTTTTAAGATTCAGGATTACCAGTTACAGATACGATTGGCTAATGATACTATTCTTGAATACTATGACTTGGTAAACAGGATGCAGGATACGGATTGGCATGAAATGAGAAACAAGAAAGAGTTCGCTAATGTGCTTGGTGCCTCGATGAAACCTAGAAGTCGTACAAAGCGTGGTAAACAATACTGGACAGAGCCAAGTTATTCAGGAAGGCATACCAACCAACTTATTGACCTCGATTGGGCTTACCATGAGTCGCCCGGACAGGTTGAGCGTGGCGATACGGCTTGGAGATGGTTTTCAGCAGTCACATATTGGGCTGACCATATGATTTCTGATAAAGAACTGGATGCCGGTAGCAATATCTTGAGCGGTACACGGGCAAGGCAGAAAGTCAAGGCTTTTGAAATTGCCAAGAACTATATCGTAGGTTAATGAATAAATAGGAGAAGAAATGTATAGACACGTTTCGATTAGTAGTAAAAACCATCTTGTTAATGTAATACTTGTTTTAGATGATGGTAGGGAAAAAGGGATAACTGAACGGGACAAAGATGACCCAATAGATATAAAATCAAATGGTGGTATTGAATTTTTACTAAGGTTGTCTAAGACACTTGAAAAAAAAGAAGCCTTTTACACAAAAGACCTTTCAAATTTTCATTCTGGCTTTATTGAATATAATAAAGAAAAGCACGTCCGTGTAGTTGGGTTTAGATTAAAAAACGCAATAACTAAATAAAGGATTAGAATGATGGATAAAGGTGATTTTGATTCATGGGAAGAAGCGGTAAAGTTTTATAAGGAAGAATACAAAGATTTACCTCTTGAAGAATTTATGGATAGAATGCTGATGAAGTGGAAAGATGGGGAATTCGAAACATTTCATTCATTTGCAAGAGAACTTGAGATGGGAATAAAATTATATCGTCATCAACCTGATAAAAAAGCGAAGGATTAAAATGAACAATAAAGAGACATTACCAAGTTGCCCGAATGAACATAAGATAGTGTTACTATTGGGTATGTGTGGCATCACTAGGGATAGGCTTGATTTCAGCACAAATGCTGAGAATGAAAGGTATCTATCATTTGGGCACTGGCTACCGATACGTGCTGAAGACATCAGTTATGTTCAGGAGCATTGTGATGTGAATATCTCTGAAATAAGTTGGCACGATGATGACTGCGGATGGCAGTGCTACTACCGGATTGACTCATAATCTTGTTGAAATTTCATAGGATAATTAATAGATTAGTAGCAGGGCGGTTGCGGATTTTATTTTCTTTTCCTTTTCTTATATCCGTGTGATTCCGCCCTATTTTTGATATGCAAAAAATGAAAAAATGTTGTAAGTGCAAAGAAACAAAGCCTGTTTCTTATTTCCATGTAAATAATTGCAGAAAAGACAAGTTGCAGACTATGTGCAAGGTATGTCAGACTGCATTTAACCGGTCTGCTTACCATAAAAATAAAGAAAGGGACATCAAGCGTGGCAGGATAAACAAACGGGGCAGGAGTCTGCTGAATTATATAAAGATTATAACCAAGTATTTGAATGTGCCGTGTACTGACTGTGGTGTGCTGTATCATCCATCATCTATGGTTTTTGACCATATCTCTATGGATGAAAAATTAAGGATTAGAAAAACCGAAGGTGTCAATCTGTTAGTCAGGGAAGGGTACAGTTGGATACGAATTGAGAAAGAGATTGCCAAGTGCGAGGTCAGGTGTCACAACTGCCACTTCTTAAAAACATCAAAAGACTTTAATCACTGGAAAGAGATATCTGATTATATTGAAGGATACTCAAAATTAATTAAAAAATTATATGAATATAACGGGAACTTTTCTGAAAACGGGACGTTTAATAAACAGAAGCGGGAAATATCTGAGAAGTTTGCGGAAGTAATGTCTCAGCATTCTTCCGCTGTAACAAAAAAAAGAAGAGAGAAACTAAAAAAAGAATACAAAGGAGTCTCTAAATGAAAACAAAGCGTGGAAGACCTAAAGGTACAACCAAGGCAAATGGATACAGGATTGCACAGGATTGCGATACCTACTGGTCAAACAGAAAAAGAGTGTACAAAAAGATTGATTTGGCAACCCCAACCGCAAGTTTTATGGAAAAAGTTGGTCGCGGATTGGAAGTGTTCTTAAGTCCACCTAAATAACCCCCCGGCAGAGGGTGGTGGTAACTCCATATCTGATACTCCGTTTGTTATCATTCCACCGCCCTTTGCCACATTTTTAAATATGCCTAACAGGAAAGCAAAAATTAGAAAGCAGAAAAAAAGGAAATTAAATGAAACTTTGAGCCGTCAGGGGCGTACAAGTATTCAGTATAAAAAATATCTTAATAAAATAAAAGGTAAAATAAATGTTTGATGTTTTAAAAAATCTTGAAAATAACTTAGATGCTAAAATCACTGATATTGAAAAAGAATGGGGTGATGACCCCAATAAGGATTATCTTTTTCACGAAATAACGGGGGTTAAGAGAGCAATAAATGTTGTTAAACAGGCTCAATCTAAAGAATTACTTGAACTCGATAGATGGGCACAAACGGAGATGCGGAAAGAAATGAAGTTCAAAGATATATCTCCCATAGGGAGAGCTTTAAGTGATTGATATTATAGGGATTTATAACGAATACATAGCAAATAGAAATAGTCTCCATCAGAAGAAAAGATATGATGGGCATGAGAAGTGGTTTCACGCATCAGCATCTGGAATGTGTATGCGTAAGCATTATTTTCAGCACGTTGCAAAGGTAAAACCAAAGCCCATTGACAAAGATACCCTGCGCCTGTTCAGGCTTGGCGATTTGGTTCACGGAGACATACAGGATGCGCTTGGAGAATATGCCCAGAATAATGGTACACAGATATTTATTGAAAAAGAGATTCAGTTGCCAAAGGTTAATGTACGCGGGTTCTTGGATATCATTGTGGCAGACGATGATGCACTGTATGACATTAAGACCTGCAATTCTTTTAAGTGGAAGAAATTATTTGGCAGGTGTCCAGACCCTGCACCATCCATTAATTACCACCTGCAACTAGGGGCATATGCTTGGTGGTATGAAGAGGAATATAGTAAGCGCATGAAAAAACTTGCACTCATCTACTATCAGAAGGATACATCAGCAATGAGAGAATACCCTGTTGATGTCCAGTACATAGAAGAGGCAAAGAATTATTGGGTAGACCTTAATAAACGATTCAAAAAAGGGAACCCGGCAATAGAGTTAGGCGTTGCACCTGCATATTCGTGGGAATGCAACCCTAAATACTGCGGATTTTTTGAAGTCTGCGGTGGTGGTTTAAAATCAGAAGGAGATAATAAACTATGAGTGAAACAAAACAACCCGATTGGGATAAGATAACTGAAGGTAAAATCAGGCATGGTTTTGCAGTCGCCGCTTTTACTAACGGCATGAATATGACAGACGAACTCTGCACTCAGATTGAGTGTTGGGTAAGGTATGTTGTTGACGGCAAATCAACATCTGGTAACGGTTCAGTTACAAACAGTGCTTTTGGAAAGGCTGAAAACAACACGGATGCAGAGCATATTGCTGAAATTATTAAGGATAAGGCTCAGGCTTTAACTAGTGGTGACAGGGATAAGGTGCTTAAATCACTTGCAGATGGTCACATCACTAAGGAAAACTTGGATGTCTGCCTGCGGAGGATAGAAGAACTTTCCAGCAATAATGCGGAGTTATGATTCAGTTAAGACAGGAAAACAAAACGCGAAAATCGTTGATGTTGAAGTTGCAACTGATATCAGATTCGGCAGGTATTTAGCCGATGTTTACAAGCCCGTATATCATGTTGACGGCGGTACTGTTAAAGATAACGGCGTGTTCAGATATAAAAAGGCTGATGGATTCTTGTATGACCCCAAGAAAAATTGGGGTTATGCAAGGTTCCTGAATGTAATGGGCATTAAGAGAGACAGGAGTAGCGATACTCCAAGTTTTAAACCTGAAAAAATTATAGGTGAACTGGTGACTATAGAAGTATATGAAAAAGTTTTCACTAATGCGTTCTCTAAAGTGGTGAAGTACCCGGTTGCTAGGGTTATCAGCACATTGGATATCCCGTTTTGATTGACAAGACACAGATAAATGCTATCATCCAGTACACCCTGCCTGAGATAGAGTTGCAGATAAACGCACTTGAGAACCTGTTAGGGATAAGGATTTACGGGGTTAATACACTTAAGCATTTTAAACCCTATGAAAAACTTTTAAAAGATATGAAAAAGATAAGGGATGATTTGGTTGATAAATACAACAAGGCAGTGGAAGACAATAACAGGTTCACTGAACCCATAACCGGAAGGTATTGCAAAGATGACGAGATTTAGGATGTCAAGGCGCAAGAAAAGGTTGGAGGATGGTATGGAAAAAATTGAATACCTGTATGTATGTGAAGAATGCAGTAACGAGATGTGGAGCGATTCAAAGAGACTGCTTATGTCTTGCCCACCTTGTAGAAACAAGGGTGTTAAAACCAAGATGGAGATATACGTATGAAAGACCCCAAGAAGGTTAGACAGGGCAGGCGTAACCGCAGGCGCGGTGCTGACCTGCAACGATTTGCTGTAAGTAAGGCAAAGGAATATAAATTGGAAGCATTTAACCGGGACAGGGGCGGAGCCCAGCATGAACAGGGTGATATAGAGATTGAAGGAAAGTATTACGGATGCAAGAGAAGGAAGGTTGTAGCATCATGGCTCAAACCTGAAAAGGAAGAAGAGGGTGTTGTAATAAGGGAAGACCGGGGCAAGGCAATGATGGTTATAGATTATGAAAAGTTTGTATGGATGCTTTCTATAGTTAAGGAAAAACTAGGTGTATAATTCTAAATTTGATTTAGACTTAGAATTTGGACAGATTTACGAAAAAGGTCTGCAAAAACTATTTGCCATGAAAGGCAAGATAGAAGTTAAGACAGAAAGGGATAAGTGGGTTGACACCGGAAACATAGCAATAGAAATAAAATGTCGTGGAAAGAAGTCAGGAATTTCAGTGACAGAATCAGATTGGTGGTTTCATATACTTACAGACAAAGATAAGGTAAAAGGTATGCTTTGTTTTCCGGTTGATGAACTTAAGAATATTTGCAGGGCTATGCTACGGAACGGAACTGCTAAAAAAATAATGGGCGGTGATGATGATAAATCAGAACTACTATTGCTACCCATAAAAGAATTAACTGGATTAATTGGAAAAGTTTTTTAATAACGGGAACGCTGTGCAAACAGGAAAGAATGACAGATGGACATGGTTGGCATTATGTTCATCGTTTGTATAGCATTCCATAAAACAGGAGTTCAAAATGGCTAAAGGCTTTGAACTTAAAGACAATAGCATGAGCCTATTGAAGAATGGGTATAAGGAGGATGGTGATAACCGTCCCGATTATACTGGTGATGCCAAAGTTAACGGAGTTGAATTAAAGGCTTCGCTTTGGATTAACAAAACTAAGACTGGTAAAACCAATCTTAGGGGTCAGTTTCAACCAAAAGAAGACTCTGATATGCCATTCTAAGGCTCGTTTTGTCCGGTGGCGGTAGGCGGGTTTAATTATCTACCTACCGCCGCTTCTTAAATAGGTGAACTCCACCACCTATTTTAAATAATACGGGCATATACGTCAAATTAGACGGTGTTTTTTTGACTCAATTCTTAAATTAGTGTAAAATATGGACTGGATACTAAAAACAGGTAAAAAAATACAGGTAAGAAAGAAAAAACGTAAAAAGAATGTACATACAAAGGAAGCTAGGAGACTTAAATATTGTGAAAAGTGTAAACGGGTCTGGGAAATAGGTTTTACGGGCTCTATACATTCATATGACCACCTGCCAACTTACGGGTTACCAAGAAAAACCTGTAAAATGTGTTTGGGGGAAAGTGGTAAGCCTTACAAACAAAGGAAATAATGTTGACTGGTATGTTAAGTGATTGTAACTGGAGAAGTAATTGTTGCGGAGCAAAGGTTTATTTGTTTATTTGTGTGGAATGTAAAAAAAAATGCAAAAGAGAAACTTTATATCAAGAGATTAACCGCATTAGAGTATACAACACACCTGTTCCCGGCTCCAATGGGGGTCGTGATATAATAAACCTAGATAGACTAGATAAATATTACAGTGGTTACGGTATTTACGATTATGCAAGGTATTTAAAAGACCATAATGATTTGTAGATATGTTTATATCGTAAATAAAGATGGGCAAATGGTTAAGGCTACCTACGATTTACAAAAAGGGATTTTCCAGTCACATACTAGGAATGGAGTTCACTGCCTTAGAAAATGGGGTTGGGATATACAAAAAAGGACGGACACAAGAAATTGGCATCCAAAAACTGTTGCTTATTTTAATAAAATAGATAAAATGAAGGAGAAAAAATGAGATATTATTGGGAAGTTTTATTTAGTACAGAGTATTTCCCATATTGGGAATTTACAATGGTAATGATGCTGTTTTTAAATCTAAGTATTCTTTGGAGACTACATAGAATAGAAAATAGAATAAGGAATATTTTTACAATGTTTTGGATGGGTGGCGATGCTGATTTAAGAAAATTTATTATTAAGGTTGAGGAAGATTATGGTGATAACGAAGAGTAATAAATAGTGGAGTGGATATTTCTAATACTGTATAAGATATTTAAAAAGAGAAGACCTAGGGCTTAGTTCTTTTTACGGCTTTCTTATAAGCCCTATCGAATATAGCATCAACACCAATATCCTCAACATAAAGTGCTTCAACTGGATTTGCCCTATTCCAAGCCTGCATCATCCTATTAGCTTCCTTATCCTTACCCTCTAAAAGAGCATCTAAAATCCTGCCACGTATAATACCCCTTCTATATCTAGTATATGTTTCTTTTTGACCCGGTGTTTCAAGTTGTTTAGCGGCTCTTCTTGGGACGGTTCCTAAAATTGGTGCAATATATTTAGGCAATCTTTTGCCAGCACCAATACCATAATCTTCTATATCTTTATATATTCTTTGTAAAGCATCAACGCCTTTCATTGCATCTTGAAAGATTGCAGGTTTAACTAAAAATTCTACTGCCCTATATTTGCTTTCACTTGCCAGTATATCACTTATAAAACCAAATGCTCCAACAGAAGAAACATGGTCAAAGAAATCACCCCAAGTGTATTGAGACATATCTGTATTAACGTCAGACCCCATTGTACCTAATGGTGTTCCCGGCGGCAAGCCCGGTATGAACAATCTACTCTCGTCATAAGTTACATCTTCACCAGCTAAGATATTATTCAATACTTTTTTAGACCAAGTAACAAATTGAGCACCAAACATACCGCCAATACCTAATCTTATTATTGGTAAAATATTTCCTCTGGTAAATTCTTGAGAAAGATTTTCTCTCATCCAGTTAAATTGTTTATAGCCAAATCTTTTGAATAGAAATAGCGGTCTAAATCTTGGGTCATTGGCAAAGATGGGGTCTTTTAATACATTTCTTTGTAGCTGGGCATCTCTTGAGAACTTATACATTGCTTCTAATGTCTGTTGCTGATTAGCCTTTACCCAATCTTTCCCATTAAGATTTCTCTGAGATTTTGCATCTATATTCAAATCTCTTAAACTTTGTTCAGCCCAATCTCTTCTCCATTTTATTTTACTATTCCTAGCGTTCATAAGGGAAGTAACGTATTCACGTCCAGCGGCGGCGGCTAAATATTGGTTTACTTTGTTTATCCCCTGAAAACCACTGATTTTTGTAAGCTTATGAGCCGCCTTGCCCATCCAACTATCAGATGGCTCAAGTCCCATTAACATCTGAAATACAGATAGATTACTCAGACCAGATTTTGCTACTTCTTTTCTATATTCCTTGTCTATCGCTAGTTTTACACCGCCTTTAATTGTATTCCAATACCCAGCCTTTACAGCAGTTGAAATAAGTGTCTGAGTTATATTTGGTATAGTAGCATAACCGAGACCAATCTTTGTAGCAACTTCAAAGTCAACAATGATTTTAGCTGATTTTCTAGCCCAAGGGTCTCTCCAATTAAAACGCGGGTCTGTTTCGCTAAGGTTAAAGCCCATCTTATATATTTTATCAATTAACTCAATCTCTTTACCAAGTTGTTTTGCAAGGGTTGGATTTGTATCAATTACTTTTTCTTGCATTTTTGTAAGGGCACCTATTGTACTATCAAACTTCTCACCTTTTGCTCCAAACTCTCTTGCAAACTCTGTTCTCTTTGCTACATCAGTAAGGTATTTTGTCAGAACAATACGAGCATCTCCTTCATAGAATTGCGGTGGTAAATCTATCTTTCTTGATTTTTCTAACCATCCAACTGTAGTAAATGTTTTTTGAGTCTCTTTTCTTAACCGTAAGAACGCTTCAGCCATTTTGACATCTGAATCGCTTATATCTTTTAATTGCTTTTTTATATGGTCAATAGCTTTTACTGTATCTCTAGATAATTTTCCATCTGCTTGTAACTGATTGATTTTTTCTGCTAATAACCTAGATGTATTAGGCAGTGAACTAATCCTATCACCTTCAAACGCTGAATCAAGAGCTATTATTGTATTAACATCATTTGCCAACTTTGCCATTCTATCTGCTTTTACCATATGTGGAAAATAATCTTGCATATGGTCTGCCACATCAACACCAGCTTTTTTTGCTTCAAAATAAGCTTCATCAAGAACCTTTCTCATCTTTTTAACATCAACATCCTTCCGATGATTTGGGTCTTGCATCCTTCTAGATAAATCTTCGTAATATTCTTTAGCCTGAGATTCTTTTCTTAATTTCAATCTTGTTTTACCAGACTTGTCTTTTTTTACTGCACCCGGTTTTTTATTTAAAAAATCTAATTGCAAATTATCCGGTACTTCTACAGACCATCTACCAAATATCTTTGCAAAAGCACCACCCCTATAAATTCCAGCCTCTGTAAGAGCCTGCATATAAGTACCGACCCTAGTTGCACCTTTGATGTCAACAATGTCTATGCTTCTCATTATATCTAAACTGGCTGTGCTTCTTGCCCTGTTTTGAGCCTGTTTAATTACATCTGGTATAATCTTACTAAATAGAGTTGATTTTGGAATCATAAAATCACTAGCCCCTGATTCTCTCAAACCTGTTCTGGTTTTTTCTATGTGCTCCATTTTTCTTACATAATCAAGCAATTTAATTCTTTCTATTTCTGTTAATGAACTATACCCGGTATGCCCTTTTTTTGGTTCAATCTTGTCTTTACCAGCCAACGCTCTGATATCATTCACGGCTTTTGTAATTCTTTCATTGCTCCATTTTAAGAAATCACCCATTTTCCCAAATGTTTCCCTTCTCCTAGCAGTCTTTATTTCATCTTGTTCTTTGACTCTCCGTCTTCTATTAAAGCCTTGTTCAAGAAATTGCTCACCAGTTAACTGAACCTTTTCACCAGTCTTTACATCTTCACCTGTTATAATCTCAGCATCTTCTTTCTGACCTTGTTCTTTTTCTTCTTTTGTGAGCTTTCTTTTCTTGGTCTTTAATTCTACATTCTTTAACTGCTCACCCTTATTATTTTTCCAAATATCATTTTTCCTAGCAGTTTCAAACTGAGCTTCGGCTAATGGCTTACTCCACTTATCCATAGATAACTTAGGGTTCTCCATGTTCATTAATTTTTTAGCGTATTTTGGTGTATTTTTAGCTATTGTTAAACCGCCTATTACTCCGGCGGCATGGACATAATCGTTCCATTCAGGTAACCTACCCTCCAGTGCTGGAGATAATGTACCAAACTCAGCGGTTTCCAATGCCTTAACAGCGGTAGAGTGAGCAAGTTTTTGTGAAGCAGTTTTTGGTAAACCAAGTTTACTTATTAAATAACTATTCATTGCAGAGCCAGAACCAGCAGTTACAGCACCAAGAACAGCACCTTTTGAAGCATCAGCTAATGTTTGCACTAAGCTTATATCACCAGTTTGTACTTCCTGACCAAGTGATGATTGTAAGCCACTATAAAAACCAAGACCAGTTGCTCCTGTTACAGCACGCTCTGTAATAAGTTTATTAGCAACTTTTTTACTAGCATCCGCTATAACCTTTTCAGCAACCTCTTGTTTCACCTTACCGTTATTCACTAAAAGCTGAACAGCTCTAGGTGAATTTCGCTCCACAACTTCCTTTACAATATTTTTATTTAAGTTTTTAGTAAGGGTTGTTTTAGCTAATCCTTGTTTAATAGCTTGTTTAGCGGCCTGTTTAACAGTGCCTTTTACAGCAAAACCTCCGATTCCGCCTCCAGCCGCCATTGCGCCTATATCTGTTAACGTCAAAAAAGACATAACGGTAGCGCCAATGTCTTCCATTGCACCGAAGTTTTGTTCTACCTCATCTGGTATATTCCATCTCTTTTCGCCCGTAATTAACTGACGAGATAGACCCTCTATGCTATTGTTATAACCTACCTTTATCCAATCAGCTAACCAATCGCCCGGAACAAAGCCAAATAAATCCTCATCTTCTTTAGATGACGTTACTTCATCACTGGCAACTTGCTGTGCTTGTGTTTCGTAATAACTGTAATCTCTTGACGGGATGGCAAAGGGTTGGTTTAATCTGTCACCTACTTTTTGAAGACCATCTTCATAAAGCTCATATGTTCCTTGGTTGGCTACAGCGTTATTGAGTAGGTCTTCATGGTAGCCGTATGGGGTTCTGCCGTTAGCCATTATAAACCCTACAGTGAGATAAGATATTTAAATTCTTCGTTTGTAAGGTATTCTCTATATTTCATAGGTCTATCTTTTAAATGAGGATGTATTTTTCTTACCTTTTTAACTCTCTCTAAGTCATCATCATAAAAAGCTTTTGAGTCTTTATCATATATTTCTAAGAATGTGTCCCTTAGTTTATCTCTCTTTTTCTTAATTACAGCTCTCATGTTTTTTTCTGCTGATTTATTTGGTAGACCATCAGATAGCATTTTCTCATCTCGCATAACACTTTCCAAATCATTCCTTAAATATTTTATCCCATATCTAGCATCTCTTAACTTTGGAGAAGGAACTTTTTTATTAAATTCACTAGGTTTATCATCATCTCCTTCAGGGAAAATCTCAACTTCATCATCAACTTCTTTGGCTACTGTTTTATCTTGAGCCTGTAATCCACCTAATATAGCTGGAACCTCAACATCTTTATCTTCAACAGTTTCTTGTGTTTTATCATCACCAGTCTCTGCTAAATCAACATCAGGTTTTTCATCAACCTCAATAACAGGTTTTTCAGCTCTAGAAACTACAGCATAATCGCCAGCACCCGGTACTGTGTAATCTTGCATTATAACATCGGCAGTACGACGACTTCTTTCACCTTTAGTAAATTCATTCAACATTGAATTAAATTTATTTTCTGATTCTTCACTAGGATTAGTTATAAAATCCATCCAAGCGTCGAACCCTTCTTCAGGGTTGTTTAGAATGTATTTTTCTACATCCTGTTCTTTCATTTCTGTCTTTGGCTCATAGCCAAATACTCCACCTTCTAAAACTTTAGTAGTTCCCCCTAGCGGATTCCATTTATTATTTTGCTCTATGCCATAAAGAGTAGCTTCACTTTCAGCTATTCGACCTCTAATTCTATTGCCTTGAGCATCTTCGCCACCTACCAAATTAATTAATTGGGCTTGTTTTTGATTTATTCCATCTAGGGCAGATTTATATGCTACACTTTCTGTATCTCCTTCAAGGGTTATTAAGTTTGACTTTGCAGTTGCAATCTCACCAGATAATGCATCTGCCGCTTTCATATCTGCTGAGCGTTGTTGTGCTGTTTGACTATAATTTGTTCTATCTAATTCATGTTCCCATAAATTTTTTGGCATTGGTTTATCAGCATTTTGTTTAGAAAACTCTAACCATCCATCAAGTTTTGCAATATCTGCATCAATTAATGATTGATAGTTAGTCCCTTGAACTTCTTTACCCAACCTAGATAATTCTTGCTTATCTTCAAGCATATCATAATAACTGCCAAATCTTCCAGACTTACCCAATCCTTTATAATCAGAAATCTTTGATTGGATGTCTAAATGTTTATCAGCTACACCTTCTACTGCATCATTAGCACTTATTCTAGAATCAATAAGACCTGTAAATTCAGGATGTTTTATATAAGTTGGCTTTATTTTTTCCAATAAAGCATCTTGTTGCTTTATTGGAGCCATAGATATTTGTTTCAATTCATCACTTAACTGCAATTTTTTAGCATCAAAATCTCTTTGATGTATTTGGTTTTGCTGAGTTAAAGTCCACCGTCTATCTGATTCTAAATCTCTAGCCGCCCTATACGCCTGTTCGTTATCGTACTTCTTGTTTTGAAGTTTAAGTGCTTCCCACTTTATAAAATAGTCAGGTATTTGCTCTAAGAAGTCAGCAAGGGGTGTTTGATAGGTACCAGTTTCGTATATACTTCTTCTCCTAGCCATTTGTCATACCATTCCTTATTTGACTGTTCCTTAAATCATCCAATATTTTACCAACCTTTTCATAAGATACGTTCTCATTCAGCCATTGCTTCCTCTTCTTACAACTGCCGCACTCTTTAATCTTACCACTAGAAACACTGCGGATAATTGAAGAAACTGTGTCTCCTAATCCTTTATCCACCTTCGCAATCCGAAAGTGATTCTACACATTCACCATTATCACATTCTTGAAAACCTTTGTCAGCGCAGGTCTCACCCGGTTCTGGTATATACGTACTATCATCAAGGTCTCCTCTAAACCTCCATGACTCTTCAGGTAAATCACCAACGGCAGATACCAATTCTTGCTCATAACCTCTCTGGATACCAGATATATCTCTCTGTAAATCAAGGTATTGTTGCTCGGCGGTTTCACCGAATCCCGTGATTACATCTCCCCTGACATCCTGATATGCCTGTTCACCAGCTCCCATTTCTTTAAATCCTGCTCCGCCACCTCTTAGTGTAGTCTCTTTAGTAAGGTCTAATAGGCTACGAGTCGCCTGTCCTCTAGTAGCACCACTCCTTAACCTGTATGCTTCCCTTGCCAAATCCGCACCAGTGGAATCATACGTTGGCAAAAGACCTGTGGAATCAGCATCAACATCAATGCCAAACCTCTCTAAAAGCTCTGCCTGTGTAGTGTCGGCATAGGGGTCAAAATCAACCCCACCGCCATGAGTGTAACCTTTTACGTAATCTAGTAAACCGGGCATATTATCTCGTTAAATAACTTAACAATGATTGTGGTTGCTGGTTTATCATACTACCTCCCTGAAATGATGATGATGAAAATTCAGGTGATGCCAGCCAATCAGAAGTAAGTCTATTGCTTACCCGACCCGGTTCACCAACCCATCCAATATATGCCTCTTTCATTTCTGGACTCCAACTGTCAAATATAGCCTGTTCACTAGCCCTAGTAACAGCAGTATCTATCGCTGGCGCACCGCGACCAGCTATTTTACCATATATACCGCCACTAGGTGCATACCCGGCGGTTAATCCAGCTTTAGCACCAGCTAGTAAAGATTTTTTCCACATATCACCTCTATATTCATCTCCTGCACGCTCAATATCTTCAAGACCTGCTTCTTTTCCATATGCAATATCTGTATCTATATCCTGTTTTCCACCATAGCCTAAATATTCACCAAGCCATTTGCCAGCACCAGTTGCACCGCCAACCAACCAAGGAAGAGCGGCGGCGGCGGTGGCGGGATTAGAAAGAAGAATTGGCACCAGCCATGCCGCTGTAGCCCCACTACCGAGACCAAGGACAGAGCCCAAAAAACTTCCGCTTTTCTGCTTTCCAATCTGTTCAGTTTGTTCTTCTCCAAAAACATCCCTAGCTTCTCGTTTTTTACCTAATCTTCTTAAACCGGCTAAACCAGCAGAGACAGTGTCAGGGACACCACCTTCTTGAAATTGTTGTGGGGGTATTTGCTGTCTAGGATACTGTTGCGGTACATTACCGCCATATTGCATACCGAGTAAAGTTCTCATAGAGACTCCTTATAAATACCGTTTGATACGGATATAATTATACGTTTTAAAGATAGTGAACTTACACATCTTTTCAAATACTGTAATTGGTTGATTATTCTTGTTTTAGAGACCATTAGATAACTACTTCTACTCTCCAAACGGATGTAACCCAAAATGCTTTTTCGCTTGTAACTATACCAGCATCAGATGCAGTTATTGCAAGAGCCACAACATCTCCCTCATCAATAACCGGAGAAGCACTCCAATCTGATTCACTTACAGTTATCGCTGTATGGTCTACAAAAGATGTTGAATATGTATAGTTACATAAGGCATCAGTTGTATCATCGCCATCATCTTTCTTTTCTATAGCAAATACAATATCGTCAGTATTGTCATCAAGGTCAGGTGGTTTGAATATTAACTTATAGCAAGTCATTTTAAATGGAGCTAAATAACCCTGACCACTTCTAAAAGAAGCAAGTTCAGTATTATTAAACCAAGGCAAGTAAATTTTACTAGCATCTACATCATCAGTAAAATTATGAGAAAAAGTACGATAGTCTATAAACTTGTTAGTATACTTTAATGTATTAGCAGTTAATGTTCTATCCACATATTGATTACCGTCTGAAGACATATACGTCTTCCACAGTTTGCCATACTTCTTCCTGTATAATGCCAGTTGGCTGTTTGATTTCTTTTCAAGAGCGACCTGACCGTCTACCATACCATTAATTGACGGCTTTCCCTGAAACTCAATAGAGCTTTGCTTGGTATTAATTAATTTTCTAAGGTCTCTGTCAGTTAGCGGCATTATGATACATTTTTATTGCTAATAGTTCTGTATTCTATTGTCATATCATTCACTTCAAACGTACCAGAAGTGGGTAAATCTAATTGAAATTGTATGCTTTGGCATGAGACAGGAGAACTGGGTGTGAATGTTGCAACATCCCAAACTAAAGAACTTTCTAAATAGCCGGCACCTCCAGTGTTCCCCTGTGGGGTAATGTCGCTCGCAAATGAACTGAAGCTTTGACTGCCATTTATAGCATAATATAATGGGGTCTGTTGTTCTGCACTGGATTTATAAGTCATGGTTACCTTATATATCTTTTTAATTAAGCCGGGGTGCCCAAAATCTATATCCTTTGTATTAAACTCTTGACCTGACTGAGCAACACTAATAGGTAAAAACTTTTTAAACTCTACATCAGTGCTCCCATCAAACACACCAAGGCTTAAATTGTTGTTCCAGTCTGTAATAAAGTTTGTATAATATAAGTGATTGGTAAATATTGTAGTGTGATATGTCCACCCGTTACTATCGAAATCATATACAAAAGATTGGTTTGAATCATCTGATGCATCATTGGGACTCCTCATCATTATGAGAGAATTGCTGATAGGGTCATAGCCAAGCATTACGTCTTTAGTTATAGCAGAACCACGATACCAACTATTCCAATCTACCTCAGTATCAGTAAAAGAAGCCTTGCTCACTGCTATTTTTTTATCTATTAAATTTCTAACATTTCTACCATCATATAAATAACATCCATCATCAGAGACCCAAGCTATCCCATATTTTGTCTTAGCAACACTAAATGGGAAATTTACGCCAAAATACTTAATAGTTTCTTCAAGATACCAGCTAGAAACACTTGGGCTGGATACATTAATAATATGAACCAGATTATGTTTGAAGGCTAACAACCTGTCAGCAAACGATTCTAAGGCAGTATACTCACCATAATCTCCAGTTGAAACATCTATAAAATTATATTCAAGAAATGTATCGAATTTACCTATCTCGCTATACATAATCCTGTCGCCAAACTTTTCCAGCTCTCCAGAGCCTGCCTTCAATTTAACATTAGCAACAAATGTCCTTCTATTAGCCACCACTGATGCTTTATATATTTCATTAGTGCCGCCTATACCTAAGAACTTTAAATCCGGGCTAAAGGCGTTTATAGTTGTATATGTATCTAGGTTTGGTTTAATAGCGTTCCCGTAAGTACCACTAACAACATGATAACCTTTTCCAGCTTCATATGTCCAAGCCCTATGGTCTCCATCTAGATTTGTTCTCATTCCCTTGACAATATCTATATCTGCTAATAATACTAAATCATCATCTGTACCATTGAGTCTTGTATATATTCTCCCACCAGTTATTCTTCCACTGTAAGCTAAGTCAGCATACACAGAAACCCTCAATGTTTGAGATACTGTAACAGCTACAGTAAAAGCCGCAATGGTTGAAGCACCATCGCCTATTTGAACTGGTAAAGACTCTTGATTATTATCGTATATAAATGTCTCATAAAATTCATAGGTACCCTCTTCCCAATCGCCATTTCCTGTGCCTGCTGATACAGCTATGTTCCAACCGGTTCCCCTGACAATGATAGGAGTTTCATTATCAGCAAAATCAAATGGAGCAGTGCCTCCTAAAGCACCGCCATATGCTCTTGAGTATGTAGAAGTTCCAGTAGCTGAACTATAACCCTGCTTACAGAATAAAAATTCTTTTGGATATTCTCCCAAATCTCCAACTCCGCCACTAGCTTCCTTAATAGATATAACTTCTCCAACAACAGCTCTACCGCTTTTATCAGCACCGGAGCCATTTTCAAACTTAACACCAGTTGCTGATGTGGAAAGGTCAACGCCCATTTGTAATTGGTCAGACCCAGTTTTTTTTATAATAGCAACTCCCCTGTTGTGAAAAAAGGTTAATTCTTCGTTAGTATTTGTAGCGGTTGTATCTTTATCAACCCTAAAAAGAGTACCTGAATCTATTTGGGATACAACAGAACCAGCCGCAATTCCTGTACCGGTGACACACATTCCCACAGCAAGTGAGCCAGTAGCATCCATTCGCACAATCTTAGGATTACTTCCGAATGTTGAGCCACTTCCAGCAGTATGGTCTGTATCGCAAGTATCATCAGTAAGATAATTATAATAATTAGTAGCAGTTCCACCAGCGTGGCTAGACGTGCCATAGGCATATGTAAAAGAAGTAGCTATCTTAGGAGGAGCTAAAGAATTTGGATGTTCCTGCCATTCAGCAAAAACAAGACCAGTAGTAGCATGGAACTGATTTCCCTGTACATATCCATACCATTTTATTATCGTAGAATTTGTTTCGTTTATATCGCAAACACGAACAGTTCCATCTGCAATATGATATATATACTTAGCATCGTTCCCAGAAAGAGTTGGACTAATAGCTGATGTTGTCCAGCCATTATCTTTTGCACCATAACTAGTAGTTGCATTAGTTGACCAAACATCTACACCGCCTTTACTATCAACGTCACCAAGGGCAACCATTTTATCACCTTGACTATTAATTTGTATTGTAGGGTCTCCGCCAGAACTATCATCGGAAATGGTTCTACCCTTTAAAACATAATAAATATCCATATCGCCAAATGTCAGGGTTCTAGTTCCGCTAGAACTAGCAGTTTTACTCATTTCAAAATGAGTTGAATCAGTTATTGAAGCAATATATGTATCTGTTTGAATGCCTGTACCAGATACAGACAAACCAGCTATTATTTGAGTATTTGAGCTATGTGTAATTGTAGCATCACCACTGCTTACAGTACAACTTGCTTGTGTGAATGTTGTACCAGCCGCATCATTACTGCTTAAAGTATCAACAACATCAGTCACGGTAAATATCCCATCATTACTACCAGTGCCAGTTATCTTTAATGCATCTCCAATGCTAATGAGACTAGAAGTGTAAATTGTACTATTAACTGCATTTGCCCCTCCAACTAATTGTAAGTGCTGTTTTGTAGGTTGCGGCATTATTTATTCACTACCATATTCAGGGGCTGTTGTAGTAGTATCACCGCCAACCTGCCTAGCTACAAATTTTATATTACCAACAGCAGAGCCAAGAGCTAAATCATTACTTGTACCCGGATGCTTTGTATCTGTAACAGTATAGGTGCTATCTCTACTAATATCAGATTCAAAGTAAAATAATCCATATCCACCAGCACCGGCAAGAGTAGCAGTTCTTTCTACTATATATTCAGATAAATTAGTAGTACCATCAGAGCCTTCTACATGAGCATATAAACCGCCGGCAGTTTTAATCTTACCCAGAGCATCAACAGACATATTCTGAATAAGAGCATTCTCATTTTCAGCTATATCTCTTGGGTCTCTCCTGTTATTAGAACCGCCAGACCAATCACGTATAGTATGATACTGCTTGGGCATTATTTGCCTTTAAAGAATCCTTCCATCATATCAGTAACAACATCCATCACTTTCTCGAACAGGATTTGTTCTTTATCTTCTGATACAAATGGGATGTTAATTTTCTCATTCAACTTAGTGGCAAGCATCTTAGAAAACTCATCTGATTTAATATGACCCATAGCCTCTTCTTTCATTTTATCTGCCTGAGCTTCTGCCATCTTCATTAACATTGATTTGAAGTCCATTATTTATCTCTCCTTATTTTTACTATTTTGTGACTAAGATATACAATGCTCATCACCGCGACAACACACTGTAATAACAAATTTATTTCTGCCAAGTAAACCCCATAGTTAGCAAATGATACTGCTGTAACTTTTAAACTATCCATAATCATTTACCGTTTATTCTAGACACCTGTCCCTTAATTTCCATTAATACATCAGACATATCATTAATTTCTCTAACAGAATCTTCATGTCTTCTATCCCTAGTCTCATCAGAACGGTTCCATCTTTCAATTAATTTAATCAACATACCTTCCATATTTTCCAATGTTTCAGACTGTCCTTTATTTTCAACCTGTAACTCAGTGATAGACTCAGCTTGAGCATCACTTCTCTTTGCATTCTGGTATACCATAAAGACAAACATTGCTCCAACAACACCAATCATTCCAGCTTCTGCATAGAGTGCTAAAAACTCTTCCATTATTCATATTACCTTGATATTTGGTTATTGAATTGCCATTTTTCATAAATGTAGTATATTTCGCACATTTTACTTTTTCTTCCGTTTTCCCCAACTGAGTGGGTTAATATTAAATTCTTTCTCATAAAAGCTTACTTTCTCTGCCAGCTCTTCTCGTTCAATCCGTTCCTCCACGATATGTTTGCCAAGCAAATCCCCAATCTGCTCATTTGCATCAAGCATCTTATTTTCAAGCTCTCCAAGTCTACTCTCCACACGCCAATAGCCATACACAAGCATACCAACGAGAACACATAACTGCCCCAACCATTTGAGATTAATGCTAATAACAGCATTATCATCGACAACAGCACCCCTATAACTTCTTGCAGTGTCAGGTTTTTCACTCACTTAACCTTCCTGTATATTGCTACCCATATCAACATGGAAAATAGTATCCAGAATAGTGGCGGGTAAATAGTTTTCAGCATCTGAAGTATAATGGCTGAACAGACTGCTATCAGGGCAACATCCCATTTGTCTAAATCTCCCATCCAACAACAGACCATCCAGAGTCACAACCAGTAAAAACGCTGGTTAAAAACAGGATAAAAAGTAAAAATAGAATATATCCCCCAAGAACTTTAATCTCTTGCTTTGACATACTTGACATTAGAACAGGAATGTTCCCATTTAAACCCAAACCTAGCTGGGTTTTTCATTACTTTAGGATATTGTTTTGATAGTCCATCATGGTCATCAATTCTATGTTCAACCTTAAAATCGCCGTTAGGTAGTTTTTTAATTTTATTCTTCATAATACCATCCACCAAGCGGCACCAATCTCAACTACTAAGTCAGCAAATGTATTATAAGCCCAACGCTTTTTTGTACCATACGTTTCATCGGTGCCTTCTACATAGACTTCAAAGACTTCCCATAATACTCCAATAATAGCAACCCATAGGACTGCCCATAAATCAGATGCACCACACCATTGAGCCACCTTAGCAATAAACAAACCAGCGGCTAAGTGATATGTAGTCCAATGGTCTAATTGACCAGTGGACAGTTGCCAGTTAACTACTTTTGCAATAGGATTGTTCATTACTTAGAACCAAATACTTTTGAGAAAAAGCCTTTCTTCTTCTTTTTACCTTTTTCAGACATTTTCTTTTTACCTTTCTTTTTCTTCTTCTTTACTTCTTCACTGGAAGCAAGCTGTTCATACTGCACTGGATTTGCAGGTTCTGCTCCAGCAAATGATAGGGCTATAATTACTGCCATTAGTTTTTTAATCATGTTCACACCTTTAAATGTTTAGATACTTCTTTTGCACCACTATACTGAGGAACTATTCTTGAAAGAAGTTCTGTTTTGGTTTCGCTTCCACCATAAGCAACTCCACGCTTATCATAGAAATCTTTTATCTCTGCTTTAGTATTTGCATCAGTAGGATAATCTGCTTGTAAAGTAGCGACACCATTGATTATATGATGTCCTCCTACTATCAACCTGCCATGCCCATCACCATGCTTCTTAGCACACTCATCAACATAGAACTCTTCAATAGTTTTAAAGCTATTACTTCTCTTTTCTATCTCACCATCTACATCAACAAAGTATGTATAAGACGAAGGGTAAGTCAGAGTCTCTGTAGAACCATCTGCATAAGTTTTTGTGCGTGTTGCACCCGGAGTTGTATTTCTATGAATCCGTACTCGATGACCCTGACTACACCTTCTTACAATCATGCTTCTGCTTCAGCCTCTTCTACTTCTTCAGTGAGAGATGTACGAAGCATATTAATGAACGCTTCTTTACCAACAGCTAACTGGTCAGCCATAAACTGATTAGTATTCTGTTTGTTCTGCAAATCATTAATGTGATTTAC
>Ga0208450_1000403_pt1 | contig 24318 bp, 27 predicted proteins | sample MalvireepMed_908_FD_184249 | JGI IMG/M metagenome (GOLD analysis project Ga0208450, IMG submission 184249) | Marine viral communities from the Global Malaspina Expedition - Malaspina viral metaG DeepMed_908 (SPAdes) (version 2) | ecosystem: Environmental > Aquatic > Marine > Oceanic | place... | reverse complement strand
ATTAAAAGAAGGAAAGAACAAAATGTCGACACTCAACATCATTAGAAACAAAATTGTTAGCAGAATTTTTGCTGTGACCAAAAGGCAAACACCATATGTGGAAACCTTTAAATTTGCAGCATAAAAATTTGGACAAACCTTAGAATACAGGCAGGAAGATCAAGGCTTATTTTTACATCCTTGAAAACTACGCAAACTCCTTATCGTGCGGATGGCAAACCGCTGCGCTTATGCATTCCTCTCGTTGCACTCGTCGGATGCAACCTCCACTGCCCATCGCTGCGACGTTTGCTTGTTTTACTACAGATGTAAAAAGTAGGCCATTTCCAAGAATGGAACTAAGAATATCATTTTTAAGCCTTCTCTTTCTTCAGTATAGCAAAAGCATCCCGTTAAAAATTTCTGAAGCCTTGGAAGAAATTTAGGGACGTCTTTGCGATTTTTACGATAGCAAAAAACACCTATCCAAAAGACGTCGTTTCTTTTGGTTCGTTTTCTTTAGACCTGGCAAATGGACCTCAGGAGATTCACGAGGTCCCGCAAAATAATAATCACGCGATTAAAGAAAATGAACAGAACATGAATTGAAAACAAACTCTAATTTAAGTTTCCTTTCTTTTTGCATCACTAAAAAGGAAATCAATGTTAGGAGATTAAAGAAGACACGTGATATTAAAAAACCTGAACAAAAAATGTATGCTATCACAACATTAGACATCAAACCAAAACTATAGAGAAATAAACCGCTTAGCGACGTCATTAAAAGACCTGTCTTTAGCTTTTAAACAAAAAAATCCTCGAATGTAGTTTCGAGGATTTTTTTATGTGCCAATTGTAAAACGTTTATAAGATGATTCGACAGTAAAGTAGCAACCTATTCCTGATACGTCGTTTCCCCATCCCATTCCATATAACCACCTAATAGGTTGTAGGTGGTCTCAAAACCTAACTGATCCATCAGCTGTGCTGCTTGTCCGCTTCGGTTTCCGGAACGGCAATAGATGTAATAATTTTTAGACTTATCAAGTTCGTTGACTTTATCAATAAAGCCCTGCCCTTCATAAATGTCAATATGATGCGAATTCGGAATGATGCCTTCATCCACCTCATTCTGCGTACGCACGTCTAGGATGAATGCCTGATCATCTTTTGCGATCAACTCCTCCCATTCTTCCTGAGTTATATTTTTCATGATGTATTGTATTAAGATTAAGTCTCAAAATTAAAGCATTGCCGGCGCTTCTCCAACGCGATCAGGCTTTAATAGAACAACCAATGGCTTTGGTGGTTTCGGGATTCACTTCTTGATCGTTTAAAAGCGCCTCAACCGCCTGAGCCACAAAAAATGTGGTTACCGTTGAAGCATCGCGAACGCTATCGTCTATAGCCCCTATGTATTTTACCTCTAAAGCATCATCCTTTTTTTGGAGCACATAAACGTGCGGTGTTTTGGTCGCTCCATATTCGGCATAGATCTCATGATTGGCATCATAGAGATAGGGATAGGTAAATTGCTTGGATGCAGCTAAATCCTGCATTTCCTTAAAGCTTTCTCCTGCTTGAACCTCCGGATCATTCGGATTGATCGCAATCACCGGATAGCCTTTCGGTTTGAATTGCGCATCCAAAGCTTGTATACGCTCCTGATTGGCAATAGCAAACGGACAGGTATTACAGGTAAAGACCACAATAAAACCTTTAGCCTCTTCAAAATCGGCCAAGGAAACCATGCTACCATCTACATTTTTCAACCGAAAATCCCCAACAGCATCGCCAATTTCATATCCCGATTTGAAATTACCTAAACCGGCAATTGCTATCGCAGAAACGACCATAATAAGCGTAAGCGCTATTAAAACTTTTAAAGACTTCATATTATTCTTTTAAGCTAGGTTGTAAACTCAATAATTCGTTCTCGAGCTCGCGGTAGGAAAAGCTTTGCTCGTAAAACATATATTCTTCATTCGTTATGATGAGGCTTGCCGGTATGGCGCCACTCCAATCTTCTGAAACCTGAGGGATCCAAGTGTTCCCGTGTGCATCGTCCAGGTACAGCACTTTTGACTGAAGTTTCTTCTCCTTAATATAAGGAATAAGCCGTTGTTCGATTTGGTCTGAAAAGTCCAAACTCACCAGCAAAACTTCGACTCCCTTTTTGTGGTACGCTGCATAAAGCTTTTCAAAAGCCGGCAATTCTTTAACACAAGGCCCACACCAGGTCGCCCAAAAGTTGATCACCTTTACCCTACCTGCTTTAGGGAAATCCAACATAGGCTTAAAGGCCTCAAAATCATACACGGGCAAATGATATCCATCAACCGATAGCATTTTTAGCGGTTTTGGCGTTCGGGTAGACGCAACTTTAGAGGCACAGCCTGCTAAAAGCACAACGCAACATAAAATACCCAATCTCCTAAACAATCGCTACCCGGTTTTTAATTCAACGACCACTACACGGAAGTTTCTTACTCTTGTAAGTCAAGAAAACCGCTTCGCAATGGACTGCGTAAATTTAAGGATTACAACATTTTGATAACAGATTTTAGGATTTGTATAACACCTACAGCGTTGTAATCAGGGGATTCTCGTTAAAAAACCTTAAGAATACGTTAAAAATTGTATCGCATCCACATCGAATCCAAATTAATCATACATTTGTACATACAAATATTGTAGATACAAGATGAAGATTGAAGAAGCACTAAAAATAGGAAACGGGTTAGACTTATCGTCAAAAACCCTGATCAATATCCAATACACTTCCAGAATACTGGAAGAAAAATTTGCTGCGCTTCTTAAAGAATATGATCTGAGTACGCCGCAATTCAATGTCTTACGCATTTTGCGTGGTCAAAAGGGCAAACCTGCAAGTCTTGCATGCATTCAGGAGCGCATGGTAGATCGCAGCAGCAACACAACCCGCCTGGTAGATAAACTGATCAAGAAAGAATTGGTAAGCCGACGCATTTGTCCCGATAATCGTAGAAAAGTTGAAATAGAAATAACTGCTAACGGATTGACACTTTTAAAAGAACTGGACCCCCTCACTTCGGCTGCAAATGCCAGCAATACTTCAAGCCTCAATGACGACGAATTAGTAACACTTAATAACCTCTTAGATAAACTTAGAACCGATGAGTAATTATATCGATGATTTAAATTGGCGCTACGCCGTTAAACAATTTGATGCTTCCAAAGAAGTATCAGAGGAAGATTTACAAAAACTTATAGATGCAGTGCAACTTTCTGCTTCTTCTTATGGGTTGCAACCTTATAAGATATTGGTTATAAAAGATCAAGCTGTAAAAGAAAAGCTGAAAGCTGCAGGATACAATCAGTCACAATTTAGCGATGCTACCGCGGTATTTGTATTTGCACATCAAACCGATTTTGATGTAGAACTTATAGACTCTTATATCGAGCTTTCAGAACGCATCAAAGAACTAGAAACAGGAACGCTGGCAGGCTATGCAAACTTGATGAAAAATGCACTTCTTAACCTGCCTCAGGAAGCCAAAGCGGGGTGGACCTCTAGACAGGCTTACATCGCTCTGGGCAATTTGCTAAGCGCTGCTGCTGCACATAAAATAGACGCCTGCCCTATGGAAGGTTTTGAGGCAGCTGCTTTTGATGAAATCTTAGGTCTTACAGAACAAAACCTGCACGCCGTAGTTGTTGCTGCAGTAGGATACCGAAGCGCTGAAGATGAAACCCAGCATGCTCCAAAAGTAAGACGGCCTCAGGAAGAACTTTTCGAGATCATCTAAAAATTTTTTAATTCAACATTTGTACATACAATTTTAATCTATACAACAATGAAAACAACTATTAAATCAGTATTAATTTTAGCAGTAGGCGTTGCCGCTGCATCATTTACAACAAAAACAATCATGGAAAAAGTAAGCGTAAAAAGCAGTTCAATCACTTGGGTAGGTAAAAAAGTTACCGGTAAGCATTCAGGAACTATCGATCTTAAAGACGGTTTTTTTGAAATGGAAAACGGAAGCATCACCGGAGGTGAGTTTGTGATCGACATGAACAGCATCGCGTGTACAGACTTAGAAGGAGACAGCAAAGGTCAATTAGAAGGACACCTAAAAAGTGACGATTTCTTTGGTGTAGAAAATCACCCAACTGCCAAATTGGTCATCACCAATGCGGTTAAAGACGGAAATTCGTATACAGTAACCGGGGACCTAACCATTAAAGAAACTACAGCGCCTATCTCTTTTGACTTGCAACAAGCAGGTGATAATTTTACTACTACCCTAACCATCGACCGTAGTAAATACAACGTGCGTTACGGATCTGGCAGCTTCTTTGACAACTTAGGAGATAAAACCATCTATGACGATTTTACACTAGACATCAACTTGTCCATCTAATTGATCGTCTATCATAAGTATTTAGAAAGCTGTCTTTTTAAAAGACAGCTTTTTTTATGTGGTATGTTCAAAATGAAAACTCTCCTTTACCAATCCAAATACTCTAAACAAACCATTACAATAACCTACAAACCCATCAACTAAAAATATCAATTACGTAATTCAAGGCTTATGTTCTTTTGCCTTGATGCCAAAGAACCAACCTGCCTGCCGCCAGGCAGGAAAATCAAGGGATTTAGTTTACCATAGATCAAGAAAAAGACAAAACACCCGAAAGCTTGTACAATGTAGTGATTCCCTCGGTTCAGAATAGCTGCAGGAAGCTCCGAAAGACAGGAGCGATAGCGACGCGGAGCTGACAAAGCGGTTTTCGCCTAAGCGAAAAATTCCTAAGCGAGGGGCTCTTTTCTTTTGTTACTTTTCTTTGGAGAGGCAAAGAAAAGTAAATAAAATTATACATAAGTAAAATTACTCCTTTCGACCTTAAAAGATTCACGAGCTCAGAAAACACACAACTAAACAATTCACGTTATCCAAAAACGGAAATGCGATTACCCACGGGATAAAACCACCTAAGACGACTTTAGACTAAACATCAACTTGTCTATCTAATATTTTTTTAAAGTAATTTTAAATTTTGTTTGTCGCTTAAGCATCAATTTTTATCTTTGATGCTCAAATTATGAAAAACAAAACAGTAAATACTTGGTGGTGGATCTCGCAACAGTAATGTCGTGAAACAACCTTGTATTTAAAATTTAAATAACTGAAAGGCCTGTCTCACGACAGGCCTTTTTTGTTTCGCCTAACAACCAAAAAAAATGAAATACACCTTAAAAACGCACAGCAAGAAGATCCTTGCCGATACCATCACTCCGGTTTCGGTATACCTTCGCCTGCGGGATCGCTTCCCCAACAGTCTGCTTCTCGAGAGTAGCGACTACCGGGCTAACGACAATACCTTCAGCTACATCTGTTGTAAACCTATCGCTTCGATCACTGTAAAAGACGAAATCATTACTGAAAGTTTCCCTGACGGAAAAACCACAACCACGAGCATCGACTCCACTACCGATGTAGTCGGAATCATCGAAGCTTTTGCCAAAAAGTTTGAGACTGAGGACAACGATAAAAAGTTCATTCAAAACGGACTTTTCGGTTATATGAGTTACGACGCCGTACGCTATTTTGAAGATATTAAGATCACCAAAAAAGAAGGCGCGCTGGAGGTTCCTGATATCTATTATGCAGTTTATCAAAATATCATTGCGATCAATCACTTCAATAATGAGGCCTATATTTTTTCGCATACTTATAAGGAAGAAAATAATCTGAGTGAGATTGCGCAGCTGCTTACGGTAAAAAGCTTTGCCGAATATCACTTCAAGTTAGAAGGTGAGCAACAATCGCAAATGTCTGATGAAGCCTTTATGGATTTGGTTAAAACCTGTAAAAAGCACTGCCAACGCGGTGATGTGTTTCAGATCGTACCTTCTAAGCGCTTTTCGCAAAATTTTAGCGGTGATGAATTCAATGTGTATCGCAGTTTACGCAGTGTAAACCCTTCGCCGTATTTATTCTTTTTTGACTACGGAAACTTTAAGATCTTCGGAAGTTCTCCCGAAGCCCAACTCATCGTTAAAGAGGGTAAAGCTGAAATTCACCCCATTGCCGGGACCTTTAAACGTACCGGAAATGATGAGAAGGATGCTGTACTGGCCAAAAAACTTTCTGAAGATGAAAAAGAAAACAGCGAGCATGTGATGTTGGTCGATTTGGCGCGCAACGACCTAAGCCGCAACGGCAGCAACGTCAAAGTTGAGACCTATCGCGAGGTGCAATACTTCTCGCACGTGATCCATTTGGTGAGCAAAGTGACAGGAACTAAACATCCTGACACCTCAACCATGCGCGTCGTAGCAGACACCTTTCCCGCAGGAACTTTGAGCGGTGCACCTAAGCACAATGCGATGAAATTGCTGGAGAAATACGAACCCATAAACCGGGATTTTTACGGTGGGGCGATCGGTTTTATGGATTTTAACGGAAACTTCAATCACGCGATCATCATCCGTTCCTTTTTGAGTAAAAACCATCAATTACATTATCAGGCAGGCGCAGGAATCGTAAGCGATAGTGTTCCTGAAAAAGAATTAGAAGAAGTATATAACAAATTAGGCGCGCTTACTAAGGCCCTTAAACTTGCTGAAGAACTATAACATGAAAAAACAGGTTTTAGTCATAGACAATTACGACAGTTTTGTGTACAACCTTGTGCATTATCTTGAAGATCTGGACTGCGAAGTCACCGTAAAACGCAACGACCAACTCAGCCTTGAGGAGGTTGCTGCTTACGATAAAATCTTGCTCTCACCGGGCCCGGGGATTCCGGAAGAAGCCGGTTTGCTTTTAGAGATCATCAAGACCTACGCGCCTACCAAAAGTATGTTTGGCGTATGCCTAGGTCAGCAAGCCATCGGCGAAGTTTTTGGTGGTACACTCATCAATCTGGACCAGGTTTTTCACGGTGTTGCCACTTCAGCCAACCAGCTGGTTGCAGACGAACCCCTTTTCAAAGACATCCCAACAGAATTTGAGATCGGAAGATACCACTCCTGGGTCGTGGCTCCGGAGAATTTCCCGGAAGCTTTAGAGATCACTTCGGTAGATGTGAATGGGCAAATCATGTCCTTACGCCATAAAGAATATGATGTGCGGGGCGTACAATTTCATCCCGAATCGGTACTCACTCCGGAAGGCAAAACAATGATCAAAAATTGGGTAACTAATTAAAGGTTTTTCTATTTCCGTGAAGACGGAAATCTCATGAATCAAACTAAAACCGCTTCCGTGAAAACGGAAATCTTATAAAATAACAGATGTAGTCCATTTCCGTGAAGACGGAAATCTCAAATAAATAATAATGCTCCCCTACGGAGTACTTATAGCGAATAATGAAAACAATATTAAACAGACTTATAAATCACGAGCAACTCAATAAAGAGGAGGCGCGGGAGGTTTTGGTCAACATTTCTGAAGGAAAATATAACACCAGCCAGATCGCGGCTTTTATCACCGTGTATATGATGCGTAGCATTACGGTTGAAGAACTTGCTGGCTTTAGAGACGCACTCCTAGATTTATGTATCGCCGTTCCTTTTGAAGGCTATAACGCGATTGATCTTTGTGGAACCGGTGGTGATGGTAAAAACACGTTCAACATTTCTACGCTTTCTTCTTTTGTCGCTGCAGGCGCAGGAATCAACGTGACCAAACACGGAAACTACGGAGTTTCTTCGGTGAGCGGAAGCAGCAACGTTATGGAAAGCTTCGGAATAAAATTTACCAACGATGCCGACTTTTTAAAGCGCTGTCTGGATGAAGCGGGTATTTGCGTACTCCACGCGCCGCTCTTTCACCCGGCGATGAAAAATGTGGGACCTATTCGCCGCGAACTCGGCGTTAAAACCTTCTTCAATATGCTAGGCCCTATGGTAAATCCGGCATTTCCTGAGAACCAACTCGTGGGTGTTTTCAATCTGGAACTGGCTCGTTTATACGGGTATTTGTATCAGGATACTAAAAAGAATTTTACCATTTTACACAGTATCGATGGCTATGACGAGATTTCCCTTACCGGAAATACCAAAGCCATTCGCAACACCAGCGAGCGTATGTTGACAGCTGAAGATTTTGGGGTACATACGATCAAACAGGAAGATATTTATGGTGGGGATACGATCGAATCTTCTGCTGCGATCTTTAAAAGAGTGATCAGCGGTAAGGGTACCGAAGCGCAAAACAATGTGGTTTGCGCCAATGCAGGAATGGCCATTGCCACGGTTAAAAACCTCGAGCCTAAAGCCGGTTTTGAACTTGCCAAAGAATCGCTTCTAAGCGGAAAAGGACTCGAACGCTTAAATAAACTCATAGCCCTAAGCAGCAAATAAAATGAATATTCTAGACAAAATAATCGCTGATAAATATAAAGAAGTAGCCTTACGCAAGCAGCTGATTCCGGTGAAGCAATTGGAGCAGTCGGTGCTTTTTGAACGTAAATCGCCTTCACTTGCACAAGCTTTGAGCACAAGCGCTTCAGGAATTATCGCAGAGCATAAACGCCGGTCGCCCAGTAAAGCGACGATCAACCACAACCTCAACGTCCAAGATGTAGCTAGTGGTTACGAGCAAGCCGGGGTTTGTGGGATGAGCGTACTTACCGATGGGAAATATTTTGGTGGCTCGCTAGACGATTTGTTGCTCGCCCGTGCCGCAGCGCAATTACCGCTGTTGCGCAAAGAATTTGTAATCGACACCTATCAAATTCTGGAAGCGAAAGCCTATGGTGCCGATGTGATCTTGCTCATTGCTGCAGTGCTCACGCGGGAAGAGATCAAAAGCCTTTCAGAATTTGCAAAATCGCTTGGTCTTGATGTGCTTCTCGAAGTCCATAATTTAGAAGAATTGCAAAAGTCGGTCATGCCGTCTTTAGATATGTTGGGCGTAAACAATCGCAACCTAAAAACTTTTGAAGTCAGCCTCGAAACCAGCAAAAGTCTTTCTGCTGAAATCCCGGATGACTTTGTAAAAGTTTCTGAAAGCGGTATCAGTTCAATCGAAGCGATCAAAGCCTTACAGCCGTATGGTTATAAGGGCTTTCTCATTGGCGAGAACTTTATGAAAACCAATGATCCCGGCGCCAGCGCTACTGAGTTTATCAAACAGCTTATTTAATAGTATATAAATTAAATTGAATACTAAATAGTATAAATGCGAAGCCTCCTTTTGTTCCAGAATAGGCTTTATAAAATGGGAAAGACAGCGCAGCGCCCATTTTATAAAATGGTTTCCATAACCGGCTAAGGTTATGGAAAATTCCTAACAAAAGGCGTCTTTTTCTTTGGTTCGTTTCTTTTGGACGAGCAAAAGAAATGAACAAAACAGAATAGGAAGTAATATTGCTTATGGTCAAAACAATCCATAATACAAAAAATAAAAGGCTAAGGCTTAAGGTTTGTGGCATGAAACACAACACGCTTGAAGTTGCGCAACTCCAACCGGATTATTTGGGTTTTATTTTCTTTGAAAGAAGTAAACGGAATTACGACAAGGCAGCTATTGAAAACCTTCCGGAAGAGATCAAGAAAGTGGGTGTTTTTGTAGATGCAAGCATCGCATTTGTACTCGATAAAATCAAACAGTTTCAGTTGGATGTGATTCAGCTACACGGAAGCGAAACTCCCGAATATTGTAAGGCGCTTCAAAACGGTTGTCTTATCGAGCGCAGTCCAGATACTGCCGAAGCTACCAAAATACCTGAACTCTGGAAAGTCTTCAGCATAAAAGACCACTTTGACTTTTCAGTTTTGGAAGCTTATGAAGCCGTAGTTGATAAATTTTTATTTGACACCAAAGGCAAAGAAAAAGGCGGTAATGGCTATACCTTTGATTGGAGCGTGCTTCAAGACTATCCTTCAGAAAAGCCTTTTATGTTAAGCGGCGGTATAGGATTGGAAGAAATCCCAGCGGTAAACGAACTTAAAAAAACAGCACTCCCGCTGGCGGGAATTGATGTCAATAGTAAATTTGAAGACGAACCGGGATTGAAAAATGTAGACTTGTTGAAGTCACTTCAAAACGAATTAAATAGATAGAGATTTTCGTCTGAGTTGAAATAAAAAATTACTGTGAATTAAAAGATTTCCGCCTTCGCGGAAATATCAATATAGAATTATGAACTACAACGTAAATGAAAAAGGATATTATGGAGATTTTGGTGGTGCTTACATCCCAGAAATGCTATATCCTAATGTAGAAGAACTGCGTCAGAATTATATAAAAGTGATGCAGGAGCCCGATTTTCAAGAGGAATTTAAGGCACTTTTAAAAGAATATGTGGGGCGTCCTACTCCACTCTATTATGCCAAGCGTTTTTCTGAAAAATATGGGACAAATGTTTATCTAAAACGCGAGGACCTGTGTCATACAGGAGCACACAAGGTAAACAACACCATCGGTCAGATCTTGATGGCCAAGCGTCTGGGTAAAAACCGTATCATCGCTGAAACCGGTGCCGGTCAGCACGGGGTGGCCACGGCTACCGTGTGCGCATTGATGGGTCTAGAATGCATTGTGTATATGGGTGCGATAGACATTAAACGACAGGCCCCTAACGTAGCCCGTATGAAAATGCTGGGCGCCACAGTAATCCCTGCAGAATCCGGCAGCAAAACCTTAAAAGACGCCACTAACGAAGCCATTCGGGATTGGATCAACAATCCGACCGATACGCATTATATTATTGGTAGTGTGGTAGGACCACACCCCTATCCCGATATGGTGGCCCGTTTTCAAAGTGTGATCTCTGAAGAAGTCAAGAAGCAATTACTGGAGAAGGAAGGCAGAGAAAATCCCGATTATGTGGTAGCCTGTGTAGGTGGTGGTAGCAACGCAGCCGGGATTTATTATCATTACCTCGATACTCCGGAAGTGGGTATCATCGCAGTAGAAGCCGCCGGAAAAGGAATAAATTCCGGGGAAAGCGCCGCAACTTCAGCTTTAGGTAAAGAAGGGATCATTCACGGAAGCAAAACCTTGTTGATGCAAACCGATGACGGGCAGATCACTGAGCCGTATTCAATCTCTGCAGGTCTTGATTATCCCGGTGTTGGGCCTATGCACGCGCATTTATTTAGAAGCGGCCGTGGTGAGTTCATCAGCATCACCGATGCCGATGCGATGCAAGCCGGTCTTGAATTGTGTAAACTGGAAGGGATCATCCCCGCGATCGAATCGTCTCACGCTCTGGCCATTTTTGAAGAACGCAAGTTTAAAAAAGATGATATCGTGGTCGTGAATTTGAGTGGTAGAGGAGATAAGGATTTAAGTACATTTATCGAATATTTTGACTTAGCATAAGGGCGTTCCTTGTACTATCGCACAAGGCCGGGCTTTCGGCAGTCGCTTTTTTTCTGTGTAAAAAACACATAAAAAAGAGCTCCAACAAAGCCTCAATCCCTAACGCAAAATTTAAAACCATTTCCGCCTAAAGTTTATCCTGAGCGAGAGTCGAAGGACGGAAATGACTAAAAATATTAATATGAACAGAATAAATACGAAATTAAAAGAAGGTAAAAAGTTGCTTTCTATATACTTCACGGCGGGTTATCCTGCCTTGGAAGACACCACAACAGTTATTGAAGAGCTTGTAAAATCAGGAGTTGATATGATCGAGATCGGTTTACCGTTTAGTGATCCCTTAGCCGATGGACCTACGATTCAGGAGAGTTCTACGGCTGCCCTAAAAAACGGAATGACCACCGCAAAACTCTTTGATCAGATCAAAGACATCAGAAAAACCGTAGATATTCCGTTGATCGTGATGGGCTATTTCAACCCGATGCTTCAGTATGGTGTTGAAAAATTCTGCGCTACCTGTGCAGAAATAGGCATAGACGGACTCATCATGCCCGATCTTCCGCTTGCGGAATATGAAGAACGCTATCAAGCTACTTTTGAAAAACACGGTCTTAAAATGATCTTTTTGATCACGCCTCAAACTTCAGATGAGCGCATCAGACAGATCGATGCGGCAAGTGATGGTTTTATCTATATGGTGAGCAGCGCGAGTACTACAGGTAAAACCTCGGGCTTCAGCAGTGTGCAAACCGATTATTTTGAGCGCATCGCTGCTTTAAATCTGAAAAATCCACAGATCGTAGGTTTTGGTATTAAAGACGAAGAAACCTTTAAGGCGGCAACGCAAACTGCGCAAGGTGCCATTATAGGTTCAGCATTTATCAAAACACTTACCGAAAAGGGTATTGAGGGCATTTCTGGCTTTATTAAAAGCATAAGACCCTAAGTCTTAACCCGCTTTTAGCAAGTTCTTATTAATAATTAACAGCTGTGCTTCTTATCTTGAGGTCAACAAAAAAAAGAGAACTATTATGGATAAGAAATTTGAACGAACAGTAGACCAGAAAGACAGCGATCCTACAAGCAGCCTTGGAGATCGTAAAAAGAACACCAATAAAGTGGATATTGATGAACAAACCATCAAAGACCAACAAAACAAGCACTAAGTGCTTGGGCTAACCACCAAAAACTAAAAAAGCCGATACCTAACGTATCGGCTTTTTAGTGCGCTATTTTGCATCGCTGCCCACCAGGTTATAGGTAGGATCTTCTATAATATTCACATCAATGATCGCCTCGGCGTTCTTCAGCAAACGACGACAATCAGGGCTCAAATGTCGTAAATATACGGTCTTACCCAGTTTATGATAACGGCTGGTCACCACGTTCAAAGCTTCGATAGCCGACATATCTGCTACCCGGCTTTCTTTAAAATCGATGATGATCTTGTTGGGGTCGTTCAGGATATCAAACTTCTCTGTAAAATTGGTGGTCGAAGCAAAGAATAAAGGTCCGTAGATCTCATAATGCTTGGTTCCTTCGTCGTCCACATATTTTCTAGCTCGAATGCGTTTAGCACTTTCCCAGGCAAAAAACAAGGCAGAAAGAATCACACCAACTAATACTGCCAGTGCAAGGTTGTGCAAGATAACGGTGATAGCTGCCACGATAATTACAAGAAAAATATCCTTTTTAGGAACTTTATTGAAAATACGCAGGGTGGCCCACTCAAAGGTTCCTACAGCAACCATAATCATCACCCCAACGAGTGCCGCCATCGGAACTTTCTCAATAACCGGCGCACCGAACAACACAATAATAAGAATGGTAAATGCAGCGATAATCCCAGATAAACGTGCTCTGGATCCCGCTGAAAGATTCACCAAGGTTTGTGCGATCATCGGGCAACCTCCCATTCCGAAGAAAAATCCGTTGAGCAGGTTAGAACTTCCCTGAGCGATACACTCCCGGTTTCCGTCTCCTTTGGTTTGTGTGATCTCATCGACAAGATTCAAGGTTAGCAAACCTTCAGTAAGTCCTACTGCCGCCATCACCATAGAATACGGTGCGATCACTTTTAAAGTTTCGTAAGAAATAGGAATTTCAGGAATATGAAACGGAGGAAAACCACCACTTACCGAAGCGATATCTTTAACCGTTTTGGTATCAATTCCGAAGAAATAAACCAATGCAAAAACCACAATTATAGCAACCAACGAAGAAGGAACTGCTTTTGTCAACTTCGGAAGGAAAATCACGATCAACACCGTAAGTGCGGCCAAACCTGCCATAATTAATAAAGGCGTGCCGGTTAACCACGCTACTTCCCCGTTTATGAGGGTTTGAAATTGCTTGATCTGCGACATAAAGATCACGATCGCCAAACCGTTTACAAACCCAAACATCACCGGGTGCGGCACCAGACGAATAAACTTCCCAAGTTTAAAGAGTCCGATCAATACTTGAATAACTCCGGCAAGTGCTACAGCCGCCAACACATATTCTAAACCGTGGGAATTCATCAACGCGATCAGGGTGATCACTGTGGCTCCTGCTCCTCCAGAGATCATCCCGGGACGACCACCAAAAATGGCGGTCACTAAGCCTGCGATAAAAGAAGCATATAAACCCATCAAAGGAGGAAGACCGGCTAGAATCGCAAAAGAAAGCGATTCAGGAATCATAGTCATCGCAACCGTAAGACCGGCTAGAATTTCAGTTTTGTAATTGACCTTTTGAGTTAAATCAAATAAGTTAAATACTTTTTTCATGAAGTAGTTTTGTGCAAAAAGCGTGTGTTTTTTATTGGGGTAAACAGTCAAAAAATCAAGAATCGCACTTGAAATGTCCTGTTATTTAGCAGGTTAAAACCCTGCTCAATTCGGCTGCAAAAATAGCTTTTTTAATGAGAAGGGCAAGCACATCACGGCAGGATACGCCTGTAATGGCTAGAGTTTACCAATCAAGCTGTTACGCAAAGGATTTCGCCAACACAAGACATTTCAGAAGCCGTTAAACTTATATTAATCTGGTACTGCTGCAGATCGCTGGCTGGCTAAAGTCTTATTTTCGTATAAAATCTCAAACTATGAAAACATACCTCTATATTTTAGCCGGTCTCGTTTTGTTCACCGGTTGTAAAAATGATAAATCGGTTTCTGAAGACAAACAGGAAGAACTCGCCGATAATGGTCCGGTAACTGTGGAAACGACTGTGGGACCTTTAGAACTTCCTGCTCCTTTTGCTTCAGAATCGGTTACTAAACAAAGTAAAGTCATTGAATGGCCTGCCGGAACGACACCAGTAGCTGCCGAAGGTTTTAAAGTAGAACGCTTTGCCGACTCCTTAAAGCATCCCCGATGGACCTATGTTGCACCTAACAATGATATTTTTGTTGCCGAATCAAACACAAGAGACAGCGCCAATAGAATTACCTTGTTACGAGACACAAATGCTGACGGAGCTATCGACGAACGCTATATTTTTAAAGAAGACCTCAACCAAAATTTTGGAATGCTGGTTTTAGACGGTTCGTTTTACATTGCAAACACCGATGGTTTATACCGCTTTCCATACACCGAAGGACAAACCAAGTTAGAAGGTGAAGGCGAGAAAATCGTTGAACTTTCAGCAAGTGGTTACAACAACCACTGGACGCGGAATATCATCACCAACGAAGCCGGAGATAAAATCTATATTTCAGTAGGATCTGCCAGTAATGTGGGAGAACAAGGAATGGAAAAAGAAGAACGTCGCGCCAATATTCTTGAAGTGAATCCTGACGGTAGCGGAGAGATCATTTATGCTTCCGGACTTAGAAACCCTGTAGGAATGGATTGGAATCCTGTGACCGGTGATCTTTGGACTGCTGTAAATGAGCGCGATGAATTAGGAAACAACTTGGTTCCCGATTATGCTACTAGCGTTAAAAAAGGGGGCTGGTATGGATGGCCGTACAGCTATTACGGGCAGATTAATGATCCGCGATGGGAAGACGATCCGCATCAGGATTTAGTAGATCAAGCCATCATTCCTGATGTTCCTTTAGGACCGCACACCGCTTCTTTAGGCTTTACGTTTTACACCGCAGATCAATTCCCGGAAATGTATCAAAACGGGGCTTTTGTAGGACAACACGGGTCTTGGAACCGCGAGCCTTTTTCTGGCTATAAAGTAGTTTTTATTCCTTTTGAAAATGGAATTCCTAAAGAACCTGTTGACTTTTTAACCGGCTTTATTCCTGATGAAAACGGAAACGAAGTTTATGGTCGCCCGGTGGCAACCACAGTTGCCCCTGATGGTTCCTTATTGGTAAATGATGATGACGGTGGAGTAATCTGGCGTGTTTCTGCAGAATAAACTAACCCATTTAAAGCTTCTTGGTATTTAGTCCTTCGGCGCTGCCAAGTAATGGGTATACGTTTTAGTATTTTTGAAGTTCATCAGAATTTCCATCCTCGATTAGCGAGTACTTTATGAAAAATATTCTTTTAGGTCTGTTGTTGCTTTCCGGATGTGCATTTGCGCAAGAGAAAACAGCAGCAGACTCTGTTTTTGTAAGCAACACCTTAGGTGAAGTTATCATCACCTCCACACCTATTCAGGACAAATTGCAACGTATTCCTGCAGCGGTAAATAGCATTACGGCTGAAGATTTTCAGCGTGGAGACCAACTTTCCATCGCCAACGAACTCAATAAAAATCCGGGAATTCAAATGCAGCAAGGTGCGCTCAACACCAGTCGTATCAGCATCAGAGGTCTTGGAGCGCGCAGTCAATATGCTACAAATCGCGTAAAAGCATATATTGAGGGAATTCCCTTAACCACGGGTGAAGGAGAAACTACCTTAGAAGATATAGACCTCAACCTGATCGAACGTTTGGAGATCATCAAAGGCCCCGCAAGCAGCAGCTATGGTGCCGGGTTGGGTGGCGCGATCAACATTTCAGTGATCAAACCGAAACCAGAAAATAGCAGGATTCGGTTGAATGGGGTCGCAGGTGCTTACGGTCTTTTTAAAAGCGGAATCACCGCAATGCTTGGTAACCGTGAAACCGGCGGATTTGTTAGCTATAACCATCTCGAGAAAGACGGGTTTAGAACTAACAGTAATTACAACCGAAACACGCTTACCGCTTATGCCAAAACACAACTTAATGAGGTGAGTTCGCTTTCTTTCTTCGGAAATTATACACGTTTAAAAGCCTTCATCTCAAGTTCTGTAAATGCAGAAACCTTGCAAAACAATCCCGAAAATGCTGCATTTACCTGGGGGCAAGCGCAGGGTTATGAATCCTACGACAAAGCTTTAGCCGGACTCGCTTACGAATGGAACATCAATGCCAATAACACCTGGCAAACCAGTGTTTTTGCCAATTACCGTGACGGGTATGAACCGCGGCCTTTTGATATTCTTGATGAAGATTCTTTTGCTTTCGGTATCCGCAGCAGTTTAAATTCGCAGTTTTCTGTATTCAATATTCCGGCAAAGAGCAGTATTGGAGTTGAGTATTTTGATGAGCATTATCAAGCGCAACTTTTTGAGAATTTATATGAAGAAAATAACGGTAACGGAAGTCTTGAAGGCAATCGCTTTAGCAATCAGGAACAAGATCGCAAATACTTAAATCTTTTCGCACAATTAAGTCTACAGCTTACGCCAAAGTTTAAAGCTCATCTGGGACTGAATTACAACCACAGCAGATACCGTCTGGACGATTACCTCAACGAAAGTGATGTCGATAACAGCGGCGTGTACACCTATCCCAGAATCTTTTTGCCACAAGCTGGCCTGAGTTACGAAGTAGCTAACGATAAATTCATCTATGCCTCGATAAGCCGCGGCTTTTCTTTACCCACAGTTGCCAAAACGCTGACTCCCGAAGGTGCTATAAATCCGGAAATCAAACCTGAAACCGGTTTCACCTATGAACTGGGATTGAAAGCACAATGGCTGGATCATAAACTCTACACAGAGCTCGCTTTATACACGGTACAGGTTAATGATCTCCTTGTTGCAGAACGCGTGGGTAATGATCAATATGTAGGTCGTAATGCAGGCGCTACCGATCATAACGGGATTGAGTTCTTAATCCATTATCGCGAGAATTTAACGCCGGCATGGTCGCTTCAGCCGTATGGGTCTTTAGCGCTGAATGACTATTCGTTTGATGCCTTTGTAGATAATGATGAAAATTATAGCGGAAATGAGCTTACCGGAGTTGCAGATCAGGTGATCAATCTCGGCTTGGATGTAGCGTTTCAAAACCGATTTAAGTTCAACATCAACTACCGCCACACCGGAAGCATTCCGTTGAATGACGCCAATACGCTTTACAGCGATGCTTACAATCTGGTAAACCTTCGCGCAGATTATAGTTTTGATCTTTTACCTAAGCTTAAAACCCGAATTTTTGCCGGCGTCAATAATGTCTTTGATACCGATTATGCTGCACAAATATTGCCCAATGCCACAGGGTTTGGTGGTGCTGCACCACGTTATTATTATCCCGGAGAACCTGTAAATTTTTATACCGGATTGAACGTAAAGCTGTTTTAAATCTAATTTCCGTCAGGAAGTTTCATTCCATTTTCACCAAATTCGTTGAGTTCGGCTTCAAAGCTGTCAGCGAGTGCTATGAATTTATCTAAAAGGTCTAATTGATTTTCAGGTTCTAATAGATTGCCCGGCAATTGCATCGCATCACAGTATTCAAAAAACAGATTGTGGTAATACGCGTCAATTCCCAGTTGTTCGACTAAAAACTCCCGGTTAAAATAGTCATCGGTAGCAAAGAGCACACGGTATTGTTTATAGGTAATGGGAGCATATTTTTCCTTTTGTTTGGAAGGGTCTTTTTTAAACAGACTTAAAAAAAGACGTCCCAACTCCATAAAATCAACGCCATTGGTACTGTTAGGCGGGCGATACAACTGACGGTTCTTTTTGATATCATTCTGAATCCTGCTGTTGAAAATGCTATCGTATTCTTTGATGTCAAAGGGTTTTTCCTTCGGCGCTTCGGTGAGGCGTACTTCGTCAAGTTCGTTCAGGTTCTCTTTAAGTTCAACCACCCAGATCTTTTCGAGCTGATAGGGTTCTACTACAAAAACCTGGGTTTCCATAAAAGGCGCACTAAAAACCAAAGAGTCTTCTAATCGCGCAGCCAAACTAAAATCTCCTTCATCTGTAGTCGTCGTACTTTTATGCTGCGTCAGGTTTTGCACCAAAACACCAGGAACGCGTTTATCGCCCGCATATACTTTTCCTGAAGTATTTTGAGCACGCAGTGTGCCAGCGCAAAGCAAACTTAAGCCTAGAAGAATGTATGTGAATCTCATCAAAACAATTTAGGTTGCGAAGTTAGCTTAATTAGTTTGTGCCTGCTTATGAAAATCGGAACTGACCTTAAGCAGATACTCTAAAAAGCGCATTTGATTCTTTTCCTGCAAAAGTCGCGCATCTATTTTTCTACTTAAACAATAATCAAAAAACAAAGGCTCTTCTTCTCTGGTGATCGCCAATTGATTTCTCAAAAGTTGCTGATTGAAGAAAGCGTCTTTTTTAAAGAATGCTTCAAGTTCGCCCAATTTTAGAATTCTAAACCGATTGGGATCTTCGGTCTTTTCCTTTTTATCTTTCTTAATCGAATTCCATACCATTTTTCCTATCGCGATAAAATCTATTCCTCCTCCAGTAGGCTTCGGACTGTACATTCCCGGATTTTCCTGAATATCTTTCTTCAGCCAAAAATTAAAGTTTTTATCATACTGTTCAACACTAAACTCTTTAGCGGAATTCGTTGCAGTGATGGTCACAGCATCCAATTCATTTCGGTTTTCTTTCAGTTCAACTACCCAGATCTCTTCAAGCTGGTAGGATTCGATTTTATGGATTTGCGTCTTAAAAAAGGAATAACTAAAGATCAAAGAATCTCCAAGTTCAGCAGCGATCTGAAAATCGCCCCAGCGGTTGGTAGAAGCCATTTTATCTTGAGTCTTGTTGATAATAAGTACGCCTTCGAGCGGTTTATCTCCAGCATACACTTTACCTTTAGTTTCTTGAGCTTGGATATTAAAATGCAGCAGAAAAAGTAAAACAGGAAGTAAGGTTTTTGGCATAATCAGGTCTGTTGCATAATGACCTGATCTTTGAGTTATTGTTGCAAAAGCTTACACGCGCACCGCGTCTGGCACCAAACCGGTGTAATCCCCGCCGTTACGAATAACATCACGTACGATAGAAGAAGAAATATAGCTCTTACCTGAAGAAGTAAGCAAGAATACCGTTTCTATTTGCGCCAGCTTTCTGTTGGTATGCGCAATAGCCTTCTCAAACTCAAAATCTGCCGGATTGCGCAAACCTCTAAGAATAAAGCCGGAATCTGTAGCATTACAAAAATCAACCGTAAGCCCTTGATACGTCATTACTTTGATCTTTGGTTCGTCTTTAAACGACTCTTTTAAGAAACGCTCGCGCTGCTCTAAGGTGAACATATATTTTTTATCGGCATTGACCCCAATCGCTAAGATGATCTCATCAAAAAGCTTTAAGCCCCGCTCGATGATATCATAATGTCCTAAAGTAAGCGGATCAAATGATCCCGGAAATACTGCGCGTTTCATAATTTTCAATTTAAGAAATAACCAACAGAAAAAGTCAAATTATAATGACTAAAAGAAAAAATATCCGAGTCAAATCTATCCAGATCAGGGTCAAGTGCCAAATGAAGCTGAAAAAGTAAATCTTTATATGACCGGAATGAGAACCCCGTAACAACTGCCGGATTAAAAAAATCATTATCCTTCCAGACCGCATCGAAATAAGGCCCTTTTACCTTTTCTCTTATGAGGAAATCTCCACGTATTCCGACATCGAACCTTAACTTTTTAGTTATTGAAGTCTGAATAAACAAAGGAATGGAGATATAATGTCTAAAATCCCTAAAGTTTTCACTACTTTGATTATTTGAGAACAAATCATATTGAAAATGGGCTACTAACAACTCCGAGTGCAGACTAAAAGTTCTATTAATATTATATTCTGCCATACCTCCTATTTCGTAACCTAAGCTTTCACTAAAAATAGCCTCAGTTATCGGAAATCCCGTGAAATTCACTCCAGCCTTAACACCATAATCAACCTGACCAATAGAGCGAATTCCGTATAATAAAGTTAAAAGCAAGAATATGTTCCTCATTCTAGTTATTTAATGCATTTTCAATAACATTGTCAAACAATTCCGGCAAGCTTATCCCTGCCACCTTTGCCTGCTGCGGAATAATACTCGCAGGACTCAATCCCGGTGTAGTATTTACTTCTAAAAAGTGCGGCTCCCCATTATGGAATATAAATTCTGCCCGGGTAAGCCCTTTCAATTTTAAGATCTTGAACACCTTTTCTGCTTCGCGTTGTACGGCTTCGGTTTGTTCATCAGTAATTCTTGCCGGTGTAATCTCTTGCGATTTGCCTTCGTATTTTGCCTGGTAATCAAAGAAGTCATTTTCGCTTACAATTTCGGTCACAGGAAGCGCCATGATGTTCCCCTGATAATTGATCACCCCGACCGAAACTTCGGTTCCTTCTAAAAAGGATTCTATAATGATCTCATCATCTTCTTTAAAAGCCACTTCGATCGATCCTTCTAATTCTTCGACGCCATAAACTTTAGAAACCCCATAACTGCTTCCTGCTTTATTAGCTTTTACAAAACACGGCAAACCTACTTGCTCCAAAATTTCAGTGGCGTTAATAGCATCGCCTTTATTGAGTAGATAATTGGTTGCGGTTTTGATTCCGTAGGCCTTTAACACGCTAATGCAGTCCCGCTTATTAAACGTAAGCGCAGCCTCATAATAATTGCACGCCGTCTGCGGAATATTCAAAAGCTTCAAATAGGCCTGCAAAATTCCATCTTCTCCCGGTGTTCCGTGAATGGTATTAAACACGCAGTCAAAAGTGATCTTAGTGCCTTCTACATTTATAGAAAAATCGGCTTTATCAACCGGAATAGGCTTGTGATCTGCGTGTTTGCAAAACCATCCTTCTTTTAAGATATGAATAGGAAACACATTGTATTTTGATTGGTCTAAGTGCTTGCAAACCGTATTCCCGCTCAAGATCGAGATATTCACCTCACTTGAAAATCCGCCCATCACGACTGCAATATTTTTTTTTGACATAGTAAAAATGAAAGCTTTACGTTATCTAGTAATAAGATGACTTCCTTGTCATCTTCAGCTATTGAAAAACAATTTTAATTAAGCTCGGTTTGCCGAGTACTTTAAGGCTTCAAAGAACGTTATTTTTAGAATAAATAGGCAAAAAAAATGATTGCAATTGAGCGTCAGCCAATTTTAAACTAAGTTTGTAGCCGCAAAATCGCTATCTATGGGATTCTTTAAATTTATATTCAGCAAAGTTTTTTTAAAACAGCTCTTGCTGGCTTTATTGGTACTGGTATTACTCATATTTGGGTTATTATACTGGCTACGCGCATCAACAAATCACGACCAGCGTATCGCAGTGCCAGACCTTAGCAAAATGTCTTTAGGTCTCGTACAACAAGAGCTCGAGAATGCCGACTTGAATTATGTGGTGATCGACTCTTCTAATTACAATCCAGATTTCCCAACCTTTTCTGTAATTGAGCAAAATCCCGCTGCAGGAAAATTTGTAAAAGAAGGCCGAAAAATCTATTTGGTTTTAAATCCTTCAGGATACCGAAAAATTGAAATCCCAGAATTGGTAGGTAGAACACAACGTCAGGTAGAACCTACGCTGCTTGCCCTCGGATTCAAAATAGGAAAAATTGACTACCGCGATCATATAAGTTCTGATGAAGTGCTTGAACTGCGCCACGACGGAAAAACCCTTAATGTAGGCGACGCCCTGCGGAAAACTTCGGTCATTGACCTGGTTGTAGGTAATGGAAAAGGCAGCTACCGCACTTCTGGCGATGCTGCACAAGATGTAATTAACGATGCTGAAGATTTAGACGATGCAGGATTTTAAAACCGAAGGTCCTGATGAGCAGGATGATGAATTGTATGAGCATTACAGCTTTACTGCCGGCAAAGGCCAAGAGCCGCTGCGTGTAGATAAATTTCTGATGAATTTTATTGAAAAAGCGACGCGTAATAAAATTCAGCAAGCCGCAAAAAATGGCAACATTCAGGTGAATGGAGCGGTTGTAAAACAAAATCATAAAGTAAAAGCCAATGATGTGGTTCGGGTACTTTTTGAGCATCCGCCCTATGAATTTTTACTTACGCCTGAAGATATTCCGTTAGATATTGTTTTTGAAGATGATACACTGCTTGTGGTGAATAAACCCGCCGGTATGGTCGTACATCCCGGTCACGGTAATTACAGCGGCACGCTCATTAATGCATTGATCTATCACTTTGACAATCTGCCCGAAAATAGCAGCGGCAGGCCCGGGCTGGTGCATCGTATAGATAAAGATACCAGCGGACTTCTCGTAGTCGCAAAGACCGAGGAGGCTATGACACATCTGGCCAAACAGTTTTTTGATAAAACCAGTGAGCGCGAGTACATCGCGATCGTATGGGGAAATGTCGAAGAAGATCAAGGCACTGTTGAAGGGCATATAGGCCGTCACCCTAAAAACCGTATGCAAAACACAGTTTATGAAGATGGTGATCAGGGTAAAGAAGCAGTGACACATTATAAAGTTTTAGAACGCTTAGGCTATGTAACTAAAATCTCCTGCAAGCTTGAAACCGGCCGTACGCATCAGATTCGTGTACATATGAAGCACATAGGGCACACGCTTTTTAACGATGAGCGCTATGGCGGGGATGCGATCTTAAAAGGAACCACCTTTACCAAGTATAAACAGTTTGTAGAAAATTGCTTTAAAGTTTTGCCAAGACAAGCTTTACACGCAAAAACCCTTGGTTTTGAACATCCAAAAACCGGGAAATGGATGCGTTTTGACAGTGCGATCCCTGAAGATATGGAAGCTTGCATCGAGAAGTGGCGTAATTATGCAAAACACGCGATGGAATAGCACTATTGCAAATGCTGTTTTAAATTAAGTACCTTTGACGTATGCTCGATTTTATTCCAGATAATTTACAATCTATACTCATCATTGTTGTTTTGGCCGTGCTTTTTCTAGCTGTGATGGCAAATAATAAACGCAATCAAAGTAAATTAAGAGACCGTCGCAAACGGAATTTTAAAACCGATTACTTCAAGCTTAAAAATGAGCGTGAAAAAGAATCAAACTCCTAAAAAATAAGCTGTGAAAATCTATACCAAAACCGGAGATAAAGGTACTACCGCCCTCTTTGGCGGCACACGGGTATCTAAGCACAACATACGCATTGAAAGCTACGGCACCTTAGACGAACTCAATTCGTATTTAGGCCTGCTACGCGATCAGGAAATTGACGCGCAAAGCAAAGCTTCTTTGATTAGTATACAAGAAAAACTATTTGTAATTGGAGCTATTCTGGCAACAGATCCTGAGAAGGCTGTTCTAAAAAATGGCAAAGAGCGCTTAAATATTGATAAAGTAGGCGAGGCAGATATTCTATTCTTAGAACAAGAAATGGATGCAATGGATGAGCAGCTACCGCCAATGACCCATTTTATCCTCCCCGGCGGACATCAAACGGTGTCATTCTGTCACATTTCACGCGCGGTATGCCGCAGAGCGGAACGACTCGCAACCGCTCTTTATCAGGAAGTTCCGTTTGAAGAAAATGCACTTAAATATTTAAACCGCCTTTCTGACTACCTCTTTGTACTGGCACGGAAGTTGTCTAAAGATTTGCAGGCTGAAGAAATAAAATGGATTCCTGAAAAGAAGGAGTAAAACCTCCAAAACTGAAGCCTAAACCTCGTAATCACAAGAGATTACAGACGTTCATAAAAATAATTTTGAATTAACATTCAATTTTCTTGGATTTTACGTTAATAAATTTATTTTTGCAAAAAAATAAATACGTTAACTTATGTACTGGACATTAGAACTAGCTTC
>Ga0208450_1000399_pt1 | contig 24609 bp, 13 predicted proteins | sample MalvireepMed_908_FD_184249 | JGI IMG/M metagenome (GOLD analysis project Ga0208450, IMG submission 184249) | Marine viral communities from the Global Malaspina Expedition - Malaspina viral metaG DeepMed_908 (SPAdes) (version 2) | ecosystem: Environmental > Aquatic > Marine > Oceanic | place... | reverse complement strand
TCGTTAGATATATCTTCAAAACTAAGATTTTTATCTGACAAAGCTTTTTCGTACTCTGCTTTCAAAGCATCTCCTTCAGCAACTAAACTGTTGTATTGCTCAATTTTTTCTTTAGACGAATATTCATCAACTTTTCCAAGGGCATTTATAGACGCGCCTATACGGTTAAATTGTGGTTCATATGTCTTGTTAACTTCAACGTAGTCATTGTACTTACTATTCCAATCTTTTGATTTTTTTTGGTATCCAGCAAACTTGTGGTTAAAATAATCAGCTAAAACTTTTTCAGCCGCACTATCTTGAACCCTAAGTTTCATAATCTCCTCATCAGTAGCTCTATCTCCAAAAAAAACACTAGTTTTACCTAGTTCTTTCTGTTTAGTCTCTTTAGCCTTATCGACAGCTAACGCATCCATATACTGCTTTAACCAATTTTGACCATCACCAGTAATACTAGCATCTTCAGGATCAAATATATTGAATACACCCTCTTGCATCGCTTTTCTAGCATCTGCAACCATGTCTTTATGCCCCTTAAAATCAGGTTTAATATCACCTATATCAAGCCTTCTAATATACTGTTCAACCTCCTCTTGTTTAACACTACCAACAATTTGTTTAACTATTTCGTCATCCACCCATTTTGAATCAAAAACTTCGTTTTGTTTGTATTGTAAATACTGTTCGTATTTTTCTTCTCCAAACCAACTTTTTAAATCATCTTCTTCTGATCTAGCGTATCCTTGGAAAGAAAGTCCACTTCCAGCCTTCATTCTTGATTGCTTAAAGTTATCTAAACTAAAATACTCTTCAGCTAACCTACTTTTAACTTTAACGTGGTTTTTTGTAACACCGTTAGAAATAGCAAGTAGAGTCGTGTTAAGCCCTTCAGACGTCTCTGGTAAACCCAAAGTGCCAACGTCCAAACCTGACTCCGTAACGATTGGCCCTACATCTGGAGTCGCATCCGCAGAGCCGTTTGTCTTTCCCATTACACTATTTTTCCATGTATCAAAGTCATCTTCAATATCTAAACTAGAGTGTAGTTTAGTTAAATAATCATCATCGTCTTTAACAGCGCTTATCCAAGTTCCATAATCATCTGTAACACCTAAGTGTTGGTGTAGGTTTGTTAAATATTCCTCGTTCATTTAATTATTTTTTGTAATTATTTGGGTCAAATTCTACTTTTAAACCAGCTTGGTAGCCGTAGCCTAATATTTGTGCAACAGAGTTATACGTTATATACTTATCCTTTCCAATAGAATCGTATATTTTGTAACCCACAACCTTTTTGCCTCTCATTACTGGCTCATATCTATTCCCAAAGTAATCTTTTGTTTGTTTTCCTGTTTGAATATCTTTTAAAAACTTACTATCATCAAAAAGAATATTACCTTTTTTATCATATTTGTACCCGGTAGGCATTGGTTGTCCTTTTGCCGGGTTTACCACCTCACCAGAAGGACCGCCAATTTGGTATTGAGCTTTACCACCAACAAATTCTTGTCCTAAAACATTGGCTTTATAATAATCAGACTTTTGATACTGATCTATATTGCTAAATCCAAGTTGTTTCCATATAGGGTCTTTATCATTTGGCATTGTCCAAGTTTGATTTTCGTTATTATAAACATAACCCATTTGCTCTCTAGTGTAATTAAACACTTGCTCTGCTTTATCAGAAATAAACTCACTGTAAGCGTCTATTGAAAGCTCTTTTTCTTGAGGCGTTTGAGGATTTAAAAGCTTGTCTATTATTAGAGCCCTAGCCTCATCGTGCTTACCTTTCTCAGCCTTTAACTTTTCAAATTCAGTTTCATCTATAACACCATCACCATCTAAATCCGCCATCGTAAGAATATCACTACCCAAACCCTCCTGATTAATGATAATTTCGTCAATAGCTAGACCATCGTTTAATTCTTTACTCCAACTAACCTTTGTGTTTCCTATTAAAATACCTTCGTTTGTTAAGTTTTGATAACTTGACGAATCCTCTAAGGTTGCTTCTATATTTTCTTTTGTTCGTATTTTTATGTCGCTATAATTTTTTACAGCTAAGTTTTTAGTTGCATTAAGTTCTGACGCGGCATCTGTAACCTCTTTTACGTGACCATCTCTGATAGTATTCCTTGACGCATCGTCCTTATATACAACACCTTCATACAACTGATCTTCACTTACAGTAAGATATTCTATCTCACCACCATCACCACCCCCTACGGTAACCTCTCCTAAAAGCGACTCGTCACGATATTTTTCTTCCAGATCAACCTCTTTATCTTTTTGAATTTTATTGTAGATTTTAGCGGCTAATCCAACTGGATACTTATAATGTTTTTTACCATCTTTAAAAAACACCGTAACACCTATATCTCTTAAATCCCCGTCTTTTTTTATTTTTTCTGCAAGTAAAAATTGTAAATCAGCATTATTTTTGTGTGTTAACGTTTGATCAACAAGCAAACTATTAACAGCTTCGTTATAAGCTGCGTCATTACCTCTGGTTGTGTTAATATGCTCCCTTAACTTCACGGCTTCTCGTATAAGATCTACTCTTTTTTGCTTCCCTTTCTTTCCAAGAAATATTCCTTTTTTATTAAGTTTTTCAATTTGATTTTTTATGCTCTCAAACTGTAATTTTTCAGCATCAAAAACTGCCTTATTTGGAAATATATCGTTATTATCGTAAGCGGTTTTTTGTTCTTTGTTTACTGCCGCGTTGTAGTCGGTTGCAATTTGATTTATTTCATCATCAAAACCTAAACCCTGGTCTAGTTCATTTAGCTCTTCAGCTCTTTTATCCTTTATATCGGCATCTCTTCTTAAAAGTTTTCCAGTTCCCTCGCCAATTGACTTCATACCTTCACCCATAGCCTCATACCTAGCCTTGTAACCAGCAATCATACCCTCGTATTGCTTTGCAAAAATACTTGAATAGTCTTTTGGAACATAAGACTGCCCTAACCTAAAAGCCGCGCTTACCAACGTTGTGTCTGCTCCATATCCTCCTTTTTTTGCCATATTTATATTTGTTTAATTTTTTAATTATCCCACAGTACTAGTACCAGTACCAGTACCAGTACCAGCACCACCATAAGCACCTGCAAAACTACCAAAAGCTCCAATTGCATCACCTGCCATACCATATTGAGCGGCTGCTTGTTGACCGTAAAGATTTGCTTGGTTTGCTCCTGCGGCCATTTGGTTAGCATACGCTTGTTGTAAAGCTGCGTTTGCACCAGAAGTTTGACCCATTTGAATACCTAGTAAAGTTGCTTGCCTACTCATTTCCATTTCTTGCATGCTAGCCTCACCACCACGTCTCGCCATATCAGCAGCGGCCTCTCCTTGCGCTCTAGTCATATCAACAGCTCCTTGTCCAGCCATTTTAACCTGTTGTCTACGCATTACATCTTGTGCTCCCTGTGCTTTCAACCTTTGGTTAGCAGCTTCTTGTTGACCTATTTGAGCTGAAATTTGTTGTGTTTGTAAAGCGCCTTGGCCAGCCATAGCCTGCGCTAAAGACGCTATACCAGAACCACCAGCAGCGCCTTGCATGCTTTGCATTATGTTAGCCCTTTGCTGTGCACCTTGCTGCGTTTGAAATTCTGCTTGTTTTGTATTAACCGTTAGATCTTCCATAACGTTTTCCATACTTAAATTTTCGTATGGATTTTTTAAGTCAGCATATTGATTTTTTACATTTGCATACGGGTTTGTAAACTGCATGCTTCTATAAATATCCTTTTGCTTTTCTAACTTTGCGGCCTCTGCTTTTTGAAACTTTAATTGGTCATTTGCAATTTGTTGTTGCAAAGTCATGTTAGCCTCTGCCAATACATTAGCATCATCCATGTTACTACTAGCTTGATTAGCGCCATAAATTGCTGCGCCACCGGCTATAACACCCCCGATTAATATTGCTGTTCCTGTTGCTACTGCCATACTTATATATTTTTTATTATTTCGTATGATGACTTTTTATCCACGTGCCACCCAAGTTTTTTATGCGTTTCTATTAAATGTTTGTTTCTCCCCAAAGTTATAACATGCTTAACATCTACGTCTTTACAAAAACTTTCAACTTTATTTATTAAAAGCTCTATAGCTTTTTGTCTATCTTTCTCTCTATAATCTGGATTAGATACTATCCACTCTAACATAGCCATTTTAGAGTTAGATATATACAAAAACCCACTAACTATTGGTATGTTGTTTTTTTCCACCATAAAACCACCCTCTCCGTTGTTTGGCAAAGCCGTTCTTGGCAACTCTGGCCATCTCCACCATTTCCACCACTTACAAATAGTCTCGTAGTCCTTTTTATTTAAAGGCCTAAACATTAATTTATCTTTCATTTAATTTAATTTAATTTAATTTTATGACTATATAGTCACAGTTTTTGCTCTTTATTTACTACTAGGAGTAACTTCGGAATTAACCACAAACAACTCTGCTTCGTGATCATTGTCATCATTTACAAAGTTAACTAAGTTATAATAACCCTTTATTGAGGATTTTTGTGAAGCTGCGTTTTTAGTAAAAGAAACAAACCAAGTGCCAGGGCAAGGTGCTGTTGGAAAGCCAGTGCTACTTACAGCCGTAAAGTTAAAACCTATATTAGTAGGGTTTATTTCAGTTACAACACCCCAGTTAATAGAACCCCCAATATTGTTGTTCCAATTTTCTCCACCCGCTGGAGTTGTGCAAGTACACCACAATAAATCATTAATAGCTAATGATTCGTTAATGTTGTAATCTACATTCATAAATCCTTCTGTTGTATATGGCATATTATATTTATTATGCGGTACCTAAAAACTGTTCTATATCAAAAAATATATCCACGTCATTATCACCAATTTTTGTAAATTCAATTTCTCCAGTTATTGTTACTATTCTACCTGTGTTTTCTAGCGTTAACGTAATACCGTTTTCTAAAGTTTGAACTGTATCCATAATCCAGTCACCCTCACCATCTAAACCGCCACCAGTTGTAAGTGTTGGGTTTTTAACTGAAGAATCTATACCTATACCACTAACTTTAGAAACATTATTAATAACACCCTCCCTGTCAGCCACTCTTATAGTAGCGTGTGCGCTGGTAGCCTCCACGGTTGTTGTAGTAGGTTTAGTTAGCTCGGCCTTTAAGTTTGTTACTTTAAACTCATATCCAGTTAAAGCGTTTATTAAACTAGGCCCGTCGGCTACAATTTTTATAGCATCACCTTTTAATGCGTCCACTTGCTTTTTGTTTAAAACAATATTACCAGCTTGAGAAGTCACAACCCCATCCACCACAGTAGGATCACCAGTAAACTCTACTCCAGGAACCTCAACATTAGCGTAAGAGGTTTTTAAAAGTGAGCTAGAACTAATTGGTCCACGAAGAGGTGTTGTTTGACTTGTTGGGCCTGTTGTTGTTTTTCTTGACAACTGCTCCTCACTATAACTTTTTATTTCAGTTTCATCTATATAATCGCTAATTATTGAAAAAGCTGTAACGTTTGTATCTGGAGCTATCCTCATGCGATTCGTCAGCCCGACAACATTGTCCAAGGGCCATCTGTAAAAAGTAGATCCACTAACGTCTTCACCTACGATTGGTAACGCTGCCGCGCCAACAGTCCGAGTTACAAAGGTAGACATGTGTTCTATTGTTGGCTGTGTTTTTATATAAACCGCCTTTGCGGCGTTAGCAGTCCAAGTAATAGTAAAAGGAACTTTGACCGTACCACCTCTTTTGTTTATTGTGATAGTTTCATTTACAATAGTAAAACTAGTAAAAGTAGTTAAAGAGTTTGGCGTTATAGCTTTTATATTTACAACGTTATTTTTATATTGAAATATTTTTTTTGTTAGATTAGCTGAGTTAGAACCCGTGCTGTTGTTTATATCGATAGAGTTATCAGCATGCCTAACCTCTGAGTAGTTAGCATGTACCGTGTTGTGTTCTGCGTTTGCCACGACCGTTACCTCATAAGACTCGTTTCCAGAAAAATTTAAAGGAGTGTTGTCGTCTATAGCGGCGGCAGCAGACAAAGAAAAAACATTCGTGCTATCTAACGAAGCAACAGTAAAACTACCAGCGTTTAAAACAGCGTTACCAGTAACTCTATCTCCCACTTTCATTTTAGTTGCAACAGCAGTATCCATTGTTATAGCCGTAGCGCCACCACTAAAATCACCATCTACAATATCTGTTGTTATAACACTTGGAAAATTAACAGTAATATCTTTTCTACCACCTGTTATTACCGCATTTTTTAATATCTTTTGAGTAGAAGTAAAACCATGGGTTTCAAAATCATAAAACTCACCGCTACTGTTTGTTACAAAAATGCTAAATACACTTTCGTTGTCTCCAATAACATCAATAATTTTTTTACCACCTGTCTCTGGTAGGCTATCACTGTTAAATTCAACTTTTTTAATTACCTTTACTATTGGCGCGGATAAGGCAGTACGTGTTATTGTTGGGTTATCTTTAGTGCAACCACACTGAACCTCTATCTGCTCAAAAAAAGTAGTCTGTGCTTTGTTTAAGTTATAACTAGGAGTGTTAATGCCAACGCTCGACAGCTGCCCGTTAAGCTCTATTATCTTACCATTTAAAGAATTGCAACCGTATAACAAATAATCTTCCCAAGCACTGTTTAAAAAATCAAGGTTTGGGGTATAATTATTAGAACTAGGAATACCTACATCTAGTTGACGTTGTAAATTCTCTATACCTAATCTATTGTAAGTATCTAAAAAATTTTTTTTTGAATAACTCATATTGTTTTTTATAAATAAGTAATATCACCCACGCTAACCCGTCCAATACCTTGGTTTGCAAAGCTACTAGTATCAAATCCAATTATTGAACCACCAACATCAGTAAGCTTGTTTGTTCCTTTTATTCTTGAAAACCACTTTCCTTCTTTTTCTGTAAAGTAAACAAAACTACCGACTTCTAAATCAGTAGTCATTTTGTATGAATACCAACCCTTTCTTGTGTAAAGATCTTCAGTTGTATTTGTCCCGTCAACTCTATTTGGAATTTTACTTTCACTACCCTCGTAACCAATAGTTTTAAAGCTTTTCACTACACTAGGCTCATCGTTTAACAACACGTTTACCTCTGAAACAAATTCTTGACCGTAGAAAGTATTATAGCTACCTTCTTCAGAATGGTGCATCCACATCATTCCGTTTTTAAACGTGTAGTAATTGTTAGCCATGCTAACTCCGCTTTCCATTTCTCCAAATGTTTTAAAGCTAGTCCAACCTTTAACTCTTTCATCATAACTAACAACAACTGGTTGATTTATGGAGTAAGGTTGGTTTACACTAAACAACTCTAAGTCTGCGTTTGTAAGTCTTAAAGAAACATTGTATTCATCTTTTTTATCATCGTAACTACCAATTATACTTTCTGATTTTTTTAAATTATCTTTAAACCAATCTTTCATACCAGCATCAGATATTGGGGTTAAACCGTCTTTAGATAATCTTAAAACAGCGCCTCTCACCTTATCTGTAAAATACGCCCTGTAAGATTCCGACGCAAATGATTCTGGATTTCTTGATATACCATACTCGCCAACAAAAGGTATTGTTTGACCAAGTACGTTTTGATTAGCTGTTAATTGAGGGTTTCCATCAGCGTTAAACACAGCGTCTTTATTTGCTAGTATTTTTAAAACTTTATCCTCGCAAAAAGTAACTAAATCAGTATCTCTAGAGTGTAGTTTTTGAATACTACCATACATTGGATTTACGTCTTTTGTAATTTTTTCAGCTTGTATAAATTGATTTAAACTATTAACCCCACTTGTAGAATTATAAATACCAGAATATATTAAACCGTACTTTCTTTCTTCTTGCGCGTAATCAGCAAATGTTGTGGAGACTCTAACACCGTTAGATATAAAAGGCGTGTTATAATTATCTCTAATTCTATTTGACTCTACTCCATTTCCAAAAGAATAACAATTATACCAATTTAAATGTATTGAAGAACCACTCTTACTTCCACGCCAATTACCGTAAACCTCGTCTGTAATTTTAATTCTAAAGCAATTCTCGTGCCCATCACCAAAATTAGGGTCAGCCCAATCAACATAAGGTTCTAGTCCTCCAATATCAGTAATACCACCAGCGGCACCAGAAATAAAAGTGTTTGTTGTAGCGATGTTATGTGCTAATATTTTAGTTTTAAAAATAATGCCATCAGGTCTTCCTATGTTTATAATTTTATCCAGTGGGGCTGGGATCATACCGTTAGCAGCACTTTTTACCCACGCATCTATAAGATTAGGTTTGTCACATCTTAACGTAAGTATATCGCCGTCAACACGTACTATTTCAAGAAAATCGTCATAAGTGTCTGCTAAACCAGCGCTTCCAGAGCCGAGGGAATTTGGTGATGATAAAAAGCCACTAGCATAAGGACCTGAAAAAGGCGTTAATATAACAGAGTTAGAATAAGAACCATAAGGATTGTGTATTTTTTGATTAATACCACCAAGACTCAAACCAGGGTATGTGTTGTTAGTAAGATTTAAATTGTTAGAATACCTAGTAGGAATCCAATCGTTAGAAGTGTCTTTTTCTAATTTTATTGGTATACGTGGACTGGCCTCGTAATATATATCTAACTCTGGCCCATCTTCAGGTTCTGTTTCCCAAACAGCTGGATTATCAGAAAGAGGTGCTTCACCGTCTTCTTCTGGTATTAAAAACTGAAGAGTATAACCAATGGCTTGTAAGCCACCACCAGTTGTAGCTGTGTCATAAAATGGAGACCACTTTGTGTTGGCTGATATTTTATTAACAGAGTTAAGACTATAACCATTCATCTTAGCCTGCTTAAATGTTAAAATACATGTGCTATCACTAAGAACGTGCGTGTCATTTACTGTTAGTGGTCTTATATAACCAACTAATTCAACAAAAAACCCATCAGGAGTGTGCGTACTATCTGGAACAATTCTTCCAACTTGTAAATATAGTTTACTAGAATGATCAGAACTGCTTGATATTATCTCGTCAAAATCAACACTAGTTGGACCAGCGGCTTGAAGGTGGGTTAAGATCATACCTTGTTGTAGCGTGTCTCCCGCGGTGTTAACTATCGAGTCTGTGTAAAAACCGTAGGCACCACTTATCAAATCACATTCTTGAGAACTTGGTGCCCCCACGCTTTCAGTAACGCTAATATCTATACTAGTACCATTTGTTATAGGTCCAAAATTACCCGTGTTACTACCGGTTGGATTCCATTGCATTAAGGTTGGATTAGCCTCATCAATATTAACAGCGCGTATCCTCCACATTTTACTATAGTTACACGATAACTGACTTCCATGACTATTATTTTTACTCCAGTTAATGTATCCTTGAGATTGAGGTATATAGTTTCCGCTGTCGTCTTCCGTGTTAAACAAGCCTATTGCGGAAATCGTTTCAAAATTATTAGATATGGTATTCGGTGTCAAACCAAAGCCAACATCTGACGCACACCACCAATCACCAAACCACTTGTTGGCAACCATTAAACTTCCAGAAAAAAGATTATCAGTATAAGTCCAGTCCACAAAATTATTAGCACTACCATCCCCAAGCCCATGAAAAGATTGCTTTGGTGTGCCATTGTTATTTGTTATCGCGGCGTTTAACCAACCACCTTGGTTGCTATCACCTTTAGATGTTCTCGCGTAATTATAAAGATTTTTTTCTGTAACAGAAACTATTTGATACATAGAGTCCGTTGGGTCTTCTTTAAGTTTAAAATATGATCCTGGTTTTAGTTGGCTAACAATATTAACAGTGGTCTGGTCTTGATACATCGAATTACCACCTGACTTACCTATTTCAAAAAAATCTGGATCATTCATCCCTGTTGTTCCATCCATTGAATCTATTGGCTCCCCATAAAGACCACCTAATGTCAAGTCAAATATGATTTCATTAGATTGGGGTTTTATACCATAACCTCTTGACGCTCCATATAAAGAAATCCATTGTTTATTGTTTGTGTGATACTCGCGGCCAGCAAAACGGCCTTCATTCATATACCAAACCTCTGAATCTCTAGCCCGGTCATCAGATCTCTTTTTTAAACCATCAGTACGCCACCAAGTGTCCCAAAGTAAATCTTTTTCTGCAATACCATATTGCGAACCAAATGGTGATATGGCAATTATGGACCAAGTGTTAAGCGTGGTACCGTAAACATTAGTTGTTGTATAAGATGTACCTAAATTTGCGTTTGAGAAAGCCAGCCAGTTTGTATCACCGAGCATTGGATCAAAACTTTTCCAAGGAATAGTGGTGTAATTGTTATACTCTTCTCTCCATCTTGTGTCGTTACTTGTGGTACCATACTGAAACTTGTATATCCAAGAAAAACAATCTTCAGGATCAAGGGCGCCACTACCTGCGCTACCAAGGTGCTTATTCCACTGACCAGCAAGATTACCGCTAGCTGGCGCATTACCATTATGTCTTAAATCATAATTTGTATAACTGTCGTTATGTCCACCGTTATAACCCACACTGTTAGTCCCGTGTCCAGCGTGCTCATAGTTTCTAAAAAAAGCAGCAAAATGGCGTAATCCTAATTTTACACTTGTACCGTTGTGCTCCCCATGCGGTCCACCTATGTGTCTAGAGGCTGAGTAGGCATTGTCCATTTTATGGCCATTTGTATAACTTGTTGATCCGGTCCATGGACCAAGACCCAACCACCGGTCCCCAGCGTTTGACACTGTGTTTGGAGAGTTTACGTCTAATAAATCATACATCCATTGATTAACCTCATTTTCTTTCGGAAAACCAGTTCCAGGGTGATAAGTCGAACCGTTACCGTCTTGGAAATCTGTAGAATTAGCTCTAATTCCACCACCGTGCATAAGGTGATGCTCGTCGTTCATATAATAGAACTTAAGTTCTGGACCTATTAAAAAGTTTGCGTCGTTTATTGGATCGTAAGCTGATTTAATATATTTTTCAAATATATCATCTGTAAAAATTTTTACAAAAAATCTACCATCAAACTCTGGTTTATTTTCTGGTTTTGCTCTAAACAACCTCATTCTAGCGTTAGCTAAAACACCCGTTGGGCTTACACCTGTTGGGTCGTCAAGAATCATGTTAACCTCATCAGTAAAGGCTAAAGATGTTTTTATATAATATTTAGAGGTTGTTAAATTACTTGCTATACCAGTTGTGTTATCATATATAATGTCAGACGTAATTGAGCTTATTTTGTATTTTTTAGAAAGCGCACCTAACAATTCAAACTGCACGTAAAAATCATCATTACCTTTGTTTTGAAATTGAGTGTGTAGGTTTGAAGCACTTGTGTTGTAAAATTCTTGAAAATTCAATTCAAAATTACTAATACCTGATCTAGGTATGTTTAATGTACCAGCATTAAATACATCACCACCATGAGATCTATTATCTATTAAAGTGTATGTAGTTTTTATATAATCCGGAGCTTCGTTTTCGATTGCTAGAACCTTATATCTAGCCGGGTGCTCTGCGACAGACTCATTTGTTTCGGCTGCTTTTTTTAGTATTAAAAAACTATCAATAGTTAACTTGTTCACATCACTAGATGGAAATGACATCCAAACGTTTCCGTCTTTTGCGTCATACCACCTGTCCATAGCCATGTTATAGTATTCTCCAGAGGTTTCTTTTATAAAGAATTTAAAATACTTCATTGGAGCAAAGTTTCCGCTAGGTGGGCTAAACCTTGTTCCAACTTGTAACTTGTTGTTTTGATCTGAAAGATTTTTTGAAACTTTAAAAGTACTTGTTCTATTTGATAGCACGGGCGTTTCTCTACCGAACTCATCAATAAACACAACTCCTAACTGATATTCTCTTAAAGATTTTATAGATCTTTTACTATTTTTTCTAAGTGGCTCATACGTACCAAAAATTCCACTCCAACCAAAGTCAGCACTACCATCTATTATAGAGTGTATAATACTAGGGTTAAACGATGGGTTACCAAACTCTGCTGCAATTAAATCAAAGTTTTGTAAATAATTACCATATACAATTCTATTACCAGTAATATCTTGAGCGTTAGCTCTTCTAGGAACGTTATCATATATTCGTAAAAGTTGGTTTGAAGGCAAAACGTATTTTATTTGCTCGTCTGTTATTTTATACGCGTTTAACTGCCAGTAGTTTATAGGTTGTCCCGGTCCAAAATTAATACCTAAAGGATGGTTATCTGCCCAATTTGCTGTTAATATGTCTTTCTGGGCATCTGCTTTTATCGTGTCAATAACGTAAATGTTTGGCGATAAATCATCTTTATATAAAATATCAACCTCAACAACATCAAGCGGTATATCGTCTGGCTTAAAGTTTTTAACTACTATGTACTCTATTCTGTTTGCCATACCCAAGTTCCAACCTTTTTTTGGATGATAATCAAGTGCGCCGGGAATAAACGCTGGCTCTGTAAATGGCGAAAAGTGAGAGTACTCATTGTCTTCATATTTGTATCTATAAGCAAACCTAGGATATTTAAACTCAAAAATGTTTTTATCCTCATCAAACTTATCAATAACATACCTTAACTCACCATTTGAGATATCACTAGCAACAGCGGGCGTTTCACTTACCTCAGAAACTCTTATTGTTACTTGTAGCGTGTTTGTTGGAGTAGAATTAGCAGAAGAATTACTCATACTAATTATTTCGCCTTTTATAGAGTAATCTGTTAACGGCAATGGTGGTTGGTCAGTGTTAGTTTGATCAAACTCTTTAAAAACAACGGTGTCACCAATATCCCATTTAAAGGTTAAATGATCAGTAGCGGTACTTATACCCTCTGAGTTTTCCGTTATATTTAAAAGAAACTCTGAGCCTGGCATTACACCACTTAAATTTCTAACACTCGTGTCTTGCGTTCCACTACCGCTCACGTCAAGCCAAACAATGTCATCTGTCTGAGTGGTTGGGTGATTACCCCCAGTGTTAAAGACTCCAGCGTATGACTCAAACAACAAGTGTTGAACGCCAGATATGGTAATAACAGTTTGTTTTATCTCTCTTCCAGTTACTAGTTGTAAGGCAGGTGGATTATTAGGGGATTTTTTAATAACAGTGACGTGGTCTTTTTCTAGTCTAATTTTATCAAATTTATCTATGTTTCTTGCGTCGTTTAACAAGTAGGTAGGAAGCGATGCGTCATACTCTGTACCATTTATGGACCTAGTAATATTTATTTTTTTAGGTTCATCATAACCATCCGTCCAAAACATCATATCATCTATCACGTTCACACCAGTTATATGTTTAACTCTTCTAAAATTAAGAGCTGGGGTGTTGTTTTTAAAATAAAAAGCTTTTACAAAACCCTGTGGACCAGCGCCAAAGTTAGATATATCGTTATATAAAGAATTAAAAGAGGTATTAATAGGTGGTGAAAAATTGTATGTGTTTTTTAATCCAATATAATAATCACCATTATCATCTATATATTTAGAAGTTATTTCAATATTTGAAGTTGGCGTAAGTTGAGAACTTGAACCATCGGTAGCGGTTCCTTTTGTGTAACCCTCTAGATTCCAACCAACTTCCACCGCATTCCACGCGTCGACATAAAGTTCCATTTTTATTTCCCCGTTTGTTTCCCAAGGATTACCACCGGATGGATAAGTAGGCAAACTGTGTTGCGAGTCTTTATTACCACAAACAACTTCAAATTGATCTACAACAACAGGTCTAACTGCTCCTCTTACATATTGTATTATCATGTCTTGACCCACTAGGGTTTTTACCCTTTGGCTAAAACCAGTTCCGGTGTAAGGTGTCCAATCAAAAAGATTGTCAACTGGATAAGTTGTTAATTGTGGTGAAGTTGGGTTAAAGTTGAAGAAATCAGTATATGCAAATAACGATCCAACTTCTGGTTTAACAAACCAATATAAAGCATCGTTTTTTTCTTCTGCTATAGAACCTATACAATGGTAAACAACGTTTTCGTTTTCAATAGTATTACTTTGCCCCAATACCTTCTCGTTACTAAGTAGGTTTTGTAAAACACCAACGTTGGACCCCTCTGAAGATGAAACTTGAATATTAAATGCTTTTCTGTATTCTCCGTTGGGAACTAGTCTTTCATCAAGATCTAGATTCATTTTACCACCGGCGAAATGATGCTTAAGTTCTGGCATGTACTAGTGTTTTATTTGTTTTGATTTACCTCTTAAAATTTGAGTTAATTCTTCTAGTTTAATGTTTGATAATCTTAATTTTGCTTTTCTAACCTCAGCAAACCTTTCTTTTTTAAACCTCATAACCAATTGCTCTGGAATGTTTACCCTTGTAGATAACACAGCATGAGCTATCCACTTGTACATAGCTTCTTCTGCAAATTTATGCACCCTCATCTCATTGTCACTACCAAGATTATCACTTACATAATCTAATATTACAGTTTTTCCACTAATATTAGAGCTAAAATGAATTTTTCCTGAATTTTGATCTATATAAAAAGAGCCGTTTGTTTGAGCGTGTTGAGGGTCTAAGCCATATCTTGTTCCCTCTAGCGGCCAATAAGTATCATCTTCATAATTATCGTTGTTATTTTCAGAAGGAGTTTGAGATTTGTAACTTGACCAAGTTGATGATTCTGAGTTTAAACCACCGTTATCAACACTTAAATTAACATTTTCTACTAGCTTAACGTTTGATATGCTACCAGTAAATGCTGTGATAGTGGAAACTTGAAAATAAAATCTATTTTCGTGGTTTAAAGCTAAATTGTTTACACCAAGTACTACTGTTTGAGTATATGTTCCGTTTTTTGATTGTGCAGTAAAATCAACATAATTATCAAAGTTGTCAATTATTCTGGGTTTTACTTGTGCAACTACCGCTGTTGAAATTGGATCTAAGTAAGGCACATTACTTATAGTGTAAGTCAACGTGTAATATTTACCAACCTCAAAGTTGTTTACGTTGTTCCAGTTTAACTGATCAAATTGAGCTGCTGCAGTAAAGTCAGCTTGACTGTTAGTGGTATCATGCGCTATTGTACTAGCGTAAGTAATATTTGTTTCATCTGTAGTTAAACCCTCTTTAAAACCACTTATAATAGAAAGGTATTCTCCATTTGAATCTTGAGATATCGAAGTAGGATTTGAAGTTTTAGTTGTTGGATATATAGGATGTTTAATACCAGAAGAATCTACCCAACTAATTTTAGTGTAGTTTACGTAGTCTTGAGGTAATATCATTTGAAGCGAAGCTGGAACTGATATTTCTTGTGATTTAAACGATTTAAAAGTATCAAAAGATAATTCTGCTAAAGCTCTTTGAGCGTGAAACGCTACGTCAGATCTTTTTACTTTAGATATAATTTTTTGCTCTCCAACGTAAGCAATCATAAATTGATTGATAATAGCTTCTAGTGAAACAAATTGATAATTTCCAAAATCATCTCCAACGTAATATTGTTGATCTGTGCTGTTTATTAATCCCATTTATTTATTTTTTTTCTTGTTGAACCGCTGCTCCCTGCATTCCGGCTGCGACCTGCGTTACGTCTTGCTTTTGAATTGACACGCCGGCTAAAACTAGTATTCTATAAGTCAATTCAGCTTGCTCAGATTCATGTAATTCAAAGTTATTAGATATAGTTGGATCATAAAAAGAATCAGTACCTATAGCGGTAAAACCCCAATTAACCCTTGCTGGCACTCTAATATACGATATAGCTAAGCTACCAGCATGACTTAAAGATATCTGCCTAAACTCTGTGTCTGTTGAAGATTTAGATATTGTTGCTACAGGTCTATCGGTAGTGGCTTTATATAAAGGAGCGTCGTTAGCATTAAATCTAGAAAATCTATTAAAATCTTTGTTGTTAAGTATTTCAACTCTTTTATCATTAAGGTGTAGCTGGTCAAATCTATACACGTCTATTAAAGGAAAGGCGTTTAACAGGTATGTTTTACTGGTACTGTCTGCAGCGTCTATAAACGGATTAGTGTCAGCTGGTGTCATATACTCTTCAAACATTTGTATTTTTTCTTCTAACAAGCTAACCATATCAGAGTAAACAGTGTCGTTACCGTGAATTCTACTAAATTGATTTAAGTCGTAAAAGTACTGTTCAAATATTTCCATTTGAGCTAAGTTAGCAAATAAGTTAAAGTCTTGAGGAGTTATATATCCTCTTTGCTCCTTGTTGGCTAACGCTAAAACTCTTTGATAAACCGTATCTATAAGTACCATAATTATTTTTTATTTTTTATAAGGAAACTTTTTATTTAAAGTATCCTTTCTTTTTCCACAACCACAACCCTTTTTTCCAAGTAGTTTTGCACTTGCTTGAGCCAAACTGTGTATTCCAGTTGCTTTTGTGAATTTTTCTATTGAGTCTCCAAGACCCTTTGATTTGTTTTCCATAAAATTAAATTTTAATAAATGGCTGCCCCGAAGGGCAACCATATTATTTTGTTATTGATTTAATCTTTTCTCAATATTAGAAAAGATTTCCATACCTTCATCAGTTTTAAACCAATGCGCTAGTGCAGTGTATGGGTGCTCGTCAAATGGTATAACCATTAACTTTCTTCCGTTAGAACCCCATAAGAAGTTTCTTTGATCAGAAGATAATCTTAGTATCCCATTTTCAACAGCTTTAATACCAAAGTTTCTTAGCATTACATTTTCATCATCCGCTAACTCTAAGAAGAGTTTAGGGTTGTTTCGAGCAAATACTAGTAAATCTCTTTTAAGTTCCTTAGAACTCAAGTTAGACACCTCAGAACCTTTCTCTACACGCATAATAGCTTCAGCCATGTCTATGTCAATATTTCTAGCCGCAACCAACGCGTCTACCTGCATGTTTAAAGTGTCAATTTCATCAGCTGCCAATGCTGCTGGTTTGTACTCGTGATAAATTTGATCTTTATGAGGGTGATATAAACTTAACAACTTTTGTAAAGTTTGTTGGTTTTTTGGAACAAATAAACTTCCAGATCTAAATATAATGTGTTCTAGTCTTTGGTCTCCTTTCATTTCGTCAACAAACGGTGTTTTTTGATTTTGACAATACTTTAGTTCTCTTTCGTAACCTTTTTCTTCGTCAAAATAATAAATATTAGTAGCTTTAATTGATCTAGATAGAGGTTTTGCTCTTCCTTTTAAATAATAAACTCTATCTTTTATTTCCCACTCATTAGACGGTACTTTTCTTTCTCTTGCTTTTGGTTCTTCAACCATAGGTGTTTCCACCATAACTTCTTCAAAGTCTTTTTCTATTAAAGGTTCTACAACCTTTTTTGTTTTTTGTTTTTTTGCCATAATATAATATAATATAAATTAATAAAATAAAAGGCCGAGGCCGAAGCCCCGGTCTTTAATATAATAAATGCTTATTTCATTAACATGAAATTGTTAGCACCTTGTGTAACTAAACATCTTTCTGATAACATGTGGATTTGCATTGCATCTAAAGCAGATGTAGCAGCTCCAACAGAACCAGTAACCCAAGTTTTCATTCTTCTATCGTCAGTTTGAGAAGCTCTGTATCTAACGTGTAAGAATGGTCTCTTTAAGTTTTTACCTAGCATTTGATCATAAACAGTTGAAGTTCCAGCAGGAACAATAACCCCTCTAATCGCATTTGCACCAGCTGCAGCATTAATACCACCTCTTGTTGCTAAGTCATTTAAGTATCTGAAGTCAGACTTATAGAAGTCATAAGAACCTCTTCTGAAACCAGAGAAACCTAAGTTTAATGCCATATCTTCAGAGTTATCAAATACCCCGTAAGAAGTACCACCAGCTCCGTAAGAATTCATAGAAGCCAACATGTCATCCATTGCTAACGAAGTAGCTCTGTTTACAAACATCATGTTTTCTTCAATAGCACCTTGCTTGTCAAACTCAGCTAAGATAGCGTCAAACTCAGCTAAATCAGTTGCAGCATTAACACCAGTAACACCAGAAGTAATATTACCTCTAGATGTAATGGCAGCGAATAAACCTTCAGTACCAACTCTCTCACCACCATCAGCACCATAAAGGAAATCATCAACAGCAGTTTCAGCAGTTGCATCTAAACCTTTTTCACCTTCTAACATTGCCATTTCTAAGTAATCAGTAAATCTAGCTCTTGTATCAGCTTCAGCTTTTAAGTACCACATGTAACCTGATTGACCAGTTTCACCAGTAGTTTCAACCCAACCAATTCTAGCTGTATCAGAACCTGATACCTCGTAGTAATCTTTCATTATAATTGGTTTGTTGCTGAAAGTTTTAAAATCTGGTTCGTTAGCACCTCTTGATTCTACTGTAGAAGCAGCACCTTTTTGGTTATAACCAACACCTTTTGCGTACTCAGAACCATAAACTAATATAGTTGTTTCTTTTGAAGTACCAGTGCTAGTTATACCAGCAGCGTTTAAAGAAGCAGCTTCAAAAGGCTTAACGTCTATTCTAGCACCACTAACAGCTGATACTAAACATTTAACTACTCCTTGAGAATTAGCAACGATAACAGTATCATTAATTCTAATACCGTGCTTAGTGGCTGTAAAACCAGAAGCTTCATCAATATCAGAATCGATATCAATTTGACCACCATTTGTTGTAACGTGGTGGATGTGACCTTTATAAGAAAGGTGTAAACGACTTTGTTCAGACCAAATAACTTGATCAGCAGACATCGCTTCTTCAGCCCCAACTTGTGATAAGAAACCTGAAATAGTTCTCGGTCCGAAAACTTCAGCCTCTTGCTCCATTAGGTCTGGTAAATATTGTTGAGCCCAACCCATATCTTGGTTGAAATCTAAGTAGTTTGTTACTAGTGTTTGTTGCTGTGGAGCAGGTACACTATTTAACAAAGGACCATTTGTAATTGCCATAATTTTGTTTTTTTAATTATTTTTTAAATTTATTGTTTTTAATTTTAAACTTAAAATCAGAAGAGCTTTCGCCTAACACTCTTACCTTAACTCCTCCCGCATCTATAACTCCATGACTTTGTCTTGGGTTCATATTTACGTTTTTAGATGTAGCAGCGCTATTTTTCACAGCGTCAGCTTTTCCTTGTTCGTAAAAGTGTTTTGCAACAGCATCTGCGTTCATTGCTGTATATAGAGATTTATGATAACCCTTAGCGTCTTTTAAAGCAGAGTTCTTATCCAAAAACTTTTTGGTGAAATTGCTTATATCGCTCTGAGTGTTTTTAACCTCTTCAGCATTGTTTACATTAAACCTGTATTTTTTGTCACCGACGTTATATTCAAAACCTTTGAAATTGTCGTTAAAAACATTATTTGTTTTCTGTGTAAAAATATCAGAGTTTGTTTTAACTGTTTTTTGAGTTTCTTCTGACTCTTTGTTGTATCTATTAAAGAAATCAATTGCTTTTTGTTGCTCACCCGTGAGTTTGCTTCCAGCTTTAATCTCTTCATAGTATTTAGACTTTTGCCCGTCTAAGTGGCTTTTAGCGCTGGCAACTTGCTCTTTAAGCGCTAATTTCTTTCTACGTATATCTCTATCGTCGTCTATATCTTCGTCGAATGAGAACGTGTCTTCCATAAGGAAGTTAATTTCTTCATTGTTTAAGTGAGGTTTTGTTTGCTTGTAATATTCGTGTAGTAAACTAGTATCATCTAGTTGTGAATAATCTTGGTTAAGCTTAACATAATCACTTAAATCACCTCCAGTTTCATCCATAAAGTCTATTAACTTTTGGATATTTTCTGGTAATGGCTCTCCAGTAGCCTCAGCTTCTGCTACAGCCTCTTCAATCTGTTCTTCAACTTCTTCAACTTCTTCTTCAGTAATTTCTTCTAATGCTGGAGTTTCTTGTGTTTCAGTTTCCGGTTGTACTTTTTTTTGTTCTTGTGTGGGCTCGGCATTTTCAGACTCTGCAACCACTCCGCTGTTGTCAGCGTTATTTTCTTTAACTTCATCTTGCTCTGGTTCTATTGGTTTGCTTAAATCTACTTTTACAACGCTGTCATCTCCAGCAGATTCAAATTTACTTTCGTCGACTTGTTTAGTCGTTTCTTGTGTAATCTCTTCGACTACTTTTTCATTTTCTTCTTCCATAATATAATATAATAATAATTAATAATTTTAACTAGGGTCAAACGCACCTAAATTAAACCCTCCATCTAGTATATCATTACCTGCGGATTCAAAGTTTTTAGGTGGTTTTCCACTGTTTCTTTGGTCAATCATTTCTGATTGTTGTGTTGCTTGTATTTTTGTTCTTTCGTCCTTACGATCTTCTTTTTCTTTTTCCCTGTCTTTCATGCCACCAACCTCAACACCTTTAAGTTGCATGCTATACTCAAACTCTAGTGCCATCAACTCTTTTTTATGCATAACCTCTTGCTGCATTTTAGCAGCCTCTAACTCAGCCTTCATTTGCTCTAATTGAGCTTTACTTTGGTCTAAGGCTTGATTTTTTTGTATCTCAGCTTGAGAAGCAGCTTGAGCAGCTTGAGCATTAGAATCTGCTTGAGCTTGAATATTTTCTAACTGAAGCTGTCTATCTTTTTCTTCTTTTTTAGATCTTCTTATTTTTAGCAATTGATTAGCTAGTTTAATGTTACGTATTTCTCTAAGATCAATAGCGTCTTCTAGCTCTATGTTACCCTGTTGTAGCGCTGCTTGTATGTTATTTTCTAACAACATTTTTTCTTCTTCATCAGGCATTAAATCTAAAAATATTCCAAAATCATACAAGTGCATTTTACTAAGTTCCTCTAAAGTAGATAAGTTTCTACCACCTATAGATTCTATAAAAGCGTCTTTAGTTGGAGAGTACTCTATAATGTCAGATATTCTCAAAGATAAGCACTCAGCTGTTTCGGCGGTTAAAAATAAACCTGCCTGTAGTATATGCCTTGTTGCTGTGTTTGAGTTAGCTGCTGCTATTTTCTGAACACCAACTAAAGCGTTTTTATCCGGAGTGCTACCATCTCTAGCCTCGTTGAGCCCGGTTACGTCTCTTATCATTTGTAGATAATAATTGTAATTACCTATAAGAGCTTGTAGTTTGTTTCCGCCAGATCCAGATGTAATTTCTTGAATAGGTACTTTACCTGGATTCATATCACCTTCTGAGGTGAATGACCTACCAATTACCGAGCCAGTTTGGAAGAACATGTTTAAAGCTTCTTGCGGACTGTAGTTTGTACCGTTACCTAAATCTATCTCAGCCAAACCATCAGCATCTAAATAAACACCATCAGGAGTTAACCTTGATAACACTTGTTGTATTTTTAAATGCGTTAATTGAATCATATCAGCAAAACCAGTTACACGTTTTACCAATGAATCTATTTTACCATTGTATAATCTAGGCGCTACAATAGAGTAATTCATTTTAACTTTAGTATAATTACTTTTAGGACGCATCATGTTTTTAGCCATTTCCCACTTAAGCAATTTACTTGTACCTAAAATCATAGCACCATCATACAAGCACTCAATAGATCTCAGCACTTTACTGTATCCACCTTCTTTTTCTTGCGGTGGATTAAATGAATCATCTTTTGGTATTATTTTTTCAGCTCCAGTTTTTGTTTCTTTTATTTTATAAACTTCATTCATGTAAGTTTTATAGTTGAAATATAAAACTTGAATAGTGTTATTGTCTTCTTTATCGTAGTTATGTCTAGAGTTGTAATTAGATCTATTGTAAGATTTGTTTTTCATTATATCTTCAAGATCGCTTTCGGATAAATGAGGAAATTGTTTTGCTAGCTCATTTACCGGAATAGTTTTTACCTCACCAACGTAATAAATATCTTCAAAATAAGGGGATTCTGTGTATGAGTATACTAAATTTGCTGGATCAACGTAATCTATAGTAACTCCTTCTGATGTGTTAAAGTTTGTTTTTACAGCACCTATACCAAGAACAGCTAAATCGTAATAAAACCTTTTCTTTATTAACTCGTAATTGTTTCCGTCAAACAAAACGTTTAAAGCTTGTTCTTGAGCTATTTCAACCGCTTGCTTGTAATTAAGCTGCATGTGAAGTTCTACTTCTTCTGGGGTTTCTGGTAAATCACTCTCGTTGCTTCTTGTGGTGTCCATGCCAAAAGAAGCTGTAAGAGCATTGAACCGTCTCATGCTAATATCAGAAAGCATGGCCTCTGCGTGATCAGTTCTTTCTTTTAAACCGTATGGGTCTTGAGAATACGCTTTTATATCATAAATTCTTTCAGCCATACCATTAACAACTATATCAACAAACTTAGATATAATTGGAACTGGCTTCCAGTCTAAATTTAAATAGGACAAATCACCGTTTATAGATAACTCATCCTTATATTTTTGTATAGACTGTTCACCTCTAGCGTATAGTCTTAAATTGTGAAAATCAGCATGATTAGATCTATATTTACTATTATTTCTACTGTCGTTAAACCACTCTTGCTCTATTGCTTTACCTACTTTCAAACCATAATCATAGCTCAGCTTCTCAGCATCACTTACAGTTTGACTCGGGAAATAACTTTTAATGCCAGACTCTGCCATATTTATTATTTGATTATTTGTGAATTACTTCCGGTATTAGTATACTTGGAAATGTTTATATTTAGTGGTTGTTTTTCAACCTTAGCGTTAGGTCTATATAAATGTCTATTGTTAGCCATAACAGCTAAACCAGAACTTATTGACGCATCATGCTTTGTTCTTTTGTTTATATCAAACCCCGCCCAATCGTTTAGTAGCTCATTAAAGTATAAATCTCCAAACGTTCCATCTCGTTTCATTCCAACGTGATCTTGTATATACATCTCGATCGCCGCAGCATGAGCTTGTTTAATATCTTCTGAAGAGTTAGGTATACCACCCACTTCTTTCTCCGCAACAGATAGTTTGTTCCACAACTTATCAGGTCTATTCATACTAAACCCTCTATACCCTCTACGTCTCAGATAATACAAGAGACGAGGTTTATTGTTCTCTGCGAGTATAGGCATCCCGTAAAATACCAAAGCCATTAGAACGTCCTCAAAGAACATCTCTGCCGTTGGTGGTCTAGACAAGTATTCTAAAAAGAAACTGTTAGCCGGAGCGTCTTCCATGCTGAATCTCGTTAAACCGTGCAAGGCTCCTTTTGATCCAACTCCATCTACTGTACCTGATATATCGTAACTATCACAACCAAAAGCTCCCATGTGTTCGTTACCAGGATATTTGATACCGTTTTTAAGTACAACTTTGTTTTGTAGTTGTTGAGGCGGAACCCAACTTACTTTAAATCTTCCTTTTGGATCTGGGTAGAATATTACTTGAGAATCTTTGATTCCATTAACCCATTGAAAATTACCCGTAGTAATACCAAGAGTGTTTGACATCTCCTCGTTGTAGTCTATCTGCTCGTATATTTTAACTAAGTTAAATATACTATTTTTAGTCTCGTCTCTAAACGCGTGCTCTGTAGTTCTTGGAAACTGGCGATAAAACTCGTTTAAAGCATCTTGGTCATCTTTTAAACCATCTACTTCGTTTTGCCAGTTATCTATTACACCTACATCTATTAGTTCACCGTCTGGTGTGAGTCTATCGATATCAGGAGTAGTAAAGACTGGAACTCCAAACTCGTCAATAAATCCTTCATAGTTCCATTCCATTGGGATAAACAAAGAGTATAAGCCAGACTTTGTCTGACCATTTCTATTTCGCTTTGTGACATCTGAGGCATTGTATAATTTTTTAAAGTTTTCTCCACCTTTATCTAAAGCATTTGAAGTTGAGCCCATCATACATTTACCAATAATTCTACTACCTAACCGTAAACATGTTTTTGTAACTCTCCAGTTATTTAAAATATTATCAGGTCTCTCCCACTTACCAGATTCATCATGAACTAATAAAGCTAGTTTTTCACCATCATAACTATTGTCTCCAGTGTTTTTCCAGTCAATAGTTGTATCTAAACCTTTAATGTCCTCAAGCTTTTCATTAGCCGTAATTTTTTTCCTTGTAAACTTACTAGCTGGAACTCTATATGCTAATTCTGATTTCGGTCTATCCATACCATCTTGAATAGGTTTAAAAAAGAAAGGATAGTTAATTGATATAGGAACTACTTTGTCTGTAAACATTTTTTTAGCATCAGCACCAGACTTAGATAATATTCCATATCTACTATCACTCGCTAGGGTGGCTAAGTTAACTGTTTCTGCTGATGACATGAAAGAAAATCCAGAACGTCTGTTTTTAAGGTAACACATTCCGTAACATCTTTTATCTGCTTTACAAGCTTCCCAGAATATATAAAATAATCTGTTTGCCTCTCTAAAGTCTGGAGCACCTACGTCAATCTTACTCCACTGTAAGTACATGTACTGCGTACCTGTTATCCAGGTTGGTTTACCATTATTCATAAACCAGAATCCTTCTTCCCTTCTTTTAAACTCTTCGTCTATGTAATCGTACCATTTTTCTTTACTGCTTTCCGGATAGTTTCTCCAATCGAATATATTTTTAATTCTTTTTAACTCCTTGGGATACTCGAATTTCACCCATTTGTTCTTCGGATCTTTGTATACTTCTTTAGGAGCTTTTGGTAGCGCAATAACTAGCCCTTGT
>Ga0208450_1000392_pt1 | contig 24894 bp, 21 predicted proteins | sample MalvireepMed_908_FD_184249 | JGI IMG/M metagenome (GOLD analysis project Ga0208450, IMG submission 184249) | Marine viral communities from the Global Malaspina Expedition - Malaspina viral metaG DeepMed_908 (SPAdes) (version 2) | ecosystem: Environmental > Aquatic > Marine > Oceanic | place... | reverse complement strand
TTAAGCAACAAAAATTGCGTTCCACCGTCAGTCGGCGAATCTCACGGTACAGTTCGTCCGTGCTGAGTTCATCGAATTGCTTACCGACTATACTCTTGCCTTCGAGGAGGTCGGACGCGCAAAAGTTGCCGTTGCTGATGGAAGAATATGCTTTATAACCAGTGCTAATCTAACCGGCCACGCAATGGAAAAAAACATGGAGGCGGGCGTAATAATCCAAGGGGGAAGTATCCCGGAAACCCTAGAGAAGCATCTTGAGGCGTTGTTTAGCACTCAAATATTAAGGCGACTGTAGTCGAAATTATCGATCGATATTCGTGCCTAATTCGTCTGGCTTGCCAAACCGGGCAAAGGTCAGGAAAAAGATCGGAAGCTAATCTATGAAAAAGGCGTGGGCACTGTCAGGGCACCATTTGGGCACAAGCCAAAAAAAAGGACCTGCGCTTTCACGCAAGTCCTTGATATTCATGGCGCGCCCGAGAGGATTCGAACCTCTGACCTCTGCCTCCGGAGGGCACTCTTCTATGGTGTTCTAAGGAGGGGTTAATCGACTTAATTTGAGGCGGTTCAATCGGTTGCGTTTCAAGTTCCACCTTCTGAAAAACCCTTTTAATACCGATAATTAGACGATTAACGCCGAGTCGGGGCACAGAGTTGTCCGGTTACAATTGTCGCAAAACTACCAAGATGACCGTTGCTCTTTGCCCTTGATTTAATACTCTAGTCGCCCCGATAGCCCTATACAACCTGCGGAATTTTGTCCGGTTTGGACTGGTAGATTTTGGACAGTGAATGCGTTCCTTTCGGGTGGTATGCCAGCGGGAATGCCAGTTTAGGATCCAGCTACATGTTCGGATAGTTCGGGCCACCGCCCCCTTCCGGAGTCACCCAGTTTATGTTCTGGGCAGGATCCTTGATATCGCAGGTCTTGCAGTGAACACAGTTCTGGGCGTTGATCTGGAAGCGCTTGCCGCTGCCGTCGTCTTTCTCGACAACTTCGTACACGCCGGCCGGGCAGTAACGCTGCGCAGGCTCGTCGTACTTCGGCAGGTTGTCACGAATCGGCAGCTCAGGATCCGTCAGCTTCAGGTGTACCGGCTGGTCTTCCTCGTGGTTGGTGTTGGAGATAAACACCGAGGACAGGCGGTCAAAGGTAAGCGTGTTATCCGGCTTGGGATAGGTCACCTTCTTGCACTCGGACGCCGGCTTCAGGGTGGCGTAGTCCGGAGTGGTATCGTGGAAGGTGATCGGCAGGCTGCCACGCAGGATGTTCTGCTCGAAGAAGGCGATAGCGCCGCCAACCACGTTGCCGAACTTGTGCATGGCCGGGCCGAAGTTACGCTCGGCGTAGAGTTCCTTGTACAGCCAGCTATCCTCGAAGCGCTTCTGGAAGCTGGTGATTTCCTCACCGCTCTTTCCTTCCTTAAGAGCCTCGAACACCGCCTCGGCGCCCAACAGGCCGGACTTCATGGCAGTGTGGGAACCCTTGATCTTGGAGCTGTTTAGGGTGCCGGCGTCGCAACCCAGCAGCAGGCCGCCCGGGAAGCTCATTTTCGGCAGGGCATTGTAGCCGCCCTTGGCGATGGCGCGCGCACCGTAGGACACCCGCTTGCCACCTTCCAGGTGTTTCTTGATCTCCGGATGCAGCTTCAGGCGCTGGAACTCTTCGAACGGGCTAAGGTGCGGGTTGCTGTAGGACAGATCGGTGATCAGGCCCACGTAAACCTGGCCGTTCTCAAGGTGATACAGGAACGAACCGCCGGTAGAGCCGGTCTCGTTGAGCGGCCACCCGGTGGTATGGACGACCAGGCCTGGCTCGTGTTTGGCCGGGTCAATGTCCCACAGTTCCTTGATACCAATACCGTAGTGCTGGGGGTCCTTGCTTTCATCAAGCTTGAACTCGTTGATCAGGCGCTTGCCCAGATGCCCACGGCAGCCTTCGGTGAAGAGGGTGTACTTGGCGCGCAGTTCCATGCCCGGCATGTAGCCGTCTTTCTCGGAACCGTCACGGGCCACGCCCATATCGCCGGTGATAATGCCTTTTACCTGGCCATCCTCAACGATGGTCTCTGCGGCTGCGAAGCCAGGATAGACTTCAACGCCAAGCTGTTCGGCCTGTTCGGCCAGCCAGCGGCACAGGTTGCCCAGGCTGATGATGTAGTTGCCATGGTTGTGCATGTTCTTCGGCACAAACGCATTGGGAATCTTGGTGGCGCTATCCTGATTTTTCAGCAGGAAAATGTCGTCACGGGTAACCGGCGTGTTGAGCGGAGCACCTTTCTCTTTCCAGTCCGGGAAGAGTTCGTTGAGGGCAGTGGGCTCGAATACGGTACCGGCCAGAATGTGGGCGCCGATCTCAGAACCTTTCTCTACCACGCATACGGTGAGTTCCTCGCCGGCTTCCTGTGCCAACTGCATGACACGGCACGCTGCTGACAGGCCCGCCGGGCCGCCGCCGACGATCAGAACATCAAATTCCATCGATTCGCGTTGCATTGAATTCTCCGGTTAGCTAGATGGTTTTATCGGGCAAGGATTTTGAGGCTTCGTATACCTGCATGAGCATATCCTCGGCCTTATCCAGCTGATCTTTCTTGATGTGGCCAAACAGCTGCTTATAAGTCGCTTGATAGATCGTCTTGACTGCGGAAAGTGCCTCTTGGCCGCTAGGCGTCAGATAGACTGATGTTCGTCGTTTATCGCCTGGAAAAGCTTTCTTTTGGATGAAGTTTCGTTTTTCAAGCCGGGCAATAAGCTGCACTAACGTGGGCTGTTCAACTTCCATGCTTGTCGCGATTTGTCTCTGGGAGGCGCCCTGACCAATCAGATCCAGATGCAGGAGAGCGGCAGCGAGACCATGGGTCATGCCAATGTCTTTGAGCTGTTTGTCGAACTCTTTCGCAGCCATGCGATGAATCTTGGAAAGCGTGAAAAAAAAGCTCTGATCCTTTGGCATGTTCCGTCACCGACTGTGTTCGAAACCTCGAAGTTCTGACATTGAAAAAGGCCCCCTAAAAAGAGGGCAAGAGGGGTACGCAATATTAATCCAATGACTCTATGAGCTTCTGTTCCAGTTCCGGAACCGCTTCAAACAGGTCCGCTACCAGGCCGTAATCGGCAACCTGGAAGATCGGCGCCTCTTCATCCTTGTTGATCGCAACGATCACCTTGGAGTCAGACATACCGGCCAGGTGCTGAATGGCACCGGAAATGCCCACAGCGACGTACAGCTGCGGAGCAACAATCTTACCGGTCTGGCCAACCTGCATGTCGTTCGGTACGAAACCGGCGTCGACAGCAGCTCGGGATGCGCCAACAGCGGCGCCCATCAGATCGGCAACCTGCTCAAGCATCTTGAAGTTGTCGCCGTTCTGCATGCCGCGACCACCGGAAACCACGATACCGGCACTTGCCAGATCAGGGCGGTCGGACTTGGCCAGCTCTTCGCTAACGAACTGGGACAGGCCAGCGTCTTTTACGACGTCCAACTGCTCGACAGAAGCGGAGCCACCTTCAGCAGCAACCGGGTCGAACGCGGTCGGACGAACAGTAACGACTTTGATGCTGTCACTGGATTTTACAGTGGCAATGGCGTTACCAGCGTAGATCGGGCGAACGAAGGTATCTTCGGACTCCACACGCATGATGTCGGAAACTTGGGCAACGTCCAGCAGCGCGGCAACCCGCGGCATGAAGTCTTTGCCCACGGTTCCAGCGGCGGCCAGGATGTGGCTGTAGCCCTTGCCTACTTCGGCAACCAGCTCACCCAGGTTTTCGCCCAGGAAGTGACCATAAGCAGCGTTGTCGGCAACCAGTACCTTGTTAACGCCTTCGGCCTTGGCAGCTGCTTCAGCAACGGCACCACAGTTCTCACCGGCAACCAGTAAGTCGATGTCTCCGCCGATGGCCTTGGCGGCCGCTACAACATTCAGGGTAGCCTGTTTCAGGCTGCTGTTGTCATGTTCAGCAATTACAAGGATGCTCATTTAGATCACCTTCGCTTCGTTCTTCAGTTTATCGACCAGCTCGGCAACGTCGGCCACTTTCACACCCGCCTTACGGGAAGCAGGTGCTTCAACCTTCAGGGTGGAAAGGCGCGGAGCGATGTCGACACCCAGATCGGCCGGGCTCATGTTGTCCAGCGGCTTCTTCTTCGCCTTCATGATGTTCGGCAGAGAAGCGTAGCGCGGCTCGTTCAGACGCAGGTCGGTAGTAACAACCGCAGGCAGGTTCAGGGCAACGGTCATCAGACCACCGTCGATCTCACGGGTTACGTTAACCTTGTCGCCCTCAACAACCACTTCGGAAGCGAAAGTGCCCTGACCCATGCCGGTCAGCGCGGCCAGCATCTGGCCGGTCTGGTTGTTATCGGAATCGATGGACTGCTTGCCAAGAATGACCAGCTTGGGCTCTTCTTTCTCAACAACAGCCTTGAGCAGCTTGGCCGCTTCGAGAGACTGAACCTCCTCGTCGGTTTCGACGTGGATACCACGGTCAGCACCCAGCGCCAGCGCAGTACGGATCTGCTCCTGGGACGCCTTCGGACCAATGGATACCACCACGATTTCACTGGCAACACCCTTCTCTTTCAGGCGAACGGCTTCTTCTACCGCGATTTCGCAGAACGGGTTCATTGCCATCTTGACGTTGGCGAGATCAACACCGGTGTTGTCCGGCTTGACTCGCACTTTTACGTTGTAGTCAATGACACGTTTTACAGCGACGAGGACCTTCATCCACTTCTCCTTTTCAAACGTTGGGGACTTGGCTATTCCCAGAGCTAAATCACGTGTGGTGATGGAAAGTGCACATGACGTACTAAATTCAGATCAATTCAAACCAGGAGGAACCAGAGAGGGAAAGTCCCTGGGAATTCCCGTATCTGTTGGACTTTGAAAAAACCGGGCCTGCGTGTGGCCCGGGGTAGACAAAAATTCTGAAATGATCAGAAGTTGTACTGCGCAGCGAAGAGAACGCGGCTGGCATCGCCATCGTCACCGCTGACTTTTTTCACCTTGAAGTAGCCATACTGAACGCCCAGATTCACGCTCTTGACGGGAGACCACTGGTAGTTCAAGAAGGCGTTGGTATTGCGTTCGTGCTTGGCGCCGACATTGAGACCGTCAGCCTGGGCGTCGTCCCAGTCCATCTCTGACATGCCAGCAACAACGTTGAACGTTCCGCCTGCGGCTTTCAGACTGGCACCGATGTTGCCACCCACGCCGTTAATGGTCTCGACGCTACCATTAACAACGTAGGCATCTTCGCCATAGTAGTTGGTGCCAGAGCGCCAGAGATACGCATTGCCACCGTCCGTGTAGTTAATGGTTCCCTGGATGCTGAAGGAATCCGTCAGCGACAGCTTGGCCGAACCATATACGGCATATCCAAGGGCACTGTCGTCATTGACTCCATCGTCGTAGCCAACTTCTTGAACAACGGCTGCCGTCGCGAAGGCGAGCATGCCCGCTTTATCTTGATATTGCGCTGTAAACGCAGGGAGGGTGTTCTTGGGTGTTGCGCCCTCAATTCGGGTCGTGGAGTCTTCAACTGATAGCGACAGAGGGCCCTTGGTATAACGTACCTGAGGTTTACGAGATCGAAGACCTGCGTCACCGGCAACGTGGTCGAACTCCAAGTTCGAAGTCAGGCCTACGAAGCTATTGTAGTTCGACTAGGTTTGGCCAATTAGCCAGTTCTTATACTTGCCGTAAGCATGTCGGAGACGCAGAACACCGCCGCTCGATCCCCCGCGAAAGTCGCCTTCAATGTTTACGGTGACTCCGGTTGGGAGTGAGGCTCGTACACCGATACGTGATTGGACGGCATCAGCATCGAAGTGGCCGGTTACTTCGTTGTTTTCCGCAGCGCCAGTGTTGATTCTGCTGAAATCGCCCGACTGAGTGCCGGTGGCTCGGCTGATAGATTCGTCGATGTCGTAGACTGCATTGAGCCGCGCATAACCGTAGATATCGACTTTTGCGTCGCCTGCGTTAAAGGAAATCGCGCTGGCGTGGCTCGCAACGCCCATGGCAAGTGCTGTAGTCGCAACCTTGATGGTCCGGGACAGTTTATTATTAGGCATAGGGAAATCGTCTCCAGATGATATTTGTTTTCGTTGAAACGCCTTGGTCTCTGAGTGCTTGGCGGCGCCATCCCTCATAGTCAGCAGAGTTGACCCCTCAAGCTGCACAGCCACGCTACCAGCGGCATTGAATTTCAACAATTAGCTATATTTTATAAAATGTATGCCATAAAGGCATGGAGCGATCTGGAGTTGATTTCTCGAATTGATCTGGGGGTTACTCGTCTATCTCTTTCATTTCTCCGTCCTGTCGAGCTTGTTGATTGATTTCTTTAGGATTAAACAGCAACTTACCTTTCCAAGCGCCAGCTTCGACCTGTTCCGCAACCTGCTGCATGATGATTTCAGCCAGTTTCATTGTGGCAACGGAGGAGGGAAGATCGGTGGGGGTAACAATGGAGAGTGTTCGCTTTATTTCTGGTGATGTAATTGGGATAGCCATGACCTCTTTTCTCTGAACCATATCATGGACGGCCGCAGAAGATAGTATGGTATAGCCGAGTCCACGGCGAACCATGTCCGTGAGCATGGGCCAGGCGCTCACTTCCATGGCAAGGTTGAGGGTCTTATTGCGCTCGGCGGCTTCCTTTTCAATAGAGACTCTTAGGCCATGTTTTTCTTCGGGCATTACCAGTGGTAACTCGAGCACTTCATCCAGCGTGATTTCAGAGCGTTTTGAGACCTTGGTGTTGGGTGGTGAAATCAGATAGAGCTGCTCTTCAAGGAGGGGGCGGTAACGCAGATTTTTATGGTTGCTGTGGTTGTAACTGATGGCCAGGTTCAGGCGGTGCTGCATCACCATCTGTTGCAAGGTGCCACTCATCGCAGACTTCACCGACAAATGCACCTGGGGAAAACGTTTCATGTATTGCTCAATAATAGTGCCGGAAAAACTGTGGGTCACTGTCGGCAGTAAGCCTAGCACCACCTGACCGGTTACTTCACCTGCAACGGCGGTCACATCAGCCTGCGTTCTCTCAAGGCTCTGTAAAAGTATCCGGGCCCTTTCATAAAGCAGCTCGCCCGCGGCAGTGAGTACAACTCCCCGGCCATGGCGAACAAACACTTCTACGTTCAGTGCCTCCTCCAGCATTCGGATCTGGCGGCTGAGGGCGGGTTGTGCCACGAACAGTTTCTCTGAGGCGCGGCTGAAGCTGCCGGTATCGGCAACCGTCAGAAAAGTATTCAGCTGGCGGAGATCGATGTTCAGGTTGAATGGCATGAGGGCGTTCTCTTCTATAAAAATAAATTATTCGTTTCCCGTACTCTATCCCACCTTTTGGGGGAGGCCTAGAAATGATAGTAGCAGAAATGTATGCCGAAAAGTGATTAATGATATAAAAAGTATATAATTGTTGTAGTTTTTTCTTGCTGATACGGTTGAATCCATCTGGTTTTCCGCGCATCGCGGCTCCGCTAATCAAGGCGAGGGTGATCAAGTTGCGGATTCACCTTTATGCCGGAAGTCATCAAGAGGACAAAACTATGCAAAGTCGTTCTATCTTTAGCAGCGATCACGAACTTTTCCGCCAGAATGCCCGCCGCTTCTTCCGGGAGGAGCTTGAGCCGAATATCGAACAATGGGAAAAGGACGGCATCGTGCCGAAAGCTTTTTGGCGCAAGGCGGGTGAGAACGGCTTCCTGTGCTGTGGTGTGCCGGAGGAGTATGGCGGACCGGGTGCGGATTTCCTTTATAACATGGTGCTGTCTGAAGAGACCGGATATGCCATCGGCGGCGCCAGTGTCGGATTTTCTGTCAGTGCCGACATCGTTGCCTACTACCTGATGCATGCCGGGACAGAAGATCAGAAGCGCCAGTGGCTGCCAAAGATGGTTACTGGTGAAGCGATTGCTTCCATCGGTATGACCGAGCCGGGTGCGGGTAGTGATCTCAAGGCCATCCGTACCTCTGCCGTTCGTGACGGTGACGAGTACGTCATCAACGGCCAGAAGACCTACATCACCAATGGTCAGAATTCTGATTTCGTGCTGCTGGCCTGCGTCACGGATCCCGGCAAAGGTGCCCGCGGTATCAGTATGATCATTGTCGAGGCTGACCGTCCGGGTTTCGCGCGTGGTCGTAATCTGGACAAGATCGGTCAGAAGGCGGCGGACACGTCCGAAATGTTCTTCCAGGATGTGCGTGTTCCGGTTACCAACCTGGTCGGCCAGGAAGGTGAAGGTTTCGCCATGATGATGCGAGAGTTGCCCCGTGAGCGCATCACTATTGCCTGTCGTGCCCAGGCCGAAGCTCAGCGTGCGTTTGACTTGACCAATGAATATGTAAAGGAACGCAAGATGTTCGGTCAGGCCCTGGCCGACTTCCAGAATACCCAGTTCACCCTCGCAGAAATCAAGACCAACCTGGAAGTGGGTTGGGCCTTCCTCGATCAGTGCATCCAGAAGTGCTCCGAGGGCACGTTGAGTCCGGAAGAGGGCGCTATGGCCAAACTGTGGACTACTGAGAATGAAGGTGTGGTAGTCGACAAGTGTCTGCAGCTATTCGGTGGCTACGGTTACATGTGTGAATACCCGATCGCCCGTATGTTCGTCGACGCTCGGGTTCGCCGTATCTACGGTGGTGCCTCTGAAGTCATGAAGCTGGTTATCGCCCGCTCCCTGTAATCCGGCTATTCATCTGGCAATCCGGCTGCCAAAGGTGGCCGGACTCGCACAACAAGAAAGGAAGGAATTCACATGTCTGGTATTACCGCTTACGGTGCCTACATTCCCCGGACCCGCCTGCAGAAGTCTTCGATTGCTGATGCCAATGACTGGTTTGATGCCAGCCTGCGAGGCCTGGCCAAGGGCGAACGCAGTGTCTGCAACTGGGATGAAGATACCATCACCATGGCCGTGGAAGCCGGCCAGGACTGTTTGTCCGTTCTCGATATCCATTCCGTCAGTACCCTGTACCTGGCTTCAACGACCCTGCCATTTCTTGACCGGCAAAACTCGGTTGTCGTGAGCCAGGCGCTGAATCTGGGCGATGACCTTCGCACGATGGATGTCGCAGCTTCCCAGCGCGCCGGCACCTCGGCTCTGATTTCCCTGCTGGAATCCGGCTCGACCACGGGCAATGCCCTGCTGGTGGCCTCCGAGCACCGTCGCAGCAAGTGTGGCTCTCGTGCCGAAATGCTGTGGGGCGATGGTGCTGCTGCTGTTTCGGTGGGAAGCGAGAATGTGATTGCGGAGTACTTGGGCAGTGAAACCTACGTTACCGACTTTGTGGACCACTACCGTGGCGAAGATTCCACTATTGATTACGAGTGGGAGGAGCGCTGGATCCGTGACGAAGGTTACATGAAGAGCGTTCCGCTGGTGGTATCACGGCTCCTGGATAAGGCTGGAGTAAAGTCATCTGACATTGCCCATTTTGTTCTGGCTTGCGATCAAGCTCGTACCCCTGCCGCTGTCGCCAAGAAGATTGGTGTTTCCGCCGATGCGGTGGTCGACAACCACATCGGGGATCTGGGTGTTGCCGGCGTTGCGCATCCGATCCTGTTGCTCACTGAAGTGCTGGAGAAAGCAAAAGCGGGTGAGCTGATCCTGTTGACCGGCTTCGGACAGGGCACTGACGCCATACTGCTGAGGGCGACTGACGCACTCGCCGGCAAGCGCCCGAAAACGGGCTTCACTGGTGCGCTGGCCCGTCGTCGGGAGGATGCCAACTACAACAAGTTTCTAAGCTTCAACAATCTTGTGGACCGTGAAGTCGGCAAGCGCGGCGAGCTGGACAAGCAGAGTTATCTGGCGGCCATGTACCGTCGCAAGGATCTGCTGACCGGTTTTGTCGGTGGGAAATGCCAGGAGTGCGGAACCGTCCAGATTCCCAAGGAGAAATACTGCGTCAATCCCGAGTGCGGTGCGCTTGATAGCCAAGAGGATTACCCCATGTCGAGGGTCAAAGGTCACGTGAAGACGTGGACTGCCGATCGTCTGACCTTTGACTGGAATCCGCCTGCCTACTTTGGCCTGGTGGAGTTCGAGGGTGGCGGGCGCCTGATGATGGACTTCACCGAGGTTGAACCCCGAGCCATTGAAACCGGTGTGGAGGTTTCTGTGCATTTCCGTATCCGCCAATTCGACAACCAGCGTGGCTTCCGGAAGTACTTCTGGAAGGCCACTCCGGCTCAGCAATAACTCACGCAGCGACTACAGGTGAATAACAATGGCTAGTGGAATCAAAGATAAGGTAGTGATCCTCGGGATGGGCTGCAGCAAGTTTGGTGAGCGCTGGGATGCCAGTCCTGCGGACCTGATGTCGGAGGCGTTCGAGGAGAGTCTGGTGGATGCGGGCATCGACAAGAGCCAGATACAGATGGCCTGGTTTGGCGCCGGCATCGATGCCTTCAACGTGGGCTCCAGTGCAATGCCGCTGTCCATCGCACTGAGACTGCCCAATATTCCGGTGACCAAGGTTGAGAACATGTGTGCCACCGGCACGGAAGCCTTCCGCGGCGCGGTTTACGCCGTTGCCTCTGGTGCTTGTGACATCGCCCTGGCACTGGGTGTGGAGAAGCTCAAGGACGTAGGTTACGGCGGTTTGCCGCAACGGACCCGTGGCGTGGAGAACGACATGTACTGGCCCAACCTGTCTGCGCCGGGCGCTTTCGCACAGCTTGCCAGTGGCTATCGTGCCAAGCACGGTGTCGACAAGGGAGACCTCAAGCGCGCCATGGCTCACGTCTCCGTGAAGAGTCATGCGAATGGGGCAAAGAACCCCAAGGCCCACCTGCAGCGCGAGATCACCGAAGAGCAGGCGATGAATGCTCCTTACATTGCTGAGCCAATCGGGCTGTTTGACTGCTGTGGCGTGAGTGACGGTGCCGCCTGCGCGATTGTCTGTACTCCGGAAATCGCCCGTGCCCTTGGCAAGGCTGATCTTGTGTCTGTCAAAGCGCTGCAGCTTGCGGCCTCCAACGGTGAAGAAGCCGGCTTCAGCAAGTGGGATGGTTCGTACCTCAAGACCACTCGCATTGCGGCCCAGCGCGCATACGACGAAGCGGGCATCCGCAAGCCCCGTGAAGAACTCAGTATGACCGAGGTGCATGACTGCTTCTCGATTACTGAGCTGGTCACGATGGAAGATCTGCAACTCTCCGACGAAGGTCAGGCGGTACGGGACGTACTCAATGGTGATTTCGACTCCGATGGCCGTATTCCCTGCCAGATCGATGGCGGCCTCAAGTGCTTTGGTCATCCGATTGGCGCTTCAGGTCTGCGGATGATTTACGAGAACTATCTGCAGTTCCATGGCCGTGCCGGGGATCGTCAGCTGAAAGATCCGAGGTTGGCGCTGAACCACAACCTGGGCGGTTTCCCGCACCAGAATATTTGCAGCATCTCGATCATCGGTCGCTACGAGTAAGGTGGTTCAGCCGGGACAGCCTGCAATTGGCTGTTCCGGGTATTAGCCCTAATTCATAGAGTCAGGAAGGTTTCGCATGAGTGTCGGTGGACGGGCTTTAGCCCTGGGATTCGCAGACAGCAGTATCAGTACAGTTGATCAGTTTGTACGTCGGGGACTGAAGAATCTCAAAACCTTCAGTACCGTCGATGGCAAACTTGATAGTGACCTGCTGGATAAGCATCAGTTGAGTTGCTATGAGTTGGCGTTCTGCACTGCTGAACTGGCCGCAGCCAGGGAGGTCTGCAATTACGCTCGTAAAATCGGTGATGACGATAGCCTCGCCGCAGATACCGCTCTCGGGTTTACCGCTGAAGCCATCACCTCGGCACTCCAGCGTTTGCTGGCCCGTGCCACGGATCTGGGTCTGGATGTGGTGGAGCTGTCTGCCCTCTATGACGACAGTGCAATCAACGCCCTGCGCTCTCAATACGGCAGCGCGGAATTTCTGGCCCGTATCGGCTTGGCTGTCACCGAGCGTGGTAGCAGTCGGCTGCCCACCTTGCTCAGTGACGACAAGGAGATGGTCCGCGACATGTTTGCGCGGTTCGGTGCCGATGTTGTCGACCCGCTTGCGGAGAAGATACATCGCCACGATCTGGACATCCCGGATGAGATCCTAAAGCAGGCAGCAGAGCTGGGATGTTTCGGAATCAGTATTCCGGAGCGCTTTGGTGGCCTGCAACCGGATGATCGGGACGACAGCCTGGGCATGATCGTGGTGACTGAAGAACTCTCCAAGGCGTCATTGGGCGCCGCAGGTTCATTGATTACCCGTCCGGAAATCGCGGCCAAGGCGTTGTTGCAGGGGGGCACTGTTGCCCAGCAGGAAACCTGGCTGCCACAGATCGCCTCCGGCGAGAAGTTATGCGCCATTGCAATTACCGAACCGAACTTCGGGTCGGACGTGGCATCACTGGGGTTGAAAGCGACTCCAGTCGAAGGCGGCTGGGTGCTTAACGGCAGCAAGACGTGGTGCACGTTCGCTGGCAAGGCCAGCCTGCTGTTGGCGATGGCTCGTACCGAGAAGGACCCTGCGCTGGGACATAAAGGGCTGAGTCTTTTTCTGGTCGAGAAACCGGCTGCGGCGGGTCATGAGTTCCGCCACCAGCAGCCCGACGGCGGGGTGATTCAGGGCAAGGCAATTGCCACTCTGGGCTACCGTGGCATGCATTCCTATGACGTGTTCTTCGAGGACTACTTTGTGCCCGTCGATCGCCTGATTGGAGAGGAGAACGGCCGTGGCAAAGGTTTCTATTTCACCATGGCAGGTTTTGCCGGTGGTCGAATCCAGACTGCGGCCCGAGCCACGGGTGTTATGCAGGCGGCCTTCGAGAAGGCTCTGAGCTATTCCCGTGAACGCAAAGTTTTTGGAAGCCCGGTCGGCGACTATCAGCTTACTCAGGTAAAGCTGGGCCGCATCATGGCCACTCTGACCGCCTCTCGTCAATTCAGCTATGCCGTCGCGCGGATGATGGACGAGGGCAATGGCCAGATGGAGGCAAGCCTGGTCAAGTTGTTCAGTTGTCGCGCGGCGGAGTGGGTAACCCGCGAAGCCATGCAGATTCATGGCGGTATGGGGTATGCCGAGGAGACTGCGGTCAGCCGCTATTTCGTAGATGCCCGTGTGCTGTCGATTTTCGAAGGTGCCGAGGAAACCCTGGCACTGAAAGTGATTGCGAGAAATCTGGTTGGCAATGCCTGAATGGCTGTGACGCCAGACTCAAGTAAACGGCAGTGCGTACATTGCCACAAGACAAACAATGATCAGACAACAAGAGACCTGTAGGAGGGTGTCATGAGCGATAAGAAACTGCTGGAAGGAAAAGTTATCGTCGTTACCGGTGCCGGTCGTGGTATCGGTCGTGCGACCTCGTTGATGCTGGCAGAAAGTGGGGCCAAGGTTGTGGTGAACGACATTGGTGGCAGCGCTGACGGTTCTGGCAACGATGCCACACCGGCGCAGGAAGTGGTCGACGAGATCAAGGCGGCCGGCGGCGATGCGGTTGCCAACTTCGACAGCGTGACATCCTGGGAAGGTGGTCAGAAGATCGTCCAGTCCGCTATCGACAACTTTGGCCGCATTGATGGTGTCATCAACAACGCGGGCAACCTGCGTGATGTGATCTTCCACAAGATGACCGAGGAAGACTTTGACGCCGTCCTGGCGGTGCATCTGAAAGGCACTTTCAATGTCAGCCGTGCTGCGGCTCCCATCTTCCGGGAGCAGGGCAGTGGTACCTTCGTCAACATGACGTCCACCTCCGGCCTCATCGGTAACTTTGGGCAGGCCAACTATGCGGCAGCCAAGATGGGAATCGTGGGTCTGTCCAAGTCCATGGCGCTGGATATGCAGCGCTTCGGAGTAACCTCCAACTGTATCGCGCCGTTCGCCTGGAGTCGCCTGATCGGCAGTATTCCTACCGACAGTGAGGAACAGAAAGCCCGCGTTGCCAAGATCCAGCAAATGACGCCGGACAAGATCGCCACACTGGCGGTGTCCCTGTGCAGTGACCAGGCCAAGAACGTGACCGGTCAGATCTTCGGTGTGCGTAACAACGAGATCTTCCTGTTCAGCCAGCCTCGTCCTTTCCGCTCTGCTCACACCTCCGAGGGCTGGACTCCTGAGACCGTGCTGGATCGTGTCCTGCCGGCATTTGAAGCTGACTTCTATCCGCTGAGCCGCTCTGCTGACGTTTTCAGCTGGGATCCGTTCTGATCCCGGTTTGACACCGCAGTCGTGGTCCGGCCCTGAGGGGCCGGTCCCCTATTCGGCCCGGACAGTAACAATAAAGGAGCAACAAGGTGGCCATCGATTACGATAAGCTGATGAATCGCAAGTTCGAGCGCCTCGAACACACCTACCGCGAGAAAGACACCATCCTCTACGCTCTGGGTGTGGGCATGGGTGTCGACCCCCTCGATGAAGATTGTCTGAACTTTGTCTACGAAGATGGCCTTAAGGCGATGCCCAGTATGGCCAACGTACTGGCCTATCCCGGTTTCTGGGCAAAGGAGCCGGATACCGGCATCGACTGGGTGAAGATTCTTCACGCCGGTCAGGAGATGATCATGCACAAACCGCTGCCCGCAGCCGGCACGGTTGAAGCTACCACCAAAATCAACGAAATCGTTGATAAGGGCGAGGGTAAAGGCGCCCTGATCCTGTCTGAACGTACCGTCCGGGACACCGCAACGGGTGAAGATCTCTGCACCCTGATCAGCACGACCATGGCCCGCGGCGATGGTGGCTTTGGCGGTCCTTCGGTTCCGTCTCCGAAGCCGGATCCCATTCCCGAGCGCGAGCCGGATCTGGTCTGCGACCTTCCGACCTTGCCGATGTCTGCGTTGATTTACCGGCTTTGTGGCGATTACAACCCTCTGCACGCATCCCCTTCAGTAGCGAAGGCTGCTGGATTCAAAGCCCCGATCCTTCATGGCTTGTGCACCTTCGGTGTGGCCACGCACGCCATTCTGAAAACCCTGTGTGACTACGATCCCGCCCGCTTCCACCGGATCCGCTTGCGGTTCTCCTCGCCGGTCTATCCGGGCGAGACCATCCGTACCGAAATCTGGCGTAACGGCAACGAAGTGGCGTTTCGTTGCCGGGTGACCGAGCGGGACGTGGTGGTGATCAACAACGGTTACGCTGAAGTCAGCTGATGATCTGTCCGGTCGCCCCGAACGCGGCCGGCGTTTCCAATACTCCGACAGCCAGGAATCAAGCTTCATGCAGAACATTCTTTCAGGACTCCGTGTTGTGGAGGGTAGTGCTTTTGTGGCCGCGCCCTCCGGTGGGATGACGCTGGCACAACTGGGTGCGGACGTCATTCGTTTTGATCCCATCGGTGGCGGTATTGATTACAAACGTTGGCCGGTGACGGCCGATAACAAAAGCCTCTACTGGCACAGCCTTAACAAAGGCAAACGCTCCATTGCTGTGGACTTCCGTCGGCCTGAAGGCCAGGAACTGTTGACGCGGCTGATTACCCAGCCAGGTGATGAGGCCGGTCTTTTCCTGACCAACTTCCCTGCCAAGGGCTGGATGGCCTACGAGCGATTGAAGGAATTCCGGGAAGATCTGATTTACCTGAACCTTGTGGGCGATCGTCACGGTCGAGGTGCCCTTGATTACACGGTCAACTGCAAGGTGGGTTTCCCGGCGCTTACCGGAACCGGTAAAAGTGGGGATATTCCGCCGCTGAACAACCCGCTGCCCGCCTGGGATGTGATTACGGGACAACAGATCGCCCTCGGGCTGCTGGCGGCTGAACGCCATCGTAGCCGGACCGGGCAGGGGCAGTTGGTGCGCATAACGCTGGCGGATGTTGCACTGGCTACTCTCGGCAACCTGGGTTATATCGCCGAGATGATGATCAATGGTGCGGAGAGGGAAGGCATCGGCAATAACATTTTCGGCACCTACGGCCATGATTTTGAGTGCCAGGATGGTGAGCGGGTGATGGTTGTCGGTGTGAGTCCGAACCAGTGGCGAGCGCTGGTAGAGGTGACGGGTACCGACTCAGAAATTGCGGAACTGCAGCAGCGTATGGGCCTCGACTTCCGGAAGGAGGGAGACCGGTATGAAGGTCGGGATGGCATCACTGAAATTTTCCGACCCTGGTTTGCCGCTCGCCGATTCGAGCAGGTGGCCACAGAACTGGACAATGCCGGTGCGTGCTGGGGCAAGTATCAGAGCGTTCGTGAGGTTGTCGAGAAGGATATCGATTGTTCCGAGGACAATCCGCTGTTCCAGATGGTCGAGCAACCCGGAATCGGAAAATACCTGATGCCTGACCACCCGCTGCGCTTTACCTCAGTGAATCAGGATCCAGTACGACCGGCACCAAAACTTGGTGAACACACCGAGGAAATTCTGGCAGAAACGCTCGGCTTGTCGTCAGGCGAAATCGCCAGGCTGTTCGATGAGAAGATCGTGGCAAGTTCAAGCAAATAAAAAATCAGACCAAAAATAACAAAAGCCTCCAGATATCGGCGGCGAAGGAGATTCCAAATGGGACCGTTGCACGGTTTTCGCATTATCGAGTTGGCCGGCATCGGCCCAGGCCCCTTTTGCGGCATGTTGCTGGCAGACTTGGGCGCCGAAGTGATAAGTGTGGAACGCCTCGGCGCAAAGTCACCGAAGGCAGCGCTCGATTGCAGCCGCCGCGGCAAGCGCTCGATTGCCCTGGATCTGAAGAGCAAGGCGGGGGTGGAAGCGTTACTGAAGCTCGTGGAAAGTGCTGACGCCCTGTTCGAGGGGTTCCGCCCCGGCGTGACAGAAAAGCTGGGTATTGGCCCAGATGAATGCCTGGCTCGAAATCCGAAACTAATCTACGGACGAATGACGGGTTGGGGCCAGTTTGGCCCGCTGTCCCATGCCGCCGGTCACGACATCAACTATATCTCGTTAACGGGCGCGCTCAATGCCGTGGGCCGCGCCGGCGAGAAACCTGTGCCACCACTCAACCTGGTGGGTGATTTTGGTGGCGGCGGCATGTTCCTGGCGCTCGGGCTGGTTGCAGGGCTGCTGGAAGCGCAAAAGTCCGGCAAGGGTCAGGTGATTGATGCGGCCATGACCGACGGTTCCGCCATCCTTATGTCCATGTTCCATAGCGCCCTCGCTATGGGCCTGCATTCTCTTGAGCGCGGCACCAACAAGCTAGATGGTGGGGCGCATTTCTATGACACCTATGAAACCCGCGACGGCAAATACATTTCCATCGGTTCCATCGAACCCCAATTCTACGCCCAGCTGCTGGAGGTGGCCGGTCTGCCGCAAGGTCAGTTCGCCGACCAGTTGAACCAGCAGCGCTGGCCAGAGCTCAAGCAGGCACTCGCCGATGTCTTCCTGCAGAAAACCCGTGACGAATGGTGTGAGCTGATGGAAGGCACCGATATCTGCTTTGCTCCAGTACTTGACCTCCAGGAAGCCCAGAATCATCCCCATAACGTGGCGAGGCAGACTTATGTCCGCGTCGGGGAAATGATGCAGCCGGCGCCAGCGCCCCGGTTCAGTCGCACCCAGTCACAAATCCGGCACCCGGCCCGTGCCTATGGTGCGGATACCGAGGCGGTGCTGACAGAGCTGGGTTTAAGCGAGGAGCAACTGGCCGCGGTCATTGAGCAAGCGCAGAAGCGCAGAAATACGATCGGTGAACAAGGATAACAACAAATGAGTCATCTTTTATACGAAGTACAGAATAGCGTCGCCTATCTGACGATGAATCGTCCTGAGGTCCGGAATGCGTTGTCCCTAGATATGCGTGAAAAGCTGTTATCGACCTTCCAGGCTCTGGAATCGGATGATTCGGTGCGGTGTGTGGTCCTGCGTGGTATGGGGGATCATTTCATGGCCGGCGGTGACGTCAAGTCGTTCATGGAGTTCACCCAGCTGACCCCGGACGAGCGCAGACTGACCTTCGTTAACCGCATCCACAGAAATCTAAACGGCATCATGTACACCATGCGTCGCCTCAATAAGCCGATCATTGCCAGCGTGCGTGGTGCGGCCGCTGGTGCGGGAGTCAGCATAGCGCTGAGCTGCGACCTGGTGATTGCCGCTGAGGACTCCTTTTTTACCCTGGCATACAGCCACATCGGCAGCAGTCCGGATGGCGGCGCAACCTACCACCTGCCCCGACTGGTCGGGACCAAGAAAGCCATGGAAATTGCGCTGCTGGGTGATCGTTTCACGGCAGCAGAAGCCAAAGATCTGGGCATGATCAACCGGGTGGTGCCGGTGGCCGACCTTGTGGAGGAAACCCGTAAGCTGGCGGAGCGGCTGGCACAGGGACCCACAAAGGCTTATGGCAGCATCAAGAAACTGATGCTTCAGTCCTCTGAGAACTCGCTCGAGCAGCAGTTGCAGTCCGAGGCCGAGACCTTTGGAGCAACTGCCATGACCGAGGATTGGGTGGAAGGCGTCAGCGCCTTCAATGAAAAACGCAAACCGAGGTTCACTGGCCGTTGATGTCGTTATTTTCAGGACACGGACTGGTTACAGGAGATTGAGTAGTGACCAACGCAACAATCGACAAAACTACGTTCAAGGGTATTGTCTGTGGTAGCAGACACCTGAGCCATGAAGAATTTCAGCACGATGTTCGCCGCGCGGCCGCCGGCTTCAAAGCCATGGGGATCGAACCCGGCAAGTGTGTCGGCATTTTCATGCGTAATGACATTCCGTTCATGACCGCGAATCATGGCGCCAACTATGTTGGCGCTTACGCAGTGCCGATTAACTGGCACCTGGCGGGCGAGGAGCTCACTTACATTCTGAATGACTGCGCTGCCAAGGTGCTGGTTATTCATGCGGATCTCTGGAACGCGATTCATGATGCAATTCCTTCAGGCGTGACCTGCCTGCTGGTGGAGACTCATGAAGATCTGCGTACGGCTTTCGGTCTCGGCTCACGGGCCTGTGAAGTTCCGGAGGGGCAAATCAGCTGGTACCAGTGGCTCGATGCCCAGCAGCCGATTACGGAGCCGCCTCAGGTCGGCCCATCGTCCATGCTTTATACATCTGGTACTACTGGTCACCCCAAGGGTGTCCGTCGGATTCCTCTTGATGAGGATAAAGCCACCAGGATGCGGAATTTCCGCTCCCGGGTATACGGTTGCGCCCCCAGGGCACGCTGTATGGTTCCGGGTCCGCTTTACCACAGCGCACCCAACGGTTACGCCATGCAGGCCTCTAAAATCAGTGACCTGCTGGTCATCGTGCCGCGCTTTGATGCTGAGGGCGTGTTGAAACTCATCGAGGAGTACCGGCTTACCGGGGCCATGATGGTACCGATCATGTTTATTCGCATGCTCAAGTTGTCGGAAGAAGTCCGAAACCGGTATGACCTTTCGTCTCTGGAATTCATCATTCATGCAGCTGCGCCCTGTCCGGCGGATGTGAAGCGCAAGATGATCGAGTGGCTCGGGCCGGTGATCAACGAGTTCTATGGTTCCACCGAATCCGGTGCGGTCGTCGCCTGCAACTCCGAGCAGGCGCTGGCAAAGCCTGGCAGTGTTGGGAAGACCGTGCCGGAAGCCGATGTCCGCATTCTCGACGAGAACGGCAACATCCTCCCGCCCAATACCATCGGAGAGATCTATTCGCGCTTTCCGATCAATGATTTCACCTATAACGGCAGGCCGGAAGCCCGGGCCGAAATCGACCGTGACGGTTATATCACCTCCGGTGACATGGGTTACATGGACGAGGACGGCTTCTTGTTTATCGCTGACCGCGCCAAGGACATGGTTATTTCCGGAGGCGTTAACATCTATCCCGCCGAGATCGAATCGGTACTGCATAATTATCCTGGGATCAAGGATTGCGCTGTTTTCGGGGTGCCGGACGAAGAGTTTGGCGAATCGGTGATGGCGGTGGTGGAAGTCGAGAACGAGGATGGTATTTCCATCGACGGAGTCAAGGTTTATCTGCGTGAACACCTCGCCGGCTTCAAAGTGCCCAGAAAGATTGAAATTGGCAAGGACCTGCCAAGGGAGGATTCCGGCAAAATCTTCAAACGCCGGCTCCGTGACAAGTACTGGGAGCAGGCCGGTCGGAAGATCTGAGTCGAAACTGAACCGATGCTGTACTCAGGCCCCGGAAGGGGCCTATTGCGTTCCGGGGGGCTTTAATAGCCCTTAAAGTGGGCTGTCCGTTTATCCTGGCGCGCTTCGATCGCCTCGGCGAAGTCTTCGGTACTGAATGCAGTTTGCTGGCACTCCGCCTCCAGACTGAGCGAGGAGCCAAGATCCAGCGTTGCGGCGAGGGCAATCTCTTTCTTGATCAGGCCTAGTGCAGTGGTCGGTCCTGAGGCCAGCTGACTGGCCAGTTCGTCAGCCTCTGCCCAAAGCTGGTCGTTATCCACCACTTTGTGGGCCAGTCCCCAAGCCAGTGCTTCCTCTGCTCCGAAGGTGCCGCCGGTCAGGGCGAGTGCCGAGGTACGTCGAGCGCCGATGGTGCGGGTCAGAAACCAGGAGCTGCCGCCGTCCATTACGGCGCCGATTCGGGAAAAGGAAATATGGAATGCGGCATCCCGATTGGCCAGCATGATATCGGATGCCAGGGCAAGGCTGACACCAGCGCCGGCCGCGGGACCGTTGACCGCGGCAATGACGGGCACGGGAAGGCTGGCCAATTGTTTTATGACCTGATTGATTCCGTTTTCCACCTGCTCGCCAATGTTCGCACGGCGGGCAAGGATCTGGTCTGGTTGAACATCAGCACCGGTACAGAAGCCGCGGCCGTTGGCGCGGACAATAATGGCTCGCACACTCAGGTCTGAGGCCTGTTGTTTCAGCAGGCGGAGCAGTTCCGTCCGCATCTCGTTGCTCATGGCATTGAGTCGATCGGGTCTGTTCAGGGTAATGGTCAGGACGTTGTTTTTTATCTCGTGTAATAAATCAGCCATGGCTACTCCTAATAGTTTTTTATTTCATTAATTGATGATTTCAGGTTTGTTTGAAAGTTTATTGGCCGGCCCATATTAAGATAACTGGAAATGTTTCAATAAGCCTCGTTGTCGGCATATCTGATCGGCATGGAAAATATAGATAAATTATAAATGTTAGGAGGCTGGCGGAGTGTTAGCTTTAGATCTCAAAAAAATAATATATGGAGCTATTAAATGATAAGAACAAAGTTTTTCCGTCACGTGAGTCGTTATCTTGTCCTTGGTCTTATATCAACCTCTGTTTATGCCGAAACCACATTGCGATTTGCGGAGGGTGGACCAAACCGGGGCACACGTTCACAGGCGCTCGAGTACTTTACCGGCAATGCCAGTGACTTGAGCGGTGGTGAACTGAAGTTTGATATCCATTGGGGTGGTGCGTTGTTGGACTATAAGGCAGTTCCAGCGGGGGTCTCGGTAGGTACCGCGGATTTGGGATCCGTGCTGGCTGTCTATTCACCGACCAAGCTCAAAGCACTGGCTGTTGGTGATATTCCCCATCAATCCGCGGATCCCTGGGTAGGTATGCGCTCGATGTATGAATTGATGACCACCAATGAAGACCTGCAGCGCATGCTGGCTGAAGAAAACCTGATGTACCTGACCGGTTTCTCCAGTAGTGGGGTGCAGTTCGAATGCGCCGGCAATAGCCGAATCGAGTCGGTGGAGGACATCAAAGGCAAGAAAATCCGCGCGGTGGCAATCTACAGCAAGGTTCTGAAAGATATGGGCGCCGATATTGTGGGGGTCACCGCCGGGGAAATCTACCAGGCGCTGGATACCGGACTGGTCGATTGCAGTGCCAGCTACCTCTACACCATTCGGGCGCTGAAGACCTTCGAAGTGATTGACCATGTATCTCTGGCGGACTGGGGACAGATCGCCGGTTTTGCGGTGATGATTAACCGGGATGTCTGGAGCGATCTCAATGACAATCAGCGTGCGGCGCTCAACGAGGCCGGATCGGACACCATCGATTACTTTGCCAGGCTACAGGTTGAGGAAATGGACCAGGTCGTGGAGGGCCTCACGACCGGAGTGATCGGCAAGAAAGTTCCGGTCTCCCGCTGGAGTAGGGCAGAACGGCAGAGGCTGATTGACGGGTCTGAACAGTACATCCAGGACTGGGTCGACGCGATGAATCATGCGGGTGTTGATGGTGAGGGTATCTGGGAGGAGTACATGACCATCGTCGCCAGATACCAGGCAGAAAAAGACCAGTTGGGTTATCCCTGGGAACGTTGATTCCCTCTCGGTGGTCCGGGCCACCCGGACCACTTTCTCCCATAGCATCAGGCAGTTCCAGAGTCATCAGCCACTTTCATCTGATTCTGTTCAGCACGCGCGGGAGATATGCTGGGCCAGAAAAAATGGTATCCGGTTTCATAACTCGCATCCCTGATTTTTATAAAGAATAGTAGTCGTGAGGATGTCAGACGCGGCGCAACATTTTGAGTGAGTACCATGAGTGAAACAAACCTGCAGTTTGAATCCAAGAATATGAGCGGTTTCAGAGAAGTTCTTGGTTTCGCAATAGCTGAGTGGAAGCCCGATCATGCGGTGATTACTGCCAAGGTGACGGAACGTCATCTTAACCGCAATGGTTTTGTTCATGGCGGAGTATTCGTGTCACTGCTTGATAGTGCGGCTGGCCTCTGTGGCACATACTGCGCCGTGCCGGGGAATGTCCGGCGATGCATCACAGTGTCACTGAATACTCACTTCATGAACCCGGTGAAAGAGGGTGTTTTGAGAATCGAGGCCAACGTGGTCAATCGTGGTCGAAAGATCTTTTTTGTCGAGGGTCGAATTACCTCTGGCGATACCTTGATCGCGACTGGCCAGGGAGCATTTCGATATGTCTTTGGTGGCGAAAAGGAGGAGGGAGTGCGGGCGGACTGAAATCTGTCTAGCCATGCCGTTGTGGTATAGGTTATATAAAATATGGGTCGTTGTTGATATTGCTTTCCGGTGATAGCTTGAAGGTGCGTTGCGGATGCCATGCCTCCGCGGTGACTAACAAAAACAAGATTCCATATCTGGAGCAATATCGTGAGAACAACATACAGATCCTTGACCCTCGGTTTCGTCCTGGCCTTGCTCGGCGCTGCTCAAGTCTCGGCAGAAGTCGTGCTGCGTTACGCTGAAGCTGGCCCCAATCGCGGTACTCGTGCCGCAGCAGTGCAGTTTTTCGCCGATGAAGTCGGGCGCCTGTCCGACGGCGATATCAAGATTGACGTCCACTGGGGTGGGGCTTTGCTCAAGTGGAGTGGTGTCATGGACGGTATCTCGGCAGGTAGTGCCGACCTTGGCTCTGTGCTGTCCTCCTACGAACCCCAGGAGCTGAAGGCGTTAGGCATCGGCGACATTCCCCTTGAGTATGCCGATCCCTGGGTCGGGATGCGCGCCATGTACGACCTGATGACCAGTGAGCCTCAGCTCCGGAAGTCACTTGCCGACCAGTCCTTGGTATACCTCAGTAATTTCAGCACCACGGGTGTCCAGTTCGAGTGTACCGAGGGCAATGCGATTCACTCTGTTGAAGACATCAAAGGTAAGCGGATCCGTGCTACCGGTACCTATACCAATGCCTTGGCGGAGCTGGGTGCGGACACCGTCAGCATGACTTTCGGTGAAGTCTACCAGGCCCTGGACACCGGCTTGGTGGATTGTCTCGCAAGTTACTTCTACACCATGAAAGCCTACAACCTGAATCCGTGAGTTCAACCGGCTGAAACTGTATCCAAAGCCTGCAATAACAAGGCCTTGGGCGATATAATAGCACCCGACATCCATTCACCCAGTCAGTGCATTTGGCTCATGCGTACTTTCACTCTCCAGCAATCCCGAACCGAAGTCTATACACCCCACGGCGGACTGGCCCTGGTGGGCCACTGCCTGAACCGGCACACGTCGCTTATCAAAACCGCTCGCACGGTCGCCAAGCGCCACGGTATTCCGAACATTGAGCTGATCCGCACCTACCTGGGCCTGATCACGCTGGGCAAGAGCGACTTCGAGGCGGCCGAGCCGGTACGAACAGATCCGTTCTTCAAATCGGCCATGGGCATCAAGCAGTCGCCATCTTCAGCCCGTTTGCGCCAGCGATTTGATGAAGATGCCCAAGCCCTGACGTCATTGCTGGAGGATGCCAGCGTTGAATTTCTTCAGTCCGTCGAAGCGCCGGTGTCACCACTGGCGATGGGCCATGTTGCCCTGGATATGGATGTCTTTCCCATGGACAACAGCCAGACCCATAAAGAGGGTGTCAGCTACACCTACAAGGGTTACGACGGCTATGCACCCATTGCCGCGTATCTGGGCCAGGAAGGCTGGTGCCTGGGTTGCGAGCTACGCCCTGGCAGCCAGCACGCCAATAATGGTTTTCTGGATACCCTCAAACGGGTTTTGCCCCGGGCCCGGTCACTGACGGACAAGCCCATCCTGCTGCGTCTGGACAGTGCACACGATGCCCGTGACAATCGCGACTTCCTGCGCGAGCAGGACCAGATCGACTTCCTGATCAAGTGGAACCCTCGCAAGCAGGACCCCCTGGCCTGGGCGGACAAGGCTCAGGCCCAGAAGGCCTGGACACTGGAGCGCGACGGCAAGATGGAAGCGGTTCTGTCAGAAGACCTTCCGGACGAACCCGGTCTGCGCCGCATCGTGAAGGTCACTGTTCGCACCAGTGATGCCGCTGGCCAGTTGTACCTGGAGCCGGAGGTCAGCCTCGAAGGCTGGATTACTTCCTTACCAGTCGACGAGGTCAGTGACCAACAAGTCATGGCGCTGTATAGCGACCACGCCACCAGCGAACAGTTTCACAGTGAGTTCAAGACCGACCTGGACCTGGAGCGCCTGCCCTCCGGCAAGTTCGACACCAACAACCTGGTCATGGCCTTCGCAACGATGGGGTACAACGTGCTGCGCTGGATGGGCCTGAG